>Ga0157370_10000056_pt1 | contig 118279 bp, 117 predicted proteins | sample C35metaG_FD_113463 | JGI IMG/M metagenome (GOLD analysis project Ga0157370, IMG submission 113463) | Corn rhizosphere microbial communities from Kellogg Biological Station, Michigan, USA - C3-5 metaG | ecosystem: Host-associated > Plants > Roots > Rhizosphere > Soil | place: USA: Michigan...
CACCTTCAATGCGCTCGGCAAGAATGTGGTCGTGGTCGGCGGCGGCGACACCGCGATGGATTGCGTGCGCACCGCCGTCCGCCAGGGCGCGGCCTCGGTCCGCTGCCTCTATCGCCGCGACCGCGCCAACATGCCGGGCTCGCAGCGCGAGGTGAAGAATGCGGAGGAGGAGGGCGTCGAATTCGTCTGGCTCTCCGCACCCGAGGCTTTCCATGGCACCGATGCCGTCAGCGGCGTGCAGGTCACCAAGATGCGCCTCGGCGATCCCGACGCCTCGGGCCGCCGCGCGCCGGAGCCCGATCCGGGCAGCGAATATCGGCTCGAGGCCGATCTGGTGATCAAGGCACTCGGCTTCGATCCCGAGGAATTGCCGCGCCTGTTCGACGCGCCCGAGCTTTCGGTCACGCGCTGGGGCACAGTGCGGGTCGATCACAAGACGATGATGACCAGCCTCGACGGCGTGTTTGCCGCGGGCGACATCGTGCGCGGCGCGAGCCTGGTCGTTTGGGCGGTGCGCGACGGGCGCGACGTGAGCGAGCGCATGCACGAATGGCTCAAGGTCCAGGCCAAGGAAAAGGTGGCGGCATGATCAGGCAGATTCTCATCGCGGCGGCACTTGTCGCCACCCCAGTTGTGGCTGTGGCGCAGGCGCCTACCGCCGCGACGACCGCCAAGGCGCGAGAATTGCTGGCCGTGATGCATGCCGACGAGCTGACACGGAAAACGCTCGCTACGCAGATGCAGGCGATGACGGGCGGTCTCGCCCAGCGCCTGATAGCGAGCAGTCAGCTGCCGCCGGAAATGGCGAAAGACCCGGAATTCCAGGCGATCATGCAACGCTACCTGGATCATGTGATGAACGCGGTGACGGCGTCGTTCAACACGAAGATGCCTGAGCTGATGGACAGGATGGCAGGGATCTACGCGAGGAATTTCACTGTCGCGCAGATGAGCGACATGATCGCTTTCTATCGGACGCCGACCGGCCAGGTGATGCTTGAGAAAATGCCGGTTGTGACTGCCGAGGGAGCGACCGCCGGCCGTGACGTTGCGATGGGGCCGGCGATGAAGGCCGCGCAGGAAGCGCTTCCGCAATTCATGAGTGAACTCAAGGCCTGGACGGACAAGCATCCGCAGGCAGGTGGGACCAAGCAATGACCGAGTATCTCGCTTCCGAACACGAACGCGAACGCCTTGCCCGCGAGGGCATGTATCGTCCCGAATTCGAGGGCGATGCCTGTGGCGTGGGTCTGGTCGCCGCGACCGACGGCAAGGCGTCGCGCCGGGTCGTCACTGCCGCGATCGATGCGCTGAAGGCGGTGTGGCACCGCGGCGCGGTCGATGCCGACGGCAAGACCGGCGACGGCGCGGGCATCCATCTCGATCTGCCCGCGCGCTTCTTCGACGACGCGATCGAGGCGGCGGGGCATACGCCGCGGCCCAACCGGCTCGCGGTCGGCATGGTGTTCCTGCCGCGCACCGATCTTGGCGCGCAGGAGACGTGCCGCACGATCATCGAAAGCGAGATCATCGATTTCGGCTACACGATCTATGGCTGGCGTCAGGTGCCGGTCGATGTTTCGTGCATCGGCGACAAGGCGATGCTGACCCGCCCCGAGATCGAGCAGATCATGATCGCCGGGCCGATGCCCGACGACGAGAGCGCGGCCGAGTTCGAGAAGAAGCTCTATCTGGTCCGTCGTCGGATCGAGAAGAAGCTGATCGAGGCGCAGGTGCAGGGCTGCTACATCTGCTCGCTGTCGTGCCGGTCGATCATCTACAAGGGACTGTTCCTCGCCGAGGAATTGTCGGTCTTCTATCCCGACCTGAAGGACGAGCGCTTCACCAGCCGGGTCGCGATCTTCCACCAGCGTTATTCGACCAACACCTTCCCGCAATGGTGGCTGGCGCAGCCGTTCCGCTGCCTCGCGCATAACGGCGAGATCAACACGATCCGCGGCAACAAGAACTGGATGAAGAGCCACGAGATCAAGATGGCCTCGTTGGCCTTCGGCGCGCATTCGGAAGACGTGAAGCCGGTGATTCCGGCGGGCGCATCCGATACCGCTGCGCTGGATGCGGTGTTCGAGACGATCTGCCGTTCGGGCCGCGACGCGCCGACCGCCAAGCTGATGCTGGTGCCGGAAGCCTATGCCGATATCGACCTGCCGCAGCCGGTCGCGGACATGTACAATTATTTCGCGAGCGTGATGGAGCCGTGGGACGGCCCGGCCGCGCTGGCGATGACCGACGGCCGCTGGGTCGTTGCGGGCGTGGACCGCAACGCGCTGCGTCCGCTGCGCACCTTGCGTACCGCCGACAACCTGCTGATCGTGGGATCGGAAGCGGGCATGGTGGTCGTGCCGGAAAGCTCGGCTGTGGCCAAGGGCCGGATGGGCCCGGGCCAGATGATCGCGGTCGACCTGGAAGAGGGCCGCTTCTACACGGACGAGGAGGTCAAGGAGCGGATCGCGGCCGAGGCGCCTTATGGCGAATGGGTCCAGGGCTTCCGCAAGCTGGCGGACCTCAATGTGCCCGAAGGCGACCACCTTCCGCAATGGAGCCGGTCCGAGCTGATCCGCCGCCAGATCGCGGCGGGCCAGACGATGGAGGATATGGAGCTGATCCTCGCGCCGATGGTCGAGCAGGCCAAGGAAGCGATCGGGTCGATGGGCGACGATACGCCGCTTGCGGTCATTTCCGACAAGCCGCGGCTGATCAGCCATTTCTTCCGCCAGAATTTCAGCCAGGTCACCAACCCGCCGATCGACAGCCTGCGCGAAACCCGCGTGATGAGCCTCAAGACGCGGTTCGGGAACCTCGCCAACATCCTGGACAATGAGGCGCAGCAATCGGGCGTGCTCGTGCTCGACTCGCCGGTGTTGACCAGCACCGACTGGGCGACGCTGAAGAACTATTTCGGCTCGGCTTATGCGACGATCGACTGCACCTATCCGGCCGACGACAGCCCCGACGCGCTGCGCCAGGCGATCGCGCGCGTCCGCCGCGAGGCGGAACAGGCGGTGCGCGAGGGCAAGAGCGAATTGTTCCTGACCGACGAGAATGTCGGACCGGAGCGGATCTCGATCGCGATGGTGCTGGCGGCGGCGGCGGTGCACACGCACCTCGTCCGGCGTGGCCTGCGTTCCTACGCCTCGATCAACGTGCGCTCGGCCGAATGCCTCGACACGCACTATTTCGCGGTGCTGATCGGGGTCGGCGCGACCACGGTGAACGCTTATGTCGCGGAAGCCGCGGTGGCGGACCGTCGTGCGCGCGGGTTGTTCGGCGAGATCAGCCTGGCGGATTGCTTCAAGCGCTGGCGCAAGGCGATCGACGACGGCTTGCTCAAGATCATGAGCAAGATGGGGATCGCGGTGATCTCCTCGTACCGCGGCGGCTATAATTTCGAGGCGGTGGGCCTGTCGCGCGCGCTGGTGAACGACCTGTTCCCCGGCATGCCCGCCAAGATTTCGGGCGAGGGCTATGCCTCGCTCCAGCTCTCGGCAAAGATCCGGCACGAAAAGGCGTTCGAGGGCGGGGCTTCGGTGCTGCCCGTGGGCGGTTTCTATCGCCAGCGCGCGGGCGGCGAGAGCCATGCTTATTCGGCGCAGCTGATGCACCTGCTGCAGACCGCGGTCTCGACCGACAGCTACAGCCAGTATCTCCAATTCTCGCGCGGGGTTCGCGATCTGCCGCCCGTCTATCTGCGCGACCTGATGGAGTTCAACTGGGCGAAGGAGCCGTGCCCGATCGACCAGGTCGAGGCGATCACCGAGATTCGCAAGCGCTTCGTCACGCCGGGCATGAGCCTGGGCGCGTTAAGCCCCGAGGCGCACGAGACGCTGGCGATCGCGATGAACCGGATCGGCGCCAAGGCGGTGTCGGGCGAGGGCGGCGAGGACAAGAGCCGCTACACGCCCTACGAGAATGGCGACAATGCCAACAGCGTGATCAAGCAGGTCGCGTCGGGCCGGTTCGGCGTCACCGCCGAATATCTGGGCTCGGCCGAAGAGCTGGAGATCAAGGTCGCGCAGGGCGCCAAGCCCGGCGAGGGCGGGCAGCTGCCGGGCTTCAAGGTGACCGAGATGATCGCGCGTCTGCGGCATTCGACGCCGGGCGTGACGCTCATCTCGCCGCCGCCGCACCACGACATCTATTCGATCGAGGATCTGGCGCAGCTCATCTACGATCTGAAGCAGATCAATCCGCGCGCGCGGGTGTGCGTGAAGCTGGTCAGCTCGGCGGGCATCGGCACGGTCGCGGCGGGCGTCGCCAAGGCGCATGCCGACGCGATCCTGGTGGCGGGCCATGTCGGCGGCACCGGCGCGTCCCCGCAGACCAGCATCAAATATGCCGGCACGCCGTGGGAAATGGGCCTGTCCGAAGTTAATCAGGTGCTGACGCTCAATGGGCTTCGGCATCGCGTGAAGCTGCGCACCGACGGCGGGCTCAAGACCGGACGCGACATCGTGATCGCGGCGATCCTGGGCGCGGAAGAGTTCGGGATCGGCACGCTCAGCCTGGTGGCGATGGGCTGCATCATGGTGCGCCAGTGCCACTCGAACACCTGCCCGGTAGGCGTGTGCACGCAGGACGAGGCGCTCAGGCAGAAGTTCGTCGGCACGCCCGAGAAGGTGATCAACCTGATGACCTTCATCGCGGAAGAGGTGCGCGAGATATTGTCGCGGCTGGGTTATAAGAGCCTGGACGAGGTGATCGGGCGGACCGAGCTTTTGCGCCAGGTCAGCCGCGGCGCCGAGCATCTCGACGACCTCGATCTGAACCCGATCCTGGCCAAGGTGGATGCGCCCGATCATCATCGGCGCTTCAACCTCAGCACGTTCCGCAACGACGTGCCCGACAGCCTCGACGCGCAGATGATCAAGGACGCAGCACCCGTCTTCGCGCGGCGCGAGAAGATGCAGCTGACCTATACGGTGCGCAACACGCACCGCGCGGTCGGCACGCGGCTTTCGGCCGAGATCACGGCCAAGTTCGGGATGAAGGCGCTCAACGATGGCCACGTCCATATTCGCCTGCGCGGTTCGGCGGGGCAGTCGCTCGGCGCGTTCGCGGTGCAGGGCGTGACGCTGGAAGTGTTCGGCGAGGCCAACGACTATGTCGGCAAGGGCCTGTCGGGCGGAACGATCGTCGTGCGGCCGATGGTGTCGAGCCCGCTGGAGAGCAGGTCCAACACGATCATCGGCAACACCGTGCTCTATGGGGCGACCGCGGGCACCTTGCTGGCGGCGGGTCAGGCGGGCGAGCGGTTCGCGGTGCGCAATTCGGGCGCGACGGTGGTGGTCGAAGGCTGCGGCGCGAACGGGTGCGAATATATGACCGGCGGCACCGCCGTGATCCTCGGCCGGACGGGCGAGAATTTTGGCGCGGGCATGACCGGCGGCATGGCGTTCGTGCTGGACGAGGACGACAGCTTCGCCACGCGCGCCAACCCGGAAAGCATCACCTGGCGCCGGCTGGGATCGGCCTATTGGGAAGCCCGCCTGAAGGCCTTGATCGCGCAGCATGCGACCAAGACCGACAGCCGCTGGTCGAACGCGATCCTGGACGATTGGGACCGCTGGCGTGACCGCTTCTGGCAGGTGGTGCCCAAGGAAATGCTGACGCGCCTTTCGCATCCGCTGGAGGATGAAGAGGCCGAGGTCGTCGCGGCCGAATAGGATCGTGAAAATGGAAGGGCGGAGGCGTCCCTTGTGCCTCCGCCCTCCATGGCCGAGTTATGCCGGCCGGCTGCGTGCGCTTACCAGCAGCGGCGGATGCGATGATGGTGGCGCCAGACTATCCGGCAATGGCGGTGGTGGCGCCAGCCGCGATGCGCGCCCCAATCGCGATGGTCGCGGCGCATGTCGTGCGTCATCCGCATGTCGTGATCGCGATGCATCGAGCGGTCGTCGGCATTTTGCATCCGCCGGTCATTGGCGTCGTGCATCGCGCGGTCGTGATTGGCATCGGGCATCGCCATGCCTTGATGCGTGTCACGGTCGCCCGGGCGCGTGTCCTGTGCGATCGCCGGCGCCGCGAACGCGAGCAGGGTCGCGGCAGCGGCTATCGTGATCCCTTGATATAATTTCATGGCATCTCTCCATCGGGTCTCGAAGCTGCGCCCCCGACGGACCAGCAGCACCTTTGGTTCCTTGGCGTTCGTTGGGAAGGAGAGTGCGGGGAAGACGGGCGTGGATGGGCTGCCCATCTCCCTCAGTTGGGCAGGATGGTGACGATCACGCGCTTGTAGCGGGTGAGGGGCGGTGTGCCCTTGTCGGTCACGGCGACGATGAAGTGCGCGGTTTCAGGTTTGGTCACGACGGGCGCCTTGAAGCCCAAGTGGAAGATATTCTCCGCGCCCTTCGTCAATGGCGATTATGGCCGCGCGTCCGCCGTCCTGCCCTTATTGGGGCGGCGAACAGGTCGGCTCTGCGGAACGTCACCTAGACATTGCCGAACGTCTCCGCGATGTGCCAAGCCGCTGAGATGAAACATCGGCAAGCGATGCGGGAGAGGGTAATGCGGTTCAACACGATCGCCACACTAAGGGCGTTGCTGGCGCTGCTTCTGGCCCTGTGTGCCCCGGCCGTTGCCCGGCCGGCTCTCCCTGCCGGCGCCGGCTCCCCAGATCGGTTCGTGTTCGCGCGAGATGGGCGGCAGATCGTTATCGAGCCTTATGGCCCCAACATCCTGCGCGTGACGCTGAGCACCAAGAGCGCGGACGCGCTCGGCGCGCCGGGATACGGGATCATCGGTACGGCCTCGGCGCGAGGCTGGACCCAGGAAACCGATGCGGACGGCTACCTGGTGCTGCGCTCCGCCCGCATGGTGCTGCGCCTCGCCCCGGAAGCCCTGTCTGCGCCCCGCGCGATGCCGCTGGATCCGCTGAACCAGCAATTACGCGACATCTACTTCGGCGGAGGCACACAGGCCGGGCGATTCAACGACATGCTCTCGATCGAGACCGCGTCGGGAAAGCCGCTGCTCGCAATGCAGCGCTGGTCGATGACGAGCAACGGCGCCACCAAAGCCCCGTCCGCTGAAGCGACGCCAGCGACGGATCCGGGCTATCATGTCTCCGCCACCTTTGCCGCGCCTGCGGACGAACACTTCTTTGGCCTGGGTCAGCAGCAGCAAGGGCTGCTCGACCTGCGCGGTCATCAAATCCGCTGCTGGCACGATTATGGAGCGATCGGCGGCGAGAATGTGTGCGTGCCGTTTGCGGTCTCGACACGCGGATATGGGCTGATCTGGGACAACCCCTCCAAGACTACGGTCGACCTGGCGATCAACCAGCAAAGCTTATGGTCTTCGGACGTAGGCGAGCGCGTCTCCTTCTTCGTCATCGCCGGCGACAGCAGCGACGAAATCTATCAGGGCTATCGCCAATTGACCGGCGCCACGCCCCTGCTGCCGCGGGGCAGCTATGGCTATATCCAGAGCAAGGCCATCTACCCCACGCAGCAACAGGCGCTTGCCGTCGCCAAGGGGTATCGCGACCGCAAGCTGCCGCTCGATACTCTGGTCGTCGATTTCCTGAACATGACCCGGCAGGGCGAGCTGGACCTCGATCCCGCGCGCTGGCCGGATCCCGCCGGGATGAACCGGGACCTGCACGCGATGGGCGTCCGCACGATGCTGAGCGTCTGGCCGCATTTCGCGCCGGGCACCCGCTATTATGACATGCTGGTGCAGAAAGGCTGGCTGATCCGCGACGCGAACGGCGTGCCCGATAATGGCTGGTACAAGAAGGATGTGATCGGGCCTAACATCGATACCACCAACCCCGACGCCGCGCGGTGGTGGTGGGAGGCGATCCGCGACCGCTATATCAAACCCTATGGGTTCGACGACATCTGGCTGGATGAGACGGAGCCTGACGTCGACCCCGCCAACGACGTGTTCTTTATCGGCTCGGGCAAGCGCTTCTATAACGTATATCCGCTGTTCCATACGGCTTCGGTCTATGACGGCATCCGGCGTGACTATGGCGATACGCGCCGGATCCTGCTCCTGGCGCGCGCCGCCTATCTGGGCGCGCAGCGGAACGGGACCGTGTTCTGGTCGAGCGACATCGTGTCCAGCTGGGACATGCTGAAGCGCTCGATCCCGGCGGGGCTCAACTTCGCGGCGAGCGGGATGGCTTACTGGGATACCGACATTGCCGGCTTCTTCTCGCCCTCCTTACCCGCGGCCTATCGTCCGGAGCATCCGCCATTGATCGATCCGTCGGATGTGCGGGAGAATGTCGACCGCTTCACCGATTACCCCGAGCTGTTCGTGCGCTGGTTCCAGTGGGGGACGTTCCAGCCGATCATGCGGGCGCATGGCGAGCGGATGCACAACGAGGTCTGGTCTTACGGCAAGCAAGCGGAACCGATCCTCTCCGCCTTCCTGCGCCTGCGCTACCAGCTGATGCCCTACACTTATTCGCTAGGCTACCGCACCTATCAGACCGGCGCGCCGTACATGCGGGCCCTGTTCATGGACTTCCCGAGCGACCCGAATGCGCTGGACCTCAAGGATGAGTATATGTTCGGCCCGGCCTTCCTCGTCGCACCGGTGACCGAGCAGGGCGCGACCAGCCGCAAGGTCTACCTTCCCGCCGGCACGGACTGGTATAATTATTGGACCAACGAACGTGTCTCGGGCGGCAAGTGGATCGAGGTCGCGGCGCCGATCGAAACGATCCCCCTGTTCGTGCGGGCAGGGTCGATCGTTCCGATGGGGTCAGCCGTGACAGGCGCGAGCAAGGATCAGGTGGTCGAGAGCGTTCGGGTCTATCCGGGCGCCGACGCCCAGTTCACGCTCTTCTCCGACGACGGCACCTCTTACAAATATGAGCGTGGTACGGGTTCAGTGACGACAGTGAAGTGGGACGACCGCTTGCGAAAGCTGACCTACTCGGGGGCGCCGCTGTCTTCCGCACGGCCTGTCCTGCAGGTCATGGGCCACTGACCGGAGCCGCGACCGCGCTTGTGTTGAGTGATTGATCGAGCCTGGACATTCACCGGCCCAATCTCGGAACCGAGCCTTCGTTATCCATCTAGTTCTGACGCCCGAGAAGGGGATGCCCAGCTTTCGGCGACGGGCACAAACAGGAAACGATCATTTGGGCAGGATGGTCACAATCACGCGTTTGTAGCGGGTGAGAGGCGGGGTGCCCTTGTCGGTTACGGCCAGGATGAAATGCGCGGTTTCGGGCTTCGTCACGACCGGCGCCCGGAAGCCCATGTGGAAGATATTCTCCGCACCCATCGTGGGGATTGGCGCCTTGAGCGTGCCGGCCTCCATATAATTGAACCAGACGTAGCTCAGGCTGTCGCCGTCGGGATCGGTCGTCCCCTCGGCGCTCAGAGTGAAGACCTCGCCCGAATGGACGGTGAGATGGTCGGGCCCGGTGAGGTGGATGACGGGCGGGTGGTTGGCCTTTTCGTAGGACAAAGTCGTCCAGCCGATCCGCGCCGCGAAATCGTTCTGGAAATCGTCGCGCCAGCGCCAGAGCGAGACGCGCGCGCCCCGGAAAATGCGTGGCCCAGCCGCGACCGCGCGGCCGTAATCGCCATGGACGAAGGGCGCGAACGCATCCGAGGCGTTGGTCCAGATCGGGCGCGTCTCGGGCTCGACCGGCACGCCGCCGGTGAAGCCGGTGGGATCGAGATCCTGGATCACGGGCGTGTAGAGCTCGAACCGGCCGCCCCAGCTGCCCCAATCGGGATGATCGGCATCGTTCAGCCCGTTGGGGATGAGCGGCAGATAAGAGGGCGTATCGCCTTCCATCCCGTAGGCGACGTCGGGATAGGCCGCGCCGAGCGGGCCGTGGCCCTGCTGGATATTGTCGCGCAGCCAGGCATTGGAGATGGTGCGATTGTCGATCCCGTCGACCACCTCCATGATCGCGCCCCAGGTGGCGTGATTATAGCCGCCCGGACTGACGACGTAGAACAGGTCCGGGAAGGTGCGACGGATCCAGGCGCCGCTATCGTCCTGATCGGAGATGGTGTTGACGCGCAGTTTGCCGAGCAGGCGGCTGGTCTCGGCCGGGCTATGCGTCGCCTTCAGCGTAAGCAGGGCCTGCGCGAGCGTGTTGGGGCCGCCCCAGACGGTGACCCACAAAGGGCGCGGATCGGGGGATCCGAGCGCGCGGAGGAGCGCGTTGGAGCCGGCCGTATCCTTGCCCGGGCCGACGCCCTCCATGCCGTAGGTCGGCTGGCCGGTGGCGACTAGGCCGAGCAGTTTCGCCGCCGCCGGATAGCGCCAGTCATGCTTGAGCAGATTGGGCTGAACCTGCGCATAGGCATCGAGGATGCGGCGGATGGTTTCGGGGTGCAGCTCATGCCGCATATGGGTGGAGGTGGTGGCGACCAGGCCCTCGATATCGACCTCGTTCGCGTAGAGCAGGAGGCGGACGAGCGATTCCGCATCGTCCTGATCCGCCTCCATATCGGTGAGGACGAACAGGCGGCGTTTGGGGCCGTCATCGACGATGTGGCGCGGGGCGGACGGGGTGGCGGCTGCCGCGGTTGCGGGCATCGCGCCGGCGAGGGCGGCAAGCAGGCCCGCGCCCAGCCAGGCGCCGAGATAGGCAGAGCGCTTCATCGTTCCTCCCCGTCGAAAATCTTATCGGCCGAACACGTAGCGGAATGCGAAGGCGCGGCAAGCACCGCGACCCCGCCCGCCCGAAGGCGTGCAGGGACGTGGCTTGGGACAAGCTTTGGACCGGCGCGGTTCCGTCATCTCAACGATGCCGGGAGACGTGCGGTGCGGCCCTGGACCACGGCGGAAAACCGCAATCCCGAGGCATCGCCCGCACGTGCTTCCACTGCGCGATGCCCCAGAGCCGTGGCCACGGATTCACCGGGTGGCCCATGAAGGACCCCTGCGGAGGCAAGCCCCCTCAGCGCCGTCCGCATAGCCACGGTCCACGGCGCCGGCGCGAGCACGGCATTTACCGGGGGTTTCCCCTCAAACGTCGCCCGCATTAGCCCGACGCGACGCCGGCCAGCGCGCCGAGCCGAAGCCCCACACGCTGAAAATCGGAAATGTGCGAAGCCTCTTGGTGCATCCGAGGAGCTTCGCGCCGGTCTTTCCCGTGGAGACCACGGGTTAGGCTTGGATCCATTGACCTGCAGTGTCATGGAACGGGAGGGTTTGTACTTGATTTGTTCCAGATTGTCAAGAGCGCAGATGAACCTGCCTCTAAGGTTAATGTAGGTAGCGCCTGCGCATGCAAATTTTCACAACTCGATTCCTAATTTTTTTGCGAGAGTCTTCATAAGGTCCAGTGCAAGGACGCCTATTGCGTCCTTTGCATATTTGTCGGCTAACCATCTCAGTGTTTCGACAAGAGAAATTTCCAAGAGGTATAAACGGAACTCACCGGACCGTATGAGCTCGCGTCCGGCCTTGAGCTGTCCAATGATACGCTCTCTAAGCCCAAGTGAACCCTCTATCGCATTTTGCGCTGATACCAAATCAATCACATCGGATGCTTGTTTATCAAGCTCCTGTACTTGGTTATGATTTAGCGATACGATCCGGTCCGATGCAGGAACTACTAGATTCTCAGTGTTTTCCTGGCTCTCATTGACGGGCGTTTCTCCGGCCTCACTGATGTGCTTCCTGTAGCCGCTAAAAACATCCGGGTAGTAACGAGCTCCGATTCGTTTGGATGCAGCATGTATCGGATTGTCTGCAAGTTCCTTTTCACGGTATTTGATATACCGCGATGGTATATAGATATAATAGTCTCCGGCAAATCTCTCTACTTCGCGTACGATGACTTCTGATCTTATCAGATCATCGAAAAAATCGGACGCTATAGTGGAATCAACAGCAATATCATCGACTTCGTAATCATGTATTACTGACGAAACCCGGTTCATCACCTGAACAGCAATTTCAACCTCGTTGTATCGCTCGCCGGGTATTTTTAAGTCTTGGAATTTCGTCAACACTAATGTTTTAATGTAGGGATCGATCTCGCTCATGCGCCCTCGGCTTCAAACCCTTGTTATGGGTGGTTTTATGCGAAGGCAGGCCTCAGACCAATACGTAATTCGGTAACACCGTACTAATCTCTATCACGTCGGAGAGGGAGTCCGATCGCGGGTGCGCGCCAAGAGCAGGAATAAGGCCACTATAATCAGGCGGACCGCGACATTGCGCAGGATTACAGATCCCAGGCCGTTGGCATGGCGTAGTTCGAGCTTCCGCCCCGGTCTCAGCTCTGTGGGAATTTCCAATCGTGCACGATCGCCGGATCCTCGGGCCCGGATGGCTTGTGGGGAAGGTGGAGCGCGGACGAAAAGAAGGTGTCGAGTTGGCGCGCGCTGATCGTCAGGGCGCGGCGGCGATCGAGCGGGCCGACGGCGCCGGCAAGGCGGCCGATCCATCGGTTCCAGCGCAAGGCGTTGTCGCTGAAGTTGAAGTGGCGCGTGCCCTTGATCGTGGTGAGCCGCTTCGAGGCGGGCAGCTTCGACCAGAAGGCGCGGAATTGGGCCATGACCAGCCCGGCATCCGGATCGCGTTCGCGGCTGTGGTCGCTCATCAGGAAGAAGAACGGCTTGGCTAGCCCTTGCCGCGCAACGGACCCGAACAGGCGACCGTCGATATCGGCCGCGGCCCTGCACCGCGGATCCTCCCGGCAAAATTCCGCCGCGGTCGCGCCGCCGAACGAATGGCCGAGCACGCCCACGCGGGTGAGATCCAGGCGATGCGCGAGAAAGCCCGCCGGCCGCGTATCGAGCCGGGTCAGCGCGTCCAGCTCATAGCGCGTGTCGGCGGTCCATAGCCTGACCAGGGGTTCGAACGCAGCGGGCCGGTCGGCGGGAGGATGGCCGAGGCTGGTCCGGCCGACCGCCGGTCCGTCGGCATAAGCGGTGAGCACGCTGCTGTGCGGCGCATCCGAGCCGACGACCACATAGCCCTGACTGGCGAGGCTTTCGGCCAGCGTCGTATAATCGAGCGCGAGCGCGCCAAGGCCCGACTTGAACAGAAGAACCGGGTAAGTCCGTCCAACGCCGGCGACCTTCGCGCCCGTCCGGGCCTGCGGCCGCACCAGATCACTATCGTGAATGATGAGATTGGTGATCGCCCCATTTCGCGCGCGCATCGGCGAACGGAGCGGTTCGGGAACATAAGCAGCAGGCCACCCGCTCCCGGCCTCGGCCGGATACCAGATCCACAGGACGAGGCGTCGTCCGCGATGCGCGTCGGGCGCGGTGGGATCGACCGAAAGCGGCTCGGCGAGCTCGTAGCGTAGCCGTCCGACCGCGAACGGCCCGGTCGGAGAGGGGAGTTGCAGCTGGCGTTTGCTCTGAAGCCACAGCCATGCGACGGCCATGGCGATCGCCGCGATCAGAAGCATCAGCAACCGCAAGGCGATCTTCAACCAGGTGCGGCGCGGGGGCCGGGGCATCGGAGCCCGTAAAGTGCCGCCGTCTTCAACCTCGCGGTTCGACATCTTTTGCCCCCAAGGTTGGCAGATGGCCGCCTCCTATCCTTTGGCGGCGGCTACATCACGTCGTGATTCAATGGAGATTTGATGCAGATGCGCGCGCGGTTGGATTGCGCCGCCGAGGCACCCTCCTTCGCTGTAATCGGTGCCGGCCAAGGGGCGGCGATCGCCGCCCCCGATGGTGGACCTACCGGCCGCGGCGCACGGTCAGCCACAGCGCCGAGACCAGGAAATAGAAGGCGCCGAACGCGGCATAAGGCGCGACGTCGGTGATGCCGTGGACGGCGGCGCCGAGCGCTTGCTTGATGAAGAAACCGCCGGCGAGCGCGGACTGCGCGCCGCTCAGCACCATCGACCATTGCGCGCCGAACGCTTTCCAGCGGCGCAGCCCCGTGACGAGCTGGAGCAGACCGGCGACGATTGCCCAGGCGCCGAACAGGGCGACTACGGATTTGGTATCGCCCAGCGCGAAGAGGATAGCGAGCGCGGCGATGCCGCTCATCACGGCGTTGATCGCCTGGCTGCGGTTCCTGGCAAGCCCGCCGCTGCGCGCCGCGTCGACGAGATTGGCGAGTGCGTCCCATGCCGGATAGGCGACCAGCAAGACGGCCGCAGCGAGAGGCGCGCTCTTTCCGACGGTGAAGGCGGCGGCGACCCAGCCGGCGGCGACGAGGCCGCGCGTGAGATAGAAATTGCGCAGGCCCAACCCGGTCTGCGTGCGGCGGTTGGTCATGTCATGCGAGTCCATATATAGCTCCTAGAACTACCTATCAGTAGGTAGGTTGAGCGGCCGTTAGTCGGTTGCGCGCGGTCTGGCAAGCGATTATCTACCTATTGGAAGGTAGGACTGTATGAGTGGATCGACGGCGGAGCGGATCATCGGGGAGGCGCGCAGCCTGATCATGACGCGCGGATATAATGGTTTCAGCTATGCCGACATCGCCGATGCGGTGGGCATCAGGAAGGCCAGCATCCATCACCATTTTCCGGCCAAGAGCGACCTGGCCAAAGCGGTGGTCGAGGAAACGCGCGCGGTGATCCACGCGCAGACCGAGATGCTGGCCGCGGCCGTGCCCGACGCCGGCGACCAGCTGCGCGGCTATGCGGCCTATTGGGAACGCTGCATCGCGGACAATAGCGCGCCTTTCTGCGTGGCGGGGATGCTGGCGGCCGAGCTGCCGAGCCTGCCGGACGACCTCGTCGCGTCGGTGCGTGCTTATTTCACCGACCTGACCGGATGGCTGACGCACCTGTTGGAGCTGGGGGTCCGGCAAGGAAGCGTGACGCTTGGCCGGTCCGCGCGCGAGGAAGCCGATGCGTTCATGTCCGCCGTCTACGGCGCGATGCTGTCGGCGCGCGCCTTTGGCGATCCGGGGCGGTTTGCGGCGGTGGTGGAGACCTTGCTGTCGCGGGTGGTGCGGATACGGTAGGTGTGGCTCGCCAGCTTTTCCGCATCCGTTTGACGCGATGCCGACGCGCCACCGAAAGACTCCACTGTAATATAATTCGGGGACACTAGACTCGATTTCAGCTAGAATGAATCCCGTTCGTGTCGAGCGAAGTCGAGACACATCTTCGAGCGAAGTCGAGAAGCCTCGGCTACGCTCGGCAATGCCCCTCGACTGCGCTCGGGGCGAACGGTTCAATTTACGCGGAATCGACTCTAATTCGACCGCTGGGGGGCAGATCACCCACAACAAGCTTCAGTAATTGATATAGTGTTGTCTAATTGAGACGCGAATTTGCCTTCGGAGGCGTCGAGCCTCCTCAGGCAACCCCTCTCTCCATCTCTCTCCCGCAAGGGGAGAGAGGGTTTGGTCGCCGAATTGAGACGGCCGGTGGTTCAGGCGGCGCGTTGGCGGAGGCGGAGCGAGAGGCAGGAAACCGCGGTCACCGCGATGCCCGTAACGATCGCGCCGCAGCCGTAGACGAACGCCACATGGAGCGGCGCGAAGGCGTAGAAGCCGGCGTAGATCAGGCCGCTCAGCGCCATCGACCAGCCCGCGATCCGTTTGGCCTGGCGGGCGCAGGCGCTGGGGACGAACGCCTTCGGAATGCGGTTGCCCTGCCAGGCAACCATCAGCCCGATGGTCGCGATGACGACGCGGACGGAGGTATCGGGTTCGATATAGCCCGCCTTGCGCGCGAAGCTCGCGGCCAATGCCAGAGCGAGGATGCCGCCGGCCCAGCCGAGGCTTAAGATCAAATCGTGCTTCTTGTCGCGGTTCATCGTGCAGGCTCCTTGCCGGGCGCCGGCGTTTCCGCGCCGAGGCCGAATGAATGGACGAAGCCGAGCAATGCCTCTTCGAGCACGGACAGCTTCAGGTGATAGATGACGGATTTGCCGGCCTTTTCGGCATGAACCAGATCGGCCTCCTTCAGCACCGCGAAGTGCGCCGACATGGTCGGTTTCGAGACGTCGAACTGGTCGCTCAATTCGCCCGCGCTCATCGGCCCCTTGCGCAGCAGGTGAAGCACCTGGCGGCGGGTGGGATCGGACAAGGCGCGGAAGACCTGGCTCATGATTCGATAATTAGCTAATCATCGAATTGAGTCAAGCGGGATCGTGCCGGGGCGCATTGCGACACGTAGCGCGGGCCGAGGACGCACTTGCTGACCTTCACCGATCCGGTAGACTGCGGCTATGGAAGCGAAGGGCCGCTCCGCAACGGCCGGTCTTAACGCCTACGGGGCCATGATATGGACGATGGTCCCAATGAAATGCCCGAAACTGGTGAGATAAATCCCGACGTGATCGGGACGGATGGTCCGACCGACCGGCCTTCAGGCTGGTGGGAACGGCGTCACGTGCTTTTCGCGCTCGTGCTGGTCGGATTGGCGCCGCTTCTCTGGCCCGCGCTGCCGCCCCTTACCGATCTGCCGGGGCATATGGGGCGATGGCATATCGCGATGACCATCGGGAAATCGGCGGCGCTTGCGCAATATTATGCGTTCGCGTGGGCGCCGGTGGGCAATCTCGGAATGGACATCCTGGTGCCGGCGCTCGCGGCGGTATTGCCCTTCGAGCTGGCCGCAAAGATCGGCGTGATGGTGATCCCGGCGATCACGATGGCCGGTTTGCTGTGGACCGCGCGCGAGGCGCACGGCCGCGTACCGCCGACCGCTTTGCTCGCATTGCCGCTCAGCTACGCAAGCGCTTTCCAGATGGGCTTCGTCAATTTCGCGCTGGCGCAAGGGCTGGCACTCTGCGCGCTTGCCCTGTGGCTGCGGCTGGCAAGGCGCGGGCGGTTCGGGCTGCGCGCGGCGATCTTCGTACCGATCGTAGGCGTGCTCTGGCTTGCGCATAGCTTCGGCTGGGCGATCTTCTGCCTCTTGGCGGCCGGGACGGAATTGGCGCGCCTGCGTGGGGAAGGCCGGTCGTGGGGCGCGACATTTGCGGCGGCGGCGGTGCAGATGCTGTCTCTCGCCTGGCCATTGCTTGTCATGGTGGTGCAATCCGGCGGACAGGCGGCGAACGCGGATGACTGGTTCAACTGGTCGGCAAAGATCATCTGGGTCGCTTCGATCCTGCGCGACCGCTGGCAAATCTTCGACATCGTCTCGCTCGTGCCGATCGCGCTCGTTCTTTATGCCGCCGCGCGTAACCCGACGCTCGGCTTTTCGAGCATCCTCGGCTGGCCAGCAATATTGTGTCTTTTGGGGTTTCTGTTGATGCCGCGGCTGGCGCTCGGTGGCGCCTATGTGGATATGCGGCTGGCTCCGCTGGCGGCCATGCTCGGGTTGCTTGCCATCAAGCCGCTGACCGGAACCGGGTCCGCCAGGTCCGCGCAGACGCTGGCGGTGCTGGCGCTCGCCTTCTTTCTCGCGCGCACCGCGGCGATGACCGTGAGCTTCGTGCTTCGATCAACCGAACAGCAGCGCGAACTGGCCGCGATTCCGGCGATTCCTTATGGCGCATCCGTCCTGTCGCTGGTCGCGCGCCCGTGCGGTGGCGACTGGACGGATCTCCGGCGCGATCACCTTCCGGCGATGGCGATCGTCCGGCGTGACGTCTTCACCAACGAGCAATGGGATTTGCAGGGCCAGCAATTGCTGCGCATCCGCAACCTGGCGGCGCGGCCTTATCTGGCCGACCCTGCGCAACTTGTGTACCCGGCAAGTTGCGCCGTGATGGGCTCACGCTTCGGGGAGGCGATCAGGACATTCCCGCGCGCGGGCTTCACTTATGTGTGGACGATCGGCTTCCCGCCCGGCGCCGCGCGCTCACCCGACCTCCAGTTGATCTGGACCAACGGAAATTCGGCGCTCTATCGCGTGCGGCGCTAGCCGACGACGGATAGCTTTCAGGCGGGATGGTTCGACGGCGGCCGGAAGGCGGCTGCGGCTTTGGCGCGCCGACGCATGACGGTACCCAAGCCGCCAAATCCCAGCAGCATCATCGCCCAGGTCGCGGGCTCGGGAACCCCGCCCAGCGGCACGGGACCCGTCAGACCCCTCGCGGATACGCCATCCACCGCATAATAATAAGGGACTATGGTCTCGCCGGTGATGCACGGGCCGCCGGTCGCCTGAAGGCAAAAATATTGATAGCCGGAGGAGAAGCCGTGCGTCGTTCCCTGGATGATGAACACGGCGCCCGCGTCGCTGAAATCGAACGACAATCCGGTGGCGCTCGCGCTCAGGCCGTTGCCGATATCGAACCAGATGCCCGAATTGGTGGGCGTCAGCTCGACGTCATAGGCAGGCCGGAAATTATCGATCAGCTTGAGGTCCCAATCCAGGATATTGCCGGTCTGGAGCACGCCGATCGTTCCGTCGGTCGTTATCGATCCGATGATGGTATCGGATAGCGGCGAAAGCTCGCCTGCCACCTCGGGCGTCGTGCTGGTCTGGTTGATCGGATATACGATATTGCCCGCTCGTCCCGCCGTCGGCAGCCCGACAGAGATACAAAGCGCGGCAATCGCCCATAAGGATTTGCGCATGGCGATATCCCTCCTTTACCTCGAAGCGCTTCCCGGCTGACGCGATCTTCGCGCCGATCAGCTCACGTCTTCGACCTCCTGATCGAAAAGGACGATGGCCTTGCGCCGGCTACGCATCACGCCCCCCATGACGCCGAAACCGGCGAGCATCAGCGTCCAGGACGCGGGCTCCGGTATCGGCAGGTCCGCGGCGAACGTGCCGGAACCGCTGAAGGAGAAATTGGGCAGCCGTCCTCCCGAGAGATTGAGGGCATGTGACGCTCCCGAGAAGCTGAGCGCGAAGTCTTCCGCGGTCGCCCCGGTGAGATCCGCGAAATCCGACGCGTAAGTGATGACCGACCCGGCGGAGGAGTCCGCCTGGAGCGTCGGCGCACCCCCGCCCGGCGGTGTTTCGAACGCCGCGTCGACGAAGGTCACGTCGAGCGCGTTGACGCTCGGCCCGCTCATGCCCGGTTGCGGAGCAAGCAGGGTGAAGGTGATCGAGCCCGAGAAAAGCTGCCAGATATCGCCGCCGCTCAGGAAAGGCAGGCTGGCTGCCGTCGCCGAAAGATTGACGGTCGCGATCGATGGCGAGAGCAAGGTCCCAAGATCGGACACCAGAACCGTATTGCTGGAACTGGCGGTGGAGATCTTGGCCTTCACGCCTGGGCTGTTCACATTCGTGTAGGTGAAGATTTTCACCTTCGGAAGGAGCTGCGCAAACTGCGCGAACGTGTCGGTGGCGCATGCCGGCGTTGCCGCGAAGAGCCCCGCTGCGGTGCCGACCGTCAAAGCCAAGATTTTCGGGCGCATATATCCCCCTATCGGCGGGGCCTCTGCGGAATTGGCAACACCTCGCCGACGACATTTCTATCGAGGGCGGCAGGCTTGCATTCCATCAAATGAGTGGTTCCGCGGCGATTGTGCGAACCCGCCTGTCGTTGCGCGTGGCGCATGGCGGCGGGCAAGCCGGGCTCCAGAGGCGGTGTGCAGCCGGCTGCGGAAACCGGCCCAGCGACGTCCTCATTCTCCCGGCGAATGCGGATCGATGAAAGACCGCGGCCTCAAGGCGCCAAGTTCGCGGGGAATCCTATTCGCTCGACATATGGAGCCTAAAGACCTGCGCCTTCTCGCTCGGGCAATTAGGTCGTTCTTGTCAATAAATAGCAACTACTTGTTCAAATGCGATCATTTTGAACGTCCATTTATATATCAAATGATGTTTCGCGCCGGCTTAACCAAAGCAATAGTTCCGGAGTCATCGACAGTGTCCGTAGCGTAATAGCGTTCCAAACTGCTTCAGGCTTGCGCATAGGCAGGCAGCATAGGGGGTTATCATGATGTCGAGATATCTATGCACTGGTGCCGCAGTGATGCTCCTCCTGGCGGGAGCCGGTACGGCCAACGCCCAGAGCCATGTCGTCGGGACGGAAGATCCGGCGACCGGGTTTACCGGCAACTTCCTCGAAAGCGCGTTTCCCGGCGCCAAATATATGGTCGCCAGCGACGGCGAGTCGGCATTCCACCCATTCGGCGCCACCTTTGACGTCAGCGACGGGCTCGACTTCAGCAACGTCGGTTTCACCTGGGACCAGGCGGCCGACAGCAGCTGGACCAATATCGGCAATCAGATCTGGGTCGTTCCGGCCACGACGAAGTGCGGAAGCGAGAACGAGCCCATTTGCGAGCCGGTCGGCCATTTCATCTCCCCCAGCGCGTGGAATCCGGCGGCGGTCGGAACCTGGTGGATCATGGAGGCGGACGGCAGCCCCAGCGACAAGATCGTGACGTTCAACAGCGCGAACGGCGCCGAGCTTCTCTTCTACTCGGATCCGCTTGCGGCGCCCGAGACGTCGAGCTGGGCTCTGATGCTCATCGGCTTTGGTGCGATCGGCGGCGCGATGCGCGCCCGTCGGGCGACGGTCCGCTTCGCCTGATCCATCGCACGGCAGAGCGCCGCTGGACCTCCCGGGCCGGCGGCGCTTTTCCGTGCCGACTTCTTATCGAGGGGATTGACCCCTGGCTCAAACGGCCAGGTTGCTCTCTTCCCAGTCCATCAGGATGCGGAACCTGTCCTGAAGCGCCAGCACGGCCGACACGTAGCTCGGCCAATGCCGGTCGATTTCCTGCGGGGTCCATTTGCGCACATGCGCGCTATAGTCGGTCCGCAAATGGCGCACGCGATCCTCATATTCGCGGAAGAGGGGCAGAAGATGCGAGGCGGCCGGAGAGGCCGCCAGCCCGCGGAAATATTCCGCTTCTTCGGCCATGTGGTTGGCGAAACGCCGCGAGAACAGGAGGCGCGCTTGCGGGAGCGCCGCGCTGCCGCGTTCCCGCGAACCGGTCATGAGCCCGGCGAAATCTTCCATCATCCGCCGGAGCTCGGCATGATCTCCGTTGCGATCCATACTGCGACGCCACCCTCTACCTTCGTCAGGGCTTAGCGCGCGCTCGTTAACAGGGGGTTTGTTGCGGCGGCGGCCTTGGGCAACGGAAAATAGTATAGTGTCCCCGAATTAATGGGAAATTAGTATAGTGTCCCCGAATTAATGCGGGCCGGATCTGGTCGGTCTCGCTGCCCCGCTGCAGCGAGCCGGCCATTCGCTGCAGCATCGGACCTTCGCAGCGACTTTGGTGTAGCATGCCGGTCATGATCGACGACCCAAGAGGCGCGCGCTCGATTCGTTGGGGATGGATCGCCCTGATCTGGTGCGCGGGTTCGCTGTGCGATGCGGGCCAGACAATTCTGACCATGCATGCGGAAGGCGGCCGGCCGGGCGGGTTTCTCCCGTTCGCGATCGAGTTCGTGTCCTGGCTGCCATGGGCGCTCGCGACGCCTTTGATCATTCGGGTGGCGCGGTGGCGGCCGTTCGTGCGCGGCGCGATATTGAAGGCGGCGCCCGTTCACCTCGCGACGTTCGCGGTGGTCAGTGCGGTTGCGGAAGCATGGTCCGCGATGCTCAGGGTGGTCTACAATCCCTGGCGCCACCACCGGCCGCCGATCTTTCTGGACAGCTGGCTTACCTCGCTCGTCTATCAGATCGTCACGTTCGCGATCGTTTATGCGCTGATCCTGACCATCACCTACGTCATCGACTTTCGGGAAGGCCTTGCCCGGCAGATGACCGAGACCGCGCGGCTCAACGAAGAACTGTCCCGCGCCCAGCTGGCTGCGCTCCGGCGCCAGATGGACCCGCATTTCATGTTCAACACGCTGAACTCGATCGCGGGCCTGGTGCGCGACCAGCGCAATGATGCGGGGGTTCGCATGATCGTGGGGCTGAGCGAGTTCTTGCGCCGATCGGCGGAGGATTCCCACCGAACGCAGGTGACGCTGGCGGAGGAAGTCGAATATCTGCAGCGTTATATCGAGATCCAGCAGGTCCGCTTCGGGGACCGCCTGCGCGTGAGCCTCGACATCCCCGCAGCGCTTCTGGACGCGCAAGTGCCTGGCCTTCTGCTGCAGCCGCTGGTGGAAAATGCGATCAAGCACGGCATCTCCAGGCGTGTCTCAGGCGGCGAAATCCGGGTGACCGGCGCGAGCAGCGACGGCGCGTTATGCCTGACGGTCTACAATGACGGCCCCTGGATCGAGAGGGACCTCGAGGCAGCGCCGGCCGGTGTCGGCCTCGACAATTTGCGCACCCGCCTGCACATTCTGCACGGCGACGAGGCCGGACTGCTGCTGAGGCCCGGCGCGGCCGGTGGTATCGAGGTCGTCGTGACCTTGCCGTTCCGGGAGGCGTGAATGGCGTTGCCTGACCAGAAATCTTCGTTGCTCAGGGTTCTGGTGGTCGACGACGAACCGCTGGCGCGGCGAAACCTGACGATCCTGCTGAGCCGCGACCCCGACACCGGAACCGTGACCGAATGCGGGTCGGGCGTCGAAGCGATCGCGGAGATCAGGCGGTCCATGCCCGATCTGCTGTTCCTCGACGTCCAGATGCCCGAATGCGATGGTTTCGACGTGCTCGAACGTCTGGGTTCGGAGCTGCCCGAGACGATCATCTTCGTGACGGCGTTCGATGCCTATGCGCTGCGCGCGTTCGAGACGGGCGCGCTGGATTATCTCCTGAAGCCCTTCGACGATGCGCGCTTCAGGCGGGTGCTCGATCGTGCCAAGGCCAAACGCGCTTACCCTCAGGCACGGCATCGCCAGACCATCAGCCGCTTCGCGATCAAGAATCGGGGCCAGACGCTGTTTCTGCCTGCCTCGAAGATCGATTGGATCGAAGCGGCGAGCTATTATGCCTGCCTGCATGTGGGCGACGTCACGCACCTTGTGCGCAGGACCCTGCAGGAACTCGAACAAGGTCTGGACGAACGCGCCTTCGTCCGCATCCACCGCTCGATCATCGTCAATCTCGAGCGGGTCCGGGGGCTCGAACTGCAGGACAGCGGCGAATATGAGGTCCTGCTCGATTCCGTCCGCCTGCGATTGAGCCGGCGCTACCGCAAACGCCTCCAGGAGCGGCTGAGCGAGCTGACGATCGGCGGCTGACCGCGCCAACCGCCGATCACGATTTCGGGCGCACGGCGATCATGTCGATTTCCACCAGGGCGCCGCTGGCGGCTGACGGCAGAACCACCTGCACCGCGGTGCTGGCGGGCTTGCTCGGCTGGTCCCTGGTTCCGAAGAATTGGGCATATCCGGCACGCGCGCCGGCTATGTCGGCCTTGCTGTCTCTCGCCGGATCGACCTGGATGAACTCACGCATCATCACGACGTCGCCCAGCGTCAGGTTTTGGGATGCGAGGAACTTTTGGATGTCCCTGAGAATGCCCACGGTTTGTGACCGGATGTCGGTGTGCGTATTCCGATCCGGATCGAGCCATCCGCTGATATACAGCGTGTCCCCGGCCCATACCGCCTGTGAAAAGGGAATCTCGATATTAGTCGGGTTTTGACTGGCGGTCAGCGGAATCTCCTTGACCCTTTGCGCCGAACCGGTCGCCGAAATGGTCAACGCCGCGGCGAGGAGGATAGGACGCCCCATCGTCATGCGTTTTCGCCTTCCGCTCGAGCCGGGCCAAAAGCTTGTGCCGCGCATGCTGGCCTTCGGCACCGGCCGCTTTCCGATGGGATATTCCTGGCGAGGACGGCGATCGCGGATCATTTTTTCAGGCGCAGCATGAAACGGTCTGTGGCGAAGTGATCGGTCTGCCTGCTGGACGAATCCCGATTGTCGTTGGGATTTCGAAGCAGGTCGCCCTCGGCCTCTATCCTGAAGCCGGCCGCCACCAATTCCGCCTTGGCGATCGCTTCGTCCATGCGATGCCATTTGGAGGTTGCCTCGAGCCCGGCGCCGGCCGCGGCGCTATGGTCTTCGACATAGAATATGCCGCCCGGCTTCAGATTGTCGTAGACGCCCTTGTCGACCGCCGCGACGTTCGCGGTCGGCCCATTGTGGAAATCGTGGTAGTTTTCGGTCGTCCAGACGAGGTCCACTTTCTGGGGCAGGACCAGCGCTTCATAGTCGACGGTCAGCACCGTCACGTTGGGATAGGCCGCAGTCAGCGCGTTGAGCGCATCCCGGACTCCGGGACGCGCGATCTGGCCTTCGGTTACCAGGGCGAGGACCTTTCCCTTGGGGCCCACGGCCTTGGCGAGAATGCGGGTATAATAGCCCCTCGCCGGATCAAGCTCGGCAACGACCATTCCCGGGCGCACTCCGGCAAAGGCAATGACCTGTGCCGGCTTCCGATTGGCGTCACGATCCCGGTCCGCAGCCGGGCGGCCGGCATCGGCGACAGCCGCCACCGCATAAGCGGGAACCGCGCGCTCTGCCTGCGCGCAGCCCATCCCCATCGAGATCAGCATTGCCGCGAACGCTGCACCGGCGAAGGCTTTCATTCCAGTCTCCCTTTTTAAGGCACGGAGCCAGCTATGACGCCGGTGGTCAGCCCGACCGGGCACGGAGCATCGGTCACGGTAAAGGATGGCGATCCATCCGAGCATCGAACCCGTTGGCGTGGTAGACCCGATGCTAGGCCGGTCCGTTATGGGAGCCCAGACCGCTAACTGCGGGGAAACGGCGGCTCGCTGCATTGCCGCCGCCCGCGATAACGGTGAAAGATCATCTCCACACCGGCCGGGAGTCCGACTAACCTGTGCGCTCGGACTGTTGGAAAGGATGATCGTGGCCCGCACGAACCTGCCGCTCGCTCTTATGCTCGCCGCCGCTCTGCCCGCATTGGCGGTAATGCCGGCGCTGCCCGCATCCGCCCAGTCGGCGCCGACGGAGCAGGGGAGCGGCCCTTATCCGGCCTTGTTCGAAGAGCGTCCCGCGTTTCCCGCGCATGTCGTCTATCGGCCCAGGGATCTCGCCGCCGTGCCGGCGCGCGGGCTCGGCATCTATGTGTTCGGCAACGGCGCCTGCAGCACGGATGGGACGATGGCGCGCAACCATTTGCTGGAAATCGCCTCGCGCGGCTATGTCGTCATCGCGCCTGGTACGATCCCGCCGCCCAAGCCCGCCATGGCCGCACCGCCGCCGCCTCGGCCCGCCGGTGCCGGCGCCGCGGCCGCAAATCAGGGCATGCCCCGCGGCCGTCTCTCGGCGCCCACGCCCGCATCCTCGCTGACCGAGGCGATCGACTGGGCGATCGCGGAAAATGCCCGCAAGGACAGCCCCTTTCACGGCAAGATCGCCACCGACCAGGTTGCGGTCTCCGGCTGGAGCTGCGGCGGCATCCAGGCGCTGGATGTGGCCTCCGATCCGCGCGTGAAGACGGTCGTCGTGATGAACAGCGGCTATTTCCCGGACGGCACGAGCCCGATCGACAATCTCGTCTCGGACAAGAGCCTGCTCGCCAGGCTGCACGGGTCGGTCCTCTACGTGCTCGGCGGCAAGGAAGACATCGCTTATGGCAACGGCACCGACGATTTCGCGCGGATCGACCATCTGCCCGCCGCGATGATCAATATTCCGGTCGGCCATGGCGGCACCTATGGCCAGCCGCATGGTGGGCTGGCGGCCGAGCTGGTGACCGCCTGGCTCGACTGGCGCCTGAAGGGCCGCGCCGATGCGGGCGCCAAATTCACCGGCACCGACTGCGCTTATTGCAAGGACAGCCGCTTCACGCTCGAGCGTAAGCATTTCGAGTGATTATTCGACCGACAAATTGCCCACGGATGAGCCGAGGCGAGGGCCGCCAGCGCTCGCTCAGCCCGCAATGCCCGGTATCCTGGTGATCCGTTCGGCCAGGAAATCGATCGCCAATCGAACGCGCGACAATTCGCCCCGCCCGGGGGCGATCAGCATGCTGAGCGGGACCGGATCGAGCCGATAGCGAGGCAGTACGAGCTCGAAATCTTCGCCGCGCAGCAAATCCTCTATCAGCCAGATGTGGCCCGCCACGATGCCGCGCCCGGCAACAAGCGCCTCGCGGGCGGCCAGCCCGTGATCGACCTTCAGCCTGCCTCCAAACGGCGCCTGGTGGCGTTCACCGTCCGGATCGACGAGCGACTGCCGTTCGCTCCCGACGATGTTCATCATGCGTATGCATTGATGTCCGGCCAGATCGGCCGGCTGCCCGGGGCGCCCGAAGGCGTCCAGATAGGATTTGGCCGCGACGAGCACGCGCTCGGATCGCCCCAGGCTTCTCAATTTTGCGCCGCTGTCGGTCAAAGGACCCAGCCTTATCGCAAGATCGATGGCGTGCCGCGTAAGGTCGAGCCGCTCGTCGGTGAGATTGAGATCGATCTGGATATCGGGGTGGCGATCCTGGAACTCGAAGATCAACTTTGAAACGTGCAGAATTCCGAACGCGGAGGTGCAGGAAATGCGAACGCTCCCCGTCGCTCCACCCGCGGCGGATTTGGCCTCGTCGAAGGATTGCTCCACCAGGCGCAGGATCCGCACGCAGTTCGAATAATAAGCCCGACCCTCATCCGTTAAAACCAGACGGCGGGTGGTCCGACTGAGAAGCGGGACTCCCAATGCGGCTTCGAGTTCGTTGACATGCCGCGTCACCGTGGGCTGACCGAGGCCGAGTTCGCGTCCCGCCGCCGACAGGCTGCCAAGCTCGACGACGCGAACAAATGTCCGCATGCGATTGAGCGACATTCCCGATTTATCCATTTTCCGGAATAGTCCTATGCATTGCGCCAATCTAGTGGATGATCTCGCCGGCTCCTAGCTTCCGTTTCCTGGATACGGAGCGCTTGCATGAAGGTTCACCTTGTTTTCGCCCACCCCGAGCCACAGTCGCTCAACGCCTCACTTCGCGATGTCGCGATCGGAGAACTCCAATCCCAGGGGCACGAAGTCCGCGTGTCGGACCTCTACGCGATGGGTTGGAAGGCACAGGTCGATGCGGACGACTTTCCCCAACGAAACCCGGCGGAGCGTCTGCGCGTGGCGGTCGCCTCTGCGGAAGCCTTCGCGGTCGACGGCCTGACCGACGACGTCAGGGCGGAGATCGAGAAGCTGCTCTGGGCGGATGCGGTCATCCTCCAATTCCCGCTCTGGTGGTTCGGAATGCCGGCCATCCTCAAGGGGTGGGTCGACCGGGTCTACGCCTACGGCTTCGCCTATGGCGTGGGCGAGCATAGCGAGCGTCGGTGGGGCGATCGCTATGGCGAAGGCACGCTCGTCGGGCGGCGTGCGATGCTCGTCGTGACCGCGGGCGGCTGGGAGGAGCATTATGCCGAGCGGGGTATCAACGGGCAGATCGACGACCTCCTGTTTCCGATCAACCACGGCATCCTCTATTATCCCGGTTTCGACGTGCTTCCGCCTTTCGTCGCCTACCGGCTGGACAATCTTCGGCCCGAGCAGTTCGATGCCGTTGCGGATCGGTTGCGGGACCGCATGCGCGGGTTGTTCCTGGACGCCCCAATCCCCTACCGGCAGCAGAATGGCGGCGACTATTACATCCCGTCGATGCATTTGCGGGAGGGGTTGGAACAGCCGGGCACGGCCGGGATTAGGCTCCACAGCAGCTGACCGAAGCGACGCTCAATGGGTCGGTTTGAGGGGTGCCGAAATTCGGGGACACGAAATTCGGGAACACTATACCAATTATGGCGGTCTTTGGATCCGTCACGTGCCCCGAAAATAGTATAGTGTCCCCGAATTGAGTTCTATCGCTTACGAGCGGGCCCTCGCCCCGTCTCCATTCCTGCGCTCCGCATCCTTCAGGAGCGGATAGAGCAATTCGGCCTCGTGCCGGATGCGATCGATCATGGTTTGCCGCGCGGCGGCGGAGGCGAGGCAATAACCAGGCCAGTCCGATGCGACCTCCCGGCTCGTCCAGCGGCGGAGATGGTCGCCCGACCGCACCAGCATGAGCATGCCGTCCGATTTCAGCTTTTCGAGCGCGATGCGCCTGTCGGGCGGACAATTGCGTATCAGCTTCGGATACACGACCGCGTTCAGGTAAGCGGATCGCGCGCGGCTGGCGCGCGTCAGTTCGAGCCGGACCGCGCTCACCTTCGCGATGTCGGCATGCCGGTCCTGGCACAGCGCCTCGAGCGCGGCGAGAAGATCGCGGATCTTTTCGTGATGTTGCCGAAGCTCCGCCAGCATTCGAATCAACCTTCCCCTGCGCACCATGCCGCCGGGCATCGCCGCTAACGCTTCGGGGTCTAATAGCCTGAAAAGCGCGCCAGGTCATTGGCGCCCGACCAGAGTGGATCGATTTGCCGCCATCGGAGCCGTGAGGGCGAACGGCTAAGCCAGGGCGTGTCCCTCCACCCACGGATGGCAGGCGCGGAGCTCAGCGGCGCAGGATCTTTTCCATCGGCTTTCCCTTGGCGAGCTCGTCGATCAGTTTGTCGAGGTAGCGGATTTCCCGCATGGTCGGGTCTTCGACCGCTTCGACGCGAACGCCGCAGACCGTTCCCGTGATCATGCGCCGTGCAGGATTCAGCTGCGGTGCCTGGGCGAAGAAGTCCTCGAGGGTCGTGCCGGTGGCCAATTGGTCGTCGAGCGACGCCTGGCTATGTCCGGTCAGCCAGCGGATGATCTCGTCGACCTCCGCCTTGGTGCGCCCCTTTCGCTCCGCTTTGGCGAGATAAGCGGGATAGACGCCCGCGAACCTGACGGAGAAGATGCGATGCGGCGCCATGCGTCCCTCCAGAATGCGCCCGGATGGTCAGGCCTTACTCCCTCCCCGGCGAGGGAGGAAGCAAGGCCTGAAGCCGCTCAATCCCGGAACAGCAAGGGCGCGAATTCGTGCAGGCTGCGCCGCCAGGACAGGAATTCGTGCGCGGTGTTGGGCGAGACGTAGAAGACGCTGTTAATGCCGGCCTGCTTCAGCGCCGCCGCATTGGCGCGCGGATCGGTGCGCGGGGCGCCCGGCGGGCCGGTCATGCCGCCGCGCTCAAGCTCGCGGCTGCCGAAGCTGACGAAGGCGAGTTTGACCTTGTCGCGGAAACCCGGCGTCTTGTTGACGTCGTCGAGCGAGAAGGTGCCGCCGCTGAAGAGGCCGATATAGGCGAATTTGTCGAGATTGGCGCTGGTGATCAGCTTGGTTTCGAAGCCGCCCATCGACAGGCCCGCCATCGCGCGGTGGCGCTGGTCCGAAAGCGTGCGGAAGTGGGAATCGACATAAGGGATCAGCTCGTCGACCAAAACGGTCTGGAACGGACGGATATTGAAGCTGGCGAGGCCGCCGGGGCTGCCCGGGCGGATATCGTTGGTCATGCCGTAGGTGACGACGATGATGAACGGCCGCGTTTTCCCTTCCGCGATCAGATTGTCCATGATCAGATTGGCGCGGCCCTGGTTGAACCATGCGGTTTCGTCCTCGCCCCAGCCATGCTGCAAATACAGCACCGGATAGCGGGTGCGCTGGTTCTGGTCGTAGCCGGGCGGGGTGTAGACGAAGGCGCGGCGCTGCGTGCTTGTGCTGGGCGAGGCGAACAATATCTGCTCGACCCGGCCATGGGGCACGTTCTTGAGCGCATAGAAATCCGCGTCGTGCGCCGGAATCTCGATGCCGCTTTCCCAGCGGATCGAGCCGTAGAAATTCTGGGCGCCGGGATCGTTGAAGGTGCCGCCGTCGACATTCAGGTGGTAATAATGGAAGCCCTCGTCGAGCGGGCCCTCGGTGGTGGCGGTCCAGGCGCCGTCCGCGCCCTTGGCGAGCACGGTGCCGCCGCGGCCGCCAAGGCCCAGGCTCACCTTCACCGCCTGCGCGTCGGGTGCGACGATGCGGAAGCGGACATAGCCCTGCGAATTGACCTGCGGAAATTGCTGGCCCGGCTGGTTGAGCGAGGAAGGCACGAAATCCTCCGCGATCGGGGCCGCGGCGGTTTGCGGCGCCGCCGGGGCTTGCGCTGCGGCGGGGCCGGCAGCGGCGGCGGCCGCAAGGATCAAGGCGATGGCGCTTTTCATCAGAACGGCTCCCCTATCGGCTCCATGCCGGTTTTCCCCGGACGTGAGCGTTACCATTACTCAGACTATTGCAGGAGTCGAAGCGCGTCGCAACAGGGATGATCGAGCGGCAAGATCATGAAATAAGTCAGACTTATTCCAACTTGCGGCGGAGCTGGCTGGGCTAGAGGCCGATCTTGTCGAGCGCCGAGGCGAGCTCCTCGCTGATAGCGGTATCGTCGCGCGGCGAGAGGCGATTGAGCAATGTCTGGACACGTTTCTGCGCAACCTGCAGCGTCTTGTGGCGCACCTCGCGGATCTGGTTGGTGCGCCAGGACGGACTTTCGCCCAGCAAAGCCGCCCATTTCGCCTCTTCCGTCGCCAGGATCGCCAAGGCGAGCCGGAGCCCGTCGCGCCGACCGCGCGCATGATCGTCGGACATCCCGTCGTCGCGGGCGGCGCGCGTCATTGGTAGCGCCTGATATGCTCGAAGCCGGCATTATCCCGCGTCATCTTCAGGACCTTGCGGATGTAGGTCCTGACGTGCCGGTCGAAGCGGCCGTCGTCATAGACGCCGCGCCAGACATAATCGTCGCGGTCGAGCAGGCTTTTCAGCGCTTCGGCAAAGGCGGCCTGGCTTTCGGCGGCAGCCTGGCCCTTGAGCAAGGTGCAGACCATTTCCTCGGCGGCGGCCTTGTCGCAATCGTCCTGCTCGCCCCGGCCGCCGCGTTCCGCCGCGACCTGATCGGCACGCGAGGCGGCGATCCGCTTGTCCAGCCAGAGGCGGACGGTCGCGCCGTCCCATTGCTTCGACGCTTCGGTCACCATCGTCTCCAATCTCCGGGCAGGGCAGAGCGCGCCGTTAGCGGACTTTCGCCGCCTTGATATAGGTTCCTGCGCGTCGCCGAAGGAAATCGCGGATCAGGTCCGCGGTCAAATCCGGTATTTCCTCGGGAAAGAAATGCCCGCCCGCCATCGCACGGCCCTCGACATGGTCGGCCCAGCGCCGCCACAGGCCGAGGGGCCCGCCATCGGCTTCATACCAGGTGGCAAGCGCGCCCTTGCCGCTCCACAAGGCGAGGACCGGGCAGGCGATGCGGCGGCCGGCGTCGCGGTCGGCCCCGTCATGCTCCCGGTCGATCGTGGCGGCGGCGCGATATTCCTCGCAAATGGCGTGGGTGTGCGCGGGATCGCGGAGCGCATCGGTATAGGCCTGCCTCAGCCAGGCGGGGAAGCTTTCCGGCGGCGATCCCCATTCGGCAAGCGCATTGTCGACGATCGCGTCGGGCGCGGCGGTGAGGAGGCGCTCGGGCAAGGGCGCGGGCTGAGCGAGCAGCGAGAAAGGCCAGAAAGCGAGCGCGAGCCGCGCGTCGGCCTCGTCCCACACATCGAAGGTCGGGATCACGTCGAGGATTGCGAGCGCCTCGATCGCATCGGGATGATCGAGCGCGGCGCGATAGGCGACGCGGCCGCCGCGATCGTGGCCGGCGATGGCAAAGCGGTCATGACCGAGCGCAAGCATCGCGGCGACGAGCGTGGTAGCCATCGCGCGCTTCGACATCGAGGCATGATCGGGGGCGTCGGCGGGGCAGGCGCTGCCGCCATAGCCGGGAAGATCGGCGGCGATCACCGTGAAGTCGGCCGCCAGAAGCGGCGCGACGGCGTGCCACATCAGGCTGGTTTCGGGGAAGCCATGCAGCAGAAGAAACGGCGGCCCTGCACCGCCCTGATGCAAAAAGACGCTCCCGCGATCGGTGGGGACCGACCGCGCCTGGAAGCCGGGGAGGGAGGCTGGGATGTCCTGCATTGGAGAAGGACGTTTGTTCGCCGAAGTCGATCCCGGAAATTGGGCGGGATTTGTGCCGGAAAGCCTTTAGGATGTTCTTTGCCCGTCAGGCTCGTCTTGCGGGACGACATTCAAGCGATGGCCTTGCCGCTGGCGTCACCCGATGGGCCGGCTATAACGCACGCGGGTTTTGACACGCGGGAAGATATTCGGAGCGGTTGCAGCAAACCAGGATAAGCGGGGGCGGTTTCCATGAGGCTGAAGGGCGGACCATCCGCGGCTATGACTGCCGCATTGCTGGCGATATTGCCTTTCTCCTCATCCGGCGTGGATGCGCAGGCTCCGGCTTCGCCCCGGCCGCCCTTGCATCGGGCATATGTGGAGGGCCAGACGCTTCACTACCGGATGACGGGCGTCAACGAAGCCTGGCATTATTCCGCCGATGCGAAGGCTGTCGTCAAAAAGGACAGTAATGGCAGCTTCTATGAGGATTTCGGCTGGTCGAACATGGTGACCGGCGGGAAGCCCGAAACGCTGGCGCCCAGCATGGCGGGATATAGCCAGCATCTGTCGCTCGACCCCAATGTCTTTCCCGGCGCGCCGAACCTGAATGGCGTCGATCCGAAAATGATCGGGCCGGTCACCGATCTCATGACCTTCTATGTCGATTATTGGCTCGCCGCGAAATTCAATCAGCTGCTGAAACCCGGCGATCATTTCTATTTCGCCAATCCGACCGTGCCGTCATGGGCCGACGGGCAACGGGTGATCGTCGGCGAGGACGCGATCGATTTCGACATGACGCTCAAATCGGTCGATACCGCCAAGGGGATAGCCGAGCTGGAAGTGCGGCACGTCCCGCCGCCCCAGTCCCGGATCCATCTTGCAGCGGCGTGGATGCAGACGCCTCAGCCAGGGCAGGTCAATAATTGGGTTCAGGTGATGCGGACCGGTGACGGCCAATATCTGGCGGGGGTTGGCCAGGAATATTTCGATGTCCACCTGACGATCAGCCTGGCGGATGGCAAAATCCTTCATGGTGCCATGCAGAATCCGGTCGATACGATGGAGCGGCTATGCGCCGACGCTCAGCTGACCCAGTGCGGCGAGGCGAAGCCGCACCATCTGGTGCGCACGATCGAGATCGACCTGGAACATTAGAGGCTTCGACCTTCTCTCGGCTGAGGCGCGAAGCCCGCGAACCTCTGCCTGTCACATGATTGCAATGATCGCGGCGGAAGGACCGTCCCTTGGGCAGCGCGTGGTGCCGGGACGGGGGCGGAATGCGGATTCTTCTGGTCGAGGACGATGCGGCGACCGCCGAGCTGATCGTCCAGGGCCTGGGCGATCTCGGCCATGCGGTGGCGCATATCCCGAGCGGGAGCGAGGCGGTGCGCGCGGTATCGGCCGAGAGCCGCTACGACGTGGCGGTGGTCGACCGGCTGCTGCCCGACATCGATGGCGTGAGCGTGCTGCAATATTGGCGGGCGAACGGGGTGCAATTGCCCGCATTGATGCTGACCGCGCTCGGCACGGTCGCGGACCGGGTGAGCGGGCTGCAGGGCGGGGCGGACGATTATCTGGTCAAGCCCTTCGCCTTGCCGGAGCTCCATGCCCGGCTGTGCGCGCTGCAGCGGCGGCCGATGCTGGGCGAGCCGGCGACGCAATTCCGCAGCGGCGACGTCCAGGTCGACCTGCTCCAGCGGCGCGTGCGGCGCGCGGGCCGGGAAATCCACCTGCAACCGCGCGAGTTCGACCTGCTCGCGCTGATGATGCGCCATCCCGGACGCGACATCACGCGCAAGATGTTCCTGGAGACGGTCTGGGGAATCACCTTCGACCCCAATACCAATGTGGTGGACAGCCATATCAGCCGGCTGCGCACCAAGCTCAACCATGGCTTCCCGCACAATCCGATCGAGACGGTGCATGGGGTCGGCTATCGGATCCGCGCGGAATGACCCGGCTGTGGCGCAGCGCGACCTATCGCGTGGCCTTCCTCCATTCGGCGGCGTTCGCCTTCGCGGTGCTGCTGCTGGGCATGGGCGTCTATGTCCTGGCCGACGCCAATTTCCGGCGCGAGCAGGACCGCACGCTCATGCCCGAGGCGGCGCGGGTGGTGCGGGAATATGCCGAAGGGGGGATGGGCGATCTCGCCAGTTCGATCCGCAAGCGCGAGAGCCGGCCGCACAATAATTTCAGCTATGCGGTGATCGCGCGCGACGGGCGCCAGCTGCTGGGATCGACCTGGCTGGCGCCGGTGGGCGCGGGCGTCCACAGCGTGATGGTGCGACGGCATGGCGGGCCGCTGCAGCCGGCGCGCGTGCTGGGGACGCCGCTAAGCAATGGCGATATATTCTACGTCGTTATCGACAGCGAGGAACTCAACCGGCTGGAAGACCAGATATTGATGCTGTTCGGCGGCGGCTTTCTGCTCGTGATGCTGATGGGCGCGGGCAGCGCCTTGCTGATGGGGCGGCATCTCAAGCGGCGGCTGGAGCGGATCGAGGTCACCGCGCGGGCGATCCGCGCGGGCGACCTGGGAAGCCGCGTGGCGGTTGGAGCGGCCGACGACGAATTCGATCGGGTCGGGCGATCGCTCAACGCGATGCTGGACCGGATCGACGGGCTGGTGACCGACCTGCGCCAGGTGTCGAGCGACGTGGCGCACGACATGCGCACGCCGCTCGCGCGGTTGCGGGGCGAGATCGAGGCGGGACTGAACGCGGCGCCCGACGCGACCGCGCAGCACCGCGCGCTCCAACGCGCGCTCGAACGCAGCGACGCTCTGATGACCCTGTTCAACGCGATCCTGCGCATCGCGGAGGTGGAAGGGCAATCGGGCGCGGATTTCGCCGAGACGATCGATCTCGCCGCGCTGGCGTGCGCGGCATGCGACATGTACGCGCCCGCGATCGAGGATGGCGGGCGCACGCTGCGGCTGGACGTGGAGCGGCCCGCGCAGGTCACGGGCAACCGCGAGCTCTTGACCCAGGTGATCAGCAACCTGCTCGACAATGCCCAGTCGCATACGCCCGACGGCACCGCGATCACGGTGACGGTGAGCGGGCACGGGCGCGAGGCGCGGATCATGGTGAGCGATGACGGCCCGGGCGTGGCGGCGGCGGACCGCGCGCGCATCGCGCAGCGCTTCGTCCGGCTCGACAAGGGGCGGTCGAAGCCGGGCCATGGGCTGGGGCTCAACCTGGTCGCGACGATCGCGCGCGCGCACGGGGGCGGGCTGCGGATCGAGGACAATGCGCCCGGATTGCGCGCGGTGGTGGCGTTGCGAAGCGCGTGAGCCACGCCTGCCCGAGCGAACGGGCGAACGTCACGGAAACGTAACATAGGTTGAATTGCCGCAAGGTTCGGTCCGGCGGCGATTTCCGCAACAAAAGTGTCACGACGCGACCCTAGGCCCGGGTCCGAAACCACCGAACAATACCGCATACAGGGGGAATTTCGATCATGACCCGGAGCTTCGCGCGTCGTCGTGCCACGGCGCTTCATATCCTTTGCGCAACCACGGCCTTGTGCATGCCCGCGATCGCTGGCGCCGCGGCGCCGGCCGCAGCCGACACGGCGGCGGCATCCGCGCCCGCGGCAGCGGCCGACCAGCAGGACGCGCAGGCGCGCGCCGCACAGCAAGCCGAGACCGGCATTGCCGAGGGTTCGGACATCATCGTCACCGGAACCAAGGCCAATCGGATCGCGCCGGTCACCGCATCGCTCCAGGCGCGCCAGCCGCAGGCGATCGTCAGCAGGTCGCTGATCGAGGATTCGCTGCCCGCGATCGCCGATTTCGACCAGATCGCGCTGATCACGCCGAGCGTGTCGAACACGGGCGGCAATAACGGCGTCGGCCTGTCGGAATCGAAGGCGCAGATCCGCGGCTTCCAGGACGGCGAATATAATATCACCTATGACGGCGTGCCGTTCGGCGACACCAACGACCCGACGCACCATTCGACGACCTTCTTCCCGTCGAACACGATCGAGACCCTAGTGGTCGATCGCGGCCCGGGCAATGCGAGCCAGCTCGGCCAGGCGACCTTCGGCGGCAACATCAACATGTTCAGCCGCGCCGCGCGCGACGATTTCGGCGGCCAGATCAAGGCGAGCTATGGCTCGTTCGACACCTATCTGCTGCGCGGCCTGCTCGACACGGGCAGGATCAAGAGCCTGAACGACGCCAAGTTCGTCTTCACCGGCCAATATGTGAACACGAACGGCGCGCTCAGCTACGAGAAATATCGCAACTACAATCTGTTCGGGAAAGCGGTGGTGCCGCTGTCGCCGGGCGTGACGCTGAGCCTGCTCGGCACCTACAACAACAACCGGTTCAACCAGCCCGACAATGACGGATCGACGCTCTACGAGCAGCAATTGTTCGGCAAATATTTCAGCCTGAACAACGATCCGACCTCGTCGGAATATTATGGCTACAACCACACCAACAAGGTGACCGATTTCGAGATCGTGAAGCTCGACGCGCAGATCACGTCGGGCATCCGGTTCGAGGATACGGCCTACACCTATTATTACGACAACGAGACGCTGTCGGCGAACGACGTCACGATCCTGCCGGGCACGGTTCAGTCGACCGTCGACGTCAACGGCAAGAAGATCGTCGGCGACATTCCGGGCTATACCAAGACCAACAAATATCGCGTGTGGGGCGATATCGCGAAGGTGAGGGTGGACCTCGCCTCGTTCGCGACGCTGACGCTGGGCGGGCTGATCGAGACCAACAATACCTATCGCCAGCAGACCGACGTCGACCTGACCACGGGCGGCAAGAATTATATCGAGAAAAAGGTCGTGGCGCCCGCGAACGGCGTCAATCCGGGCCAGGTGACGCCGGCCTACGTCAAGTTCGATCAGAACAGCGTGGGCAACAACACCAACGAGTTCGTCGAGCTCGAGCTGCGGCCGCTACCCGGCCTGTCGATCACGCCCGGCTTCAAGCATGTCGACTATAAGCGCAGCATCTCGGCCTTGTGGAACCAGAAGACGCGCTATGCGCAGAATGTGAAGAGCGATTATTCGGCCAACCTGCCTTTCCTGCAGGCGAATTGGGCACTGACGCCGGAATTGTCGGTCTATGGCGAATATGCCCGCGGCTTCCTCGCCCCGTCGCTGAGCGCGCTTTATGTCGACAATCCCGATCACTCCAACGCGGTGCCGGAAAAGTCGACCAACTATCAGGCCGGCATAGTCTATCATGGCGAGCGGCTGTCGCTGGACGCCGACGTCTACACGATCAATTTCGACAACAAGTTCGTGAGCGTGAAGGACCCGACCTTCGGCACGGTCTTCACCAATATCGGCGGCGCGCTCTATCAGGGCATAGAGGGTCAGGCGACCTATGAGCTGATCGAAGGCGTTGCGCTGTTCGCCAACGGATCGCGCAACCGCGCGATCGACAAGGGCACGCGCACCCAGATCGCCAACGCGCCCTATATGACCGCGGCCGGCGGCGTCATCGTCAAGCGCGGGCCGGTGCGCTTCTCGATCATCGACAAGTTCACGGGCGCGCAGTTCGCGAACAACGCCGCCAGCGCGAACGACCCGCTCTACGCGGCCTATCGCATCGCGCCGTACAACAGCGCGATCCTGGCCACGAGCTACGAACTGGGGCGGCTGCGCTTCGGGGTCGAGGTGACGAACCTGTTCAACTCGAAGCGGGTGACCAAGATCAGCTCGGGCAGTACCGCGCTCGCCAATATCGGCCAGGCGGTGGTGACGAATAACGACCAATATTATTACCAGCCGCCGCGCGCGGTCACCGGCGACATCACCTTCCGCTTCTGATGTGGCGGCCGCGGAGCGATCCGCGGCCGTCCGTCACCGGCAGCTTCCCGATCAACCCGGCCGCCAGGTTCCGGCCGAAACCACGGTGCCCGTCATGATCAAGCGCAATCTCTCCGCAATCTTCCTCGGCTTCGCCCTGATCGCGGCGGCGCCCGGCCCCAAGGCGCCGCTGCTGCTGAACGAGAGCAATTTCGATCCCGCCTTGCTGCTGCCGCCGCCGCCCGCGGACGACAGCGCCGCGGGCAAGGCCGAGCTGGCCGAGCTCCACCGGATCGATCAGATGCGCGATCCGGCCGAAGTGGCGCGGGCCAAGACCGACGATGCGGTCAAGAACGCGACCATCTTCGCCGAGGCGGTCGGCCCCGGTTTCGATCTCGACAAGCTGCCCGCGACCGCGGCCTTGTTCAAGACGGTGCGCGCCGAGGAAAAGGCGGCCGCCGATCGCGCCAAGGATCATTTCCTGCGCAAGCGGCCATGGATCGTCGATCCCAGCCTGCATAGCTGCTCGACTGACGACGAGCCGCAGAGCAGCTATCCCAGCGGGCACACCACGATGGGCTATTCGATGGCGTCGATCCTGGCCCGTTTGATCCCGGCCAAGGCGCCCGCGATCCTGGCGCGCGCGGCATCCTATGCGCATAGCCGGCTGGTGTGCGAGGTCCATTTCCCGGGCGATATCGTGGCGGGGCAGGCCTATGGCATGATGGTCGCCGAACGGCTGATGCAAATTCCGGCCTTCCGCACGCAATATGATGCCGCGGCGGCCGAGCTGGCGGCAGCGCACTTGCGCTGAGGGGGCGATGATCGCGTGTCGGGGACGCGCATGAATTGCGTGAGCGTTCCCGTCGCTTGAGACGCGACAGGCAAATGTCCCTCTTTCCCCCTTGCGTGCGCGTCCCTAACAGAGGCCTCCATGGCCTGGCAGCTCTATCAATTCCCGCTCTGTCCTTTCTCGCGCAAGGTCCGGCTTTTGCTGGGCGAAAAAGGGGAGGGGTGCGAGCTGGTGCGCGAATCCCCGTGGGAGCAGCGCGATGAGTTCATCGACATGAATCCCACCGGGCAGACGCCGGTGCTGGTCGATCGGTCGCAGAATCTCGTCCTGATCGATTCCGCCGCGATCTGCGAATTCGTCGAGGAGACGGTCGAGAAGGCGACGATGCTGCCCGGCACCGCCGCCAACCGGGCGGAAGTGCGCCGGCTGGTCTCCTGGTTCGACCAGAAATTCCACGACGAGGTGGGGCGGCCTTTGCTCTACGAACGGATGGAGAAGCGCCTGGTCCATCGCATTTCGCCCGATGCCAAGGTGCTGCGGGAGGCGATGCGGCTCGCGAACAGCCATCTCGATTATGTTGACTGGCTGCTCGACCATCGGCGCTGGATCGGCGGGCCGCTGTTCAGCCTCGCCGACCTTGCGGCGGCGGCGCACATCTCGGTCGCGGATTATCTGGGCGGGATCGACTGGCGCGGGCATGAGCGCACGCGGCATTGGTATTCGGGCATGAAGAGCCGGCCGAGCTTCCGGTCGCTGCTGGGCGAGCGGATGGAGGTGATCTCGCCGCCCGACCATTATGACAAGGTGGATTTCTGACGGCTTCGGCGGAAACCAGGGTCCCGTACGGTTACGCTTGGCCTTCTGAGATCCTGCTTTCGCCGGATGACGAAAAGCGGCTGCTGCGGCGCGGCGTGATTCGCTCGTATCGCGAGGTTCCTTCGGTATAGATCGTTGCAGCTCCGTTCCCAGCGCGTGGGTGAAAGGTGCTAAGTGCACGTCAAATCGTGCGAATTCCCGGTTTGACGGTTTTGTTGCAGTGCACAAAACGGACTTGCAAATTTTGGGCCGATCCTATATTGTGCAATGCAACATGACCGTAACCGGGAAATCCAAGATGACCGAGAAGGACGTCGTGAAGGCCAAAGCTGCTGTGAAGCCGCGCAAGCCCGCGGTGACCAAGCCGGCCGTCCAAGCCAAGACCGAAGAGGCCGCCACCGCGGTCGAACCGGCAGTGATTGAGCAGGCCGTACCCAGCGGTGCCGAGCTTGCCGAAAGCATTGAAGCCGTCACGTCGCCGGCGACCCAAAGCGACATCAACGAAGCGCCGGCGATCGAGACGATCGAACCTGCGCCCGCAGTGAAGGAATCGATCGAAATGGCTACCGTTGCTTCGCACACCGAGGCCGCCGAGAAGGCGCAGGCGATGTTCACCGAGTTCACCAACCGCTTCAAGACCGCGTTCGAGAAGTCGACCAAATATGGCGAGGAATTCGCCGACTTCGCCAAGGGCAATGTCGAGGCGGTGATCGCTTCGTCGAAGGTTGCCGCCAAGGCAGGCGAGACGCTTGGCCAGGAAGCCGCCGAATATGGCCGCAAGCATTTCGAAGCCGCGACCGCGGCGTTCAAGAGCTTCGCTTCGGTCAAGTCGCCGACCGAGCTGTTCCAGCTCCAGAGCGAGTTCGCCAAGGCGTCGTTCGACAGCCTGGTCGCCGAGACCTCGCGCGTCAGCGAGTCGCTGCTCAAGGTCGCGGGCGACGTCGCCCAGCCGATCTCGAACCGCTACGCGCTCGCCGCCGAGAAGATCAAGTCGGCCGCCCTCTGAGGATTTTCGGGCGCAAGCCCGGTCCGTAGTGGCGTTGCGTACGAACGGCCGTCCTTCGGGGCGGCCGTTTTTGTTTGAGCATGTGACTCATCCCGTTCGTGCTGAGCTTGTCGAAGCACTGTCCTTATTCTTCCGGCCGAAAAGAAGAAAAGCAGCCCTTCGACAAGCTCAGGGCGAGCGGGGCGAGGAGGCACGCTTCAGCGCCCAATCTCGCCTCTTAACCCCGATTATCGTTGGCACGCCCTTGCCGCTTGGGCGTTGGATGCCATATCGTCGCTTCCTACATATATGAGCATGATCGACCCTGAACTGATGGCCGGAGACAAGGACGGCGAGGAAGACGGCGGCACCGGCGTCGGCGTCGCCACCCGCACGCGCGCCAAGACCAAGCAACCTTCGCTCTACAAAGTGCTGATGCTCAACGACGATTATACGCCGATGGAGTTCGTCGTGCTGTGCCTGCAGCGCTTCTTCCGCATGGGGCTGGAGGATGCGACGCGGGTAATGCTGTCGGTCCACCAGAAGGGCGTCGGCGTGTGCGGCATCTTCACCTACGAGGTGGCCGAGACCAAGGTGAGCCAGGTGATCGACTTCGCCCGGCAGAACCAGCATCCGCTGCAATGCACGCTGGAGAAAGCGTAAGTTTTTTGTAGTGCGGTTCGGCATCCGCCGAACCTTGGCCGCACCGGCCCGCACCCCCACCCGGCCTCCCAACGGAAGCTTATTCTATGGGAGGCCGGGTGGGGGTGCGGGCCGGTGCGGCTCCCGCTAAGCTGCTTGCAGCTTAGCTACGATTGGGCAGCCAGGCCGGATCGATCGCGACGTTGCGGCGGCTATGGTTGGCGATGCGCGCGAGCCGATCCGGGTGAAGGATGCGCAGCATGTTGCCGCTACGCGTGATGAAGCCCTGTTCGGACAAGACGCGCATCGTGCGGTTGACGTGGACCGCGGTCAGGCCGGTCAGGTCGCCAATCTCTTCCTGTGTCAGCGGCAAAGCGAAGCCGTCGGAAACGGGCAGGTTGGCGAAACGCATGCGGTTGGCGATCTGCAGCAGCAAGGCCGCGACGCGGCCGCGCGCCGAATTGCGGCCGAGCGAGACCAGCCGATCGGTCAGATTGACACGGTCGACCTGCTGCACCGCGAACAGCAAGGCGGCGAGGCGCGGGTGATCGGTGAACAGCGCGCCCAGCCTGGCGCGATCGATCAGGCAGACTTCGGCATCGGTGAGCGCGCCGATCGCATCGGGCGATTCCGGGAAAGCGAGGCCATCGAGCCCGAGCAGGTCGCCGCGGAAATGCAGCCGCACGATCTGGCGGCGGCCATCCTCCAATAAGGCGAAGGAATAGACCCAGCCGCTGACGACGACGAAGATGTCGCCGTTCGATCCGTGTTCCGCACGGACGATCGCGCCGCGACGATAGGTACGGCTGCCGGCGGTGAGGCCGTCCAGCGCATCTCGTTCGCGGGCAGTCAACTCTACATAATGGCCGAGATGTTCGGCCAGGCAGCTTTCGGCCATCCGGTCAGGTGTCCCCCCAAATCGCGCATGATCTAGACCGGGGACGCGGCTGCTGCCTCTAACACGCATCAAGCGGAGCATATGGTTGTAACAATTGTATCCGACATGGCGGAATTCGGCACGCTTGCCTGAAGGGCGCGACGCTTTACAGCGTGACGCATGGACAGAATCGTTATCCGCGGCGGCAAGCGGCTCGAAGGCCGCGTGCCCATTTCCGGCGCCAAGAATGCGGCGCTCACGCTTTTGCCCTGCGCGCTGCTGACCGATCAACCGCTCACGCTCACCAATTTGCCGCGGCTGGCCGACGTCGACGGTTTCGCGCATCTGATGAACGAGCTGGGCGTATCGACCACCGTCGCGGGGCAGCGTGGCGGATCGATCGTGCGCGCGATGACGCTCAACGCGGACACCATCTCCTCGACCACCGCGCCCTATGAGATCGTGCGCAAGATGCGCGCGTCGATCCTGGTGCTGGGGCCGCTGCTCGCGCGCGAGGGCGAGGCGACCGTCTCGCTGCCCGGCGGCTGCGCGATCGGCAACCGGCCTATCGACCTCCACCTCAAGGCGCTCGAGGCGCTGGGCGCGGAGATCGAGCTGGCGGCGGGCTATGTCCGCGCCAAGGCGCCCGCGGGCGGCCTCAAGGGCGGGCATATCAATTTCCCCTTGGTTTCGGTGGGCGCGACATCAAATGCGATAATGGCGGCGGCTTTGGCTGACGGCGAGAGCGTGATCGACAATGCCGCGCGCGAGCCCGAAATCACCGATCTGTGCCGCTGCCTGGTGGCGATGGGGTCCGAGATCGAGGGGATCGGCACCGAACGGCTGGTGATCCGGGGCAAGAAGAGCCTGCACGGCGCCGAGCATCGCGTGATGCCCGACCGGATCGAGGCGGGCAGCTATGCCTGCGCGGCGGGGATCACCGGGGGAGATCTGTTGCTCGAGGGCGCCAGTGCCGAGGATATGGCGGCTATCATCTCCGGCCTGTCCGAGGCCGGGATGGTGGTGACCGAGGAAGCCGACGGGATCCGCGTCTCGGCCAATGGACGGCTTTGCCCGCTCACGCTGTCGACCGCGCCGTTCCCCGCGTTCCCGACCGACATGCAGGCGCAGTTCATGGCGATGCTCGCGCTGGCCGAGGGCACGAGCGTGCTGACCGAGACGATCTTCGAGAATCGCTACATGCACGTGCCCGAGCTGGCGCGCATGGGCGCCGACATCCAGGTTCATGGCCGCACCGCGATCGTGAAGGGCGTGGAGAAGCTGAACGGCGCGCCGGTGATGGCGACCGATCTGCGCGCGTCGATGAGCCTGGTGCTGGCGGGCCTGGCCGCCGAGGGCGAGACCCAGGTGCTGCGCGTCTATCATCTCGACCGCGGCTATGAGCGGCTCGAGGAGAAATTGTCCGCGGTCGGCGCGGATATCGAACGCGACGGCGGCGGCTGAGGCGGATCTAATTCGGTGCCCTCTTTAACCCCTCCCCTGGAGGGGAGGAGGGTGAGTTTGCTAACTCTTTCATTTCGCTTCAGAACTGACCTGTTCATCCGGCTGCAAGAATGGAACCCCAAAGGCGGCGGCGCGTAGCCATCCCAGCGGGAAAACAGTCTTAGGAGCAGGATTATGAAGATCGTGCCTCTTCTTGCCGCGGTCGGCATCGCTGCCACCGCCCTTACCGTTCCGGCCATGGCCCAGCAGACCACGGTGTCGGTGACCGCCGGTCCGCCGACCGGCCCGGGCTGGGTGACCTATCACGAAACGCACTACACCACCGATTGGGATGGCCCGCGTTATTACGACCATCCGGGCCCGCACCACGGCTGGTATGCCTGGCAGGATAATTATTACGAGCATTGCAGCTATCGCATCACGCCGGAAGGCCACAAACGCGACTGGCATTGCTGGTAAGGCCTGAACGGCTTTGAACGAGAAGGGCGTCCCGAAAGGGGCGCCCTTTTTGTACGGTCGCCGAGCTCCGCGGCCCGCTATTGCAGGTCTTGCCGGCTCTCTGTGCGTCCCGGATTGAGATATTGGGCCGGCGTGGTGCCGAACGTCTTTCTGAACGCGGCGGTGAATGCGCTCGGGCTGTTATAGCCGGCCTCGAGCGCGGCTTCGATGACCTTGGCGCCGTCCGTCAGCCGTCTCAAGCCGTGCACGAGCCGCTGTTGATGCCGCCATTTGCCCAAGGTCAGGCCGGTTTCGTGGAGGAAGAGCCGTTCGGCGGTGCGCCGGCTCGTCCCCGCCTCCCGGCAAATCAGCGTTAGCGGTCGCGGATCATTGGGGTTGGCGGCAAGCATCGCCGCAATACGGCGGGCGCGGAGATCGAGGGGGGTGGGAAGGTCGAGCGGGACCGCCTGGATCGTTTCGAGCTGGTCGATCAGGAAGCGGATCAGCCGATCTTCCGCCGGGATGGCGCAGGTCAGCGTCGGAAACCGGCAGGCGTGAGCGATCAACGGCGCCAGCAGATCGGTCACACCGACGACGCAGCAGGTTGCGGGCAGGCCGGTCAAACCCGGCCTGAAATACAATGTTCGCATGGCGACATGGCCGGACATGATGACCAGATGTTCGGCACCCGCCGGAATCCACAACGCGCAATGCGGCGGCGTGACCCAGGTCCCGGCGCGGGTCTGAATGGTCATCACGCCGTGCGAGGCATAAGCCAGCTGATCCCGTGAATGCCGATGCGCGGGGATTGCCTCGCCCGGCTGGTAATCGCGCGCCAGCGTCAGGACCTCGGCCGGCTGCGCCATGCCGTCATCGTCGGCTACCGCATGACGCAAATCCGACATCGATTGGCAAGCTCCCGATAGAGCGGAATCGCTGCGAGGCGTAGCCGATCCTACACGGAATTCAGGAGGCACGCATGCAGATCGGTTCGAAGCTTCTTCACCGGCGGGCCTTGCTTAAAGGGGGCGGCGCGGCGATCGCGCTTCCTCTGCTCGACGCGATGGCACCGCCGACCATATGGCGGCGCACCGCCAAGCCGACGATCCGTTTCGTGGCGTTCGAGATGGTGCACGGATCGGCGGGAAGCACCGGCTATGGCCGCGAGCACAACCTCTGGTCCCCGGCCGAAGCGGGCAGAGGGTTCCGGATGACGCCCCTATTGCAGCCGCTGGCGGCCTTCCGGGATGAAATCACCATCGTCAGCAATTGCACCGTCGCTGGCGCGATATCGCACGATCCGTCCGAGGACGGGTCGGGCGTTGATCATGCGCGTTCGTCGGCATGCTTTCTGACGGGTGCGCATCCGCGCAGGGGGCTTGGCCCGTTCGTGGGCGTCTCTGTCGATCAGATCTACGCCAGGAGCTTGCGCGGCGCGATCCGCGTGCCGTCGCTTCAGCTCGGAATCGAAAGCCCGGACGATCCCGGAAACGGGCAGCCCTGGCCGGAGGGCTATGACGCCTCTTATCGTCAAAGCATCAGCTGGGCCGATGCCGCGACGCCGCTGCGCCCCGAGCGGCGGCTCGGCGTGGCCTTCGCGCGCCTGTTCGGTCGCGCTCCCGCCGGCGCGCAAGGCCCATCCGGCAGCGTCCTCGACGCGGTGTCGGACTCCTCGGTGCGTCTTCGTCGTGAGCTGGGGGCGCAGGATCGCCAGCGGATCGATGCCCATCTGGCGATGATCCGCGATGTCGAGCAGCGGATCGGCGCATTCGAGAGCGCGACGGCCACGCCGCCGTCCTTTTCCGAGCATGTGCGGTTGCTAAGCGACCTGCTGCTCCTCGCTTTCGTCGCGGACATCACGCGGGTCGCCACGGTGAAGCTTGGAATGGACCGCAGCCAACGGGTTTATTCCGAAAGCGGTGTCGATGGGCCATTCCATGTTCTGTCGCATCATGGCCAAGGGCCTGGGAAAATCGAGGCATTCGGCCGGCTTAATGCCTTTCACGTGCAGCAATTCGCCTATTTCATCGCACGGCTTCGCGAGACCTCGGATGGCGCCGCAGACCTCCTGCATCAATCGGTCGTGCTCTATGGCAGTCCGATGGGCGACTCCGATGTGCACGGTCATGATTTCGTTCCGCTGGTCCTAGCCGGGCGGGCGGGCGGACGCATCGCGGGCGGCAAGCATATCGTATCCGCGCCGGGCACGCCGATGGCGAACCTGCTGCTGTCGGTCACGCATTCGCTGGGGATGGAAGTGGCGCGTATCGGCGACAGCAGCGGGCCGATCGCCCTCTGAAGTTCATAGCGGCTGTACGCGCAATCGGTGCTGTAGGAGCCGTTATTCCGGAAGGTAAGGCCAGAGCGGTTTGAACGAAAAGGGCGCTCTGCGCGGGGCGCCATTTTCTTTGTCGCCGCGTGTTCGAGACAATATTTTTTGGATACGAGTGAATCCTGCCAGTGATTAAACTGATTTTCCTTAGATTTCACTCACTTAGTGAATGATGATCCGGTAAGAATATCGCTGTATATTTGGAGGTGGATTCTCAAAACTATATAAAGATTATATACGGCGTATAGAATTGATGCGCATATATGAATAGATTGCTTGTCTTTGGCGTAATGATCGTTACGGTTATATTTACGACCTTGTAGGCGGCGCCCACTTGGAAAGGGCGCGTTTCCAGGGCGTCAATTTGGGGACAAGATATGAAGAGCATCCGCTTGTTGGCGCTGTTGAGCTGTGCGGTGATCGCCGCACCGGCTTTCGCACAAACCTATTCGACCGATTGGTCGTTCGTGGACCTGAATACTGGACAGACGGTCGGCGGCGTCGTCTCCGGCTTGCACAGCGGGACCAGCCTGGACGCCGGCGGGCTGACGATCAGCGTCACGCAATCGCCCTATGCGGATCTGCTTGGCAGCTACACGATCGACTGGAGCGGCCAATTTGGCGCCCAATTTAATAATTATAGCCTGGTCAGTGGCACGGTGACCTTCGCCAATTTCGCATATGAGAACGGTGACGGGACCCGCCTATATTTCGGAACCGATCCGACGAATGGGACCTTCTACCCCGAACTGGTGAGCTTCGTCTCCCAGGAAGATACCTTTAGCTACCCGACTGGAACAGCGTTCGGCGCCGCCAGGGTGGAAGGCGTTCCGGAGCCGGCGACCTGGGCGCTGATGCTGGGCGGCTTCGGCATCATCGGCCATACCTTGCGCAGCCGCCGCAAATCGGGCGTGCTGTTCGGCTGATCTACAAGCACCAGACTGCGGTCCGGGGTAAGCGCCGCCGTGCTGTAAAGCACGACTGCGCTTGCTTTTTGCCCAGCGGGGCGGGCCCTTACCCATCGATCGTGCCGGCGAAGCGATCGAGCGGGCCGGCGATGCGCAGCCCCGGCGCTTCGTTCGGATGTCTCAGGCGAGGCGCAGCAATGCGTTGCGGCGATAGCGCGTGGCAGCCCCGATTGTCCCGAAGCCGATCAGCATCATTGCCCAGGTCGCCGGCTCCGGAACGCTGTACCAATGCTGATCGAAAGAGACCGAGTTGGCGATATTGTCGCCGCTGAAGGAGCGGACGGATGCGAAAGCGATCGGTCCTCTTACCGTCGCCACCAGTTCATAGCGGCTGTAGGCGTAATCGGCGCTGTAGGAACCGACGTTCCGGAAGATTTTCGAAAAAGAACTGCCGACATCCAGCCCGTTCAGCGGAATATTGTAGCCGAAATAAAGCGCGGCCTCCCCCGCCACTTGCAGCGTGAACGCATGAAAGCCCAGCGTGTCCAGATAGAAACCGGAGGCCAAAGATCCCGGAATGTCCGGATAATAGCCCGTGGTGAGATCATCGACGTCCAGCACGGCATCGAACGAGGTGTTGAACACCTCCGCTTCGGTGAAAGGCGGGGTTGCCCCATCGCCGATCGGAACATCCACCTGCGCATAGGTCTGCAGATGCACCTCCAGATATTGCGCCGCGTTCGCGGGAACGGTCACCGATGCCAGGCTGATCAAGGGAAGAAGGTAAGACAGGCGCATCATCTGCATCCTTAAGCTTGCCGAGTCCCGCCCCGAGACGCTGTGATGACATGAAGTGGAGGACGGATACAACGTGGATTGCAGCCGCTCAGCTCCCCATCTGTCGGTTGGGGCGGCTGGGAGGGGGAATTAGGATGAGGATCGGCCGCGGCGATCGATCGAGCCTGCAAATGTGTCGCATTTGGACGGATCGCCGGTCGAGAGCCCGCGCTTGAGCCAGGCGACGCGTTCGGCCGAGGTGCCGTGGGTGAAGCTGTCCGGGACGGGCGTCTGTCCCGCGGAGCGCTGGAGCGTGTCGTCGCCGATGGCATTGGCCGCGCGCAGCCCTTCTTCGGCGTCGCCGGGTTCGAGCAGAGGCTGGCCGTGTGCGTCCTTCGCATTGGCCGCCCAGACGCCGGCATAGCAATCGGCCTGCAATTCCATCCGTACCTGAAGCGCGTTGGCACCTTTTTCGTCCGATGCCTGCTGTTCCCGGCGGACCTTGTCGGCGATGCCGGTCAGATATTGGACGTGGTGGCCGACCTCATGCGCGATCACATAGGCCTCGGCGAAATCGCCGGCGGCATGGAAGCGGGTCTGAAGCTCGTTGAAGAATTCGGTGTCCAGGTAAACGCGCTGATCGCTCGGGCAATAGAATGGCCCCATCGCCGACATCGCCTCGCCGCAGCCTGACCGACCGCTGCCCGAATAGAAATGCAGCCGGGGCGGGGTGTAGGTCTGGCCGGACTGCTGGAAGATGCGGCTCCACGTGTCCTCGGTGCTGGCGAGCACGCGGCAGGAGAAATGGCCGGCCGCGCCATTCTCCGCGCAAACCTGTTGCGCGCTCTCGCTTTTGACCTGGGGCGATTGCCCGACCATCTGCTGGCCGCCACCGAACGGGTTGAAACCGAACAGCATCAGCCCGAGGCCGAGCACGATGATGCCGCCGATGCCGAAGCGGCTGCCGACCAGGGCGAAGAGCAGGCCGAGCCCGCCGCCACCGCCACCGCCGAACCCGCCAAAGCCCGCGCGGCCGCTATCTTCCTCGACATTCGAGCTTTCGCGATAATCGTCGAGCCGCATGGAGCCTCCTGATGTGACGGCAACACAACCCGCGCTCGTTGCAGCTGGTTGCACGTGGCTTGATCCGCGCCTGTCGCGTTCTAGCCGCCATATCCAGCTTTATCCGGAGTCGATCATGGCCCCATCCGGGCGTTTTCTCGCGCTTGCCGCTTCTCTTTGCTCAGCCTCGGCTCTTGCGGCCACGCCGGTCGAGCGCCAGCTGCCGGGGCGGTTGCCGCCAGAAGTGATGCCGGTCCATTACGACATCAGGGTCGATCCCGACGCTGCGCATCTCGTCTTCTCGGGCAGCGAGACGATCACGATATCGGTGTTGCGGCCGACGCGCGCGATTGTGCTGAACGCGGCCGATCTGCACATAGCCAAGGCGTCGCTCGACGGCGGGATCGCGCCCGGCACAATCAGGCTCGACCCCAAGGCGCAGACGCTGGCGCTTGCCTTCGCGCGGCCGGTCGCTGCGGGCACGCACCGCGTGTCGATCGATTTCACGGGCAAGATCTTCCAGTCCGCTGCCGGCCTGTTCGCGGTCGATTACAAGGATGGTTCGGCCGACAAGCGCATGCTCGTCACCCAGTTCGAGGCGACCGACGGCCGCCGCTTCGCGCCGATGTGGGACGAGCCCGCGCGCAAGGCGACCTTCACGCTGAGCGTGGCGACGCCCAAGGGCCAGTCGAGCTTTTCCAACATGCCGATCGCCTCGACCCGGCCAGGCCCCGACGGGAAGAGTTGGATAAGCTTCCAGCAGACGCCCAAAATGTCGAGCTATCTGCTCTTCTTCGGGCAGGGCGACGTTGAGCGGCGCACGCGGATGGTGGGCAAGACCGAGATCGGCGTGATCACGCGCCGCGGCGTGATCGACCAGGGGCAATATGCGCTCGACAGCGCGGCGCGGCTGCTCACCTTCTACAACGAGTATTTCGGCACGCCTTATCCGCTGCCCAAGCTCGACATGGTGGCCGCGCCGGGTGCCAGCCAGTTTTTCGACGCGATGGAGAATTGGGGCGGCATCCTCTATTTCGACAAGGTGCTGCTGGTCGATCCCAAGTTCACCAGCGAAAGCCAGCGGCACGAGATATTCTCCGACATCGCCCATGAGATGGCGCACCAATGGTTCGGCGACCTGGTGACGATGCGCTGGTGGGACGATCTGTGGCTCAACGAGGGCTTCGCCTCGTGGATGGCGAGCAAGTCGACCGATCTGCTCAATCCCGACTGGCATGTCGCGACCGAGACAGCGGCGTTCGCGCATCAGGGCGGGATCAACATTGATGCGCGCGCATCGACCCACCCGATCGTCCAGCACATCACCAGCGTCGATCAGCTCGCCACTGCATTCGACGCCATCACTTACTCGAAGGGCGAGGCGGTTATCCGGATGCTGGAGGGCGCGGTCGGGCCCGAGACATTCCGTACGGGCATTCGCCGCTACATGGCCGATCACGCTTACGGCAACACGTCGACCGACGACCTGTGGGCGGAGATTTCGCGCGGGGCGGGGCGGCCGGTGAAGCCGATGATGGACAGCTTCACGCTTCAGCCGGGCGTGCCCCTGATCAAGGTGTCCGAACCGGTCTGCCGCGACGGCATACTGCATTTCAGTCTCAGCCAGGGGCGCTACGGGATCGATCCGGCATCGCGCAAGGCGCAAAGCTGGATCGTGCCGGTCACATGGCTGGGCTCCGGAACGCGCGCGGAAAAGGCGGAGGCGGACGTCACTGCGGCGCATCCGGTGCCCGCGTCGGTCCCAGGCTGCGGCGCGCCGCCGGTGATCAATCCCGGGCAGCTCGGCTATTATCGCACGCTCCATTCGGCGCCGCACTTCGACGCGCTGGCCCGCCGGTTCGGCAGCCTCGCTTTGGCCGATCAGGTCGGCTTGCTCGGAGATACGATCGCGCTCGGCAACGGCGAATATGCGCCAATCGAGCGCTATTTCGGGTTGATCGACCATGTCGCGCCCGATGCCGATCCTCTGGTCTGGCGGCTGATCGCGGCCGAGCTCGACGGCATGGACGACGTGCTGGAGGGCGATCCTGTTCAGCCGGCCTTCGAGGCGCGCGCCCGGCTGTTGCTTGCGCCGCAGCTCGCCCGCGTCGGGCTGAACCCGCGCAAAGGCGAGCCTGCGGATATCGCGCAGCTGCGCGAGACCGTGGTCTCAGTGCTCGGCCGGTTCGGCGATCCGCAGGTGGTGGATGCGGTGCGGCGGATGGTGAAAGGCGATCTCGACGCGATCCCGGCCGCGACCCGGAGCGCGATGTTGAGCGTGTTCGGCCACAATGCCACGCCCGAGGAGTGGGAATTCCTGCACCAGAAAGCGAAGAGCGAGCATAATCCGCTGCTGGCGCGGGCCTATTGGGTCGCGCTCGGCGAGGCGCGCGATCCGGCACTGGCACAGAAGACGCTGGCGCTCGTCCTGAGCGACGAGCCGACCGTGCCCAACCGTTCGAGCATGCTGCGCGTGGTCTCGCTCTGGTATCCGGAAATGGCGTTCGATTGGGCGGTCGCGCATGCGGATGCGGTCAACCAGCTGATCGAGAAAAGCTCGCAGCCGGAGTTCATCGTCTCGCTGGCGGGGCCGTCCGGCGATCTGGCCTTGATCGACCGGGTTCGCACCTATGCCGACCGCGCGCTGGCACCCGACGCACGGCAAGGGGCGGTCAAGGCGATCACCTCTATCCAGAATCATGCGCATCTGCGCAAAGTCGAGGCCGGCCCCGCCGCCGCGTGGGCGCATAGCTTCGAGCACAGGAGTTAGCATGTTCCTCAAGGGCAAGACCGCACTCGTCACCGGATCGACCTCGGGCATCGGGCTCGCCTGCGCGAAGGCGCTGGCGGCCGAGGGCGCCGCGGTAATGATCAACGGGTTCGGCGATGCGGTGGCGATCGAGACGGAGCGCGCGGGCCTGGCGCAAGCGAGCGGGGCGGGGGCGCTCTATTCGTCGGCCGACATGTCGAAGCCCGACGAGATCGAAGCGATGGTCGAAACCTGCATCAAGCAATTGGGCGGTGTCGATATATTGGTCAACAATGCCGGCATCCAGCATGTCGCGCCGATCGACGAATTCCCGCCCGAGAAATGGCACCAGATCGTCGCGATCAACCTAGTTTCCGCTTTCCATACGATCCGGATGGCATTGCCCGACATGAAGGCGAAAGGGTGGGGTCGGATCGTCAACACCGCATCGGCGCACAGCCTGGTCGCCTCGCCCTTCAAGTCGGCTTATGTCGCGGCCAAGCACGGCATTGCCGGGCTGACCAAGACGGTGGCGCTGGAGGTCGCGACCAGGGGCATTACGGTCAATTGCATCAGCCCGGGCTATGTCTGGACGCCTCTGGTCGAATCCCAGATTCCCGACACGATGAAGGCGCGCGGGCTGACGCGCGAGCAGGTGATGAACGACGTGCTGCTGGCGGGCCAGCCGACCAAGCAGTTCGTGACGGTCGACCAGGTCGCGTCGCTCTTGCTGCACCTCTGCCGCGACGAAAGCGCGTCGATCACGGGCGCAAACCTGTCGATCGATGGGGGGTGGACGGCGGCCTGATTCCCCGTCTCGCGGGATGTCCGCCCGCTAAAGCGCCCGATCCAGCGTGATATGGCCGTCCTTCTTGAGCGCCTCGACCGCGCGTTTGACCTCCTGGCTGGCGCCGCGGGGCATGATCAGGACGGCGTCGGGGGTGGCGATCACGATCAGGTCCTTGACGCCGACCGCGGCGACGACCGGGCCTTCGCTGCGGATCATGCAGCGTTTGGTGTCGATCGCGAACACCTCGCCGTGATGCGCGTTACCATTGTCGTCGCAGGGCGTGATGGCGTGCAGCGCATCCCAGCTGCCGACATCGGACCAGCCCATCTCGACCGGGACGACCGCGACCTTGTCGGCTTTCTCCATCACCGCATAATCGACCGCCTGCGCGGGCGAGGTGGCGAAGGCGTGGCGTTCGGGGAAGATCCGGCCATCCTCGCGCGCGGCCTGTTCCATCGACTTGCGCACGCAGGCGAGCATTTCCGGGGCATGCTTTTCCAGCGCGTCGAGATAGGCGCCCGCGCCGAACAGGAAGATGCCGCCGTTCCAGCTATATTGGCCAGTGGCGAGATAGGTCTCGGCGGTGGCGCGGTCGGGCTTCTCGACGAAGCTTTCGACCCGAGCGACGCCTTCGCCGATCGGCTCGCCGCGCTTGATATAGCCATAGCCGGTCTCCGGCCCATCGGGCGTGATGCCGAAGGTGGCGAGCCAGCCCTGCTCGACCAGCGGCAAAGCGGCGGCGATCGCGGCGCGGAAGGCGGCGACATCCTGGATCACATGGTCGCTCGGCATCACCAGCATGATCGCCTGGCGGTCCAGCGCGAGCGCCGCCAGCGCGATCGCGGGCGCGGTGTTGCGGCCGGTCGGCTCCAGGATGAGCCGGGCCTCCGCGATGCCGGCCTGTTCGAGCTGCTCCTCGATCATGTCGGCATGCGCGGCATTGGCGACCACGATCGGCGCCGCGAAGCCGTCGCGCGCCGGGGTGCGGCTGGCGGTCAGCTGCAGCATCGTTTCCGCCGCGGTCAGGCTCAGCAACTGCTTGGGGCGGCCCGTACGGGACAAGGGCCATAGGCGCGTGCCCGCACCCCCCGACAGGATAACCGGCGTAATCTGGCTCATCCGCGCCTCGCGGCGCGCGTACGCAACATATGGATCAACAGTCAGGCTTTCGCTGGAGTGAAACCGAGGGCCACGCCGTTCATGCAATAGCGCAATCCGGTGGGCTTGGGACCATCATCGAAAACATGGCCGAGATGACCGCCGCAGCGGCGGCAATGAACCTCGGTCCGGTCTTCGGCAAGCGAGCGGTCGTCGCTGGTGAGCACGGCATGGTCGAGCGGGGCCCAGAAGCTCGGCCAACCCGTGCCGCTTTCGAACTTGGTGGCGGACGAGAAGAGCGGGAGCGCGCAGCCCGCGCAATTGAAGACGCCCTTGCGATGCTCGTTGAGCAAGGGGCTCGTGAAAGCGCGCTCGGTCGCCTGCTGGCGCAGCACCGCATAGGCGGCGGGCGAAAGCTTCGCGCGCCACTGCGCGTCGGTCAGCGTGACCGCATAATGGACCGGTGTGCTGGCTCCGCCCGACGGCCAGAACCAGGCCGCCACAAAGGCACCGGAGCCGGCGCCGAGGAGCGCTCGCCTAGAAATCTGCATGACATTCCCTTCCCGCAGCCTTCCTAACGCCCCAACCGCCAAAAAGTGTGCATTGGATCAGCAAGATACAAGCGCGCCTGCGACGATGTGATAACAGGGATCAGTGACAGGCCATATTTCCATCGAAGCCGCGATCAAGGCGGAGGCACGCGCGCTGGGCTTCGCGGACTGCCGGATCGCGCGTGCGGACGCGATTCCCGACGCATCCGCGCGGCTGCGCGAATGGTTGGATGCCGGATCGCATGGCGACATGGCGTGGATGGAGGAGCGCGCGCACCAGCGCGGCAGCCCGGCTTCGCTCTGGCCCGAAGTGAAATCGGTGATCATGCTCGGCATGAGCTATGCGCCGCCGCAGGATCCGCTGGCGCTGGCGGAGGAAAGCGGGATGGGTCGGATCTCGGTCTATGCGCAGGGCCAGGATTATCACGACATCGTCAAGAAAGCGCTGAAGGCGCTCGCGCGCTGGCTGGTCGCGCAGGCGCCCGAGACCGACCTCAAGGTGTTCGTCGATACCGCGCCGGTGATGGAGAAACCGTTGGCCGAAGCCGCCGGCCTCGGCTGGCAGGGCAAGCATACCAACCTGGTCAGCCGGACCGAAGGAAGCTGGCTGCTGCTGGGCGCGATCATGACCACGCTGGAGCTGGAGCCCGATCTGGCGGGCGAGGTGAAGTGCGGATCGTGCAGCGCGTGTCTCGCGGCATGCCCGACCGATGCCTTCCCCGCACCGTTCAAACTGGATGCGCGGCGCTGCATTTCCTATCTCACGATCGAACTGAAAGGGCCGATCCCGCACGAATTCCGCGAGGCGATCGGCAACCGCATCTATGGCTGCGACGATTGTCTGGCCGTTTGCCCGTGGAACAAGTTCGCCGAGGCCGCCCATGCCAACCGCGCTTTCGCCGCACGCGCCGAACTGGCCGCGCCCGCGCTTGGCGACCTGCTGCAGCTGGACGATGCGAGCTTTCGCGAGGTCTTTTCGGGCTCGCCGATCAAGCGGATCGGGCGCGACAGGATGATGCGCAACGCGCTGATCGCTGCGGGGAATAGCGGGCCGGCAAACCTGCTGCCGCGCGTACTGGCGCTGCTCGACGATCCGGCGCCGGTGGTCCGCGGCGCGGCGGTGTGGGCGCTGGCACGGCTCGACCCCGCGCGGTTTGCGCAGGAAGCGGCTAGACGCCAGGCCGTCGAGCAGGATCCCGAGACGCGCGCGGAATGGGATTACCGGGATCGGCAGGACGTAATGGAGATTCAGCGCCCGTGAGAAGATTTTGCTTTGTGCTGTTCGGTATTCTGCTGCTTGCGTCGGAGGCTCGGGCCGAGACCGCAACACCGCTCCTTGCGCATTTCAAGCTGACGCATATCGCCCCCGACGAATGGCGCGCGGACTATGTCTTCGCCAAGCCGGTCATCAGCATCGATCTCGGGCCTGGAATTGGCGAATATCGCAAGCGGTCCTGGCATTTGCTGACGCCGGGAACGAAATTGACCGCGCTTCCCGACCGGGAAGTAATCAGCGCAGAGGGCAAGCCGTTTTCGAGGCTCAGTTTCGGGGTAAGCCTCTATCTGCCATTGTCGGAAGGAACTTACACCGCGTTCGACCGAATGTCCGACGGCGGTACCGACGTTTTTCTCGGTTTCTTTGCGGGCGATGCGACGGTCGACGGTCTTGTCCGGCCTCTTCATCTCCGGGTGAAGGTGAAGGGATTGGCGCATGAGACCGTCATTGCGCCGGACGATCACGATATAAACCGATTGAGCTATGCTTATTTCGGTCCGGCCAAACCGGTGCCGGCAGGCGTTGCGAACCTGATCGTCGATCAGAAGACGCCGGGCTGGATGCAGCAGCTCCTGCAAGAGACGACGGCGGGCATCACGGAATATTATGACCGCGCATTCCAGCGTAGGTTGCCCTTCAGGCCATTGATAATGGTTTCGATTTCGGATTTCGAGCGGCCGGGATTGTCGATGAAGGGCGGCGCGGTCGGCAAACAGGTCGTCTATCGCCTGGGAGGCAAGGCGTTGCTTCGGGACTCTCCGCAAGTGCGCAACTTGTTCAAGGAATTGATTGCGCACGAACTGGCGCATGTCTGGCAAAACGATGTCTCCCGCGGCGGTATCGGCGGAGACGAGCCTTGGGTGCATGAAGGCGGAGCGGAGGCCATCGCCGTGGCAGGGCTCAGAGGAAGCGGCCTGTACGATCAGGCAGAGGCGGATGCTTATGTCGCCAGGCTGACCGGCGAGTGCGCCGCCCTCAATGGCAGCGTGGAGACGTATCGCGGCTATTATGCTTGCGGTTTCACGCGCTTTTCCAGCTACAAGATGGACGTCTTCACGCTTTGGAAAGCGATGATGGAAGCCACGGAATCCAGCGGCTCCGTCTATTCCGCTGCAATGATTGAATCGATTCTCAAGAAGGCCGACAAAACCGCCCAGCCGACCGGTTGAGGGAAGCAGACGGTCGCAGCGCGGTTGAAGCGACCGCTTCCACTGCTCGCATTCCGGTTCTATGCGCTCGGCCCATGAGCGACGCGGCGATCAGCATCCAGGGCCTCAGCAAGATCTACAAGGGCGGCAAGCAGGCGTTGACCGATGTCACGCTCGACGTGCCGCGCGGGCAGATTTTCGGGCTGTTGGGCCCCAACGGCGCGGGCAAGTCGACCACGATCAACATCCTGGCCGGCCTCGTTACCAAAACGTCGGGCAAGGCCTCGATCTGGGGCTTCGATATCGACGAGCATCCGCGCAATGCGAAGCGCTCGATCGGGATCGTGCCGCAGGAGATCGTGTTCGATCCCTTCTTCACGCCGTTCGAGATGCTGGAGCTGTATGCCGGCCTTTACGGCGTACCCAAAGCTGAGCGGCGCTCGATGGAATTGCTGCGCGCGGTCTATCTGGACGACAAGGCCAATGCCTATGCGCGCTCGCTTTCGGGCGGCATGAAGCGCCGCCTGCTGGTGGCGAAGGCTTTGGTGCACAATCCGCCCGTGCTGGTGCTCGACGAACCGACCGCGGGCGTCGACGTCGAACTGCGCCAACAGCTGTGGGAATATGTGCGCGCGCTCAACGATGCCGGCACGACGGTGGTGCTGACCACGCATTATCTGGAAGAAGCCGAGGAGCTTTGCGACAGCATCGCGATCATCAACCACGGCCAGGTGATCGCCAACCGCCCGACGCGCGAATTGCTGGCGATGGCGCAGGAGAAAGCGGTCTCGGTCACGGTCGATCGCGACCTCAAGACCGCACCGAGCGCGCCCTGCTTCGAGAAGATCGAGCTCAAGAACGAGCGGACGGTCGTGATCACTTACTCCAAGGACAAGGTGAATGCGGGCGAGGTGCTGGCGGCCTTGCAGGGCGCGGGGCTGGGAATCGTCGATGTCTCGACCCATGAGGCGGATCTGGAGGACGTGTTCCTCAACCTGACGCGGGCGCCGGCGGACGGCTGATCCGATGAGCGCCGCGCGCACTTTTCTGCTGCTGGCCGGGTTGAGCATGGTCGCGGGGTGCGACCGGCATCCGAAGCAGGAAGTGCGCGCCATCGCGCCAAAAGTGCGCGCGCCGGCGCCGCTGCCCAATCTCGATAGCCTAATTCGCTTCGACGATCCGAAAGAGTGCCAGTTCACGGACCCGATGGACCGGTTGTTCACGAGCCTGATTCACATCAACGCGGATTATACGATCTCCGCGGGCAAGCCGGTGGTCCCGCGCGCTTATGCGGCCGCATTCGGCTCGCCTACCAGCACGACCGACCGGAACCATCTGCTCACCGTCACCGTGCCGGTGCGCGCCACATGGAAGGGTTTGCGGGTGGTCAGCATCGGCGGTAGCGCAATGCCCGAAAGCGACGTGGGCTGGAACACGATCCGCTTCGCCGCTTCCCGGCAAGTGGTCATGCAGAAGCTGAACGAGGCGGGGATGGCGATTCCCGCAAGTGGCAAACGGCGCCACGCCGATCCGGACGATCCGATGGAATATGCCGCGGAGGTCACGGTGGACGGTGCCGATACGGTTCTGGATTGTAGCTAATGGCGCACCACAATTACGACGTCCTGATCATCGGCTCGGGTGCGGCGGGGCTGACCGCGGCGCTCAACCTGGCCGATCATCTCAAGGTCGGCGTGCTCGCCAAGGCCGGGCTGTCCGAAGGCTCGACCGCGCATGCGCAGGGCGGAATCGCGGCTGTGCTGGAGCCGGGCGACACGTTCGAGAGCCATATCGAGGATACGATGGTCGCGGGGGCGGGGCTCAACGACCGCAAGACCGTGGAATTCGTGGTCGAGAATGCGCCCGCGGCGATCGAGCGGCTGGCCCAATTGGGTGTACCGTTCAATCCGGGCGAGGATGAAAGCGGCGACCGCTGGCACCTGACGCGCGAGGGCGGGCATAGCCATCGCCGCATCGTCCATGTCGACGACGCGACCGGCTGGGCGGTGCAGCAGGCGCTGCAGAAGGCGGCCGAGGCGCATCCCAATATCAGCCTGATCACCGACATGGCGGCGATCGACCTAGTCACCGGGCGCCATGCGGTGCGCTATTCGGGCGATGGGCGCGTACGCGGCGTCTATGCGCTGCATCGCGCCACCGGCCATGTCGCCTTGTTCACGGCCAAGGCGACGATCCTGGCGACGGGCGGGGCGGGGCGCGTCTATCAATATTCGACCGCGCCGCGCGGCGCATCGGGCGACGGCATCGCGATGGCGTGGCGCGCGGGCTGCCGCGTGTCGAACATGGAATTCAACCAGTTCCACCCGACCTGCCTCTACAATCTGGAGGTCAAGAACTTCCTGATCACCGAGGCGATGCGGGGTGAAGGCGGTATCCTCAAGCTGCCCACCAACGGGCATCGCTTCATGCCCGATTTCGATCCGCGTGCGGAATTGGCACCGCGCGACGTGGTGGCGCGTGCGATCGACCATGAGATCAAGCGGCTCGGCCTGGACTATGTCCACCTCGACATCAGCCACAAGCCGCCCGCCTTCATCGAGCAGCATTTCCCAACCATCTACGCCAAGTTGCTGGGCCTGGGGATCGACATCACCAAGGAGCCGATCCCGGTGGTGCCGGCGATGCACTACACCTGCGGCGGGGTGATGATCGACCTGGACGGGCGGACCGACCTGCCCGGCCTCTATGCGGCGGGCGAGGTGACGCAATCCGGCCTGCATGGCGCGAACCGCCTCGCGTCCAATTCGCTGCTCGAATGCTTCGTGTTCGGCGAGGCGGCGGCCAAGCATATCCTGGCCAATTTCGACGATCTGCCGCCTCCCGACGCGATCCGCCCGTGGGACGAAAGCCGCGTGCGCGATTCGGACGAGGACATCGTCGTGCAGCACAATTGGCGCGAGATCCGCCGCTTCATGTGGGATTATGTCGGCATCGTCCGCACCACCAAAAGGCTGGAGCGCGCGCTGCACCGCGCCACCCTGCTCGCGCAGGAGGTCGAGGATTATTACGGCAATTACCGCATCACGACCGACCTGATCGAGTTGCGCAACCTGATCGTGGTGGCGACGCTGATCGTGAAGTCGGCGCTCCGGCGCAAGGAGAGCCGCGGGCTGCATTACACGCTGGATCACCCCGAAACCAAGGCGCGGGCGGTGGATACGGTGCTGGTGCCTTAGCCTGTTCCCCTCCCGCTTGCGGGAGGGGTTAGGGGAGGGGACCGGATCTCAGAGCTACCGGGTTGGGATAGGGCAGGATTGCCCTCCCCCGACCCCTCCCGCAAGCGGGAGGGGAGACGAACCTCAGCGCGGCTTGACGAAACGCAGCGTCATGCGGTCGCTTTCGCCGATCGCGAGATATTTGGCGCGGTCCTGGTCCTTGAGCGTCAGCGTCGGCGGCAAGGTCCAGACGCCGCCCGGCCAGTCAGCCGTATCCTTGGGATTGGCATTGATCTCGCTCTCCCCGGCAAGCTTGAAGCCCGCTTCGGTCGCGAGGCGGATCACGGTCGAGCGCTTGACGTAGCCGCTGGTCTGCTCGCGCGTGACGTCCGCCTTTTCGGGCAGGCGATGATCGACGACGCCCAAAGTGCCCCCCGGTTTGAGCGCCTTGTAGGCCGCGCGGAAGAAGGCGCGGGCGACCGAACCGTCCTTGGCGCCGCCATCCTCGGGCATCAGCAGGTTGTGGATGTTGCGGAAGGTCAGCACGCGATCGACGCTGTTGGGCTTGGCCATGGTCGCGGCGGCGATGTCGAACCCGTTGACCTCGGCCCTGGCGGCGCCCGGCAGCGGGGCGATCAGCTTGCGCGTGCTTTCGATCGCCTTGGGATTGTTGCCGACGACCGCGATATAATGGCCGTGCGCGGCGAGCAGGGGCATCAGGATGCGCGTGTACCAGCCGCCGCCCGGGCTATATTCGATCACGCTCTGGTTGGGCGCGACGCCGAAAAAGCTGAGCGTCTCGGCCGGGTGGCGATATTTGTCGCGCGGTCTTTCGGATTCCAGGCGGGCCGGGTTGGCAATGGCGGCCTGCAGCGGCGGGCTGGGCGCGGCATGAGCCGGGGCGACAAACAGGGTCGAGACGGTGAGCGCGGCGAGGCTGGCGGATCGCATCGGGGCATCCTTCGTGATTTCGGTTCAGGAACCGTACCCTTTCCGCATGGAGGAGCGAAGCGGAAAGCTGTGCACGAGCACATTCCCCTCCCGCCTGCGGGAGGGGTTAGGGGAGGGCAGCTCCCGAAGGTGATCTGGTGCGGCGAGACAGGGTTGGGATTTGCCCACCCCCGACCCCTCCCGCAAGCGGGAGGGGAGAAGGTGTTAGCCCGCTAGGACTCGGCTCCGGGCCCTGCTAAGACCCTCGGCCAATGGCTTCCAACCACCTCTATCTGGTCGATGGCTCCGGCTATATTTTCCGGGCTTATCATCGGCTTCCGCCGCTCACCAATCAGCATGGCCAGCCCGCGGGCGCGGTCTATGGCTTCACCACCATGATGTGGAAGCTGGTCGAGGAGCTGAATGCCGCCGACGGGCCGACCCACATGGCGGTGATCTTCGATGCCTCGTCCAAGACGTTCCGCAACGACATGTACGACCAGTATAAGGCGCACCGCCCGCCGCCGCCCGAGGATCTGGTCCCGCAATTCCCGATGATCCGCGACGCGACGCGCGCTTTCTCTTTGCCCTGCATCGAGGAGGAAGGGCTGGAGGCGGACGACATCATGGCCTGCTATGCCAAGGCGGCGCTGGCCGAAGGCTGGAAGGTCACGATTGTCAGTTCCGACAAGGATCTGATGCAATTGATCGAGCCCGGGCTCGATTTGCTCGATACGATGAACAATCGTCGGTTGGGTCGCGAGCATGTGCTGGAGAAATTCGGGGTCGAGCCCGAGCAATTGGGCGATGTGCTGGCGTTGATGGGCGACGCGGTCGACAATGTGCCGGGCGTGCCCGGGGTCGGTCCCAAGACCGCGAGCGAGCTCGTCCGCACCTATGGCGACCTGGAAGGCGTTCTGGCGGCGGCACCTGACATCAAGAAGCCCAAGCTCAGCCAGAATCTGATCGAACATGCCGATGCCGCGCGGCTGAGCCGCGAGCTGGTGCGGCTGGTGTGCGATCGCGCCTTGCCGCAGCCGCTGGAGGAATTGACGCTCAAGGGGCTGGTGCGCGAGCCGCTGCAGGAATTCCTGATGCATCAGGGCTTCCGCTCGCTGCTGACCAAGCTCGGCGGGGAGGAAGCGAGCGCGGCGTTGCCGCCGCGGGTCGAGGACGCGATCCCGTTCAACCACAAGGATTATGAGGCGGTCATCACCGAGGCCGATCTCGACCGCTGGATCGCGGAGGCGCATGCGGCAGGCGTGGTCGCGGTCGATACCGAGACCGACGGGGTCGACTGCATCCAGTGCAATCTGGTCGGGATCAGCCTCGCCACCGCGCCGGGCAAGGCCTGCTACATCCCCGTCGGCCATGGCCGCGGCGGCGAGGATCTGCTGACCCAGCGGCCCGAGCAATTGCCGCATCCGCTGGTGCTGACGAAATTGAAGCCGCTGCTGGAGGACCCCGCAGTCCTGAAGGTCGGCCAGAACCTCAAATATGACCTGATCATGTTCCGCCGCGCAGGCATCGACGTGACGCCCTATGACGATACGATGCTGCTCTCCTACGACCTCGATGCGGGGTTGGGCGGGCACGGCATGGACGATCTCGCCAAGCGCCACCTCGATCATGCCTGCATCGAGTTCAAGGACGTGTGCGGGACGGGCAAGAGCCAGGTCACGTTCGATGCGGTGCCGATCGACCGCGCCACCGAATATGCCGCAGAGGATGCGGACGTCACGCTCCGCCTGTGGAAGCGGCTCAAGCCGCGCCTCGTGCCCGAGGCCGCGACGCGCGTCTACGAATTGGTCGATCGCCCGCTGGTGCCGGTGGTGGCCGAGATGGAACGCGCGGGCATCCTGGTCGACCGCGGCGAATTGCATAAGCTTTCGACCGAGTTCGGCGAGGAGATTTTGAAGCTCGAGGCGCGCGTGCACGAGGCGGCGGGCGGGCCCTTCACGATCGGCAGCCCCAAGCAATTGGGCGAGGTCTTGTTCGACCGGATGGGCCTCGCCGGCGGGCGCAAGGGCAAGTCCGGCGTCTATTCGACCGACGTCAACGAGATGGAGCGGCTGGCCGCCGAGGGCGTCGAGGTTGCCAAATTGGTGCTCGACTGGCGTCAGCTGACCAAGCTCAAATCGACCTATACCGACGCGCTGCAGGAGCAGATCAACCCCGGCACGGGCCGCGTCCATACCAGCTTCGGCCTCGCGACAGCGCAGACCGGGCGTCTGTCCTCGACCGATCCCAATCTCCAGAATATCCCGATCCGCAGCGAGCATGGCCGGCGCATCCGCCACGCCTTCGTGGCACCCGCGGGCCATGTCCTGCTGGCGGCGGACTATTCGCAGATCGAGCTCAGGCTCGCGGCGCACATGGCCGACGTGCCGCAATTGCGCGAGGCGTTCGCGCGCGGAGACGACATCCATAACCTGACCGCCGAGGAATTGTTCGGCACGGTCGATCGCGACACCCGCGCCAAGGCCAAGACGATCAATTTCGCGATTCTATACGGCATCTCGTCCTGGGGGCTGGCAGGACGGCTGGGCGTCGACCGGGCCGAGGCGCAGGCGATCATCGACCGCTATTTCGAGCGTTTCCCCGGCGTAAAGAATTATATGGCGGAGACGATCAACCAGCTGCGCGAAAAGGGCTTCGTCACCACCCTGTTTGGGCGCAAGACGCATCTGCCCGGCATCAAGGGCAAGACCGTCGGCGAGCGCCAGAGCGCCGAGCGCCAGGCGATCAACGCGCCGATCCAGGGCACCAGCGCGGATATCATCAAGCGCGCGATGGTGCGGATGGGCCCGGCATTGGATGCGGCGGGTTTGGGCCACGTGCGCATGCTGCTCCAGGTCCATGACGAGCTCGTGTTCGAGCTGCCCGAAGGCGATGTCGCCGCAGCGAAGCCGGTGATCGAGAAGGTCATGGCCGAGGCCGCCGAACCGCATGTAAAGCTCTCGGTGCCGCTCGGGATCGAGATCGGCACGGGCCATTCGTGGGGCGACGCGCATTGAGCGAGACGATCGTCCGGTCGTTGCCGGCGGATTCCGGACAGCATTTCGTTGAAGCCTGCATGTATGCTTTGCCCCATCCCGTTGCCGTGAAAGCCGCCCGTGGCGACCGCTAACGCGAGGACGCTCGATGCGACCGGGCCTGGCGATATCGAGGCGCTCGCCAAGGGCGGACGCACCAACTTCTTCGGCTTCCTGCTGCGGCTGGCGGCGCGGCTGCCCTTCCTGTTCATCGCGGGCCGCTGGTATGGCGCGGACGCGCTCGGCCGCTTCGCTTATGCGACGATCATCGTCGAGTTCGCGGGCCAGCTTGCGACGATGGGATTGAAGCGCGGGCTGGCGCAGCAGCTTTCCAACACCAAGCGCGACCATACGCACGTCGTATGGGACGGGTTGCTGGTGGGCATGCTCGGCTCGCTGGTCGCGGCGGGCATCCTGATGCTGGTGCCGGAACTGATGTTCCCCAACAGCGAGATCAACCAGCGCGACTATCTGCTGCCGCTCACCATCTTCGGCTGGGCGGGATCGGACATCGCGCTGGCGGCTTTGGCCTATCGCGGCGACATCGGCGCGACGGTGCGGGCACGATCGCTGATCGAGCCGTGGGCGATCAGCATCGCCGCCTTCGCGCTGTCCTGGTATTCGCTGCGCGACGGCCTGATCATGTCCTACGCCATCTCCGCGGTCGCGGCGCTAGCGGCCTCGCTCTATCCCTTGCTCAAGACCTATGGACGCCCGCGCGGCTGGAAGCCCGAGCCGATCCAATTGTCGCGCACCGCAATCCGGAATCTGCCGCTGGCAGGGGCGGACGCGATCGAATGGGGATCGCGCCGGCTCGACATCGCCATGCTGGGCCTGTTCTTCTCGCCCACCATCGTCGGCATCTATTATGTCGCGCAGCAGGTCGCGTCGCTGCCGCAGAAGCTGAAGACCAGCTTCGATCCGATCCTGGGGCCGGTCATCACCCAGAATCTCGCCGAGGATAACAGGAAAGCGGTCGCCAAGCAGGTGCGCCAGGTCGGCTTCTGGATCATCGCCGCGCAGGTCGGCATCGCGCTCGCTCTGGCGATCCCGGGCAAGGCGGTGATGGGATTGGTCGGCCCGACCTTCGTCGGCGGCACCGGCGCGCTTGCCGTATTGCTCGCCGCCGAAGCGATCGCCGCGACCGCGGTGGTGAGCGAGGCCGCGCTGATCTACGTGGCACCCTGGCGCAATCTGGCGATTTCCGGGGCGATGATCGCGATCCAGGCGGCCTTGTCGGTGGTGTTCGTCTATCTGTTCCGGTCGGCCCTGCCCGCTTTTGCGGATGCGGGGTGGGTCATGCCGCGTCCCGATCCGCATGACGACGTGATCGCGGCGGCGGGCCCGGCGGTGGCGTTGATCATCGCGCTCGGCCTCGCCGCGATGGCCAAGGCGCTGCTGTTGCGCAAATTGCTGGGCGCGCGCGTCAATGGCTGGCGCTGGTCGCTGGTATGGGCGGCCCTGGTCGCGTGGATCGTCGGGGTCGCGGTGACGCGGCTGCCGCACAGTTTCGAATGGTTCGAGCTGATCGTGGGCGTGCCGCTCATCCTCGGAACGTTCGGGGCGATTATCTGGTACTGGGGCTTCAACCGGGACGATCGTGCGCTGTTCCGGAAGAATGAGGCACAGGTCGCTTAACGGTTCGATTGGTTTGCCGCCGCTCGAAGCCTATTCGATGCGAACGGAATGGTTTGATAGAGGGCTTCGGTGCAGGACGCGGATATCATCATTCTTGGCGGTGGGCTGGTCGGGCTGACGCTTGCGGTCGCGCTCGACGCGCATGGCCTTACCAGCATCGTAATCGACCCGGCCGAGCCGGCAAGCGTGCTCGCCAAGGGTTTCGACGGCCGTGCCTCGGCGGTGGCGAGCGCGAGCCATGCCATGCTCGACGCGATCGGGATCGGCGCGCGGCTGAAAGGGCAGGGCTGCCCGATCGGTTCGATCCGCGTGAGCGATGGCCTCGCGCCGCGCGGTTTATGGTTCGATTCCGCACCGGAAGACGGGCCGCTCGGCGTCATGTACGAGAATCGGCTGCTGCGCCGGGTGCTGCACGAAGCCGCGGCGGCGGCGGGGAATGTGACCTTGCTGATGCCGGCCAAGGCCGCGTCGGTGGAGCGGGACGGCACTTCGGTGCGCGTGCGCCTGGAGGATGGGCGCAGCTATCGGGCGGCTTTGCTGGTCGGTGCGGAGGGGCGCAACTCGCCCACGCGCGCGGCGGCGGGGATCAATGTCGCGCGCTGGAGCTACGATCACACCGCGATCATCGCCACCCTGGGCCATGAACGGCCGCACGAAGGCGTGGCGCACGAAATCTTCTATCCGAGCGGACCGTTCGCGCTGCTGCCGATGCTGGACGACGAAGCGGGACATCGCTCGGCGATCGTATGGACGGTGGAGGGCAAGCATGGCGCCGCGATGCTTGGCCTGCCCGACCGGGCTTTCCTGGCCGAGGCGGAGAAACGCATGGGCGGGATGCTGGGCGCGTTGCGTTCGGTTTCGCCACGCTCGTCCTACCCGCTCGGTTTCCATCATACCGCGCGGATCACCGACACACGGCTGGCCCTGGTCGGCGATGCGGCGCACGGCATCCATCCGATTGCGGGGCAGGGGCTCAACCTTGGCTTCCGCGACGTGGCGGCCCTGGCCGAGGTGCTGGTCGAGGGTGCGCGGCTCGGGCTCGATCCGGGCGATGCGCAATTGCTCGCGCGCTATGAGCGCTGGCGCGCGCTCGACAGTTTCCTGGTGGCGGCGACGACCGATGGCCTGACGCGCCTGTTCGGCCTGCCGGGCAAGGCGCCGCGCGCGATCCGCCGGTTCGGGCTGGATATGGTCTCGCGGATCCCGCCATTGCAGCGCCGCTTCATGGCCGAGGCGCGGGGCGAGACGGGGAAATTGCCGAAATTGCTGCAGGGGCTGGAGGTTTAGGACCTGCTCCCTCTCCCTTGAGGGAGAGGTTGGGGTGAGGGTGGCCTGCGATCGAGGCGATGCCGCTCGCGCTGCGCGCTCCCGCCCCCTCACCCAACCCTCTCCCCTTGGGGAGAGGGCTTTTCATTGCAGCGTCACATCCCCATCGTCGCCCGCGGCCGAGAAGCGCAGCAGTTCGGCGAGCAGGTCGGTGCGCTCCTCCAGCGTTTCGGCTTCCAGCAAGGCCTGCTTGGCGGCAATGTCGAACGGGATCGCCTGGGCGAGGCCGTTGACCAGGGCCTGGTCGTCCAACCGCCCGACTTCCTTCCAGTCGATCGCATAGCCTTGCGCTTCGGCGAAGCGGCGCGCCTCATGCTCGATCGCGGCGCGCGCGGCCGGAGGCAGGACCAATTCCTCCTCCAGATCCTCGTCGAAGCTTTCGATGTCAGCCTCGACCTGACGGAAAGGCGTGGTGACATCCAGCTCGCGGATCAGGCGGAAGCGCGTCAGCCCTTCGAGCAATATGTTGAAGCGCCCATCGTCGAGCGCGTCGACATGGTCGATCCGGCCGACGCAGCCGACCGCGAACAAGGATGGCCGCTCGTCATTTTCACCCGGCAAAGGCTGGATCATCGCGATCTTGCGGTCGCGCGCGAGTGCGTCGCTCACCAGCGCCTTGTAGCGTGGCTCGAAGATATGGAGCGGCAAATAGGAGCGGGGCAGGAGCAGCGCCTGCCCGAGCGGAAAGATCGAGAGCCGGATGCCCGCGCGGACCATCAGCCGAACAGAACCGCCGACAGGCGGCGGCGTTGCGCCGACACCCACGGATCCTCCAGGCCGGTCGCCTCGAACAGGGTGAGCAGCCGCTTGCGCGCGGCGCCTTCGTTCCATTCGCGGTCGCGCTCGATCGAACCGAGCAGGACATCGGCGGCGCCGTCACGGTCGCCCGCAGCCATCAGTCCGCCCGCCAGCTCGTAGCGCGCTTCCTGATCGTCGGGATCGGCGGAGACCCTGGCCTTGAGGCCGCCGAGATCGTCGACCGCGCCGGCTTCGCCTGCCAGCGCCAGCGCGGCCCTGGCGCGGGCAATGCCCGCATCCTTGGCCTTATCCTCGGGCACGGCGTCCAGAACGGCGCGCGCCTCGTCGGTGCGGCCCGCGGCGATCAGCGCGCGCGCATGGCCCGCAGCCACCTGCAGGTCCTCGGGCGCCATTTCTGCAAGCTGCGAGAAGATTCCGACCGCGCGCTCGGCATCGCCGCCGTCGAGCACCTCCTCGCCCATCGCGATCAGGGGCGCGATATCGTCATGGAGCGCCGCGTCGCTGCCCTGGATCGGCAGCTGGCGCAGGATCTGGTCGAGCATCTGCCCGATCTGGCTTTCGGTACGCGCGGAGGTGAGGTCGGCGACGAGCTGGCCCTGGAACACCGCATAAACCGTCGGGATCGACTGGACGCGGAATTGTGCGGCGATCAGCTTCTGCTCGTCGACATTGACCTTGACCAGCTTGACGCCCTTGCCGGCATAGCTCTCGGCGATCCTTTCCAGCACCGGGCTGAGCGCCTTGCACGGCCCGCACCATTCCGCCCAGAAATCGAGGATGACGAGCGCGTCCATCGACGGCTCGATCACGTCGCGCTTGAACGCTTCGATCGCCTCGCGGTCGGCCGCGCTCATTCCCAGGGTCGCCAAAGTCCGTAACTCCGATTGATCGGCCCCTATGTGGGCCTTGCCCCTTTCGACACAAGACCAAACTCTTTTCCGGATTAGGGGGTTGCGGCCCCGGACAACCGTTGCTAACAGCCGCGCCTCACCCGCCGGGTCCGCCCGGCAGAAACGCCGAGCGGGCGTAGCTCAGGGGTAGAGCACGACCTTGCCAAGGTCGGGGTCGAGGGTTCGAATCCCTTCGCCCGCTCCACGTTTTTCCGCAGAAATCAGCTAGTTTTTCCCTTCGGGGACGCGTTGTATTTTAGGTCCGAAAAGAGACTGCTGTGCAACTGCTGTGCAAGCGAGCCAGAGGGTGTCCACTCAGGTTGGTCGTATTAACGTTTCGACAGCTTGCCTAACCAAGCTCCGATCGGTGATTCTAGGGACCTCTTCGTGAGTTCGGCCCATCATCCTTGCCAATCGTAGGGAAAGCCCCCAGCTTCGTTTCGGAGGCGGCGCTATCCGCGTGCTTCCGATGCAAGGGGGGTGCTTATGCGCGTTTCAGCTTGGGCTGGGCTGCACAACAGACAGGTCGAACTCGATTTTGTCGACATCGACACCGATCGGGATATCCGCCTGTTCGTTGACCCTTACGCGATCGATATTCGTAAGGACGCTTGGTCCGCCGAGTGCGGCAGGTATCTTCGCTCGTTCTTTAACGCACTTATACAGGCCCTACGGAACGGCGAGGACGCTCGGGCGGAGCATCTGGCATCCCACCTCCATGAGACCAATGAAACCTTCTTGGGGCTGTCGCGAGGTCGGCCTCAGGGCCGTGGTATCGGCCGCGATCAAGCGGCGCAAATCCTTCAAGCGCTGCGGCAAAGCCGCGCTGTGCAAACCGGGCTGTTATCCGAACTCGCGGAAACGGAGCTATTCATCGAGGGTATCGGGTCCGACAAAATCTCCGATCTTACGACCAATATACTGCGAAGCTTGCTGCTGACTTATACTCAGGAGCAAGCAGGGCTTTGGAATATGCGGCTCACCGACAATGTGGCCTTGAGCCCGGTATGGGACCCCAACAGAGAGGATTGGGTTCAGGCTCCGCATCGAACCATAGTAATCGATAATAAACCGGTTATCCTTGTGCCGAAGTTCTCGGTTCGAAAGATTTTGTCGCTTAATTCGCAAGAGTTTTACAACGAATATATGGTGACATTCCTGCAGAGGGAATATCTGAACGCCGGACATGCGCTAGTAAGAGTGTTAAGATCGGGCGATCGCGCTCCACCCTATAAGAAAGACATTAAGGAGAGGCATCCAAAGTCCAAGCCCGCCTTGGCGGCCTTCGCCGAGCAGCACCCGGATGTTCTTGCCCAATATAAGAGGTTAGCCGGTGCCAAAGGGTCGCTCGAACCGGAGGACATCGAGAGGGGGTTCGATGAGCGGGCATATGCGGCCAGATTGCGTGCCGAGCTTGGGCGGATTGGCATTGGAAATGCACATGCCAGTGACTATCACCGCTATTGCATAGGAGCTTTGACGTTCCTCTTTTTCCCAGATCTAATCACTCCGGTGAAAGAACGAGAAATCGACCAAGGACGGAAGCGGATCGATATTGCCTATAAGAATGCCGCTCGTAATGGTTTCTTCGACACCGCTTTACGATCACACCAGATGCGTGCAATCGAGATTCCGATCGAATGCAAAAATTATAGCCAAGATATTGCAAATCCAGAACTCGATCAGCTTACCGGGCGGTTCTCTCATGTTCGGGGATTCTTGGGATTTCTTTGCTGCCGATCATTCGACGACAAAGCACGCTTCGTCGAGCGTTGCAAAGATGCCGCTGCGCACCGAGGGCACTATGTCATCGTGCTGGATGATGCCGACATAGATATAATGCTTCAAAATGTTGAGCAGGCGGCCCGCATCGACAACGACCGCTTTTTACGACAACGGCTCGGCGAGATCACTGCGTGATGCAAATGCAAAAGACAGAAAGCTATGAAAGGCTGATGGACCAATGAGCATCCTTGAGTTCGTGTCGCAAGATGTTCTCGATGATCTCGATGAAGATGCGCAAATCGCATTTATGCAGCTCGTTAACGCGGCACAGCGAACATTATCGAGCAAGCTCGAACATCTAAACCCAAACGAAAATGACGATTGGCAGAAAATAGAAGAAGTTCGATACAGCTTTATGAATGTGGTGATTGCTGCAGCCAAGAGGTTTGAGATTGAGCCGTTTCTTTCTTTAACCGTTCCTACATTTTCGAACTTCCGAGATGTAGATCACAGGCAATTTAAATCGGATTTAGATCATTATCTAACGCAGCTTATACTTGATAATAGCCTGAGATCGAAAAGAGATTCGGTTGAAATCCTGCCAGTCTCGAAGGATCGTATTCGCACATATGTGAGCGGTCTTCGACAGGTGTGTTGAAAACGCCAATATGACTGACGTCAAACGGGAGGCGTTGCTGAAAAAGCTCGACGCGTTTGAAGCTGAGCTTGAAAAACGACGACTGAACATGGTCACGGTAGCTAAATTTGCTTATTATGTTCTGGGTATTCCCGGCACACTTTGGGCTTCCGAAGAGATTGTCCACAAGCTCGCGACGAATATTATGCATGTCGTTGCCGAAGCGAAGGTTGAAGAGGATAAGACGAAGCAACTTCCCGGCCCCAAAACCATGAAGGTTCTAACTGCTCCTCGCCCTGTAGAAACAAAAAAGCCTTCTTCTTTCGATAGTGACTTGGACGACGACGTCCCATTCTAGAATCAGCTAGTTCCGCGCGTGTTTAATCCGGAAAAACTCTCTCGACGGTTCACATTTCCCCATTTCTCTGATCCGCAACCAATCTGGGCAGCTAGCTAGATGAGCTAACGCTGTTCGGGTTCGAGCTACAATCTGAGGCGTTAGGTAGTCGGCATAGCGCAGGCGGGCGAGTTCGCCGTCGAGTTGAGCTAACCGCTCCTTAGTCACAACCCGCCTCCGACCTTTTGACGTGCAAACGACCGCGTAGCGCTCACACCATCGATCGGCCTCGGCATGCGCCTCATTCCAGAGTTTCGTTAGAGGACCCATCACCGAAGCCATGTAGGCCGAGTCATACTTCCGATACCGGGCCATCGATCCGTCCGCGACCGAGTGACCAAGCAACTCCGTGATGTGGGCTCCCGTCGTCCCCCACCATGATAGATGCGAAGCCACCGTGTGCCGAAACGTATTGCTGACTACCTCCGGTCCAAAGCCAAGGTCCTGACGCAGCAACTTCCAGCGGTGCATGATCTGATGCGGGCGAACGCCCATCAGCCAAGGACCGGCGTGATCGGTCAACATTTCTGCGAGCGGTGCGATTACCGGTACAATCGGATTGCGCTTCTTGGTGATACGCGCGCCCCGGGGATGCAGGTCCAACGTGCCTGAGAACCGCTGATCGAATTGCTCGGAAGGAATAAGCTTCATTGCAACCCCGGGCCGGCACCCGGTTGCCAGCATCACAACCAACCAATTGAGAAGTGGTTTGTCGGAACGAGCGTATCCGATGATGGCCCCGAGTTCCGCCACACTGAGAGGGCGGGTTCGGGGCTGTTTGTCGATGACGACCACCTTCTTGGTGATCGGTCTAATGAAGGGAACAACCCCCTCCGCAACGGCATGGTTGAGTGCAGCTTTCAGGATCGCAAGACGCTTTTTGAACGACGAAGGGCCTATCCCACGGGAGCGGCTGCGGTAATATTTCCCGTACCACTTCACTTCGTAGTGGTGCGGCATCATGCTCCAATCACGGAAGCGCTCGATCGTTTGACGATGCAAATCATCAAAGGTGCATGCCACACCTATGGCGTCCTGTGCGACGAAGCCGAGGAAGGCTCGCAGACACCATGCAATTTTATCGGCGCTCACCGTCTCGCAGGCATGTTCTTCCCAATAGCGGAATATCTGAGGGACTACGGGGACTGCTAGAGGGCCGGTATCGTTGGATCGAATGGACCTCGCTGCAATTCGCCTCGTGGTTTCCCCAACCGAAATCGGCTCCGGGAGGGACGTCGCTGTTCCACTCGCTATCGACAGACGTGGCGCAGGATCAGCCACCATCGCGAGGATCGCTTCGCCGTCTGCCTTCCATGAGAGGCCGTCCGGCAATGACGTTATATACGCTCGTAAGACGCCCTTGGCGTGTTCGAGATCGCGGGAGTGCGTGCTCCGATAATTGTTGCTTCGAGTTTCCGGATTGTAGCTAACGATCTGCCAAATACCGGTGGACCGGCCGTCGCGCCGAAAGGCGAGCCAGTGGTCACCCAAGATGTAGGGCGAAGTTTTCCGAGACATTAGCCCGATCCACAAAGCTGGGATGGAGAGCATGACGCGGGATTCTTCCCGCATCGTTAAACGACGCTGCCACTTACGGTCAGCGTCGCTGACGCGGTTGTGACTTAAACCGCAAAGTGAGATGCCGTTCCGGCAAGACGGCGGACCTCTAACTTCCCAACCTTGACGTGAGCGTGCGCGCGCTCGCGATCTGGAATTGACACGTCTTGGCATCCACCAGTGCGCCAACATTCTCGACATTCATTCCGCCGAAGCCATTTTGAGCGCGGTAAGTCATAACCAATCCAAATTTCCCGTCCTTGCCAACCGGCGACCAGACGGTTCGGACGTGCTCGAACGATTTTGGGTTGCGAAGTTCCTCTTTCACGGCTGACTTGAGTGGCGGGAAGGAATCATCCCATCCGTTCACGCAGTGCGTACCATCGGCAATCTTTTTAGCTTCGCTATTTTCGGCTTCGGTCGAGACCGTCGTTCTTGTCGGCTCTGATTGCTGCGCGGGAGGCGTCTTATTCCGGAAAGGTTCCCGCCCGCCGTTTTGCGAGGCAGTCATATGCGAGCCAATGGCTTGGCCCATGGCGATGGCGACAAACCCGCCTATCAAGACCTTAGCCACCAGAGATGCCATTGAATCCTCCATTGAGCGTCACCCGTTTTATAAGCGGCAGAGGTTAACGATGGGATTCATACTCCGTGGATCGATAATCACCGTCGCTGTCACTGGGCGAGGTGAGCGATCCCTATCTCGACATTTTGGGCCAGCGAATACGAGCCAGACGCCGCGAGTTGGGATTGTCGCAGGAAGGATTGGCTCATGAGGCCGGGCTGGATCGCAGCTATGTCGGGCGAATTGAGCGCGGTGAGCATAACCTGACGTTCGTGGCCCTGATCAGGCTCGCGCGGGCTATGAAGTGCGATGTGGCAACGCTTACAATCGGACTGCCGCCGGTTGGCAAAACAAATTAGCCCACAGCGAAAGACCGAAATCAGTATAGGCAGCCAGACTCGCCAAACATGGTACTCGGCGAAATCGAGAAACGTGGAGACGGTATGGACGACGCGTTTTTAGCGTGGGCTCGGCGGCAGATCGAGGAGTGGGATGCCCGCATACCTTGGCTGGAAACTGGTCGCATCACTACTGGTGAAATGCGTGAGGGCCAGCGCATCGATACCACCGAGGAATCCGTGAGCGACCTTCGACGCTGGTCGGCCGAGTTGCGGGAACTGATAGCAAAGCACGAAGCTCGGCGGGCCTGAGGACCCGCGCGTCGGGCCAACCTGCGGCGTGAGCTTAGTGACCTGATTGACAGGATTCTGAGTGTCCCGCAGGTGTCCCGCAAACCGCGATATGGGTAGAGGCAAAAGCGCCTTGACGCATTTACTTCGGGTTTTTCTGCGCTGCGTAGTGCCCCGTTTTCTGCGGTTTTTGCGTGCAGACCTATTGCCAAGGTCGGGGTCGAGGGTTCGAATCCCTTCGCCCGCTCCAGTTTCCATGCCCGGTGTCGAGGATCTTTCCTCCACCGCCGGCCCGAACCCTCGAGAGTCTTTGTTGCGCTTCGCCCTGCGGGCTACGTTGCGCCGTCCAACCGGCTACGCCGGTGCAGGCTGTGAGTCCGTCACTTCTTTATTTGTTGCTAACCTTTCCTTGCGAGACGTTACGCGGCCCGCCTGGGGCAATGTGTAAAGCGTAGCGTGAATGGGATGACGTCATTGGCAGCGGGGACGGAAAACGCGCGCGCCGACGCGATAATCGTCGAGCAGTTTCGCGCGCTGCGGCGCCAGATACCCTTCATGTACGCGCTGACGATCGTCAACGCGACCTTCCTGGGCTTCGCCATATATGGCACGGTCTCTCCCTGGTTATATGCCGGCGTACCGACTTTCCTGGCGATAGCCTCGGTCGCGCGCGCGGTCATATGGCTGCGCCGGCGGCATGATCAGCCCGACGCTCAGGCGATCCGGTCCTATTTCAGGGGTACGTTCGCAGCCGCGATCGTGCTCAGCATCGCCTTCGGCGGTTGGGGCATGGTGCTGTTCGAGCAGGCGGATATGGTCCGCCGAACCTGCATCGCGCTCTACACCTTCATCGGGGTGGTAAGCTGTTCCTATTGCCTGCAGTCCCTGCCACGCGCGGCGCGGCTCGTGGTTGTTTGCGGCGCATTGCCGATCACGGCGCGGTTGCTCTTCTCGGATAGCTGGTTCCTGCGCGGGCTCGGCATCGACCTTGCGTTCATCGCGATCCTGCTGATGCGGATGCTGGCGGAGAATCATAAGGGCTTCATCGAGGTGCTCGCCTCGCGCACCGACATGATCGCGGAGCAGGCGCGTGCGCGCGATGCCGAGCAGCGTGCCCACCGCCTGGCCTATCACGATACTTTGACCGGCCTGCCCAATCGCCGGGCGCTGGAGGAGCGGCTCGATGCGGCGCTCGCGCGCGATACCGGCATGCTTTGCGGCGGCCTGATGATCGTCGATCTCGATCGCTTCAAGGCGATCAACGACGTGCATGGCCATCCCGCCGGCGACCAGTTGCTGCGCCATGTGGCGGAGCGCCTGTCGGGCTGCGTCGGCGATCATGGCGAGACCTTCCGTCTCGGCGGCGATGAATTCGCGGTCCTTTTGCGCCTGCCCGGTTGCAGCCGCGATTTCGGGCGACGGCTGGCGCGCGCGATCGTGCGCGCGATGGCCGAGCCGTTCCATATCGAGGAACTGGTTCACTATATCGGCGCGAGCGTCGGCATATCGCTCTTCCCGCATGACGGGCTCGACCGGCAGACGCTGATGCGCCGTGCCGACGTCGCGCTCTACAAGGCCAAGGAACGGGGGCGCGGCCAGCATTGCGCGTTCGAACCAACGATGGATGCGGAAATCCGCCGCCGCCTGGAACTGGAAGGCGAATTGCGCGACGATCTGCGCGACGGCCGCTTCCGCCCGCATTATCAGCCGATCGTCGAGCTGGCGAGCGGACGGGTGACCGGCTTCGAATTGCTCGCGCGCTGGACGCGCCGCGACGGCAGCGAGGTGGATCCCGACCAGTTCATTCCGATCGCCGAGGAATGCGGGCTGGTGACCGATCTGATGCTGGCCCTGCTCGAACAGGCCTGCGTCGATGCGCGCGACTGGGACAAGAAACTGACGCTCGCGATCAACATATCGCCCGCGCAATTCACCGATCGTGCGCTCAGCGAACGCCTTCTCGACGTGCTCGGCCGGCTCAAATTCCCGGCAGAGCGGCTGGAGGTGGAGATTACCGAGGATGCGCTGATCGTCGATGAGGTCAGCGCGCGCAATACGATCAAGGCGCTGAAGCGCCGCGGTATCCGCGTTGCGCTCGACGATTTCGGCATCGGCTATTCGTCGATCCAGCATCTGCGCATGATCCGGATCGACAAGATCAAGATCGACCGTTCCTTCGTGCAGGCGATGGCGCGCGATCCCGAATCGATGCGGGTCATCCGCGCGATCGTCAGCCTCGCGACCAGCCTGGGCCTGCCCGTGACCGCGGAGGGGATCGAGGATCTGCGGGCCGCGACCTTCCTGCAGACGCTCGGCTGCACCTATGGGCAGGGCTATCTGTTCGGCCGGCCGATGGGCAAGAACGAGATCGACCTGCTGCTGCAGGCCAAGGCCGCCGGTGCGGCAGCGCGCCCGGGCAAGCGGGCGAAAGCGGCCTGATCAGCCCTTTTTCGGGGCCGCGGCGGGCTTCGCAGCGGGCTTGGATGCGCTCGGCTTGGCACGCGGCGCAATATTCTCGGCCATCATCTCGGCGCCCTTGTCGAACCCGCTGACGAAAGCGGCCACGCTCTGCGCGATCAGCGAGCCGATGTCGGTTTCCTGCGCAGGCGGCTCAGGCGTGGCTGCGCCGGGCACCTTGCCGACCTTGCGTTGGGCAAGCGCGGCAGCGCCCGCGACCACCGCGGCCGAGACCAATTCGCGCGCGATCGGATTCTGCGCGATCTCGAGCGCGCTCTTCGCGGTCTTGCGCAACTGCTTCGGCACTTTCACCCCGCCGACCTTCTTGGGCAGCTTGGGTGCCTTGTCCTTCTTCGCCATGACCCGCCTCCGATTCCGACGGATACTCGTTTCGGCCGTGGCGATGCCGCTGGCAAGGGGGTCGCTTTTCCTAGCGAGAGTCTAGGGATTGCGGTGAAGCCGTCACCCCTCTATCCTGCCGCAGGTTCAACAGGAGGAAGATCCCCATGAAGAAGCTTATCGCCCTGCCGCTCATCGCCGCCACCGTGCTCGGCCTGTCGGCTTGCCACAAGACCGAGACCACCGAGAACGTCACTGTCAACGACACCAGCGTGAACGCCGTCGACACCAACACGAGCGACAATGCTTCGCTCGAGACGCTCGACAACGGCTCGAACGCTTCGGACGCGATGACCAACGGCTAAGCCAGGGCGAGCTGGGAAAGCCGATCTATCGGCCTCCCAAGCAGCTTTCTATTTCCTATCTAATGGATAGGGAATAAAGGATCGGGAAGCGCCAAGCTTTGACTCCCTGGCGTTTTCCCTGGGCCCGGTGGCGAAAGCCGCCGGGCCTCTCTTTTTTGTGGTGCGGTCCGGCATTCGTCGGGCCTCTGTTTTGGTTTGTGCGATTCAGCATCCGCTGAACCTTGGCCGCACCAGCCCACACCCCCCACCCGACCTCCCAAACAGCGTATCCTATGGGAGGTCGGGTGGGGGAGCGGGCTGGTGCGGCGCGCTTCGACGGATGTCGAAGCACCCAAACAAAGGCTCGCTGCACTAGCAAACACTTCCCCTACAGCCCTTCGCCGCCCACCCAATGCGCGTTGGAAAGCTTGCGCGCGACCGCCCAGGTCTGGCGGCGGATGTCGGGTACCGCGACAATCTCCCAGAAAGTGCCGCGCGTCATCGGGCCGAGCGCGAACAGGTTGGGAAAGGGCTCGCCATCCGCGCCGATCACCTCGGATTGCTGGGTCACGTCGATGCCGATACGCAGGGGGTCGGGCCGGATCAGCCCCCGTTCCAGCGCCCGACGGAGCAAGGGTTCTTCGGTGCGGACCAGGTCGCCTTGCGGGCCGCTGGCATTGATGATGCGGCGGACGACAAGGGTAGAGGTTTCATCCCGCCCGCGTGGCCGGAAGCGGACCCTCGCACCGCCGGCCACGGGCATGACGTCGATAAGCTTGCCCGCCACGATCTCGAGCCTGCCCTGATCGCGCATGGCGCCGATCTTCGCGGCGACCTGCGGGGCGATACGGTGGCGGTGCACGTCCCACCAGGCACGCAGATGGCGCAGGAACCGTCGGCGCTCGTCGACCTCGGCGGCGGCCCACAGGCCTTCGGTGAAGGGGCGCAATTCGTCCACCGCCGCGCGCCAACCAACCGCATCCGATCGCGCGCGGACATGGCGCAGCAGCGCGACCGCGTCGGGCGCGGGGCGCTCTTCCAGCGCGGAGGGTTCGACCGGGGCGTGTGCGCGCGGCGTGAAGCCACGACGGGACAAAGCGACGATCTTGCCCTTGAAGCCGCGCGCATCGAGCAGGAGCGCGATGTCGATCATGGTCAGGCCGGTGCCGATCACCAGCACCTGATCCTGATCGGCCAATCCCTGGGCGACATCCTCGCTCCACGGTTCGGCGGCGAAAACGTCGCCGGGAAGCTGGCCGGAATCGATCTCGCCCGGCACGTGCGGGGGCAGATTGCCCGGCGCGAGGATCACGGCGTCGGCGGTTACGGCGCGGCCGTCGGCAAGCCCGATGCGCCAGCCATCGCCTTCTTGGACCAGATCGATGGCTTCGCCCTGCATCAATGCCAGCCGATCGGGCGCCGCGCGGCGTGCCTCATCGAGCAACTCGGCAAGATAGTCGCCATAGACCAGACGCGGGGCAAAGCCGCCGGCGAGATGTGGATGCCGTTGGGCGAGCCAGCGCTCGAAATGATCGGGTTCCTGCGGCAGCGCACTCATATTGGCCGCGCGGACGTTGAGCAGATGATCGGGATGCGCGGCGGAATAGGCCACGCCGCGCGCGGCGACATCGCGCCGTTCGATCAGGGTCGCGCGCGGTCCCTGATGGCGGAGCAGGTTGATCGCCTGCAGCGCGCCCGAAAAGCCGCCGCCGATGATCGCGACGTGCTGGATGGTCAAGGTCGGATCGCCCCCGGGAAGTCGCTCAGCGCAGTCGCTCGAACGGGTATAGATCGCGGATCGCGGCGTTGAAATACTCGCCCTTCGAGAAAGCGTGCCGGAAATGGTCCGCCACGGCCTCCGGCACGCCCAGATAGGCGTAGCGCTTGCCCGAGACGAAGGTCACCGCCAGGCGGTGGGCGGCGGGGTCGTAATCGAAGCTACGGATCACCGACGAGGGCATGGCGGGGGAACGCGCGAGCGGCCGTTCTTTTCCTCTCCCCCAGGGGAGAGGGGATTCACCGCATCCTTACATAACGCCCGGGAGCATCCTCGATCGCCTTGAGCTTGCCGTTGCCGGGAATGCGCGCTCCCTTTGCCGGGACGGTGCCGCCCGAACGTTCGCCGATCCAGGCGAGCCAGTCGGGCCACCAGCTGCCCTTATGCTCGGTCGATCCCGCGACGAATTCGTCCAGCGTTTCGGCGGTCTTCTCGTTGGTCCAATATTGATATTTGCCCGCGGCGGGCGGGTTCACCACGCCGGCGATATGGCCCGATCCGGCGAGCACGAAGCGGAGCGGGCCGGTGAAATGGTGGGTCAGCTTCCACACGCTTTCCGGCGGCGCGATATGATCCTCGCGCCCTGCCTGGACATAAGCGGGCGTCCGGATCGCCTTCAGATCGAGCGTGACGCCGTCGACCGTCATCTCCCCCTTCACCAGTTTATTGTCGCGGTAGAAATCGGCGAGATAGGCGCGGTGCCAGTTGGCGGGCAGGTTGGTGACGTCGCTGTTCCAGTGGAGCAGGTCGAACGCCTTGTAGGGATCGGCCAGCAGGTAATTGTTGACGACGTAATTCCAGATCAGGTCGCGCCCGCGCAGCAGGTTGAAGGTCGCGCCCATATAGCGGCCGTCGAGATAGCCGTCGGTGGCGAGGCTTTCGATCAGCGCGAGTTGCGCGTCATCCACGAACAGGGTGAGGTCGCCCGCCTGGCTGAAATCCACCTGCGCGGTGAAGAAGGTCGCGCTCGCAACCTTGTCCGCCTCGCCTTTCGCGGCGAGCCAGGCGAGCAGCATCGAGAGCGCGGTGCCCGCGACGCAATAGCCGACGACATGCACGCTGGGCACGTCGAGCAGGCCGCGCACCGTGTCGATCGCGTCGAGCTCGCCGCGCAGGACATAATCGTCCATCGTGATGCCCGCCATGTCCGCGTCGGCCGACTTCCATGACACCATGAACACCGACAGCCCCTGATCGACCGCCCATTTGACCAAGCTTTTCTCAGGGGAAAGGTCGAGGATGTAAAAGCGGTTGATCCAGGGCGGGAAGATGAGGATCGGCGTCGCCTGCAGGTTCGGCGTCGTCGGCGCATAGTGGATCAACTGGTAGAGCGCGGTCTCGTGGATCACCTTGCCGGGCGTGGTCGCGATGGTCTTGCCGACCTCGAACGCATTCTCGCCGACATGGCGGATCTGGCCCGCGCCGATATCGGACAGCATCCGCTCCAGCCCGGTTACGAGGTTGGCGCCGCGCGTTTCGAAGATGCGGTCGAGAACTTCGGGGTTGGTCAAAGCGAAATTGGCGGGACTCATCGCCTCGACAAAGCTTTGCGTCGCGAAGCGGAGCTGTTCCTTCTGCCTGGGATCGATCCCCTCGATCGCATCGACGCCCTTCAGCAGCTGATCCGAGATCGCGATATAGCTCTGGCGGATCATGTCGAAGATCGGCGCTTCCCAGCGTGCGCCCTTGAAACGGCGGTCGGTGGAAGCGGTCTTGGCGGCGTCGGGCAGCATCGCCTGCCATTGCGCGAGTGCGTCCTTCCACCAGGCGGCCTGCTGTTCGGCGATCTTGTCGGGGTCGAACGTGCCTTTGGCCATCAGTTCTGCGGTGTCATCGGCCATCTTGAGTGCGGCGGACGCACCATGCTCCATCAGCATCTGCTGCATCCGTCCGGCGACACCGGTCCAGTGCGCCATTTCATCGAGCAAGTTTTGATTGTCGGCCATGCGCGTCCTTTTGGTGCCATTGCCCGGCAAAGCCGGTATAGGTGGCTCTGCCTTGCTAGATGGGCGATCCGCGTCCTTTGGCAAAGGCTTGTTTCAACCCGAGGATATGATGACCGAGGATTTCTACCGCATTCGCCGTTTGCCCCCTTACGTGTTCGCCGAAGTGAACGCGATGAAGGCGGCGGCGCGCGCGGCGGGCGAGGACATCATCGATCTCGGCATGGGCAATCCCGACGGCGCGCCCGCGCCGCACGTGATCGAGAAATTGTGCGAGGTCGCGCGCAACCCCAATGCGCATGGCTATTCGGCTTCGTCGGGCATTCCCGGCCTCAAGAAGGCGCAGGCCGCTTATTACGAGCGCCGCTTCGGCGTGACGCTCGATCCCGCCAAGGAAGTGGTGGTGACCCTGGGCTCGAAGGAAGGGCTCGCCAACCTCGCGCAGGCGATCACCGCGCCGGGCGACGTTGTGCTCGCGCCCAACCCATCCTACCCGATCCACACGTTCGGCTTCATCATCGCGGGCGCTGCGATCCGGTCGATCCCGGCCGCGCCGGGCCCGGATTTCTTCGAGCGGCTCAAATATGCGATGGCTTACACCGTGCCGAAGCCATCGGTGCTGGTGATCGGCTATCCGTCCAATCCCACAGCCTATGTCGCGGACCTCGCTTTCTACGAGAAGGTGGTCGAATTCGCGAAGGAGCATAAGCTCTGGGTGCTGAGCGACCTCGCTTATGCGGAGATCTATTTCGGCGACACGCCGACGCCCTCGATCCTGCAGGTGCCGGGCGCCAAGGACGTGGCGATCGAATTCACCTCCATGTCCAAGACCTATTCGATGGCAGGCTGGCGGATCGGTTTCGCGGTCGGCAACCAGCAATTGATCGGCGCGCTGACGCGGGTGAAATCCTATCTCGATTATGGCGCCTTCACGCCGATCCAGGCGGCGGCGGTCGCGGCGCTCAATGGCCCGCAGGACATCGTCGAGGCCAACCGCAAGCTCTATAAGGGTCGGCGCGACGTGCTGGTCGAAAGCTTCGGCCGCGCAGGGTGGGACATTCCCTCGCCCGAGGCATCGATGTTCGCCTGGGCGCCGATCCCGCCCGCGTTGAAGCATCTCGGCGCGCTCGAATTCTCGAAGCAATTGCTGACTCACGCGCAGGTTGCGGTCGCGCCCGGCGTCGGCTTCGGCGAGGAAGGCGAGGGCTATGTCCGCATCGCCCTGGTCGAGAACGAGCACCGCATCCGCCAGGCGGCGCGCAACGTGAAGCGCTACCTCGCCAGCATGGGCGTCAACGCCGCGAAGGCAGCGCAGGCGGGCTGATGAAGGCGACGCTCGACGACATATTCCAGGTCTCGAGTCTTTCGGGGCTCTCGCACACGATCCAGCTGGCGCTGGCCCCGGCCTTCCTGTTGAGCGCGATGGGGATCATCCTCAACATGCTCACCGGGCGGCTGACGCGTATCGTTGATCGCGCGCGCGTGGTGGAAAAGGAATTCACGCCGCGCGATCATCCCGATCATGCGCACCAGGTGAGCGAGCTCCGGCTGCTCGACCGCCGCATGAAGATCGTCAACAATGCCATCTTCCTCGCCACCGCGAGCGCGGTCGTGCTGTGTACCGTGGTCGCGGCGATGTTCCTGGCGGCGGTGGCGGGTTTCGGCTTCGCGCGCACGCTGGCGCTGATGTTCGCGCTGTCGCTGGCATTGCTGATCGCAAGCCTGGTCCTGTTCCTGGTCGAGGTCCGCGTCGCGGTCCGCGCGATCCAGATCCGGGATGAATTGCTGGAGCGGAGTTAGCCGGCGCAGCGCCGAGGCGCCCTGCGGACGCGGCCAGCCGTCCCTGCTCGTCGCAAATCCATTGCCTTGGGTTCGGCCACACGCAAATCTGCCGGGATCAGCGGGTGGAGGGATAAATGGTTGGAAAATTTGGCGGGTTCGTGCGTGCGCTGGCGATCAGTGCGGTGCTTTTGCCCGTGGCGGCGCTTGCTGACGATCCGGGCGACCTGACGATGCGCAATCCTGCGGTACGCGCGCAAGATCGCGCGATCACGCGGCGGATGAATCAGGATCAGCTCGCTTATGTGCGTCATCGCGATGCCAGCGGCTCGCGGTCATATCGCGAGGTCCGGGACGAGACGGACAATGCTTATGCCGATGCCCGTGCCGACTATGCACGGCAGATGGCCGCCTGGCGCCGCGCGGTTGCTGCCTGCAACGCCGGCCATTGGGAATATTGCGAACGGTAAGACACAGCGAGCCCGGCGACCTTTCCGGTAGAGGTTCGGGCCGCCGTTCGCGCTATCCAGATCCGGGACGAGTTGCTGGAGCGGAGTTAGCGGACTAAAATTCCTCCCCCGGAGGGGGAGGGGGACCGGCGAAGCCGGTGGAGGGGTAGTCGCCACATGCTTCACGGCCCGAAGCGGACGCAAATACGCGCCAGAAAGCTTCGGAAAAACATGTCGCTGCCCGAGGTGCTGTTATTCGGAGCCCTTCGCAAGCGACGCGCGGGATTGCGGTTTCGTCGCCAACAGCCGGCAGGGCGCTACATTCTCGATTTCTTCTGTCCGGAATGCCGCTTGGCTATCGAGGTGGATGGCGAGGCGCATTCACGTGGCGATCGGCCGGAAAGGGATCTGCAACGCGATGCTTGGCTTCAAACGCAGGGTGTGAGGACGTTACGTATCCTCGCTTCCGACGTTCTGGCCGACCTTGATGCCGTCGTTCGCCATATCGTCGTTGTCGCCCGTGGAGATTACCCCTCCACCGCCTCCGGCGGTGCCCCTCCCCCTGCGGGGGAGGATTAAAACGAAAGAGAGGCCGCCCGGCCATCGTCGGGCGACCTCTCCAACATGGGTCAGCGGCCGGATGTTCGGCCCGGGAGACCCCCTGCTTTTCTAACGATGGTTAGAAAAGCGTCCCCCGAACGGACACAACCGACCCCCAAGCTGAACCATGAGACATCGGTCACCTCCTTTCGCTAAGTTGAAGAGCAAGATCGAATGTGAGTCATCCGGCCCACACTAACAAGACTTGAAATCAATTATTTTCGCGTCAGGATACTTTGCTTCGCGTCGGCTGCTTGCCGAACAGGGCGCGCAGCTCGTCCTTGGCGCGTTCCAGCACCTTGCGCTGCTTGTCGTCCAGATCGCGCCCGGCGCGGTTGATGTAGAAGGTCAGCATCGACATTGCGGACTGGAAAGCGGTGCCCTTGCGGCGCTTGCTATGCTCGGCCGAGCGTTTGAGCGAGAGCGCGATCTCGTGCGGATCGTGCTTTTCGAAGACACCCTGCTCCAGATCGAGCGCGTTCGAATGCGCGGTCACATTCTGTGACCAGTGCCGCACCGCCACCGCAGGAAGCCTAATGCTTCTTGAAATATTGGACGTCGCGCTCATGCTTTTCGGCCGCGGCGCGCGTGTCGAAAGTGCCGAGATTCTTGCGTTTCCCGTCGTCACCCTTCTTGCGCGAATACAGCCGATATTCCCCGGATTTGAGCTTGCGGATCACCGCCGCCTCCTACGCTACGTGAACGCGCGCTAAACGGAACGATGCGGGGCTGGTTCCTGATTTAAATCAATGGTCCTCAAATTCGGCAATCTTCGATCACGCGGCTGGGCTCCGCCCAGGCAGGAATGTCGATTTCGGGCAAGTTGGGCGCGCTGAGCGAGAAGCGGCCGCGGCTGAACGCGATCTGGTCGAGCTGGGGGTCGGTCGGCGCGAAGCTGACCCGGGATTGCCCGTCGGGGCTGGTCTGTGCGGGCCAGTCGCGCTGCGCGTAGGACGTGCGGATCGTGAGAACCGGCGTGCTGCCCGCGACCGATAGCACGATCAGCTTGCGGCCGAGATCGCATTGCATCGTCAACACGGGCGCCGCGCCGGACGGACCATAAGTCGCGACATGGTCGGCATAATGCCAGGCGCCGGGCGTGTAGGGCCGATCGCGCCAGTCGGTCGGCACCACCGGTCTGGGCGGGACCACCACGGGCGGAGGTGGCGGGGCGCTGACCTTGGGTGGGGGCGGGGCCGCGGGCTCCGAGCAGGCCGCCGCGAGCAGCGGCAGCATCAGGATCAGGCGCTTCATGGTGCGCTCAGACGGCCACCGGAGCGGCGATATGCGCTTGGGGCGCGTAGTCGATGACTTCGATGTCCTCGATTCCATATTCGAAGATGCTTGGCGGCTTGCGCAGCAGGCGCAGGCGGGGTTCGCCCTCGGGCGTACGGGCAAGCTGCTCTTCCACCAGATGCGCGTGGTTGAGGTAGATATGGACGTCACCGCCGCTCCAGATCAGCTCGCCCGGCTCGAGGTCGCATTGCTGCGCCAGCATCGCGATCAGCAGCGAAGCCGAGAAGACGTTGAAGGCGAAGCCGAGCCCCAGGTCGCACGATCGCTGCCACAGCATGCCCGAGAGTTTGTTGCCCGAGACATGATATTGATAGGTCATGTGGCAAGGGGGAAGCGCCATCCCGTCGAGCTCGGCCACATTCCATCCGGTAAAGATGTGACGGCGCGAAGCGGGATTGTTGCGCAGGCTGTCGATCAGTGCCTGGATCTGGTTGATCCCCGCTCCGAGCTTGTAGAGGCCGGGCGTGTCGGCGGCCTCGTAATTCTGCCAATCGACCCATTGCTTGCCATAGACCGGGCCCAACTCGCCCCATTCGCGGGCGAAGGCATCGTCGGCCAGAATGCGCGCTTCGAATGCGTCGCGATCGATCTGCTCGCCGGTCGCGCGGCGATATTTATCCAGCGGCCAATCGGTCCAGATATGGACCTTGTCGGCGACCAGGGGCCGGATGTTGGTCGATCCGCTCAGGAACCAGAAAAGTTCCCGTGCGGCGGTCTTCCACGCGACGCGCTTGGTGGTGAGGAGGGGGATGCGGTTGTCCGAAAGATCGAATCGCATCTGCGCGCCGAACAGGCTGCGCGTGCCCACGCCTGTACGGTCGCGCCGCTCGTCGCCATGCTCCCAGACCTGACGAAGCAGGTCGAGATATTGCTGCTCGTAATGCATGTGTGTCGTCTAGCTGCGTGGATCGGTCGAGCCAACCGCCTAACCGTCATGCCGGACTTGTTCCGGCATCCACTGGGCCCAAAACGAGCTGTTGGAGGATGATGGGTGGACCCCGGAACAAGTCCGGGGTGGCGGGTAGTTTCAACCCTGCGCGTCCCGCACATGCTCATGATGGCGGATCACCTCCTCGATCACGAAGCGCAGGAACTTCTCGGAGAAATCCGGGTCGAGATGCGCGCTCTGCGCGAGCGTGCGCAGGCGGGCGATCTGCTCGGTCTCGCGGCCGGGATCGGCGGGGGGCAGCCCGGCCTTGGCCTTGTAGGCGCCGACTGCCTTGGTGACCTTGAACCGCTCGGCGAGCAGGAAGATCAGGGCCGCGTCGATATTGTCGATGCTCTGGCGATATTCGGCGAGCTGCGCGTCGGCCACGGGAATCTCCTTCGGTTCGGGGCCCTCATGCGGGCGCTTGCCCGCCCGCGCAAGCGCCCGGCTTGCCTTTGCGTGCGCCAGGGGCCAAAGGGCGCGCGTCATGGCTGCCACGGTTACGCCGCTTCACCGCACGAACGCGCCCTCGCTCGATCCGATGATCCAGCTTGTGGCCGCGGACATGAATCAGGTGAACAGCGTGATCCTGGCGCGGATGCAATCCGATGTCCCGTTGATCCCCGAGCTGGCCGGCCACCTGATCGCCGGCGGGGGCAAGCGTATGCGGCCGATGCTGACTTTGGCCTGCGCGCGGCTGCTCGATTATCCCGGCGTGCGCCATCACAAGCTCGCCGCCACGGTCGAGTTCATCCACACCGCGACCCTGCTGCACGACGATGTCGTCGACGGTTCGGGCCTGCGCCGCGGGCGGCGCACCGCCAATATCATCTGGGGCAATCCCGCGAGCGTGCTGGTCGGCGACTTCCTGTTCAGCCGCGCGTTCGAGCTGATGGTCGAGGACGGCAGCCTGCGCGTGCTCAAGATCCTGTCCAACGCGTCGGCTGTGATCGCCGAGGGCGAGGTCAATCAGCTGACCGCGCAACGCCGGATCGAGACGAGCGAGCAGCGCTATCTCGACATTATCGGCGCCAAGACCGCGGCCCTGTTCGCTGCCGCCTGCCGCATCGCCGCGGTGGTGGCCGAGCGCGACCAGGCGGTCGAGGAGGCGCTCGACGCCTACGGCCGCTATCTCGGCATCGCCTTCCAACTGGTCGACGACGCGATCGATTATGCCTCGGACGGCGCGACGATGGGCAAGGATGTCGGCGACGATTTCCGCGACGGCAAGGTCACGCTCCCGGTGATCCTCGCCCATGCGCGCGGCAACGACGCCGAGCGTCGTTTCTGGCGCGAGGCGATGGAGGGGCATCGCACCTCCGATGATGACCTAGCGCAGGCGCAGGCTCTGCTGATCAAGACGGACGCGATTTCCGACACGCTGGAACGCGCGCGCCATTACGGCCAGCGCGCGATCGACGCACTCGCCGGGATCGGCAGCGGACCGGCCAAGGCGGCTCTGGTCGAAGCGGTCGAGTTCGCGGTCGCGCGCGCTTATTGAGCATGATAGCCCTTCCCGCAAAGGGGAGGGCCTGGATGCGGACCTGGATGAAGGTTGCGGGCGGCATTGGCGCCGTTTTGCTGCTCCTCTATCTCGCCAATGCGTCCTGGTTGTGGGGTAGCCCCGGCCGCCCAACGCTGATCACGCATCTCGGCCTGCATCAGCGTTTCGACGAGCGCGGCCTGTCGCTCTACGATTGCAAGGGCGACCGGATGCTTCCGCCGACGCATCCCTATCTGGAGAACACGATCGCTGGGATCGGCGAGGCCTTTCAGCTTGGCGCGGATATGGGCGATATCGACGTCCAGCCGACCAAAGACGGCGATTATGTCGTGTTCCACGACGCCCGGTTGGAATGCCGGACCAATGGCCGGGGATCGGTCTGGGACAAGACGGTCCCGCAGCTCAAGACGCTCGACATCGGCTATGGCTATACCGCCGACAAAGGGCGGACCTATCCCTTCCGCGGCAAGTTCGTGGGCGCGATGCCGACGCTCGGCCAGATGCTCGACGCATACCCCAATCGCCCCTTCATGCTGATCATGAAGAGCAACGACCCCCAAGAAGGCGACCTGCTCCTCGCTTGGCTGAAGCGCCATCATGTCGATCCGCGCCGAATCCAGATTCTGGGCGGCGACCGGCCTGCCGCGCGGCTGCGCACCCTTGCTCCCGGCCTGCGTGTCGGCAGCCAGCAGATCATGAAGGAATGCCTGAAGCGCTATCTCACGATCGGCTGGATCGGCGCGATACCCGCCGCCTGCCGCGATACGGTGCTGATGGTGCCGTTCAACTATCGCAAGGCGATATGGGGCTGGCCCAACCTGTTCGTGAAGCGCATGGCGCGCGTCAACAGTGCGGTGATCCTGATCGGCGACCTCGAACGCCATTCGGACAAGCCCGGCATGAACGCGCTGGATGCGCCCGAGCAATTGGCGGCGGTGCCGCGCGATTATGCGGGCCAGATCTTCACCAGCCGGATCGAGCTGATCGGCCCGGCCTTCAAGGCGCGGATTGCGGCGCGCTAACGGCCCCGTCCGCCGATATCGCGCTCAGACCAGGATCAGCCGCCGCTCCTGAAGCGTGGCGGCGATCGCCCCCAGGCCTTCTTCGATCATGCCGGGCTGGGCAAGGATATCGGCAGCGGACTTGCCTTCCACCAGCGCGCGCAGCATGTCTGCCTGCCCGACCAAAGCCGCATCCTTCTCGGCGAGCCGTTCCAGCGTCGGCAATTCCTCGCGATAGCGCTGCGTCATCCTGTCATTTTCGGGCACCGGCTGATGCCGGACCTGCCCCTCGAGCGCGCCGATCGCCTGTCCGATCCGTTCGAGCTTCTGTGCTTCCGCGACGATCGCGGGATCGGGGAAAGGGTTGGCGCGCGTCGGCGGCGGAATCTTCTCGCGACGATAGTCCGATTCCGCCTTGCCGATCGCGGCGCGCGCGCGGGCGAGCAGTGCGCCCGCCAGTTCGCGCACGCGCTGATCGTCGGCACGGACCTGGTTCGCGGCACGGTAGAAATTATAACCGTAGCCGTGGAACAGGTTGGTCGCGATCTGCCCGATCATTCCGACGTCGTAGAAGCCGCTCATTGCGTGGCGCCGACCTCATTGCCGAGAGGGTAGAAGCCGGTCGGCTCGCCGCCGATGTTGAAGGGCACGCCTGCGGCGGCATTGGGGGCCGAGACGAGGCCCTTGTCCGCCATCTTGAGCGCCAGATAATAACGCACCGCCTCGATCGGGGAGAGGCCGATCGCCTGCAGCGAGATCAGTTCGCGCATGCGATCGTCGCGCGGCATGATCAGCACCTTCAGGTCGTTGAGCATGATGCCGTAGACGGCCAGGAAGTCGGTCAGATGCTGCTTCACCGCCTCGCGGACGTCGTTGATCCGCTCGTTGATATTCTCCATCTTGGTGACCTGGATGATCTGGTTGATCGCCTGCTCGATCGCCGGGCCGGCATAATCGGCCACTTCCTGCGTATCGATCACCGCGCCCGAAAACGGCATGTGCGTGATCAGGTCGAGCGCCTCTTCCTTGCTGTCGATGTGGATATAATAATCCACGACATAGGACATTTCCGCCATCTCGGCCGAAGTGGCGAGGCCCTCGTTGCGGACGAGCAGCTTGGACCGGTTGATGTAGATGACCTCATAGACCCAGGGCGAGGAGCCGCCGAAGAAGCCCTGCGCGATCGAACCGATCAGCGGCTTGTCGGGCGTTTCCAGCGCATATTGGCCGGTCTCGTAGACGTTGAGCACCGCGCCGCGCGACTTGAGCACGCAGAAATGATTGCTCTCGACCGTCAAAAGCGAGCCCGAGACGATGCTTTCGTCCGCGATCTTCATCGCCACCGTGCGCGTGCCGAGCGCGTCGGTGCCGTCGCGCTGCAAAGATGTGATGACCTGCCGCGTGATTGCCATATGCCGTCTCTCCTAACCGCGCCGCCGGCGTGGCGACGCTCCTGATCCATCCGCGAGGGCCGGCCGTGCTGCTATCCGCGCGGAGAGCACAGGCCCTTGCCCTTTATCGTTCGGGTGATGTCGACGATCCGATCCGCGCCGCGCGAGGTGGCCGGAGCCGCGTCGAGCAGATATTTGACGGGGCGATCCTCGATAGGCGCGCTGGATGCGAAGATCGGATCTGCAACGGCGGGGAGGGGGGTCGCTTCGCCCGCTTCTTGTGCGGCGAAATCGTCGTCATCCTCATCGTCATCGACGAAGCTGTAATCGGACGCGGCAGCGCGCGGCGCGCGCAGGCGCAGTATCGCCTGACGCCGGCTGCCGAAATAAATGCCGAGGCCTATCAGCAGGATGGGCAGAAGATAGGACAAACCGGGCTCCGCCTTATCGCCTGCCTTGCCTATCGGGCGGCCCGGTCCCTGTCGAGGGCTGGGCGGGTACAGCGCGGCGGGAATCTTCGCCATTCTGGGCGGCATCGACAGGATGCTGGAATGTGCCCCCTTGCTATGCGAAAGATCGCCGCATGAGCCTGGCCCTCAAAGCGATCCATACCCATGCGTGGGACTTCTGGCTGGCGCGGGCCTCCGTATTGGCGATCGTCGCGCTGCAATTGCTGATGATCAACGATCTCGTGGTCGGCCCGCGCTGGTTCGCGCCCGCGGTGGAACTCGCCCTGCTGGTGCCGCTCTCGGTCGCCACCGTCTGGACGCAGATGAGCGTGCGCGAAGCGCAGACGCATGCGCATTGGCAGCTGATCGCGCGTGTCCGCTACATGATCCGGCTGCTCGCCTTGTTCATGACCGCGATCATCACGCTGATCAATTTCGAGGCGCTGATCCAGCTCGTCCACGCCTTGCTGCTCGGGCAGGCGACCAAGGTCGGCCAGACCCTGCTGCTCGATGCGCTCAACATCTGGATCACCAACGTGCTGATCTTCGCGCTGTGGTTCTGGTCGATCGACCGTGGCGGTCCCGCCTCGCATGGCGTGGTCCAGGCCTGCCGTTGCGACTTCCTGTTCCCGCACATGACGATGAACACGCCCGAGGCCGAAGGCTGGAAGCCGGGCTTCATCGACTATCTCTATCTGGCCTTCACCAACGCGACCGCCTTTTCGCCGACCGACACGCTGCCGCTGTCGCGCCGGGCGAAGCTTCTGATGATGTTCGAATCCCTGGTTTCGCTGCTGACGATCGCGCTGGTCGCGGCGCGTGCGGTCAACATCCTCGCCTGAGGTTAAACCGCGGAGACGGTGAAGCGGTCCGGATAGAAAGCGAGATGGTCCTTGATCGCGGCGACCGCGTCATAAGGATGTTCGTAGCTCCAGATCGCGTTGGCGAGCCGTTCGTCGCCGCCGCGCACGCTCAGATAGGATGCGTCGCCCTTGTAGGGGCAATAGGTCTGGTGCGTGCTCGCCTCGAGCAGAGCCATGTCGACGTCGGCGCGCGGGATATATTGGACCGGCGGATAATTGGCCTCGCGCAGCGTGAGCGCGTTGCGCGTATCGGCGACGATCGTGTCGCCCAGTCTGACGACGACATGCGCGGGCGTAGGTTCGATCGTGATGGGGTGATCGGGTCCGGGAATGCGGATCGGTTTGCTGCTCATGCGGCTGCTCCCTAAGGGTGTCCGCAAGATGGGGTCGACGGCGCGGGCCTCAAGAGCCCACAGCTACAAAGGCAGTTTTCCGAGGTAAAGATAAGCGGGGTCGAATTCCGCGACAGTGACCAGCCCGTCCCAGTCACTGATGGTGACGCGGCCGCTCTTGAACTGGACGAGGCCGCGCTCGCGCAATTCCTTGAGCGTGCGGTTGACGTGGATCGGGGTCAGGCCGACGCATTCGGCGAGGTCGGTCTGGGTGATGTCGAATTCGTAGCTCGGCCCCTCGGTCAGGCCAACTACTTCGAGCCTGAGTTTCATTTCGCAGAACAAGGCGGCGATGCGCGACATCGCCGTGCGCCGGCCGAGCGAAACCTCCCATTCGCGATGGATCGCCGCGTCCATGTTGGTGGTGAACCAATAGAGGCGCGTGAGGTGGGGGAAACGTTCGGTGATGTCCTCCAGCTTCTCGTGCGGGACGATCGCGACCCGGCACGGCGTGATCGTCATGATATTATGATCGAGCCGCTTGAGCGTGAAGCTGTGCAGGTCGGCGAAATCGCCCGGCACATGGAGTTCGGTGATCTGGCGCTGGCCGTCGCTCAAATCCTTGTAGCGGCAGAGAAGGCCTTCCAGCAGCAGGACGCTGAAGCTCAGCAGCCGGCCCGCATGGACGACGATGGTATCGGCCGGAAGGTTGCGCACCTCCGCGATGGAATCGCGGATCGCTTGTTCTTCTTCGGGGCTCACGCTGTCGCGCGCCCTGAGCTTCAGAAGGTGGCGCTCGATCACATCCTATCCGTGGTGCCGCAGTTCGACCGCTTCGCTGAACGGTACGACCAGCAGGATGTTTCCCTCCGCATCCGCTATTTCGATCGAGCCCGACAGATCGAGCTGCCCCTGGCGGGCCTCTTCGCTCAGCAGCGAGCGTACGCCGTCGATCGCGGCGGAACGCGCCGCATCGAGATCGGGCAGCTCCTGCCCCTCGGGATCTTCGGAATAGCCCCCGCCGTTGCGGATGTGCAGGTAATAGCGAGCCATGTGCGTCAAACGCACATGGCGCGTTACGGTTCTACGCGCGGACAGCCATTCTCCCGCAAAACCAATCAGCTATGCTGGCCTGCTATGTAGCGGTCGACGACGCGCGCCAGCGTGGTCAGGGGCATATTGCCGCCGAGCACGATCGCATCGTCGAAGGTGCGCAGGTCGAACCGCGGCCCAAGCGCGGCCTTCGCGCGGCCGCGCTGCCGGTTGATCTCGTTATGGCCCATCTTGTAGCCGCACGCCTGTCCCGGCCAGGAGCAATAGCGGTTGAGCTCGGCGCGCAATTGCTCGCGCGGCTGGCCCGTGCCTTCGCTGAACCAGTCGAGTGCCTGGTCGAAGCTCCAGCGCTTGGCATGGATGCCGCTGTCCACCACCAGCCGGCACGCGCGGAAGTTGATCGACTGGAGATAGCCGATCCGTCCCAAGGGATCGTCGGCATAGCAACCGAGCTCGTCGCCCAGTTGCTCGGCATAGAGCGCCCAGCCTTCGGAATAGGCGTTGAAGGCGAGCAACGACCGGATCAGTGGCAGCTTATAGCTATATTCGCCCTGCCAGACATGGCCGGGAATGCCCTCGTGATAGCAGAGGGTGGGCAGCGCATAACGCGGCCAGTTCGACATATCCTTGAGGTTGATGAAATAGACGCCGGGCGTGCTGCCGTCGATCGATCCCGGTCCGGCATAACCGTCGGGCATGCCGTCCTGGATCGCGGGCGGCACGCGCTTGATCACCAGATTGCCCTTCACCAGGGTCGCGAAGGCGCGCGGCATGCGCGTGCGGATGTCGGCGATGCGGCCGTTGAGATAGGCGAGCAATTTGGCCCGCCCGGCATCGTCGTTCGAGAAGAGCAGATCGGGGCGCTTGGAGAGCGCGGTCAGGCGCTGGCCGACGCTGCCCTGGGTGATGCCCTGCTTCTTGAGCAGCACGTCGATCTCGGCATTGAGCGCCTTGTTCTGCTCGACGCCAAGCTTGTGGAGCTCGTCGGGCGTGATGTTCGTGGTGGTGCCCGCCTTGATCAGCCAGGCATAATAAGCCTCGCCGTCTGGGCGCGCCCACACGCCTGGCACGTCGCTCGCCTTCGGGCGGCCGAGCGCGAAGGCGTCGACCTGCCGGCCGAGCGCGGGCACGACCAGCCCCTCGCACGCTTTCTCCGCCTTGGCCGCCCAGGAATCGGGCAGCCCCGCCTTGGCGCATTTGGCGGCGAAGCTTTCGACGATGCTCCATTGCTTGACCGGCTGGTCGCGCATGCCCGCAATCTGTTTGCTGGCGATGTCGATCAGGAAGCCGGGCAGGGTCGCGCCCCTGGCCTGGTCGGTGATCAGGCGCCCGGTCTCGCCATTCAAGGCCAGCGCATAGGATTCGAGGCGCGCGATATAGGCATCGGCATCCTCCTCGTTCGCCACCGCGTGATGGTTTTCGAGCGTGTCGGGCAGCTCGGCATAGGCGCCCGTATTCTGCGACAGCACATAAGGCGTGCTGCGATAGCTGTTGTTGGCATTGAAGATCGCGACGTCGCCCACCGGCATCGTCCGCCAGCCCTCGTCGGCCAGCTCATAGGCGCTCTGACACACGTCGAGATCGAGCGCGGTCGCAGGCGTCAGGCCGCGCCGGTCGAACGCCTTCAGCTCCTTGAGCCGCGCGGCGCATTGCGCGGCGCGCTTCATGTCAGCCTCGTGGCTGCGATCGCCGAAGCGGCTCTTGAGCGCGGCACGCGCGCCCGTATCGATGCCGAGCCCGGCGGCGGTTTCGGGGAAGTCGTTGAGCAGTTCGCTCGAAAGCGTGTCGAGCAGCAAGGTCGCCTGGCGATCGCCCGGGGCGGGTTCGGCCAAAGCGGGCATCGCGGCGGCGACGCCGAGCGCGCCGGCACCGGCAAGCAATTCGCGGCGTGTGGTGAGCATGACTACTCCATAATTGTCTCCGTTCGTGTCGAGCGAAGTCGAGACATATTTTCGAGCGAAGCGAGAATGCCTCGGCTGCGCTCGGCAATGCCCCTCGACTTCGCTCGGGGCGAACGGCCGGGTTTTGCGAAGCCTAGGAGTTTCAGCGATAGTCGGGAAGCACCCCGTCACGAAGCGCCACCATGAAGTGACGACGGCACATCGCGACATAGCGGTCATTGCCGCCGATCTCGGTCTGCTCGCCCTCGCGCGCGACCCGGCCGCTTTCCTCGACGCGCAGGTTCATCGTCGATTTGCGCCCGCAGCCGCACACCGCCTTGATCTCGTTGAGGCTGTCGGCGAGCGCGAGCAGATATTTGCTGCCCTCGAACAATTCCGCCTGGAAATCGGTGCGCAGGCCATAGGCGATCACGGGGATTCCGTGCGTGTCGCAGATGCGCGCCAGCGCGAACACCTGCGCGCGCGTGAGGAATTGCGCTTCGTCGACCAGCACGCAGCTCAGCGGCGCGCGGCCATGTTCCTCCAGGATCGCGGCCTCCAGGTCGGTGCCTTTGTCGAACAGGTTGGCTTCGCGTTCGAGACCGATGCGCGAGGTGATCGTGCCTTCGCGGAACCGGTCGTCGATCGCGGCGGTCCACAGCATCGTCGCCATGCCACGCTCGCGATAGTTGAAATCGGCCTGGAGCAGCGTGGTCGATTTGCCCGCGTTCATCGACGAATAATAGAAATAGAGCTTGGCCATGGCCGACCTATGGCGGATCGGCGCGCGGGGGTGAAGATGCCGGCCCAATATGCCGTCGCCCCAGCGAAAGCTGGGGTCCATCTCCCGATCGGCCCGCTTGGCGAAACGGTAAGGAGATGGATGCCAGCTTTCGCTGGCATGACGAGAAGGATGACGAGGTGGGGGAACGGGCGCTAAGCGCCGTCCCGTGACCGAGTTGCCCATCCACGCCGTCCTGCCGGACCTCCTCGCCGCCCTGGACGCGTCGTCCAGCGCCGTGCTGGTCGCGCCGCCCGGCGCGGGCAAGACGACCGCAGTGGCGCCGGCCTTGCTCGAACGCGATTGGTGCACGGGCCGCGTGCTGCTCCTGTCCCCGCGCCGGGTGGCTGCGCGCGCGGCGGCGGAGCGGATCGCCGAACTGGCGGGCGAACCGGTCGGCAAGCGGATCGGCTATGCGACCCGGCTCGACAGCAAGCAATCGGCGGTGACGCGGCTGCTGGTGGTGACGCAGGGCATCTTCGTGGCGATGGTCCAGGCCGATCCCGAACTGGCGGGCATCAGCGCGGTCTTGTTCGACGAGGTGCACGAGCGCAGCCTCGACGGCGATTTCGGGCTCGCGCTCGCGCTCGACGTGCAGGCCGGGCTCAGGCCCGAACTCAGGCTGATCGCCATGTCGGCAACTTTGGAGGGCGAACGCTTCTCGCGGTTGCTCGGCGGCGCGCCGGTGATCGAGAGTGCGGGACGGAGCTTCCCGATCGAGCATCTTTATCTCGGCCGCCGCGAGCAGCGGATCGAGGACGATATGGCACCCGCGATCCGCCTCGCACTGGCGGAGACGGACGGCGGCGTGCTCGCTTTCCTGCCCGGCGTGGCCGAGATCGAGCGGACCGCCGAGCGGCTGACGGGCCTCGCGCCCGAGATCAACCTGCACCGCCTGCACGGGCAGATCGAACCCGGTGCGCAGCGCGCGGCGATCCGCGCCGAACCCCCCGGCAAGCGCAAGCTCGTGCTGGCGACCGCGATCGCGGAAACCAGCCTGACATTGGACGGTGTTTCGACAGTGGTCGATTCCGGCCTCGCGCGGCGACCGCGCTATGATCGGGCAGCGGGGGTGACGCGGCTATCGACCGAGCGCGTCAGCCAGGCGGCGGCCACGCAGCGCGCGGGCCGCGCCGGGCGGCAGGGCCCGGGCGTGGTCTATCGGCTGTGGGAGGAGGCGGCGACCGCGGGTTTGGCACCCTACGATCCGCCCGAGATCGCCGAGGCAGACCTGTCGGGACTGGTGCTGGCCTGCGCGATCTGGGGCGTGGCCGATCCGACGACCTTGGGTTGGATCGATCCGCCGAGCGGGCCCGCGATCGCGGAAGCGAAGCGGCGGCTGGAGAGCTTCGGCCTGATCGATGCCGACGGCCGTCCGACCGCGCATGGCCAGAAGGTGGCGTCGCTGCCGGTCAGCCCACGGCTGGGCCATATGCTGGTCGCGGCGGGAGAACATGGCTGGGGTCGGACCGCGGCAGAGGTCGCGGTCCTGCTGTCCGAACAGGGGCTGGGCGGTAACGATCCCGATCTGGAAACCCGGCTGCGGCGCTGGCGGAACGAAAGCGGGCGGCGCGCGGAAGCCGGCCGAGGGCTCGCCCAGCGCTGGGCCAAGCTTGCGGGCGGCGGAAATGGCGAGGGGCCGGTCGGGGCTTGCGTCGCGTTGGCTTTCCCGGATCGGGTGTCGAAGCGGCGCGGGCCGGACGGCGCGGACTGGATCGCGGCGGGCGGGCGTGGCTTCCGGCTCGATCTCGCCTCGTCGCTGGCGCGGGCCGAATGGCTGGCAGTCGCGGAAACGCAGGGCTCGGCCGCGGGCGCGCGCATCCTCTCGGCCGCGCCGATCGAGCAGGCCGAGGTGGAGAGCCTGTTCGGCGACCGGATCGAAGTGACGCGCACCGCCACGTTCGATCCCGCGACCGGCGCGGTTCAGGCGGTGCGCGAGCGGCGCCTGGGGGCGATCCGGCTGAGTTCGGGCCCGGACAGCAATGCGGATTCCGCCGAGGTGGCGGCTGCTTTGGTCGAGGGCGTTCGCAAACATGGCCTGGGGCTGTTGCCCTGGTCGGAAGGGGCGAGCGCGTTACGGCAGCGCGCAGCTTACGTGGGAGGCGTCGATCTGTCCGACGAGGCGCTGATAGCGCGGCTGGACGAATGGCTGCCGGCTTTGGTCGAGGGGAAAAGGCGGCTGTCCGATATTTCGGGCGGCGCCTTGTTCCAGGCGCTGGAGAATTTGCTCGGCTGGGAGGGCAAGCGTGCGCTCGATGCGGCCGCGCCGTCGCATTTCACCTCGCCGCTCGGGACGAGCCATCCGATCGATTATGGCGCCGAGGGCGGGCCTGCGGTCGAACTGCGCGTCCAGGCTTTGTTCGGGCTGACCGAGCATCCGATGATCGGGCGCACGCCTCTGGTGCTGCGCCTGACCTCGCCGGCGGGGCGACCGATCCAGACGACCCGCGACCTGCCCGGCTTCTGGAAGGGCAGCTGGGCGGCGGTCGCGAAGGAGATGCGCGGGCGCTACCCGCGCCACCCCTGGCCGGAGGACCCGACACAGGCCGACCCGACGCTGCGCACCAAGAAGGCGGCGGCGCGCCAGGGATGACGGGCAGGGAGCCAAGCCTTATGCTTGGCGCCGACTCCCCGGGGGCTCCATGAAGACGATCCATCTCAATCTTACCCTGGTCGCCGCGTCGGCGATAACGCTGGCGGCGTGCGACGACCATCCCGATCACTGGATCGCGCAGCAGGACACGCAGATCTGCGTCGATCATAGCGGCAATCGCGTGCCCGACGCGGATTGCCAGAATTACCATCCCGGCGGCGGCGGGGTCGGCAACGCCTTCCTCTGGTATTATCTCGGGCGCAGCAGCGCGGTGCCTTATTATGGCGAGCGCGTTTCGGGCGGATCCTTCACCCGCACCGCGGGCGCCACCTATTTCCATGCGCCGGTCAGCACCGCGATGACGCGCAGCGCCGCGGTCGCGCGCGGCGGGTTCGGATCGTCGGCGCGCTCGTTCGGCGGGTTCGGCGAATGATCCGCGAGACATGCGAGCAAAGGCCCGACTGGCAGGCCAAGGTCGAGGCGCGCGGGCTGATCTGGCACACGGGCAACGATGAAGACGCCGAAAAACCTTATTGGGACGAAGGCACTTATTATCGCTTCGACCGGATCGAGGTGGACCTGATCGAGGGCGCGACCGCCGAACTTTACCGCCTGTTCCTCGAAGCCGGGCAGGCGGTGATCGACGACAGACAGGCGCTCGGCGTGTTCGGTATTCCCGAATATTGCCACGACGCGATCCGCCAGGCGTGGAATGACGAGCCGCCCGCGCTCAATTTCGGCCGGTTCGACCTGGGCTATGACGGTACCGGCGCGCCCAAATTGTTCGAGTTCAACTGCGATACGCCGACCAGCCTGCTCGAAGCGGCGGTGATCCAGTGGGACTGGAAGCAGGAGCTGTTTCGCAACAAGGATCAGTTCAATAGCCTGCACGAACGGCTGGTCGGCAAATGGGCGGACCTTCGCACCCTGATCCCCAACCGGATGGTCCATTTCACTCACGTTGCGGACGCGGTGGGCGAGGATACCGTGACCGTCGCTTACCTCCGCGACACGGCCGAGGAAGCGGGGCTTCAGACCAAGGCGATCGCGATCGACGATATCGGCTGGGACGGGGAGCGCGATATATTCGTCGACCTGGACGAGCGCGAGATGACCGCGATCTTCAAGCTCTATCCATGGGAATGGCTCACCAACGAGCAGTTCGGACGCAACCTGATCGACAGCCTCGACACGACGATCTGGATGGAGCCGATCTGGAAGATGATCTGGAGCAACAAGGCGATCCTGCCCGTGCTCTGGTCGATGTTCCCCGATCACCCCAACCTGCTGCCCGCAAGCTACAGCCCGATGGCGGGCGACGTCGTTGCCAAGCCGGCTTTGGCGCGCGAAGGCGCGAACGTGGTGATCCAGCGCGGCGCCACCATGATCGCGGCGAGCTCGGGCGCCTATGAGGACAGCCGGACGATCTATCAGGGACTGTACAATCTGCCCGAGCCCGCCCCGGGCTGCTTCCCGGTGCTGGGGAGCTGGGTCGTCGACGGCGCGCCCGCGGGCATGGGCATCCGCGAGGATGGGCTGATCACGGGCAACACCGCCCGGTTCGTACCGCACATCATCGGCTAGGATTTTTAGCCGTCATCCCGGCGAAAGCCGGGATCCATCTCCCGGCCAGGTAGCCTAGCGCGCCATTCAGGAGATGGACCCCAGCTTTCGCTGGGGTGACGCTCCGTCTTTACCGACTGTTCCTCTTGATTCCTCGCACCGTCGCGGTATCGGAACAGCCATGGTTCAGGCCCGCATCCGTCAGCGCATCAAGAGCAGCATGCAATCGGGCCGCGCGCTCGAAGGCAAGTGGATCCTCGAATATGAGCCGGCCGAGGCCAAGCGGCCCGATCCGCTGACCGGCTGGGCGGGTTCGGGCGATACGCGCGAGCAGGTGCGGCTGGGCTTTCCGACGCTGGAGGCGGCCAAGGCCTATGCCACCAGGCACGGGCTGGATTATCATGTGAGCGTCGCGGGCGTGGAGCGCAATCTGAAGCTCCAGGCCTATGCCGACAATTTCAAAGGTCCCGAAATCTCGCTGTGAGCAGCATCGATTCCCGGATCGACGCTTACATCGCCAAGGCCCCGGCTTTTGCCCAGCCTGTCCTGACGCACCTGCGCGATGTGCTTCATCGCGCCTGCCCCGATATCGAAGAAACGATAAAGTGGGGCCGGCCGGCCTTCGTCGATGACGGGCGTATCCTGGCGGTGATGAGCGCGTTCAAGGCGCACGCTGCGCTGACGCTCTGGAAGATGGGCGAACCTGCCAAGGAAACGGAAGGGATGGGCCAATTCGGCAAGCTCACCAGCTTGGCCGATCTGCCCGACGACGCCGAACTGGTCCGCCTGATCCAGGCGACAGCGCAAGCGCGCGAGACGGCGCCGCCCAGGCCCAGGAAGCCGCCCAAGCCCGAATTGCCGGTGCCCGAGGAATTGACCGCGGCCTTCGCGGGCAATGCCAGGGCCAAAGCGACGTGGGAGGCGTTCGCGCCGAGCCATCGCCGCGAATATTCGGAATGGATCGGCGAGGCCAAGCGCCCCGAAACCCGCGCCGCCCGGGTCACGCAGACGCTGGAATGGCTGGCCGAGGGCAAGCAGCGGAACTGGAAATATCAAGGCTGAGCTGGCGACAGCTCTTCGCCCTCAGCCCTTCGGCTTCGCTCGATACGAACGGGTTCCGGGAAACCGGCCCGTTCGCCCTGGGATCTCGAAGCCGCTTTCTCCCCTCCCCACAGCGGAGAGAATCAGCCCTGGCGGTGTTGCGCGGGGCAGGCTTCGCCCAAGCTCAGGGCGAACGGGAGAGGGTGCCGTTTTCAGGCGGCTCCCTCAGACCGAAATCGGATGAAAGGCCTCCGCGCGCAGGCGGCGGGCATAGGCCTCCGCGAACTGATGATGGATCTGCTGGACAGCGGGGTCGGCCGCCTTCTCAGCCATTTCACGGCAATGGCGTTCGCGATTCCGATAATAAATCCGATCGTCGTTCTCATAGGCGGGCATGGCCACGCCTCCATCGCTCTACAAGCGGCAGTATTCCTGACTGTCAGCCGGGGCATGCTTGTGGGTGCGAGTCGGCCCCGATGTGGATAACTTATACGCCTGTTTTGGCCCGGACCCTAGTTAACTGGATCAAATTTGTGGCTCAAAAATCAGCCTTCAGAGCCGGAGCGCAAAGCCGCGCTCTCCATCGCGCTGGCGAGGCGGGCTTCGTAGAATTTGGCAAGCTGCTGATGGGCCACGCGGGCGCTGGGATCGGTCGCTTCGGCGGCCGCCTGGCGGCAATGTTCCACCCGGTCCTTGTAATAATGAAGATCATCCATGGAACGCGACGGAAACATGAGCGCAGAACGGATCAGGCGCCGCCTCTGTTCCCTCCGATTTGTGTAACATGGGTTTGATTCAATGGAGAAAACCCGGGCGGGGAGCGCAAGGCAGTGCCGCGGCCAACCGCAAACAGCCTCAGCCGGTCATCACGCGGATATCCTGCGCGAACAGGGCCACGATGGCGCCGAGCAACATCAGCGAGCCGCCCCAGGCGATGTTGCGCACATTCGGGGTGCGATGATTGTCACCGCTCACCCCGACCAGGAACAGGCCGACCAGCACCACCAGCAGGCCGGCGACGCGGATCAATGACATTCGCGCTTAGCCATGGCCGTCTTTTGCTTTCTGATATTCGGCCCGCAGCGCGATCGCATGCTCGCCGCGCTCCGCCATCGCCATCCAGGCCTTGGCGGCGCGGAGGCAGCGTTCGCGAACATTCTGCAGCGTGGTTTCATCGGCCTGTGCCAGACATTCCTCGGCACGGGCGCGATAGAGAGCGGCTTCGCTCATTCCTTCTCCTTTCCGGAAAGGACGAAGATATGTCCGGGCGCCGTGCAGGCGCCCGGACCGGAAAATCAATCGGCAGACTGCAGCGCGACGGCGCTGGTGCGGCCGTTGCGGCCGGTCTCGAGCTCGTAGCTCAGGCGCTGATTCTGTTCGAGCGTGGCCATGCCCGCCGCCTGTGCCGCGCTGATATGGACGAACGCGTCGGGAGCGCCGTCATCCGGCGAAATGAAGCCGTAGCCCTTGTCGCTGTTGAAGAATTTGACGGTTCCGATCGGCATTTCTGTTTCCTTCTATGATCGGCAGCCCAAAAGAGAGGGCGGCCTCGTGCGGCCAAGGGGCAGGGAAAGAAGGAAAAAGGGCCGCAAAGCGCCAAAGACCGTCGATTTGCGACTGGTAGCGTGGGTTACATAGACGCCCAGGCCCGGAAATAACAGGCCATGCCCGAAATAAGCGGCGCGCAAGGGCGACAGGCGCCTCCCGGCATGCTACGCCGCAAGCGCCTATTCCGGCTGGCGCGGCCAAGACCGCGCAGGAGAATCCCATGTCGCGCGCGCTGAACCTCAATGCCTCCGAAGCGGAGGTGCTTGCCTCGTGCGCGCGTGCCAACGCGCCCATCACGCAGATCGAAAGCCTGGTTTCGGGCGGCACGCGGGTGGTGATGAAGAATGCGGACGATGCCGCCACGCTTGGCCGGCTCTACAAGGGGAAGATCATCACGGATCGCATCACCCGCACGCCGGGCCGGCTGATCCGGGGCTGACGGGCTTCTTTCCCGCTATCGCCTGAGGCGCAGCGGCACGACATTGTCGGCCCGATCGGTCGCGCGTCGCAGCGCGTCGGCCAGCTCGGCCAGGCCGAAGGGCTTGTTGAGGCGGGGAAGGCCCGCGATCGGGTCGGCGATGCCGGTATAGCCCGATATAAGCAGGATCGGCAGGCCGGGGCGCGCCTGATGCAGGCGCGCGGCCAGCTCGGCGCCGTCCATGCGCGGCATCTTATAGTCGGTCACGACCAGTTCGATGTCGGGCAGCGCGGCGAGCGTCGCCAGGGCTTCCGCGCCGCTGTCTGCCTCGATCACCCGGTGGCCGAGGCCGCGCAGCATCTCCGCGGTGCCGCGCCGGACCAGCTCTTCGTCGTCCACGACCAATATGAAAAGCGGGCGCGCGGGCAACAAGGCGGTATCGCTATGTCGCGCGGCCGCGGCTTCCGGCAGATCCTCGGTCACGGGAAGATAAAGGTCGGCACGCGTGCCTTCGCCTTCGACGCTGCCGAGAACGAAGGCGCCGCCCAATTGTCCGGTCAGGCCATGGACCATCGACAGGCCGAGCCCGGTGCCGCGCCCGGTCTCCTTGGTCGAGAAGAAAGGTTCGACCGCGCGCGCCAGCGTCTCCGCATCCATGCCTGTGCCCGTGTCGATCACCGACAGGCGGACGTAGAGACCGGGCGGCAGCCGGGTTTCGGATCCGGGGCCGAGCAAGGCGGTCTCCGCCGCGATCGTGAGCAGCCCGCCTGACGGCATGGCGTCGCGCGCGTTGACGCACAGGTTGAGGATGGCGAGCTCGAGCTGGTTGGGGTCGGCGAGCGCGCGCGGCAGCTCGCTCGCGCAGCGCAACTTGAGCTCGATCTCGGGCCCGACCGAGGAGGAGATGAGGTCGCGCATCCCGCCGACGAGCGCGGCGATATCGACCGGGCCGCTCTGCAATTCCTGGCGCCGCGCGAAGCCGAGCAGGCGCTGGACCAGGGTCTTGGCGCGCTCGCCCGATTGCAGCGCATTAGCGATCCAGCGTTCGGAGCGGGTGTCGGTGCCTTCCGTCTTGCGCTGGAGCAGGTCGAGCGCGCCGATGATCGGCGTCAGCAGATTGTTGAAATCATGCGCGACGCCGCCGGTTAGCTGGCCCAACGTCTCCAGCTTCTGCGCCTCGTGCAACTGCTCCAGCGCGGCCTGCCGTTCGGCGGTGCGCTCCTCGACGCGCTGTTCAAGCTCGGCGGCGAGCGCGTGCAATTCCTCTAGCCGCGCACGCGCCTCATATTGCCGCCGCCGCCCGCGGCGTGCGGACTGGGCGAGGCTGATCAGGGTGGTCGGGTGGAAGGGGCGTTCTAGGAAGGTGACGTTGCCCAGCGTTTCGAGGAAGCGGGTCGCCGACGGATTGCGCTCGATCCCGCCGCCGCGCAGCGTGAGCAAGATGAACGGGAAATCGGACCATTCGGGCTGGCGTTTGATCCAATCGGCCAGCGGATGAAGATCGGCGGTGCGCAACGCTTCCTCGGTGATCAGCCCGAAGCCCGCGCCCGCCTCCAATTCTTCCACCAGCTGGTGAATCGAATGGCAGCGCATGCTCAGCATCCCCGCCTCGGACAGCATCGTGCCGGCGACCTCGGCATCGCGGCCCTGCGGCGCCAGGATCAGCGCACGCTCGGAAAGATGCGGGATCAATCCTTTCGCTCGGCGACAAGCGCGCTTTCGCCGCCGCCGATCATGCTCGGCACGCCGCGCAACACGCCGTGGAAGTTGGTGAGCGGCTCGCCCAATGTGATGCCGCGCCGGTCGATCCGATATTCGCGGATCGTGTCCTCATGCGTACCCGTGCGCTTCTTGATGACCGAGATCGCGCGGCGCACGCGCCCCATCGCTTCAAAATAGCGCAGCAGGATCACGGTGTCGGCGAGGTAGGTTACATCGACCGGCGCCTTCATGTCACCGACAAGGCCGTGCTGCGCGACCGTTAGGAAGGTCGAGGCGCCCTGCCGGTTCAGATATTGCAGCAGTTCGTGCATATGCAGGATCAAGGCCTGCTCGCCCGGCATCGACGCCTGATAGCCGTTGAGGCTGTCGATCACGATCGTCTTGGCCTCATAGCTTTCGACGCAGCTGCGTACACGCTCCGAAAATTCGCCGGGCGACAGTTCGGCCGCATCGACCTGCTCGATCACAAGATTCTTGGCGTCCGCCATCTTCTGGAGGTCGATGCCCAGGCCGCGGGCGCGATTGAACAGCAGGCCGAGCTCTTCGTCGAACACGAACATCGCCGCTTTCTCGCCGCGATCGATCGCCGCCTGAACGAAGGTCAGCGCCAGCAGCGATTTGCCCGTGCCCGCTGGGCCCAGCACCAAAGTGCTCGATCCGCGCGTGAGGCCGCCGCCGAGCAGCGCATTGAGCTCGGGCGACTGAGTGGTGATCGTCTCGCAGCTGAAATCGGTCTTGTGCTCGGCCGAGACGAGGCGCGGGAAGACGCGTGCGCCGCCGCTTTCGATCACGAAATCATGATAGCCGCCGCGATAATGCTGGCCGCGATATTTGGCGATGCGGGTGCGCCGCCGCTCCGCGCCATAATCGGGCGCGATCTCGTCGAGATGGACTACGCCATGCGCGATGCTGTGCATCGTCTTGTCGTTGGTGTCGGCGGTCAGGTCGTCGAGCATCAAAACGGTCGCGCCATGGTGCGAGAAATAATGTTTGAGCGCGAGCGTCTGGCGCCGGAAGCGCAGCGGGCTCTGCGCCAGCAGCATGATCTCCGACAGGCTATCGAGCACGATGCGGTCGGGCTTCACCCTCTCGAACACCTCGAAGATGCGCTTGGTGGTCTCGCCCAATTCCAGGTCGGACGAATAAAGCAGGCTCTGCTGCTGCTCCTCATCGAGCAGATTCTCGGGCGGGATCAGCTCGAAGATGTCGATGCCGCTGAGGTCCCAGCCGTGCGAGGCCGCGCCCTCGCGGAATTCGGCCTCGGTTTCCGACAGCGTGATGTAGAGCGCGCGTTCGCCGCGCGCCGCGCCCTCGATCAGGAATTGGGTCGCGATCGTGGTTTTGCCCGTGCCGGGGCTGCCCTCCAGCAGGAAAAGCCGGCCCCGCGCCAAACCCCCGGCGGTGATGTCGTCCAGCCCCGGAATACCGAAAGCCGCTTTTTCGGTCGCGAATCGCATCAATTCTTCCGCAGTTTTAACTTGCGTAAAATTCTCTAACCGCCGTTTTTCTCCCGCGCATTGATACGGATTGCATTACGCGCGCGTAATCAATGCTTTATCGCGCGCGAAAAGTCGGCCATCGCGCGTCCGCGGCTTGAAAGCCGGCGCTCGGGCTTGCGGTCACGGCGATCGGACTCCATCCTGAACGCGCCCGAAACGAGGCAGACAAGCCGCGCGGCGGCAGAATGGGAGCAAGAGGGTGAGGATCCTTATCGGCTGGATGATGTGCGGCCTGCTGGCGTTGCTGGGCGTGGCGCCGGCGATGGCCCGGGTGGAGAAGATTTCGGTCCATGGCCGCGCGCTCGAAGGCAATCTCGAGGGCAATAAAGCGGACCGGACGGTCTATGTCCTGCTTCCCCCGAGCTACGATACCGCCAAGGCACATCGCTACCCGGTCGTCTATTTCCTCCACGGCTACCAGACCACCGCCGAACAGATCATGGGCTGGGGCCCGATGGAGCAGCGCTACGAGGCCGCGATGAAGGCGACGGGGCGCGAATGGATCGTGGTCGTGCCCGACAGCTTCACCAAACAGAGCGGCAGCATGTATTCGGATTCGGTGACGGTCGGGAATTTCGAGACCTTCACCACGCACGATCTCGTCGCTTATGTCGACAGCCATTACCGCACGATCGCGAAGCGCGAGAGCCGCGGCCTCGCCGGCCATTCGATGGGCGGTTACGGCACGCTCCGGCTCGGCATGAAGCATCCCGACATTTATTCCGCGCTCTATGCGATGGATCCGTGCTGCCTGCGCCCGCGCGGCATCACAGGCGAGGAGGGGCGCAAATATGAAGGCGCCACCCCCGATCAGGTCGCCAAGGGCGATTTCGGGATCCGCACCAATTATGCGGTCGCCGCCGCCTGGTCGCCCGATCCTAACAAGCCGCCTTTCTTCGTCGATCTCGGCACCAATGACGGCAAGGTCGACGATCTGGTCGTGGCCAAATGGGCCGCCAACGCGCCGATCGCGATGCTGCCGCAATATGTGCTGGCGCTCAAATCGATGACCGCGATCGGGCTCGATACGGGCGACAAGGATTTCGTGCGCGGCGACGACGAGGCGATGCATGCCGAGCTGCAGCGCTTCCACATCGCGCACGACTTCGAACTGTTCGAAGGCGACCACGGCAACCGCTTCCCCGAGCGGCTGGAGAAAGTGACCTTCCCCTTCTTCGCCAAGCATCTGGTGTTCGAGGGGAAGTAAGGCGCATTTCGGCTCCGGCCGCCGCTTCGGCCGACCTGATCGGGGGGCATCATGGACGGAAGATATCTTTGCCGGCGGGCCGCGATGATCGCGGGCGTTATGGCGCTTGCGGCGATCGCGGCGCCATCGTTCGCGCAAAATGCGCCGCGCGCCGAGAATGTCGCGCGCATGGACGAGATCGCGAAGGCCTATACTGACAACAAGCAGTTCATGGGATCGGTGCTGGTCGCCCGGGACGGCCGCGTCCTGATCGACAAGGGCTATGGTTACGCCGATCTGGAATGGAACATCCCCAACGATCCGGACACAGTCTTCCGCCTGGGTTCGGTGACCAAGCAATTCACCGCCGCCGCCATCCTGTTGCTGGAGGAGCGCGGCAAGCTCAGGACGTCGGACCTGGTGTCGGCCTATCTGCCCGACGCGCCGGCTGCATGGGCGAAGATCACGATCTTCAACCTGCTGACGCACACGTCGGGGATTCCGAACTATACCGAACTTCCCGACCTTCCGACGTTCAAGCTCCTTCCGACGACACCCGACCAGTTGGTCGCGCGCTTCGAGGCGAAGCCGCTCGTTTTCCAGCCGGGCGAGAAATGGGTCTACAGCAATTCCAACTATGCCTTGCTCGGCCTGCTGATCGAAAAGGTCAGCGGGCAGACATATGCGGACTTCCTGCAGCAGAACATCTTCACGCCGCTGAAGATGTCGCATTCAGGCTATGATACGAGCGCGGCGATCATCCCGCATCGCGCGTCCGGCTACGGGATGGGGCCCAAGGGGCCGCAGAATGCCGGCTATGTGGACATGACGGTCCCTTATGCGGCGGGCGCGCTCTATTCGAGCACGCGCGACCTGAGGCTGTGGGAGGAGGCACTCTACGGCGGCAAGCTGCTGTCGCCCGCGTCGCTCAAGAAGATGACCACGCCCTTCCTCAACAACTATGCCATGGGCCTGGCCGTGGGCCAGTCGGGCGGGCACGCCTTTTTCAGCCACAGCGGCGGCATAGACGGCTTCAACACCTATCTGGCATATTACCCCGACGAGAAGATGACGGTGGTCGTCCTCGGCAATCTGAATGGCGATGCGCCCGACATGATCGGCGGGCAATTGGCGGCGGTGGCGCATGGCGAGGCCGTGGTCCTGCCGTCCGAACGGCACGAAATCGCGGTCGATCCGTATATCCTCGCGACCTATGTCGGCAATTACGAACTGGCACCCAGCTTCGTGCTGACGGTCACGCTGGAGGGCGGCCAGCTGATGACGCAGGCGACCGGCCAGTCCAAAATCCCGATCTTCGCCGAAAGCCCGACGCGCTTCTTCCCCAAGGTGGTCGACGCCGAGATCGAATTCACCAAAGACAAGAACGGCGCGGTGAAGGGCCTGATCCTGCACCAGGGCGGGCGCGATATGCCCGCGCCGCGGAAGTAAGGCGCGCGTGTAGGAGGCGGAAGCCTCAGCGCGCCGGCTGGCGCAGCGCCCGGTCCAGCGCCTGCAACTGGCCTTCGCGCAGCACCCTGCCCGCCTTGGCCGCGCCGTTCGCGAACCACAAAGCGGTGCCGCCGGCACGATAGGGTGCCCAATGTACCAGGCCCGGGCCGTTGGGGTCGCCCGTCCGCGCGAAATTGACCCAGTAACGCTGGATCGTGGCTTCGAGCGCAGTGTCGGCGGCGGGCCATTTGCCTTCGGGATCGTCATTGCCCCACACGTAGCGCAGCTCGTCGGAATGGACCGCGCCCTTGGTCCGCATGCCGTCCGCCCCCGGCGGCGGATTGTCGAACTGGTAGACGAAGGTCGCGGGCGACGTCGGCGCGCGTCGCGTCTCGGCCAGGCTCCAGCTCCGCCAGCCGAAGGCGGTATCGCTGAACAGATCGAGCGCGGCTACCTGCGCCTCCGCATCGTCCTTCGCGGGGTAGATGCGCAGCAGGTCCGCCGCGAGGGCGCCGAACGACTTGATATTCGCCAGATAGTCGGCCCGCGTCACCGGGCCCATGAAGCGCGCCGCCTCGTCGCTGTTCCACCCCAGCAGCACCGGCACGGCCGCGCCGCGCCGCGCGCGCCAGGCGGTGGTGATGTCCGCTGGCACGATCTTGCCGTCGATGATCGGACCCTGGCTGACGCCCGGCACGTCGCGGCTCAGGAAAGCGGAAGCGGGCAGCGCGCGCAGCGCCGCGAGCGTGCCGGCGTGGAGCTTGTCCGCCAGCGCCAGCCCCGCTTTCTCCGCATCGGCCAGGCGCGGTCCTTCGCCCTCGCGCGTGCTCGGCAGTCGCAGCGCCGATCCGCTTTCGAAGATCGCCTTGTGGAACAGCCCGCGCGCGAGCGGTGACACCGTCAGCAGCATCGCCGCCCCGCCGCCCGCCGACTGGCCGAAGATCGTCACATTGCCGGGATTGCCGCCGAAGCGCGCGATATTGGCGCGCACCCATTTGAGCGCCGCGATCTGGTCGAGCAGCCCGTAATTGCCCGCGCTGTGCAGCGGGGATTCCGCCGCGAGCGCGGGATGCGCGAGGAAGCCGAGCGCGCCCAGCCGGTAATTGACAGTGACGATCACCACGCCGCGCCGCGCGAGCTTGGTCCCCTCATAGGTGCCCTGCGATCCCGCGCCGTTATTGTAGCCGCCGCCATGGAACCAGACCATCACCGGCAATCGCGCCGATGGCGTGGCGCGCGGCGTCCAGATGTTGAGCGTCAGGCAGTCCTCGCTCTGGCGGTCGAGATCGTGCCCCGCCCAGGTGACCGGCGGCTGGATGCAGACCGGACCGAACGCGTCGCCCGCGCGCACGCCGCGCCAGGCCTTGGCCGCGGCCGGCGCCTGCCAGCGGAGCGGCCCCACCGGCGGGGCCGCATAGGGTATCGCACGGAACGCCAGGACCCCGTCGCGCGATGTGCCCGACAATGCGCCCTGCGCGATCCGGACGACGGGCGCCGCCGAAGCGGGGACGGCAAGACCGGCGAGGGCGAAAAGGAGCGGGGCGAGCATTTTCATGCCGCGATCCTATCGCAAGGCTGCGCTTTGCCAAGCCACTGTGTTGCTCTGGTAGGACAGGCTATGCCCCGCGCCCCGCCAGCGCGAGCAGGCCCGCGCGCAGCGCATCGGGATCGTCCAGCTCCTTTTCCAGCGCGGCATGGCCTTCGACCCAGATCGGCACCGCCGCCGCCAGCCGCGCGGCACCCGCGGGGGTGAGCCGGACGCGGCGGCTGCGGCGGTCCTCCGGGTCGGTCTCGACCTCGATCAGCCCCTCGCGCTGGAGCGGCTTCAGCGCGGCGGTGAGCGTGGTGCGGTCCGCGCCGAGCAAGGCGGCGAGCGGACCGATCGTGGCCGGCTCGGGCCGGTTGAGCGCCATTAGCAGCGAGAATTGGGCGTTGGTCAGCCCCACCGGGCGCAACAAGCCGTCGAAGCGCCGCGCCAGCACGCGCGCCGCGCGCTGCGCATGGAGGCAGAGGCAGGTGTCGCGCACATGCAAGGTGGTCTGGAAGGGAACCGGATCTCTCATGTCTCTCCATGCCGGGCGGCGGGCGCACCGATCAAGCCGCGTCCCGCTTGCAGTCGGAAAAATAGGTTGATACCAACCTAAAACAACGGACGCGCGCCGTCAAACCAAAGGGGAAGGATCATGCCGTCTCGCCGTTCCGGAATCGCATATGCGGTCGCCGCCGCCTTGCTGAGCTGGTCGCCGCCCGCGATGGCGGCGGATTATGCGCGCGCGCCGATCGCGCAATATCAGACCGCCCGCGCCGACGAGATCGCGCTGGCGCGCAGCGCGGCACCCGCCTCGATCTCTGGCAACGCGACCGTGCTGGTGCTGGGGGCGGTGGGCTATGAGACCGCCGCGGCGGGCACCAACGGCTTCACCTGCCTCGTCTTCCGCAGCTGGGGCGCCACACTCGACGATCCCGAATTCTGGAACCCCAAGGTGCGCGCGCCGATCTGCCTCAACGCCGCCGCGACGCGCACCGTGCTGCCCGAATATCTGAAGCGGAGCGCGTGGGTGCTGGCGGGCCAGGATCTGCCCGCGATCCGCACGCAGACCAAGGCCGCGATCGCCTCGGGCGCGTTCGGGCCGCCCGCAGTGGGGGCGATGTGCTACATGATGTCGAAGCAGGGCTACCTCAGCGACAAGGCCGGCCACTGGCATCCGCACATCATGTATTTCCTGCCGAAGACCGACGCCGCGAGCTGGGGCGCCAACCTGCCCGGATCGCCGATGATCGCCTTCGTCGATCCGAACGAGCCCGTGACGACCTTCTTCGCGCCCGTGCCGGCCTGGTCGGACGGCACGATGGGGCCGATGGAGATGTGAAGCGCCGGGCGGCCCTCGACCGGGCTTCTATTCGGTGTCGGGTGCCGGCTGCGCCTTGCGACGCTTGCTCGGGATGGCGGTGGCGGCCTTCCGCTCGCGGATCTTGGCGTCGAGCTCGGCGATGCGGTCGCGTTGCGGCGTGCCGGCGGGCAACCCTTTCAGCCGCGCCTCGGCCCATAGCCGGTTACGCTCGCCCTGCAATTCCTTGATCGATGGTTCGGCCATGTCGGTTCCTTTGCGCCGCCATAGGGCCGGAAGCGCGCGAACGCGACCCGCCGGGCAAAAGGAGACGCGCCAGACTTTAACCCGCCCCGCGACGCGTCGGCCGCCGAGCAAGGCGCGTTGGCTAGCGGTTGCGCGACGTGGGCCTGCCCGCCGACCTCAGGCGAGCGCGCGGATCCGGCGCTGGCCGCGCAACGCCGCGCCGGTCAGGCCGAAGCCCGCGACCATCATCGCCCAGGCCGCGGGCTCGGGCGCCGCCGAGAGCGACACATTGTCGACCCAGACATAGCCGGGGTCGTTGGCGGCGACGAACTGGAGCTGGTCGCTGCCATTGCCCGTCACCAGGCCGTCGAAATGATGCCAGACGTAGCTGTTATCGTCCACATTCTGCTGGAAGAAGACCTGGCCTCCATTCCAGTTGAGCGCGAGCGAATTGAGCGTGCCGCCGCCGGTGATGTCCCACAGATAATCGAACTGGATGTGATAGCTGTGGCCCGCGCCGGTCGCGATCTGCTGCGTCAGCGTGTCGGGGTTGTAGGAATAACCCGCAATCTCGCCCGCATAACTGCCCGACGCCACATAGGTGGTGTCGACCCGCTCGGGATAACTCTCGCTCGGCGCGGTCCAGCCGGTGAAATCGCCGGTCTCGAAACCGCCGTTGACGACAAGATTCTGTGCCATCGCCGGAACCGGCGCGGCGACGATCGCCAGCGCCGGAAGCGACCGCTGCATGAAACGCACCAAGCTGTTCTCGAAACCGCGCATCGTTAATCCCCCCCACCGATCGATTCGTTCGGTAAACGAATCTTTACCACAGGGCCGCCCCGGACCAAATATCCGCCTCGCCAGGCAGGGATGGCGGTCGGATCAAGACCGCCGCTACGATGTGCCCTAGAAACCGGCCGCGAACAGGTCCGCCTTGCCGATCGGCACGCCGTGCGCGCGCAGGATCCCGTAGAGCGTCGACAGATGGAAATAGATGTTGGTGGTGGCGAACCCCGACAGCCATCGGCCGGCGGGCAAAGTCGGCTCCAGCCCGTCGGTGATCTTGTAGCTGACGGGCACGTCGTCGCGGCCTTCGAACTGTTCGGGGGTGAGCGCGGCCAGATAATCCCGCGCCTCGGCGATCTTTTGCCGGAACGTGGGCAAATCCTGTTCCAGCCTGACCCATTCCGGGACGGGCAGCCCGGTGACGCGCGCGGTCCACTGCTGCGAGAAATTGACCAGCACCATCAGCTGGAAGCTGAGCGGCTGCATGTCGTCGATCAGCCGCCAGTTCAGCATCTCGTTTTCACTGACGCCCTGGCTGGACGCATAATCCACGCCCTTGTCGAGCAGGTGCGACGCGGCGACCAAAGCGCGGTCGTAAAGGCCGACGAACGTATAGAGATTGACTGGCACGATTTTGCCCCCGCGATGATGAAGAGCGCGCCTTCTGCCACCGCCCGAAAGGGCAGGCCAGCAACGTCTGCGCCGATCCGCAATGGCCCAGTCAATGCACGGGCATTTGGCCTAGCATCGCGCGTTAATTCGGGGACACTATACTAATTTCCGGCGGTCCACCGCAGCCGCCGGCTTCCGCCCAAGGCGGCCGCCTCAGGGTTTCTTCGCGGCCTGGTGGCTGTAGCTCAGCACGCGCTTGAGGCGCCACACCCCGTCCTCGCCCAGCTGCCAGAGCTGCACGAAATGGGCCTTGCCGGTCAATTGCTCGGGCCCATTGCCCTGGCGCACATAGAAAAGATGGTCGCCTTCCTCGATCGCGCCGAAGCCGGGGATCGCCTCCACATTCAGGCTGGCCGGCACCAGTTCGCGGCGAACGCGCACCGTATCGGGCTTGCCGTAATCGGCGCATTTGGCGGCATATTGGTCGACGAATTCCTTGGCCGAATGCGCGTTGAATCCGGCCTTGTCGTGATAGAATTCCAGGTCGGGCGTGAAGAAGCTCCCCATCTTCGCCGGATCGCATTCGTCGAAATAGGTGTGGAACAAGGCGGCATCCCGATCCGCGATCGCCTGCGTGAGCGCGGGGCCTGTTTCCGGAACCTGGACGGTAGCGGCAAGAGCGAGAAGGGGCAGCATGGCAGACCTCGCGTTAGAGTATTATCGACATAATACACTAATACGGTTGGCGGACAAGTCTCGTTCCTCACCTCGTCGTCATCGCGAGGACCCCGGCGAAGGCCGGGGGACGTGGCGATCCAGTCCCGCGGCTGGGATTTGCCGCACGTGTGGGGAGGCGCGGCAATTCGGGGACAAAGTCAAAGCGCGGTCCAATGGGCGAGTTGGCGCATTGATCTAAATTAGCCAGCAACCCCAAAGACCTATGCTTTGCCCGGGGCCCTCGTCGCGGCGCGGAACGGGGCCCGCCGCGCCGCGTTCCTCCGCACCCGACATGAAGGGGGCACTGGAGAGGTTTTATGAACGAGGATCGCGTGATTGGTGCCGGCCGGGATATGGCGGGCAAGGTTGAATGGAAGGTCGGCGACGCCGTGGGCGATCAGGACCTGCAGGCCGATGGCGTGATCGACCGCGTCGCCGGCGTTTTCCAGCATGGCTATGGCACCGCCCGCGACGTGGCGGCGGATGCGATCGACGGGACGCCCGCCATGCTCGACGAAGCCGCCGATCGCGGACGCGATCTCGGCCGCCGCATCGACGCGGTGGTGCGCCGGAACCTGGGCGACAATGGCCCGCTCTATCTCCTGGCCGGCGCGATCGGGCTGGTCGGGCTCGGCCTGTTCGCCGTCAGCCAGGCACGCCGGGGCGCAAGCCGTGCACCGCGGACGACCCGGCCCGCAGCGCGCACCCGCCGTACGCCCGCCAAGCGCGCGGCAAGGACCAAATCCGCCGCGGCGTGAAAGCCTGGACAAGACCGGCGGCGCCCGCGGCGTCGTCGGTCCTCCCCCCTAATTCGGGGACACTATACTAATTTCCGCGGGCCGCCGCCGCCTTCGCCTTCCGCCCCCGCCGCGCCGGCGCGAGCTTGCGGTCGAGCGCCGCCTCCTGCTCCGCGATCCACGTTTCGGCCGCGAGCGGGCGGCCGGTACGCAGCCGCGCCTCGATCGCCTCAGACTCCGCTTCGCCCTCGGGCCCAAGATCGCCCGCCTCCAGCCCATGGCGCAGCATCGCCTTCCAGTTGCGCACATGCGCGCCCAGCGCCGCGACATTGGTAAGCGGATCGCCCGCCATCCGCCGCCCGGAAACATGGCTGCGCGCGCTCGACCAGCGCCAGTCCTGCGCGTGCGCCACCAGCCCCGCCGCGACCGGGTTCCGCTCGACATAGCGCACCGCCGCCATCAGGTGCGCGTCGTCCATCGGATAAGAGGCGAAGCGCCCCTGGAAGAGATAGCCGGTCCAGCCCTCGCGCGCGTTGATGCGGCTGCTATAGCGGCGATGCGCCTCGGCCAGCGCCGCGCGCAGCCCGTCGGCGTCGGCGGGCACCAGGATGAGGTGGACGTGATTGTCCATCAGGCACCAGGCGAGGCACTCCACCCGCGCCTTCGCGCAGCCCTCGCGCAGCAGGCCGAGATAGAAGAGGCGGTCCTCGTCGGAGAAGAAGATCGGCTGCCGGCGATTGCCGCGCTGGGTGACGTGGTGCGGGACGCCGGGGATGACAATGCGGGAGAGGCGGGCCATGGGAGAGGGGCTAACAGGAAATTAGTATAGTGTCCCCGAATTTCGGGCTTGGGGAATGAGCGTGCCGACGGACCATATGGCGGCAAGCCTGGCGGTGGCGAGCGGCAACATGCCGATATGCTACGGGAGCGCCGCTCCCCCGTCCAACTTCCCGCAAAGCAGATCGATAAGGTCGTCGACAAGATCAGTCGGGCTCGCCTCGCCCTTGCCGTCGCGCGCGAGATGGCCGCTTAGAGCCAGATCTATGGCGCCGTGCGCGGTCGCCATCAGCAAAGCCGCGGCGCGTTCGTCATTGGCGGGCCACCCCGCGACCTGCTCGCGCACGTTGCGCACTATTCCGACGAAGGAGAGTCGGGTCGTGCCGGCAGCCTCATCCAGCGCGTCGTCGTGCCTGCTCCAGCTGCCGAAGAGGAGGTGGAAGCGGTTCGGGTTCGCCGTGGCCCAGGCGACGTGATCGTGCGCCAGCGCGCGCAGCGCATCCAGCGGCCGCTCCGAATGTGCGACAAGCTGTTGCATCGCGTCGCGCCGCGCGGCGAATTCACGCACCGCGACCGCCGCCAGCAACGCCTCCTTGTCGCGAAAATGCTTGTAGGGCGCGTTATGTGAGACGCCGGCGCGCTCGCCCACCGCGCGCAACGTGACGCCGTCGGGGCCGGCGCTGTCGAGCAGTTCGGCCGCGGCATCCAATATCGCGTCGCGGGAGGAGGCCATGGCCGTTCCTGCCCGCAGCGGTTGACAACGTCAACCTAGATGCGGTTAAGTTGACACTGTCAACCGGGAGGGCGAGTCGTGCAGAGAAAGTCTATCCTGCAGGCATTCCAGCTGATCGCGGGGATGGTGGCCGTAACAATGGCTGCGGACGCCCGTGCGGCGTGCGTGCCGCCGGCCGGTTTTGTGGATCGGCCCGCACCGGCGATCCTGCCGTTCGATCGGCTGGTTTCGCACAGCGAGAGCGTGACGATCGACCGCCCGCTGGCGACGGTGCTGCGGATCGTCCAGGCGATGGCGTTGAAGGATGCGATCGATCACAAATCCAACCTGCCGGGCGTGTCGGGCGCGCATATGCTGACGCGCGGTGACTTCGATCGTCCGGGCGCGCGGCGGCTGACCTGCCTGACCGACGGATCCACGCTGGAAGAGCAGGTGTTGGAGAACCGGTCCGGCCCGCGCGCCGCCACATTCCGCTATGTGGTTTGGAATTACACGACCGATCGGGCGCGCCCGATCGATTACGGCGTCGGTCGGTTCGTGCGCACCCAATCCGGCGACGACCGCACGCACACGCAGTGGACCTATGGCTTCGCATTGAAGCGTGATCGCTTTCCCGGTCGTCTCGGCGGGCTAGGCGAATTCCTGTTCCGCAAATTCTTCCTCGAGCGCGATTATGCGACGATGATGCGCAATTCGCTGGCGAACGAAAAGGCGCGCGCGGAGCAGAAGTGACGGCTTCGCTCCGTCGATTGTGCGCGGCGCGATCTGGCCCTGCACGACACCGCTTACGTGCAGAACATCGCGCATGACGAAGACGATCTCGCGCGCCGGCGCTTGGGCGAAATGCTGCGCGTGACGGCGAAGGAGACGGCGGAGGAAAAGGAATGGCGGCGGCTGGCGCGGGAATGCCCGTTGAAGGGGTAGGGGGCAATTAGTGCACGTAATTCCATTTGGGGAGGCTAGCAGGAAATTGGTATAGTGTTCCCGAATTTCCGTAGTGTCCCCGAATTTCCGCGAGGCGGCTGAGGTTAGGATGGTGCCCTCGGGATTGGGAACGGTTTTCCCATAAAGATCAGTCAAGCATCTAGGTTGGGATGCCTTTGCGCTTGGGATCCGTCAGCCAACTTGCCACGGAATCCATGAATTCCCAAACATCCCCTAATTCGGGATGCACATAATCGGAAGTGGATGGGTCGAGGCCCATTTTCTCAAACATCTGTATAAGCCATCCTGGCCCATGGCCCCCTACTCCATGATTTGACAGCCACGACTCTAAAGCGCCGTTTCGTACGATGAAGGCGCCATAGCTTGCTAAATGATCGAAGAAGTCATTGGCGGCATTCGCCTCGTGTGTGTCCAGTAGTTGTATGCCTCCGTGGGCATTAAATTTTTGGTTTTTGCTTTTCAACGCGTCGAAAACGGCTCGTCGTTGAGCATTGAGTCCGTCGCGAGAAAGCGCTGGAATGCCGGAGGATCTCAGGAACTTCGTGGCAACACCGCCGCCATCCCCCACAAAATCAATATCGTAAATCGCAGCAGCTGGGATGCCTAAATTTCTTAAGGGTTCTAATATGGTGGGAATTGTGTGCTTGTTTTGTGCGTTTACAAAGAGACAATTCGAGACACCGCGTGGCGGGTTGGCCGCACGAAGACGTGTATTTATTTCTTGATAGAATGCACGATCCGAGTCCGCTTCGGTTACTACAACGCTCTCGTAGAACAAGGCATCTATAATGCTGGTTGATCGGAGTAATGGATCGCGCATCAATCGTGTGAGTTCTACGCTGGGCAAAAGTCGGGCTGTGGCGACGCCATCTCGATAGGTTAGCCTGATGACATTTAGTGGAACACCCGACTGGATGCAGCCCATTAAGAATTGGGGGCTGTGTGTAGAGGCGATCAGGCGCTTGTCGGCAGAAGCTACCGACTGCGCCACTTCTAGGCCTAACAAATTGGCAAGCGATGGATGAAGAAATGCCTCCGGTTCATCCATCAGGACCACATCTGGCTTCCCAGCGATAATTTCAGCTAAGATTCCAATAAATGCTTTCGCGCCATCGCTTGTATGGGCGACCATGGTCGCGGCAGAGTGAAATTCGACAGACTCTTTTGATAATCCTCTCTCTATTTCTGGTGATGGAGGAGGGGTGGGAGATAATCTTAAACGGATTTGCCCCGGAAAAGTTGGATCTGTGACAAGGTGGCGTCCAAAGGCCTTATAAATTAATTTACTGAAGTGCGCTCTGAGTTCATCGTCATCGAAAAGTCTTCGAAATGTATTTTCTGGAGGTTTTTGGAGGTCACCCATAGGTTGATCGTTGCTGCCAAGGGCAATACGGTCATAGCCGCCTAGAACCTTCGTCCTGTGGTTCATGTAATAGCCGGCGAACGTCGTCCTTTTGTCACCATTTGGGTCTTGCAGGGATTCACTAATGTAGCTTTGACTTGCCTGACCGATATTCCTACCATTAAAGTAGTAGAAACTGTTTCCCTGCTGAGGTATTGCCCCCTCGGGGTGACGTATCCTTAAGCTCTCTTCAATTTTAACAGCTTTTTCGTACTCGAATCGAGTAAAGGTAACATCATCGAGGACGGATCTTTCAATATTCCTCGCGCCGTAGTTGCAGGCGTGAGAAATCTCCGAAAGAACTTTACTTTTTCCAGAATAATTCGGGCCAACGAATATGGTAATCGGCGCGAGTTCCACTACGAGCGGGTTTTTTTCTGGGCTGGAGCCGGCCAGCAGTTTAATACTCTCAATCATCTCGTCGCCGACCCTCGGACTTTGTTTTTCTTACTCCGCAGCCACCCCGGCATGCCCGAACAGCCCGTCTTCGCTGCCGCCGGCATCCTCGTTCGCCACATCGGCCGCCGCCTTCGCGGCCTTCCGCCGATCGAACGAATCCCACACGTCGCTCCAATCCCCCCGCGTCGCCGCCTTCGAATATTCGGTCGCGCGGGTTTCGAAGAAGTTGGCGTGCTCGACGCCGTTGAGCAGCGGCGCGAGCCAGGGGAGGGGGTGTTCCTCGATCATGTAGATCGGCTTCAATCCGAGCTGGCCCAGGCGCCAGTCGGCGATGAAGCGGACGTAGCGCTTGATGTCCTTGGGCGTCATGCCATTGACCGGCCCCATCTCGAACACCAGGTCGATGAAGGCGTCCTCGATCCGCACCGTCTTCTGGCACATGTCGAGGATGTCGTCCCGCACCTGCGCGGTCATCACGTTGCGTTCCTTGCAGAAGGCATGGAACAGCTTGATGATCCCCTCGCAATGCAGCGTCTCGTCGCGGACGGACCAGGACACGATCTGGCCCATGCCCTTCATCTTGTTGAAGCGCGGGAAGTTCATCAGCATCGCGAAGCTGGCGAACAGCTGAAGCCCCTCGGTGAAG
>Ga0157370_10000063_pt1 | contig 114697 bp, 104 predicted proteins | sample C35metaG_FD_113463 | JGI IMG/M metagenome (GOLD analysis project Ga0157370, IMG submission 113463) | Corn rhizosphere microbial communities from Kellogg Biological Station, Michigan, USA - C3-5 metaG | ecosystem: Host-associated > Plants > Roots > Rhizosphere > Soil | place: USA: Michigan...
ATTATTTGCTTATATTTGAAGGATTTTTCGGGGAAGTCGCACGCCACAGCCCGTTGCGCGGCGATTGGACATGGCGGCGTGTCGCTATGTGCGGCTCGCAACGATCGCGGCGTCACTCGCCAATTTGTCGGCGCGTTCGTTCTCGGGATGGCCGGCATGGCCTTTCACCCATTCCCACCGGATGCGGTGGGGTGCGGCGGCGGCGATCAGTTCCTGCCAGAGATCGGCATTCTTGACCGGTTGCCTCGCGGCGGTCCGCCAGCCGTTGCGCTGCCAGCCGGCGAGCCATTTGGTCAGCCCGTCGATCACGTAGCGGCTGTCGGTCGAGAGCACGACCTTGCAGGGGCGCTTCAGCGCTTCGAGGCCCTTGATCGCGGCCATGAGCTCCATCCGGTTGTTGGTGGTGAGCTTCTCACCGCCGGATAGTTCTTTCTCCTTGTCCCCGGCGCGGATCACCGCACCCCAGCCGCCCGGGCCGGGATTGCCCTTGCACGCGCCGTCGGTCGCCATGTGAACCAGCGTGAGTTCGCTCACAGGCCCAGGCTCTCCAGTGGTGCGTCGCGGTAGAAATCCATCCGCCGCAGGAAAGCGAGCGGATCCTTGCGCGTTACCATCGCGTCGGCGGGCGTGTTGAGCCAGTCCCAGGCGCGGGTGAGCATGAAGCGCAGACAGGAGCCGCGTGCCAGCGCGGGGAAGGCGGCGCGCTCTTCGGGCGAGAGGCCGAATGTTTCCTCATAGCCCGCGATCAGGCCCGCAGCACGTTCCGGATGGAAACCGGTGCCGTCACCCTCGAAGCACCAGGCGCTGTGCGTCACCGCGACGTCCCAGGCGCGGAGGTCGCTGCAGGCGAAATAGAAATCGATCACCCCGGTCACGTTGGCGCCGCGCATCAGCACATTGTCGGGGAAAAGATCGGCGTGGATCACCGATCGGGTGAGATCGGCCGGCCAGTTGCGGTCCAGCCATGCCAGTTCATCCGCAACGCGTTGCCCCAAGCCGGGCGATATCTGGTCGAGATCGGCGCCGCAGCGGGCGGCCAGGGCATGCCACCCGGCAAGTCCTAACGCATTGGCGCGCTCGCCCGTGAAGTCGGCAAGGGCAGCGTGCATCTGACCCAGCGCGGCTCCGGCCGCGCGCGATTGGGCGGCGGTGGGGTGGCTGACCGAGACGCCCGGAAGAAATTCGATCAGGCAGGCCGGGCGCCCCGCCACTTCCTGGATCTGGCGGCCGGCGCGATCGCGGATCGCGCGCGGCACGGGGAGTCCCTTGTCGGCCAGATGATCGAGCAGGGTCATGAAAAAGGGCAAATCGGCGCTGTCGACGCGCTTCTCGTACAAGGTCAGGATGAAGCGGTTCTCGGTCGTGTCGACCAGATAGTTGCTGTTCTCGACGCCCTCGGCAATGCCCTTGGCCGAGACGAGGCTGCCCGCCTCGTATAGCTCCAGCAACGCCGATAGCGCTTCCGCCGATACCTGGGTGTAGACCGCCATTGCCCCGTGCCGGTCTGATCAGGCTGCAGCAAGCGTGCGTGGCAGCTTGAACGTCATCGATTCCACGGGACCATTCATCTCGCGCTCGTGCACGTCGAAATGCTCGCCGAGCCGGTCGACCAGCGCGCGCACCAGGATTTCGGGAGCCGAGGCGCCCGCACTTATGCCCAATATGCGGACGCCGTGAAGCCAGGCGAGATCGAGGTCCCGGGCGCACTCGATTAACCGCGCGCGCGTGCCGGCACGCTGTGCAACCTCCACCAGCCGCACCGAGTTGGACGAATTGGGCGCGCCGATCACCAGGATCGCGTCGCATTGGCCCGCTATTTCCTTGATCGCGGCCTGACGGTTGGAGGTTGCATAGCAGATGTCCTCGCCACGCGGCGCCTGGATGTTCGGGAAGCGGCGCTGGAGCGTCGCCACCATCTCGGCGGTGTCATCGACCGAGAGCGTGGTTTGCGTCAGGAAGGCGAGATTGTCGGGATTTTTGGGCACGACCGTCTCGGCATCCCGGTTGGTTTCGATCAGGGTCATCGTGCCGGGACCCGTCTGCCCGAACGTTCCGATCACCTCGGGATGCCCTCGATGGCCGATGAAAAGGATATGCCGGCCTGCCTCCACCAGCCGTTCGGCCTGGCGATGCACCTTGGACACGAGCGGGCAGGTTGCGTCGATATAATCGAGCCCGCGCTCCGCGGCCTTGCACGGTACCGCCTTGGGTACGCCATGCGCGGAAAAGACCACGGGTACGCCGTCGGGAACCTCCTCCAGTTCTTCCACGAAAATCGCACCCTTGGCCTTGAGCGCGTCGACGACATGACGGTTATGGACGATTTCATGACGCACGTAGACGGGCGCGCCGAACCGTTCGATCGATAGTTCGACGATACGGATCGCGCGATCGACGCCCGCGCAAAAACCGCGCGGCGCTGCGATCAGCAGATCGAGCGGGGGCTTGTCGGAAAGGGGGGCGGTGACTCCGTCCATCGCGAATCCTCTAAGCGATTGCTTGCCCCCGCGATAGTCGCTTCCTATGAGTGCCCGCCTTACGTTGGTCCGCTTAGGATACGCCCTTGATCCGTCGCCTGCTCCCCGCCCTTGCCCTGCTCCCGATCCTCGCGAGCTGTCATAGCACGGAGGACGATTTCGACGTCAGCGGCGGCCTGAACGTCGTGCGCTCGACCTGCCCGGCGGTCGCGATTCCCGCTTATACCGGCGACGTCAGCCTGTTCAGTCCCCCTGAAAGCCAGGACGCGCGTGCGCTCGACGTGACGGCTTCGATCACCAACCTTCGCTCCAGCTGCGATCAGACCGGCGATATCGTGCATACCAAGGTGACGTTCGACGTGGTCGCACGCCGCGCGAGCCCCAATGGCGCGCGCGATCTGGTCCTGCCTTACTTCGCGACCGTGATGCGCGCGGGCACCCGGATCGTTTCCAAGCAGGAAAGCCAGGTTCTGGTCCACTTCGCGGATGGCCAATATCGCGCGACCGCTTCGGGCGGAGCCGGTGCCGACATCGAAAAGCGGCTTGCGACCCTGCCTGCGGTCGCGCAGGCGCGTCTGCACCGCAAGCGCAAGGCGTCGGATGCCGACGCATCGGTCGATCCGCTCGCCGATCCCAAGATCAAGGCGGCGATCAACGAAGCCAATTTCGAGCTGCTGATCGGCTTCCAGCTGACCGACGATCAGCTCAAGTATAACGCGACGCGCTGATCTATCGTGCGCTTCGGCATCCGCCGAAGCTTGTCGCTCGGCCCGATCCTGCTGGCGATGCTCTGGCATCGGCGTTTCACCGCCGATCCAGCGAGCGCGTGTGGCTGCGCGCGCTAGTAGCGCCGTGTCGGTATGATGGCCTGTAGTGGCCGGGAGAGAATAGGGCTAAGTGACGTCCAACGATTTCGGCCGATTGGAGGGTGGCATGGGCTTGTCGTTTAAGGGGCTCTGTCTGCTGACAGCCGCGCTCGCCGCCACGGTGGCGATACCTTTCATGAGCTCTGCCGTTGCGGCCGCTCCATCCGGTACGCAGACATCGGCCACGGATCTCGATGCCTGGAGTGCCGTCAGGCTGATGGGCTTCGGCACCAATATCGGCAACACACTCGATAATACCACCACCTGGGAAACCGGGTGGGGCAATCCAGCGATCACGAAGGATTATATCCAGGCGCTGGCCGCGTTGGGCTTCAGAACCATCCGTCTCCCCGTCGCGTGGGACACGTATGCACACGATGGCCGGATCGATCCGAACAAGCTGGCACGGGTCGGGCAGATCGTCGACTGGATCAGTTCGGCGGGCATGTTTTGCGTCGTCAACATCCACTGGGACGGCGGATGGATCGATTCCGACGACAAGAAGCGCTTCGCCAAAACCTATCATACCTTCAGCCCGGAAGGGGAGCGCAAGTATCAAAGCTATTGGAGCCAGATTGCCAGCTACCTCGCCGATCGGGACCAGCATCTGGTCTTCGAAGGCGCGAACGAGGAGACAAGCTTCGACGGTACGGGTTCGGACGAGAAAGCCTATGCGACGTTGGCGCGCGTCAATCAGCTTTTCATCGATACCGTCCGCAAGAGCGGCGGCAATAATGCCACCCGCTTGCTCGTCATTCCCGGTTATTCGACCGACATCCTGAAGACAACCAACGGCCATTACCCGCTGCCGAAGGATCCGGCCCCGCACAAGCTCTTCATATCCGTGCATTATTATACGCCATGGACGTTCGCCGGGATGGACGAGGACGCAAGCTGGGGAAAGATGCAGCCGACCTGGGGCAGCAAGAGCGATGTCGCGGAATTGAACGGGCTGTTCGACCGGATGCGCGATTTCTCGCGTCGTAACGATATTCCGGTCTTTCTCGGCGAGTTCGCGCCCAATCCGCGGAAGGAGTCGGCGTCACGCGTCCGCTGGATGCTGTCCGTCGCGCAGAGCGCGCTGGCGAGGCAGATGGTGCCGGTGCTTTGGGAAACCGGGGCGGATATTTCGCGCACGCCGCCTTATTCGCCGAGCCCGGCGCTCGCCGAGGTATTGCGCCAGCTTCGCTAGCGCCGAGGATCAGTCCGGCCGCGCACCGAAAGCCAGCGCGTCTGCGCTTCCCACGCTTTCGCAGCCGGCGAAAAGGCAATCGAGCCGCGTGCGTACGTCGCGTTTATAGGCGTCCGGCGTGGTGGATTTGGGCGCGGACAAGGTGATGTCGCGCGCGATCCGTTCCTTGATACGTTCGATCGCATCCTCGCTCAGCACGCCCGCTTCGCGCAGCTCGGCGCATAATTGCAGCAGACCCGCGGCGGTCGCCTGTGCGCGCAGGCCGACATTGCCTAGATCGTAGTGCAGACGCTTGTCTTCTTCACGCATCGACCCCTCCTATGGATGCGCATCAAGCTGAACCCTTCACGAGAGTCGGTAAAGCGTCGAATTTGCGATCTGGGCGCGCACCGGCGCATCATTGCCTGAACGTGCTGAACCTTCTCAGGTTTGCAATCCGCAGTAGCCATGCTTGCAGCCGGTGGTAGACCAAAGAGCTGAAGGGCGCACAAGTCCACCATAGCCCGACAAATGCCGAGGAGAGATATTACATGCTGGACACGCCGGTTACGCGTCGCCGTTTTGCCCGATGGTTAGCGGCTTCGCCAGTCGCCCTTACCTGGGCGGGGCGCGGTTTCGCGGCATGGAATAATGTGGCGACACCGCCTGTGTTCGCGACAATCGCACCCGCCGCGATCAAGCCGGTGATGCCGGCGGTTCAGCTGTTTGCGCCGCAAGAGGTGGTGCTGCTCGACGGTCCCTATGCGCAGGCGCAGGCCGCAAACATCGCCTACCTGAAGCGGCTCGATCCCGATCGGCTGCTCCATGTGTTCCGGATCAACGCCGGACTGCCGAGCAGCGCGAAGCCGCTCGGCGGGTGGGAGGACCCGAACTGCGAATTGCGCGGTCATTTCGTCGGGCATTATCTTTCCGGCTGCGCGCTCGCTTTCGCGGCCACCGGCGATATCGAACTCAGGCAGCGCGGCGAGCGCGTCGTCGCTGGGCTTGCCGAATGCCAGCGCAAGATCGACAAGAATGGCTATCTGAGCGCCTTCCCGACATCTTATTTCGACCGGCTCGCGGCCGGGGCGGAGGTGTGGGCGCCCTTCTACACGCTGCACAAGATATTCGCGGGCCTGCTCGACATGCACGAGTTTGCCGGAGACCCTGCGGCGCTCGCGGCGGCAACCGCCATGGCCCGCTGGACCGACGCATGGACCGCCGAGCGCGCCGAGCAGGATATGCAGAAGATACTCGAGGTCGAGTTCGGCGGCATGAACGACGCGCTATACCGTCTGGCCGCAATCAGCGGCGATGCGCACTGGATCGCGGTGGGAGACCGCTTCACCAAGAAGCGCGTGTTCGAGCCGCTGGCTGGCGGCAAGGACGAACTGCGCGGCCTGCACATGAACACGCATGTGCCGCAGGTGATCGGCGCCGACCGCCGCTTCGCGCTGACCGGCGATCACCGCTTTGGCGACGTATCCGGCTTTTTCTGGGACACCGTGACGGGCACCCGCACCTACGCCACCGGCGGGAGCAGCAACAACGAACATTGGTGCACCGAACCGCACCACCTCGCCGCCGAGTGGGAGAATGGCCTCCACCATCAGGAAAGCTGCTGCTCGTACAATATGCTCAAGCTCGGCACGCAGCGCTTCCTGCGCAAGCCGAGCGCCGCGATCGCCGATTATTACGAACGCATCCTGATCAACCAGCGCTTGAGCACGATTCAGCCGGACACGGGGACTACCGCCTATTTCCTGTCGCTTACCCCCGGCGCGTGGAAGACATGGGGCACGGAGGAGACGACCTTCTGGTGCTGCAATGGGTCGGGCCTTGAGGATTTCGCGACGCTCAACCGGATGATCTATGCACGCGACGCGCAGGGCATCTTGGTCAATTTGTTCATCCCCTCACGGGTGACCGGACCTGATGGGGTGCGGCTGCGGCAGGAGACAAGCTTCCCCTATGCTCCGTCCACCACGATCCATGTCGAGGCGGCAAGCGGGCGGCCTTGGACATTGCGTCTGCGCGTACCAGGCTGGAGCGGCGAAGCGGTGGGCGTGACGGTCAACGGGCGACCGATCGAAGCTACGGCGACGCCGGGCTCCTATCTCTCGATCACGCGCAGCTGGCGCGCCGGCGACCGGATCGCGCTCAGCCTGCCCATGACGACTCGCTGGGAAGCGTTCGACGACCGGCCCACCGTTGCCGCATTGGTTCACGGACCGGTGGTGCTGGCACAACAGCTCCCACGCGGCGAAATCCCGGTCGCGTTGATGCACGACCAAGGCCCAGCGATAGACAAAGCGCCGCTGCCTGCGCCGCCATTGCCGCTTCCCGCGGACTTGCCCGCCCGGCTGCGGCCGCTCTCGGGCAAGCCGCTGCATTTCACGGCCAATGTCAGCGGGCGCATCGTCGAACTGCGCCCGCTGACCGACAGTGATCAGCGGTTCGCGGCTTATTCGGAGATCGTGTAGGACTGTCTCGCCGGCGCTTAGCCTGGTCCATACCTGGCTGGGGAGTCGGCCCAGACATAACTGGGCGTTTCAAGCGCGTGGAGAGGATTGGTGGGTCCGCCGGGACTCGAACCCGGGACCTCTCGATTAAAAGTCGCTTGCTCTACCGACTGAGCTACGGACCCGACCGCGATCGCTCCTATGGACGGGGCGGGGCCGGGTCAACCGTGCGAGATGCTGTCGGACGGTGCCGTGGCCCGGAATTTTCCAATCGGGCGCGATCTGGCTGAGCGGATCGAGCGCGAACAGACGGGCGGTCAGGTGACGGTGGGGAACCGAAAGCGTCGCGCTCGACCACCGTCCGCCCGACCACAGCAATATGTCGAGATCGAGCACGCGCGCGCCCCATCTTTGCCCGCGCCGCCGGCCGAAACGCCGCTCGATCGCCTTGAGATGACGGAGCAGTTCGGGCGGCGAGAGCTTCGTCTCGATCAGCGCGGCGGCGTTGGCGAACATGCGCAGCGATGGCCCGATCGGCGCCGTTTCGACGATCGCCGAGGCCGCGACAGGCTGAAGTTCCTTCAGCACGGCGTCCAATATTCTGGCGGGCACGCCATATCGGCCGTGCGGCCGGTTCGAGCCGAGTCCGATCGCGTAAAGGTGGCTCATCTCCGCCGATCCGCAGCCTCGGCCAGCAATGCTTCGGCCAGCGCGGGATGTTTCGCGAACGCCAGCCTTTGCCAGCGCGGGACCAGCCGGTCGACCACCAGAAACAAGCCCAATCCTTCATCCTGGGTCCACCGGTTTCGCTTGCGCCGGACCGCGGCGAGCGCGACCTGGTGATCGAGCGAGAGACCGCGCGGCGATACGAACCAGGCATAAGCCAGCCATTGGCCAAGGCCTTCCATCGTCAGGAAGATGTCGTCGAGCGGCGCCCATTGCGCATTCTCGCCCTCGAACCAGCGCGCCCGGCGTTCGCGCATCTTCGTCAGCGCCTTGCCTGCCAGGCGGCGCGCTTCCGCATCGGTGGCAGCGTTCGCAGCGGCGTAGAGCATGTTGGTTTCGGCCTGATAGGCCGCGACGTAGGCGGGATCGGACTTGAATTTGTCCTGAAGCGAGTCGTCGCTCATGTCGTCGCCGAAATGGTATTTCTTGCCCAGTGCGGCGAGGGTCGGATTGGCGAAATAGAATTGGCGCGTGTGCATCAGCTCATGCAGCAGCACGCCGTCCATCAGCCGTTCGAGCCCGATCTCGCTGGTCACGCCGGAAGCACGCCACACCGACGGCAGACTCATCGCGAAAAAGCCCGTGCGTGCGGCGCCATTATCGGGTGCCGCGAAAGAGATTGGGCCGATCGGAACATTCTTGCCGTCGGGCAGCGTCGCCGCGCCTGCCGGATGGGCCGTGGAGGTCCAGCGGATTGCGGTGCCTGGGCCCGCTTTGCCGATATGCGTGCAGGAGGCGTCGATCGCGACGATCGTGGGCAATGGGGCCGGCGCGAGCTTGAGGATCATGCCCTCGCTCGTGCGCCAATTGCGGAGCGCCTGTTCGATCCAGGCCTTGTCGGCGGGTTGGAAGGCACAAGCGTCGGATTTGGCCGGGGCGGCGGCAAGCGCCAGCGCCGTCAGCCAGATCGGCATCAGTCGCTTGCCCGCGCCGCTTCGATATAGAGTTCGCGCAACCGCTGCGCGATCGGGCCGGGCTTGCCGTCACCCACGGGCTCGCCGTCGATCCTGGTGATCGGCACCACGAAGTTGGAGGCGCTGGTCAGGATCGCCTCACGCGCGGTGCGCGCTTCGGCAACGGTGAACAGGCGTTCTTCCACCTTGACCCCGTCGCGCTCGGCGATCGCCAGCACGGCTTTCCGCGTGCAACCGGGCAGGATCGTGCGGCTGTTGGGGCGGGTGACCAATGTCCCGTCTTCCGTGACGATCAGCGCGGAGGAGGAAGCCCCCTCGGTGATGAAGCCGGCGTCGTCGACCAGCCAGGCCTCCTGCGCGCCCGCGGCGGCGGCCTCGCGCTTGGCCAGCACTTGGCCGAGCAGCATGATGCTCTTGATATCGCGCCGCGCCCAGCGCGGATCGGGAATCGTCTTTACCGCGATACCCGTCTTCAGGATCGGGCGGTCGATCACCGCATGCGCCTGCGTGAACATGAACAAGGTCGGGGCGGTCGAGGGCGCGAGGAAATCGCGCTCGGCCGGGCCGCCCGTCAGCTGGAAATAGACGCCGCCCTCTCGAACCGCGTTGCGCGCAACCAGCTCGCGCTGGATCGCCTTCATTTCCGACGTCGAGATCGGCAGCGTGAGATCGAGCCCCGCAGCCGATCGCTCGAACCGCGCCAGATGCGCCGCGCTGTCGACCAGCTTGCCGTCGAGGATCGCGGTGAATTCGTAAATGCCGTCCGCGAACAGGAAGCCGCGGTCCTGTGCCGAGACCTTGGCCTCGGCCAGCGGCACATAGTTTCCGTTGAGCCAGGCGATCCGTTCCATCAGATGTCCTGCACCAGGCGGCCGTACAGCTCCGGGCGGCGGTCGCGGAAGAAGCCGAAGGCGGCCCGATGGCGCTTGACCCGGTCAATATCCAGCGTGGCAGTGATCACGCCTTCTTCCTCGCGGTCGAGCTCGGCGAGAATATCGCCGCGCTCGTCGGTGATGAAGCTGGTGCCATAGAAGGTCTGGCCATGTTCGGTGCCGACGCGGTTGGCGGCGACGACCGGCACGACGTTGGAAACCGCATGGCCGACCATTGCGCGCCGCCAAAGCCGCGCGGTGTCGAGGCCCTCGTCATGCGGCTCGCTGCCGATCGCGGTCGGGTAGAACAGGACTTCGGCGCCCATCAGCATCATCGCGCGCGCGGTTTCGGGATACCATTGGTCCCAGCAAATACCGACGCCGAGCTTCGCTGGCCCATCCCACACTTTGAATCCGGTATTGCCCGGGCGGAAATAGAATTTCTCCTCATAGCCCGGGCCGTCCGGAATATGGCTCTTGCGATAGACGCCCTGGACCTGGCCGTCGGGGCCGATCATCGCCAGCGAATTGTAATGATGCGGCCCATCGGCTTCGAAGAAGCTGGTCGGGATCGCCACCTTCAGTTCGGCAGCGAGCTTCTGCATCGCCAGCACCGCCTTATGCTCTGCGGTCGGCTTGGCATTGGCGAACAAGTCTTCGTCCTCGACCCGGCAGAAATAGGGGCCTTCGAACAGTTCGGGCGGCAGGATCACCTGCGCACCCTTGGCCGCGGCCTCGCGCACGCGTTCCACCACCTTGGCGATGTTCGCGTCGATATCGTCGCCAAAGGCGAGCTGGATCGCGGCAACTGTGATCTCGGTCATGCGCTCGGTACCTGCTGGCTGATGCAGTGGAAGCTGCCCCCACCGGTCAGGATATGGTCGGCCCTGAGCCCGATCGCAACGCGTCCCGGAAAGAGCGCGCCGATCGCGGCCACCGCGGCGGCATCGTTAGCTGCGCCATATTGCGGAACCACGACCGCGGCATTGCCAATGTAGAAGTTCATGTAAGAAGCCGGGATCGCTTCTCCCTCGACTTCGACCAGACCAGGGGAGGGGATCGGCACCAGCTCAACGCCAAAGGCGCGCGCGCGCTCAGCCGCGTCGCGATAAACGGCCGCATTGGGATCGTCCGCGCCCGCGGGTTCGGGCAGCGCCAGTCTGCCCGGCGCGACGAAGCGCGCGAGATTGTCGACATGGCCGTCGGTATGGTCATTGGCCAGACCATCGCCCAGCCACAGAAGGCGATCGATGCCGAGCCCCGCCTTCAGGCCGCGCTCGATATCGGCGCGGAGCAGGCCGGGATTGCGGTTGGGGTTGAGCAGGCATTGCTCGGTCGTGACTGCCAAACCGGTGCCGTCGACGTCGATCGCACCGCCCTCCAACACCCAGTCGTGCGTATCGACCGCGAAGCCCGCGGCTTCTGCCAACCGTCCGCCCACGCCCTCGTCGCCCGGCAGGTGATATTTGCCGCCCCACCAGTTGAACCCGAACCGTGCCGCGCGCCGGCCTTTCGGCCCGACCGTGACGATCGCGCCCGTGTCGCGCAACCAGATGTCGCCGAAGGGCTGGACCTGCACTTCGGCCGTATCGCCAGCGAGCCGCCGAGCCTCCAAAGCGGATGTTTCGTCCGCCGCCACGAGGATCACGCGTTCGCCTCGCCCTCCGGCGTGGACCGCACGCGCGAACGCCACCACCTCGTCACGGGCAGGTCCGAGATCATCCTCCCATAGCTCGGGATGACTGGGAAAGCCGATCCAGACCGCGTCGTGCGGCGTCCATTCGGCGGGCTGACGCATGGTGAAGCTTACTCCGGAGGGTGGGCGAGCGCCCCATGGCAGTTTGCGAAAATGGTGGCAACGGCACTTGTCCCGCGGTTTGTTTTGTCGGAGCCTAGGCGCAGGAAAACCGGGGGAAAATCACATGTTGGGCCCAAAGCCTGTCGCTGTTGCTTGCGCGTTCACGATGACGCTGGGGTGGACGGGAATGGCGTCGGCTGCCGATCCTGCACCTTCGGACAAGAAGGATTCGAGATCGCTTGCTAGCCTGTTCGGGGAAAGGGAACGGGTCCGCGCGATCCATCTCTCGCCCGACGGCAAGCATGTGGTGTTCGTCGCGCCCGGGACGGGCTTTGTCACCTATGCGGCGATCGAGGATGTCGAGACGCTGGAGACGCATCCTGCTGCCCGGGAGGAGGGCAGGCCGCTTGCGATCGAATCCTGTGGCTGGGCTTCCGACACCAGGATCGCCTGCCGGGAATATGGCGTCCTGTTCGAACATGACCCGCCTATTCCGTACACGCGCACCGTGGCCATCGATGCCGACGGCAAGAATGGCGCCTATATCGGAAAGCGGACCGGCGGCGACGCGACCCGGATGAGCCAATATGACGGCAGGATCATCGACTGGGGCCCGGGCGACGGCGCGGTCCTGATGATTCGAGACTATGTTCCGGGCGAAAACCGCGGGACGGCTGCGGGGCTCGACGAGGACGGCTTGGGAGTGGATCGCGTCGATACGCGCACCGGTCATGGCACGTCGGTGGAGCGCGCCAACAAGAGTGCGAGCGATTATATCTCCGATGGGCAGGGTAATATCCGCATCCGCGAGACCGATGAGCTCGACGACGAAGGCTCACTCAACGGCGCGGTTTCCTATGTCTATCGCCAGGCGGGCGATCGCCAGTGGCGTGCCTTTTCGCGTACCAAGCCCGGCACCACGGAATTTACGCCGGTTGCCGTGGATGGCACGCGCAATGTCGCCTATGCCTACAGATCGCTGAACGGGCGCGATGCGCTGTACAGCGTGGCTCTCGACGGTACGTTCAAGGCCGATCTGGTCGCCAGCAATCCCGAGGTCGATGTGAGGGATGTCGTGACGATCGGCCGCCATGGCCGGGTGATCGGCGCAACCTATACGACCGATCGTCGCCAGATCGACTATTTCGACCCCGATTTCAAGAAGCTGGCGGCCTCGCTCGCGCGGGCATTGCCGCAGACGCCGCTGATCAATTTTCTCGGCGCCAGCGCGGACGAGCAGCGGCTGCTCGTCTTCGCGGGCAGCGATGTCGATCCCGGCCATTATTATGTGTACGATCGCCCGTCGCACCATTTGAACGAAATCCTGCAGGACCGGCCCGAACTGGCCGATCTGTCGATGGCGCCGATGAAGAGCATCACCTTCAAGGCGGCGGACGGTACGGTCATTCCCGCATATCTGACGCTGCCCATCGGGGGCGCGGACAAGAACTTGCCCGCGATCGTGATGCCGCACGGCGGGCCAGACTATCGCGACGAATGGGGCTTCGATTGGCTCGTCCAGTTCTTCGCGCACAAGGGCTATGCGGTGATCCAGCCCGAATATCGCGGATCGAGCGGTTACGGCGATGCCTTCTACGCGCATAACGGCTTCCACAGCTGGCAGACGGCGATGGGCGACATTTGCGATGCGGGACGCTGGCTGGTGAAGGAAGGGATCGCGGACCCCTCGAAGCTTGCGATCGTGGGTTGGTCTTATGGGGGATATGCCGCGCTCCAGACCAATGTGGTCGAGCCTTCGCTGTTCAAGGCGATCGTGGCGATCGCGCCCGCCACCGATCTCGGCATGGTGAAGGGCGAGTCCGAGGGCTATACCAATTACTGGCTGGTCGCGAAGCAGATCGGATCGGGCGACACGGTCAGCCAGGGCTCGCCCGCGCGCCATGCCGACCATATCCAGGCGCCGGTGCTGATGTTCCATGGCGATCATGACCTAAATGTCAGTGTCGCGGAATCGAAGGCGATGGACGCGGCGTTGCGCAAAGCGGGCAAGAGCAGCACTTTGGTGGTGTTCCCGGGGCTCGATCATGACCTCGACGACAGCGGGGCACGGGAGAAATTGCTCGACCAGAGCGACGCATTCCTGCGCGCTTCCATGCATATGTAATTTCTTGTTTTTACAGGCATTCTTTTGGGGGAATCACATGGTCCGGAATGACATTCGGCGTCTGACGTTAGGCGCCTTCTTGATGTTGGGCGCTTCGCTTCCGGCGCTTGCCGCCGAACCGGCGCCGACGCCGGTGGCCAAGGCCGCCGCTATCTTTGGTACGCGCCCCGCAGTGGCGCAGATGAGCATTGCTCCGGATGGCAAGAAGATCGCCTATGTCGGTGCCGCTCAGGGGCAGGCCAGCGTGCTGTTTGTGGCGGATCTCGCCAGCGGCGACATCAAGCCGATCACCTATTCCGACAACAAGCCGCTCGATCTACGCGCCTGCTGGTGGTCGGCCGCGGATCGGCTCGTCTGTTGGTATTATGGCATCGACATGGTCTACGCGACGCGCGTTTCCTACACGCGCATCGTCGCGCTCGACGCGGACGGCAAGAATATGAAGGCGCTCGCCGCGCCCGTTCCCCAGGAGGCCAATCGTCCCAGTCAATATGACGGCGAGGTGATCGATTGGTTGGATCATAACGGCCAGGTGCTGATGGCGCGCGATCATGTCGGCGGGAGCACGACCGGCACGCTAATGTCCTCCGACAGCGAAGGTGGGATCGGCGTGGACATGGTCGATACGCGCACGAACAAGGCCCGCGTTGTCGAGCGTCCGCAACCTACCGCCGCGGATTTTATCACTGACGGCAAGGGGCATATTCGTATTCGCAGCCTCGCTCGTCTGGATTCAAATCAAGAACAATATCTTGGCTTTGAGGATTATCAGTATCGTTCGCGCACCGACGGGCCCTGGCAGACCCTTTCGACCTTCAACTCAGTCGAAGAAAAGGGAATTCATCCGCTCGCTGTCGATCCGGTCTTAAACGTCGCTTATGTGCTCAACGACAAGGATCACCGCCGGGCGCTCTATCGGATCGCGCTCGACGGATCGATGAAGACCGAGCTGGTGCTCGATAATCCCACCGTCGATATCGATGACGTGTTGAAGGTTAACGGCCGGGTCGTCGGCGCATCTTATACTGCCGAGCGTGAGGTCGATGTCTATTTCGATCCCGAATATAAGGCACTGGTCCAGCAACTGGCGCGTGCCCTGCCAAAGACACCTCTGATCGATATCGTCGATTCCACGCCTGACGAGAATTTGCTGCTGATCCGCGCCAGTTCGGATACAGACGAAGGCCGCTTCTACATCTTTCAGAAGTCGAGCCATGCCATCCAGCAGTTGATGCCGGTTCAGCCCATGGCGGAGGGGCAGACGCTGGCAACGGTGAAGCCGATTTCCTACAAGAGCTTCGATGGCACCGAAGTGCCTGCCTATCTGACGCTACCCCCCGGAAGCTCAGGCAAAAACCTCCCGGCCATCGTTATGCCGCACGGCGGCCCTGGCTCGCGCGATGTGTGGGGCTTTGACTGGCTCGCGCAATTCTTCGCCGCGCGCGGCTATGCCGTGATTCAGCCGGAATTCCGAGGATCGACCGGGTTCGGAGAATCATGGTTCCTCAAGAATGGCTTCCAGTCCTGGAAGACCTCGATCGGTGACGTGAATGCGGCAGGCCGCTGGCTGATTGCCCAAGGCATTGCCAATCCCGCAAAGCTGGGCATCTTCGGCTGGTCCTATGGCGGCTATGCCGCGCTTCAATCCAACGTGCTCGACCCCGATCTGTTCAAGGCGGTGGTCGCGGTTGCTCCGGTGACCGATCTTGCGATGTTACGCAACGAATCCAGTGCCATGCGCAACAACGCCATCGAGAAAGCCTTCATCGGTTCGGGGTCTCTGCTGGACGAGGCCTCGCCCGATCGGCATGCCGCAATCTTCAAGGCACCGGTGCTGATCTTCCACGGGACCAAGGACATCAACGTCGGTTTTGCGGAATCGGTCGCGATGAACGACGCGCTGCAACATGCAGGGAAACAGAGCGAACTGGTGCGCTATCCCGATCTCGATCACCAACTTGGCGACAGCAAAATCCGGGCAGACATGCTGACCAAGGCGGACGCCTTCCTGCGCAAGGCGATGGGGATGCCGGCGGACTGATACGAAAAGAGGCGGCCGTTGCCGGCCGCCTCTCTCGTTCCTGGAACAGGATCCGCTGGATCAGCGCGAATAGAATTCGACGACCAGGTTCGGTTCCATCTTCACCGGGTAAGGCACCTCGTCCAGCGTGGGCACGCGGACATAGGAGACCTTCGACGCGCCGTCGGGCGCGATATAATCGGGAATCTCGCGTTCGCTCAGACCCTGCGCTTCCATGACCAAGGCCATTTCCGCGGCCTTCGGCCCGAGTGTCAGCTCGTCGCCCGGCTTCACCAGGCGCGACGCGATGTTGCACTTCACACCGTTGACGCGGATGTGGCCGTGGCTGACCAGCTGACGTGCCGACCAGATGGTGGGCGCGAACTTGGCGCGATAGACGACCGCGTCCAGGCGGCGCTCGAGCAGCCCGATCAGGTTCTGGCCGGTATCGCCCTTCATGCGGGCGGCCTCGGTGTAAGCCTTCTTGAACTGCTTCTCGGTGACGTCGCCGTAATAGCCCTTGAGCTTCTGCTTCGCCTTCAGCTGGATGCCGAAATCCGAAACCTTGCCCTTGCGGCGCTGGCCGTGCTGGCCGGGGCCATATTCGCGCTTGTTCACCGGGGACTTCGGACGGCCCCAGATATTCTCGCCCATGCGGCGGTCGAGCTTGTACTTGGCGCTGGTGCGCTTCGACATATGTCGTTCCTTCAATTGCGTTGTGCGGGGCGGGCCGAAGCCCGCCTCGCGGAAAACCCGGGGCCGCGCTGCTGATTCCCAAAGCTGAGAGGGCAGGGCTACCGCTTCACCGGGGTGCGGAGCCAATTGCGAAGGCGCGGCCTCTGACGGAAAGAGGCCGCCAAGTCAAGGCTGTGCGCGCCTTATTGGGGCTTGGTCGGCGAAATGCCGGTTGGCATGCCGTCGCGGCCGAGCGTGTGCTGGGCGTTGCGGGAATTGGCCGCGTCGATCTGCGCCCATTCTTCCTTGGTGTGGCAAGTGCGTGCCATCATGATCGATCCGGTCACGTCTTCCTGACGGCAGATCTTCTTTTCCTTGACCGGCTTTTCCGCGGCGGGGGCAGGGGCAGCTTGCGCATACAATGCCGAGGAAAAAGCGCACAGTGCGGCAAGCGTCATCAATTTACGCATGAATCAAATTGTCCTTTGATCGCAGACCCCAAGCGACCAAAAATCTAACCCGCTGTATTAGCCGGGTAAAGCCCCGAAAATGTTACTTGGGTAGAAAAGCTTCGCCCTATTCAAGGTCGGTTCTGGACAGGATCGGACGGCCGGGGCAAGGCGTGCGCTTATGATGGAAATACTCTCTCCCGAACACTGCAAGACGATGCTGGAGGTCCGCGCCGGGGTCGATCAGACCGACCGAGAGCTGGTTGCCCTGCTTGCCCGCCGCTTCGGCTACATGGATGCGGCCGCGCGCATCAAACCCGATCGCGGCACCGTGCGCGACGAGGTGCGCAAGGCGCAGGTGATCGACAATGTCCGTGCAGCTGCCCGTGCCGCCGGAATCCCCGACACGGTGATTGCCGATGTCTGGGAGGCGCTGGTCGAGGGCTCGATCGCCTACGAGTTCGAGCGGTTCGACGCATTGCGTGCCGAGGTCTCGGCACGCTGAGCGCCGCGCGGGCGGTCGATCGCGGATAGCACGCCGCGCAACGTCCGCAACTCGAGCGCATTCCAGCCCGGCTTAGTCAGCAGGGTGCGCAGCGTGCGCTTGGTCGACGGCACGCGATCGGGCGGGAAGAAATAGCCCGCGCGATCCAGCATGTCCTCGAGCTGGCCGATCATGCCGTCCAGTTCCTGCTGGCTGGCGGGCGGATCGATTTCGACCGCCGGCGGCTGCGCAAGCGCCTCTCCCTTGGACCATTCATAGGCAACCAGGATCACCGCCTGTGCCAGGTTCAGCGATCCGAACTCGGGATTGATCGGCACGGTCAGGATTGTACGCGCGACCGCGACGTCATCCGTTTCCAGTCCGGACCGCTCAGGGCCGAACAGGATCGCACTGCCGCCATGCTCGCGGTGGATATCCGCCGCGGCTTCGTCCGGTCGGACCACCGGCTTGGTCACACCACGCTTGCGCACCGTCGTTGCATAAACATGCGCGCAATCCGCAACTGCGTCGGCGACGCTATCGTAGAGGCGCGCTTTCTCCAGCACGATGTCCGCACCCGATGCGGCCGGGCCGGCATCCGGATTGGGCCAACCGTCGCGCGGGCTGACGAGCCGAAGGTCGGTCAGCCCGAAATTGAGCATCGCCCGCGCCGCCTTGCCGATATTCTGCGCGAGCTGCGGGCGGACCAGGACGATGGCGGGTTGGGGGACGGCGGTCACTCGCCTTCCTGTTCCGCCACGCTGCCAGCGAAATCCTCGAAATCCTTGGCTTCGCGGAAATTCTTATAGACGCTGGCGAAGCGGATATAGGCGACGCTGTCGAGTTGCTGCAGCCCGTCCATCACCATCTCGCCCACACGCGCGGCGTTGATCTCGCTCTCGCCGCTTGTCTCCAGCTGGCGCTGGATCGAGGAGACCAGCCGTTCGATCTGCTCGGTCGTGACCGGTCGCTTGCGCGCGGAGATCGAGATCGACTGTTCGAGCTTGGCGCGGTCGAACGCTTCGCGGTCGCCATTCTTCTTCACGACCGTGAGGTCGCGCAACTGAACGCGCTCGAACGTCGAGAAGCGCGCGCCGCAGCTTTCGCACTGCCGCCGCCGCCGGATCGAGGCGCCGTCCTCGGTAGGGCGGCTATCCTTGACCTGGCTGTCGGCGTGGAAACAGAAGGGACAGCGCAATCAAAGCTCCGGGTAGATGGGGAAGCGCGCGGTCAACGCCTTCACGCGCTCGCGAACATTGGCCTCGACCTGGCCGTCGCCCTGCTCGCCATTCTTCTTGAGGCCATCGAGCACGTCGGCGATCATGTCGGCGATGTCGCGGAACTCGGCTACGCCGAACCCGCGCGTGGTGCCGGCGGGCGAGCCGACGCGGATGCCGCTGGTCTTGACCGGGGGCAGCGGGTCAAACGGGATGCCGTTCTTGTTACAGGTGATGCCGCAGCGCTCGAGCGCCTCGTCGGCATCGCGGCCCGTAACGCCCAGCGGCGTGAGGTCGATTAGCGCGAGATGCGTGTCGGTGCCGCCCGAGACGACTTCCGCACCACGCTCCTTGAGGCGGGCGGCAAGCGCCTTGGCATTGTCGATGATCGCCTGCGCATAGACCTTGAAGTCGGGCTGAAGCGCCTCGCCGAACGCGACCGCCTTGGCCGCGATGACGTGCATCAGCGGGCCGCCCTGCAGGCCAGGGAAGACGGCCGAATTGATCTTCTTCGCGATCGCCTCGTCATCGGTGAAGATCGCGCCGCCGCGCGGGCCGCGCAACGTCTTGTGCGTGGTGGTGGTGACGACGTGGGCATGGCCGAACGGGGTCGGATGGACGCCGCCCGCGACCAGGCCCGCGAAGTGCGCCATGTCGACCATGAACAAAGCACCGACCTCGTCCGCAATCTTGCGGAAGCGGGCGAAGTCGATGTGGCGCGGATAAGCCGATCCGCCCGTAATGATGAGCGTCGGCTTATGCTCGCGCGCGAGCGCCTCGACCTGGTCGTAGTCGATCAGGTGCGTGTCGCGCGTCACGCCATATTGCACCGCGTTGAACCACTTGCCCGACATCGCCGCCCTGGCGCCGTGGGTCAGGTGGCCGCCCGCATCGAGGCTCAGCCCCATGATCGTATCGCCGGGCTTGGTCAGCGCCAGCATCACCGCGCCGTTGGCCTGCGCGCCCGAATGCGGCTGGACGTTGGCAAAGCCGCAGCCGAACAAGTGCTTGGCGCGCTCGATCGCGATCTGCTCGACCTCATCCGATGGCGCGCAGCCCTGATAGTAACGCTTGCCGGGATAGCCCTCGGCATATTTGTTGGTGAAAACCGAACCCTGCGCCTCCAGCACCGCCTTGGAGACGATGTTCTCCGACGCGATCAGCTCGATCTGATCCTTTTCGCGCGCGATCTCGTGCCGCACGCCGGCGAAGACCGCAGGGTCCGCCTCGGCCAGGCCGCGCGTGAAATAACCGTCCGGTTGGACGTCGTTGGCGGGCTTGCTGCTCATGCGGGCTCCTTGGCGAAATGAGAGAGTTTGGCGACGCGCTTTTCGTGGCGCCCGCCTTCATAGGTGGCTTCGAGGAAGGCGTGGACGCAGGCCTTGGCCATATCGTCGCCGATCAGGCGCGCGCCCATCGCGATGACGTTGGCGTTGTTGTGATGCCGCGCCAGCTTGGCCGAATAAGGTTCGCTCACCAGCGCGCAGCGCGCGGCCGGGTTGCGGTTGGCCGCGATCGAGATGCCGATGCCCGATCCGCACAGGGCGATGCCGAAATCCGCCTCTGCATGTTCGATCGCGGAGGCGAGTTTGTAGCCATAATCGGGATAATCGACCGAAGCATGATCGTGCGGGCCAAGGTCGGTGACCTGATGGCCATGCTCGCGCAGCCAGGCGGCCAGGGTCGCCTTGAGCGCAATAGCTGCGTGATCGGAAGCGATGGCGATGCGCTCGGCCAACGGAGACTCCAACGATTCGGGTTGGCACAAGCTCTAGTACCGGAGCCGCCGCCAAGCCAGCACTGCTTGCGCAAGGATGCCTTGGCCTCTGCCTAATTGCGCTTACAAGGCATCTGGGAATTATTCGAAAGGAAGACGATGATGCGGCGACTGGTCACGGGGCTCATGGTCGGAACCGCACTGGCGCTGGCCGGCTGCCACAAGCAGGCTGCCGAGCAATCCGGCACCGTCACGCCTTCGATCCAGCAGATCGCCTGGCGCGAGGGCGATGTCGACGATGCCTTTGCCGAGGCGAAGGAGAGCCAGAAGCCCGTCTTGCTCTATTGGGGCGCCAAATGGTGCCCGCCCTGCAACATGATGAAGCAGACCTTGTTCAAGGACGCGAGCTTCATCGCGGAGACGCGCAATTTCGTGCCCGTCTATCTCGACGGCGACGCCAAGGGCGCGCAGCTATGGGGCGAAAAATTCGGGATCCAGGGCTATCCGACCGTCATCGTGCTGCGGCCCGACCATTCGGAGGTCACCCGCCTGTCGGGCGGATCGATGGCTTCCAGTCTGGCCGACGTGCTGCGGGTCGCCGCCAAGCGGACGATCTCGACCGAGGAATTGTTCAAGCGCGCCGCCGACCCGCAGCATCTGTCGGCGGACGATTGGGCACTTCTCGCAAACTATGACTGGCTCGACGACCCCAAGCATTTCAAGGATCAGAAGGAAGAGGCCGCTTTCATCGATCGGTTGGCGGGTGCGGCAGCCGATCCGGCGGTGAAGCGCAAGCTGACGCTGACCAGCCTGGTGCTGTCGACCGGTGGCGGCGGCAAGGCTACGCTGACCCCGGCGCAGGCTGCGCAGGTCGAAGCGGTTCTGCCCGCCATCCTGTCCGATTATGCGGCGACCAAGGCGAACCGGCAGATCCTCAGCTTTGCGGGCGCCTCGCTTGTTCTGGCGCTGCCCGACAAGGCGGAGCAAGCGAAACTGGGCGCGTCCCTAGTCGCGGCGCTGGACCGCGTGGCGGCCGATACCGGCCTTCCGCTGGGCGACCGGCTGGATACGCTGAACGCGGATATCGCTCTGTCCAAAGCGGCCAATGGCGGCAAGGTCGCACCGCAGGTGCTCGCGAAAGTCCGGCAGCGCGTCGCGATGATCGACCATGCCGCGAACAACCCGATGCTGCGTCAGGCGGTGATCCCGGATGCGGGTCAATTTCTCGCGGATGCGGGCGATCCGGCTGGAGGCGCGAAACTGCTCGAGGCCGAGCTACCGCACGCCATCGCGCCTTATTATTTCATGATGGACCTCGCCAGCATGGCGGAGGACCGCAAGGACAATAAGGCTGCGATCGCGTGGGCGCGCAAGGCTGCGCAAACCGCCGAGGGACCTGCGACCCGTATCCAGTGGGCGATCCTCTACTCCGGCTTCGTGCTGCGCCTGACCCCCGACGACAAAGCGGCGGTCGAGCAAAGCGCGGACAGCGTGATCGATGCGCTCGGCCAGAATACGAGCGGATATGCCCAGCGGACGGAAAAGAAGACGCAAGCCTGGGCCAAAAATCTCCAGGATTGGAGCAAGGCGCATGGCGGCCAGGCGGTGATGGGCCGCCTCGCGACGCGCATGGCGGGGGCCTGCACCAAGAGCGGCTGCAGGAATGTGCTGAGCAACGCCTGATCGAAGTAGGACCGGTGCGGCGAGCTTGGGCGGATGCCGAAGCTCATCAAATTACGCGGCCAGCTTCATCTCCATCCGGCTCCAAATCTCGACCAATGCGTCGACCAGCTCGCGCATCATTTCGGGCGTGTGGGTCGGACCGGGGGTGAAGCGCAGCCGTTCGGTGCCGCGCGGCACGGTCGGATAATTGATCGGCTGCACGTAGACGCCATATTCGGCGAGCAGGATGTCGCTCGCCCGCTTGGCCTTGACCGGATCGCCGACCATCAGCGGCACGATATGCGTGGTCGATGCCATCACCGGCAGGCCGGCTTCGCGCATCATGCCCTTGAGCGTTTCGGCGGCGGCCTGCTGGCCCTCGCGCTCGACGCTCGACGATTTCAGATGCTGCACGCTCGCCAGCGCGCCCGCGACCAGCACCGGCGACAGGCTGGTGGTGAAGATGAAGCCCGGCGCATAGCTGCGGATCACGTCGATGATCATCGTGTCGGCGGCGATATAGCCGCCCATCACGCCGAATGCCTTGCCGAGCGTTCCTTCGATGATCGTGATCCGGCCTGCGGCCGCGTCGCGATCGGAGATGCCGCCGCCGCGCGATCCGTACATGCCGACCGCATGGACCTCGTCGAGATAGGTCAGCGCATTATATTTGTCGGCGAGATCGCAGATTGCGTGGATCGGCGCGATGTCGCCGTCCATCGAATAGACGCTCTCGAACGCGATCAGCTTGGGCAACTCGGGATCGTCCGCCGCCAGCAATTCCTCGAGATGCTCAAGGTCGTTGTGGCGGAAGACGCGCTTCTCGCAGCCCGAATTGCGGATGCCCGCGATCATCGAAGCGTGATTCAGTTCGTCCGAATAGATGATGCAGCCCGGCAGCACCTTGGCCAGGGTCGAAAGCGTCGCCTCGTTCGAGACGTAGCCCGAGGTGAAAAGAAGCGCGCCTTCCTTGCCGTGCAGGTCGGCAAGTTCATGCTCCAGGTCGATGTGATAATGCGTGTTGCCGCCGATGTTGCGCGTGCCGCCCGAGCCCGCACCAACATCGTGCAGCGCTTCCTCCATCGCCGCGATCACCTTGGGGTGCTGGCCCATCGACAGATAGTCGTTCGAGCACCAGACCGTGATCGGCTTCGGTCCGTTATGGCCCGCAAAGCATCGCGCGTTGGGGAACATGCCCTTGTTGCGAAGGATGTCGATGAAAACCCGGTACCGTCCTTCGGCATGCAGCCGGTCGATCGCCTGGGTGAAAACGCGACTATAGTCCAAAGTGCCTGTCCCGCGGTGCGAAGCTGCGCCTCTAACGTGGAAAGGCCAATCTTTCCAGTATCGGAAGCGCACTTTTGATCACAAACGCTCGATTTGCGTCAGCCCGAAGCGTGCGAGCGAGACTTTCAGTCCGTCTTCTATCTCGATCGGCGCGGTGAATACCGCGATGCCCGGTCCAGGCGCCGCGGGCCATTGCTGGTCGCGCGTAAGATAGGCGACGCGCCGCGCTATCCCCTTGGCACCATCGACGAAGTGCAAGGCGCGGGGCGTCACCGCCGCCAGCCTGTCCGCGACCAGGGGAAAATGCGTGCAGGCGAGTACCACCGTGTCCATCCGATCGCCGCCTTCATGGTCGAGCAATCCGGCCATCACCTGGGCATAAGCACTATTCGGTGTGGGTTTGCCGCGCAGGCTTGCCTCGGCAAGCTCGACCAGCTCGGCCGATCCATGGCGCAGCACCAGACAGTCGCTTGCGAACCTGGCGGACAGATCGTCGACATAAGGCTGGCGCGCGGTGGCATTGGTGCCGAGCACGCCGATCACGCGCGTCTGCGATTGTTCGGCCGCGGGCTTGATTGCGGGTACCGTGCCTACGACCGGCAGGTCGAGCGCGGCGCGTACGCCCGCCAGCGCGATCGTCGAGGCCGTATTGCATGCGATCGTGATCAGCCGCGGCCGATAGCGTTCCGCCAGCCGTCCGAGCAAAGCGGGCACGCGCGCCGAAATCTCGGCCTCGGTCTTGGTGCCGTAGGGAAAGCCGCCATTGTCCGCGACATAGACGATCGGCGCACCGGGAAGCGCCGCGCGCACCTCGGCCAGTACCGATAGGCCGCCGACGCCGGAATCGAACAGCAATAAAGGCCGCTCGTCCTTCACTTCGGCGCGCGGAGCCCCGAGACGGTGAGGGTGGGGCTGATCCGCTCGATGTCGGTCTTGAGATGGAGCAGGGCGACGCCCGGTTGCTCAAGCGCGCGGGCGAGGGCAGGGGCAAATTGCTCGGTCGCCTCGACCGTCTCCGCCCAGCCGCCGTAGGCGCGCGCCAGGGCCGCGAAATCAGGGTTGGTCAGATCGGTCGCGGAAACGCGCGCGGGATAGCGCCGCTCCTGATGCATCCGGATCGTGCCATAGCTGCCATTGTCGATCAGCAGCACCAGCAGGCGTGCGCTCTGCCGCACGGCGGTGGCGAGCTCCTGCCCGTTCATCATGAAATCGCCATCGCCCGCAACCGCGACCGCGCGCCTTTCGGGGAATCGGATCGCCGCCGCGATCGCCGCCGGCACGCCATACCCCATCGCACCCGCAGTCGGGGCAAGCTGCGAGGGCTGCGTCGTGTAGCGCCAGAAGCGATGCGCCCAGGCGGAAAAATTGCCCGCGCCGTTGCAGAAGATAGAATCGGCCGGAAGCGTCTTGCGCAGTTCCGCCCACACAAGGCCGAGGTCGAGCTTCATGCCGTTGGCGAAGGGGGTATTCCATTCCTCATATTCGGTGTGCGCAGCCCGTGTCGCGCCGCCCGTCTCGGCGGTTTCGTCCACCGTCTGGCCCATGGCGCGCGCAAAATGGGCGACATCCGCGCAGATCGCGAGGTCGGTGCGGTAGACCCGCCCCAATTCCTCGGGATCGGGATGGACGTGGATCAATATCTGACCGGGATGGTCGGGCGTGATCAGCGCATAGCCGTCGGTCGTGGCCTCACCCAGGCGCGCGCCGACCACCATGACGAGATCCGCCTTGCGGATACGTTCGACCAGCTTCGGATTGGGCCCATAACCGAGATTGCCCGCATAGACCGGGCTATTGTTGGAGATGGCATCCTGGCGCCGGAAGGCGGTCGCGACCGGCAGTCCGCTGCGCATCGCGAACAGTTCGAAGGTTTCGCCGGTTTCTGCATCCCAATCCGCGCCGCCGACGATCGCGATCGGCGCTTTCGCCTCGCGCAGCCGGTCGTAAACCTCGTTGACCTGGTCGCGATAGCAGGCCTGCGGTGCACGCGTGACCTTCGGCCGGTCGAGCGTATCCGCCTCGCTCTCCAGCATGTCTTCGGGCAGCGCGAGCATGACCGGGCCCGGTCGCCCGTTCATCGCGGTCGCATAAGCGCGCGCGACATATTCGGGGATGCGCGCCGCATCCTCGATCCGCGCCGCCCATTTGCACAGGGGGCCGAAGAAGGCCGGGAAATCGGCCTCCTGGAACCCTTCACGGTCGCGGGCCTCCCGCGCCACGTCGCCCACGAACAGGATCATCGGGGTCGAATCCTGCATCGCCACATGCACGCCGATCGAGGCGTTGGTCGCCCCTGGGCCGCGCGTCACGAAGCATATGCCCGGGCGGTGCGTCATCTTGCCGTCGGCTTCGGCCATGAACGCCGCGCCCCCCTCGGCGCGCGTCACCACCACATCGATTTCGGGCGAGTCGACCAAGGCGTCGAGCACGGGCAGGAAACTCTCGCCCGGAACGGTGAAGATCCGCTCGCAGCCCTGGGCCGCGAGCGCGTCGACCAGGATACGGCCGCCAGTTCTCAGCTTCGTCATGAAGGCGCTATAGCCGCGCGGCTGAGCCGAGCAAACGGACTGAACCTGAATCAAGATTCAAGTTTGAAACTCGGGCTCGATATCGGCATAGGCGGCCCTCAGGAGGTTCCATGGCCAACAAGATTTATTCCGACGCGACCGCCGCCCTTGCGGGCATGCTCAAGGACGGCATGACGATCTGCGCGGGCGGTTTTGGCCTGTGCGGAATTCCCGAACGGCTGATCGATGCGGTCGAGGCGTCGGGCGTGAAGGGCCTGACCGTCGTTTCCAACAATGCGGGCATCGATGGGGTGGGCCTGGGCAAGCTGTTGCGCAGCCGCCAGATCGCCAAGATGATCTCTTCCTACGTGGGCGAGAATAAGGAATTCGAGCGCCAATATCTGGCGGGCGAGTTGGAGGTCGAATTCTGCCCCCAGGGCACGCTGGCCGAACGCTGCCGCGCGGGGGGCGCGGGCATTCCCGGTTTCTACACCAAAACGGGTGTCGGCACCGTCGTCGCCGAGGGCAAGGAAACCAAGGAGTTCGACGGCCAGACCTATGTGCTCGAGCGCGGCATCGTTGCCGATCTTGCGATCATCAAGGGCTGGAAGGCCGACGAGGCGGGCAACCTGATCTTCCGCAAGACCGCGCGCAACTTCAACCAGCCGATGGCGACCGCGAGCAAGTTCACGGTCGCCGAGGTGGAAGAGATCGTGCCGGTAGGCAGCCTCGATCCCGACTGCGTCCATGTGCCCGGTATCTACATCAAGCGCCTGATCTCGGGCGCTCCCTACGAGAAGCGGATCGAATTCCGCACCACCCGCACGCGGGAAACCGCATGAGCCGCACGCTCATGGCGATTGCTTTTGCGCTGGTGCTGGCCGCACCTTCGGTCGCGCTGACCAAGAAGACACCGTCCGCCAAGGCCAAAACCACCATATCCGCCGCGCCCAAGACCTATTTCCCGCCCGAGCCTCCGCCCGCGCCGCCACAGCTCCACGGTATCCAATATCTCTACGGCTCGGCCGAGGCCGCAGCGCTCACGCGCCAGACCTGGCGCATCCTTGCCGATTTCGTCGACGAGCAGGTGGCGAGCGGCGCGCATAAAGGCGTCGTTCTCACCCCCGACTCGACGCTTTCCAATCCGCATTTCGTGCCGTGCGGCGACAAGCCGCCCGCGATCGTGCTCGACGTGGACGAGACTTCGATCCTCAATCTCGGCGCCGAATATGACGACCTGATGGCCAATCGGAAAACGTTCGACGACGACGCCTGGGATCGGTGGGAGAAAGGTGGAGCAGCCTATGTCGCGCCCACGCCCGGCGCCAAGGAGGCGCTCGATCGCTTGCGCGATCACGGCGTGACCGTGATTTTCAACTCCAACCGCGCCGCCGTGAATGCGGCCGGGGCGGAGGCTGCGCTCAACGCGGCGGGCCTGGGGCCGGCCAAACATGGCGAGACGCTGTTCCTGTCGGGCGACGACGCCAACGGCGCGATGAAAGACGGCCGGCGCCAGGCCATTGCCGCCAAATATTGCGTGCTGGCGATGGCCGGCGACCAGCTCGTCGACTTCTCCGACCTGTTCAAGACCGAACCCAACGGCATCGCCGAACGGCGCGCGACGGTGGCCTATTCGGGCATCGCCGCTTTGTGGGGCGCGGGCTGGTTTGTGATGCCCAACCCGGTTTACGGCAGTGCGATCGAGGGCGGTCCTGACGACATCTTTCCCAAGGACAAGCAATGGCGCGATCCCGGCCCGCCCAAGCCGGTCGCGCCCCAAGCCCAACCCGATAGTCAGAAGAAAGCGAAGTAAGATGCCCTGGACCCGTGACGAGATGGCGGCGCGCGCCGCGAAGGAGCTGAAGGACGGCTTCTACGTCAATCTGGGCATCGGCATCCCGACGCTCGTGGCCAATCACGTTCCCGACGGCGTCGAGGTCACGCTCCAGTCGGAGAATGGCATGCTCGGCATCGGCCCGTTCCCCTATGACGACGAGGTCGATCCCGATCTGATCAATGCGGGCAAGCAGACGGTGTCGGAACTGCCCAAGACGGTCTATTTCTCCTCGGCTGACAGCTTCGGCATGATCCGCGGCGGGCATATCGATCTCGCCGTGCTCGGGGCGATGGAGATTTCCGAAGGGGGCGACATCGCCAACTGGATGATCCCCGGCAAGATGGTGAAGGGGATGGGCGGCGCGATGGATCTCGTCGCGGGCGTCAAGAAGATCATCGTCGTGATGGAGCATACCTCCAAGAACGGCGACCCCAAATTCATTCCCGCCTGCACGCTGCCGCTGACGGGCAAGAACGTGGTCGACATGATCGTGACCGATCTGTGCGTCTTCCAGCGTCCCGATCATCAATCGCCGTTCAAGCTGATCGAGTTGGCGCCGGGCGTCACCGCCGACGAGGTAAAGGCGAAGACGAGCGCGGCTTACGTCGCCTGACTTGAAGCCTTCTCCTGCCGAGGGAGGGTTTTTGAGGATGGAAACGGTTCGTCGCACGACGAACCGAGTCGCGGCTCGATTGACCCCCGTCGGTTCGCGCCCCAAGGCTAAAGGGTGACTTCGCCGCGTCGGCCCCGATCCTCCAAATCCTCTTCCGGTCCGCTGTGGCGCGATCCGGTGATCCTGCGCAGCATCCAGTTGATGCTGGCACTCGTCCTTATCGCCGAAGCCTTTGTGATCGTTCGCCATTTCATCGCGAACAAACCGGTGCGCGAAGGCATCCGCACCGCCGCCCAGGCCGAACGCGCGCTCGGAGCAGGGCCGCTCAACCCACGCCACTATCGCGTCAATTATGGCTGGCTCGATGGACGGGCGCGCGGCATCGTCGATCGCAAGGACATGGCCGGCCTCGCGATCGCGGTGATCGAGGACGGGCAGCTTTCCTTCATCAAGGCTTATGGCGTGGTCGACGCCGATACGGGTGAGAAGGCTACGCCGCAGACGGTCTGGCGCTGGGCGTCGGTGTCGAAGGGCGTGGCGGCGACGCTCGAAGCCCTGCTCGCGCGCCAGGGCAAGCTCAACCTCGACGATCCCATTTCCAAATGGTCCTCCACGCTCAAGCTGCCCAAAGACAATCAGAATGTCGCCACGCTGGCCGACGCGCTCTCGCACCGGCTGGGCATCGTCAAGAATGCCTATGACGACCGGCTGGAAGACAATGTCGATCCGGCGGTGATCCGCGGCGAATATGGCCCGCTCTTTCCGATGTGTCCGCCCGGCACTTGCTGGGCCTATCAGAATGTCGCGTTCGACGTGGCGCACGAGGCGGTCGAGAAAGCGACCGGGCTAACCTACGATCAGGCTGCGCGGCACTATATTTTCGGCCCGCTCGGCATGGCGAGTGCGAGCACCACCAAGGAGGGGCTGGTCGGCTCGCCGAGTTGGGCGCGCCCCCACAACGGGCGCCACCCGATTCCGGTGCAGGAAGCTTATTACCGCATCCCGGCGGCGGGCGGGGTCAACAGCTCGATCGTCGATCTCGGCATCTGGATGCGTGCGCAGATGGGGGGAGCGCCCGGCGTGTTGCCGCCCGATCTACTATGGAAATTGCACATCCCGCGCGTGTTCACGCCACGCGGGCGGCTCGCGCCTTATGACCAGGCGCTCAAGAACAGCGCCTACGGGCTCGCCTTCCGCGAGTCCGACTATCAGGGGCATCACCTGATCTGGCATCGCGGCGCAGTGCGCGGTTCGCGCTCGGAGATTATCTTCGATCCGTCGGAACGCTTCGGCGTGGCGATGCTGTGGAATTCGACCTCGGTGAAGCCGACTGGCCTGCCGCTCGAGATATTCGACCAATATTACCACCTGCCGTTCCACGATTGGGTCCAAGTCGGCAAGCCGTGATCGGCATGAACATTCTTCTAACTGGATCGAGCGGCTGGCTGGGCCGCTACCTCGCGCTACTGATGTCGGGCGAGGGGCACCGGGTGATCGGTCTCGACGTTGCCCGAGGCCCGGATACGCGTGTGATCGGGTCGATCGTGGACCGGGCGCTGGTCGCGCGTGTGATGCGCGAGCATGACATCGAGGCGGTTATCCACGCCGCCGCGTTGCACCAGCCTGATATGGCGCGCTACTCCCGCCAGAGCTTTGTCGACGTCAACGTTACCGGCACGCTCAACCTGCTCGAGGAGGCGGTTGCGGTTGGGGTCAGCCGCTTCGTCTTCACTTCCACCACCTCGCTCATGATCTCGGCCGCGATCCGGGGAGGCGAAGGGAGTGAAGCCGCATGGCTCGACGAGACGGTTTCGCCCCTCGAGCCGCGCAACATTTATGGCGTTACCAAGCTCGCCGCGGAGCAGCTTTGCCGGCTCACGCATGCCCAGCACGGCCTGCCCGTGATCATCCTGCGCACGAGCCGTTTCTTTCCCGAGGAAGATGATCAGGCCGACCGGATCGGCCTATCCGGCCCGAATACCAAGGCCAACGAACTGCTTTACCGTCGGCTGACGGCCGAAGATGCGGCGGAAGCGCACCGGGTTGCGCTCGAGCGCGCACCCGCGCTCGGCTATGGGCTGTTCATCGTCTCCGCGCCCACGCCCTTCATGCGGTCCGATGCGTCAGAATTGAAGCGCGACGCTGCCGCAGTCGTCGCACGCTACTTTCCGGACGCCGCGTCGCTTTATGCGCGCAAGGGCTGGTCGCTGCCCCGCTCGATCGACCGGGTCTACGACGCCTCCCTGGCCGAGCGGCATTTGGGTTTTCGGTGCCGAAGCGATTTCGCGGCCGTGCTTAGGGCACTGCGTGAGGATGGGCCGCTACCGTTCGCGCACGATGCGGCCTATATATCGCCGCAAGAGACCCTGCGCGATGCCTGATCAGGCTGCCTCGCGCATGAAGGGCTGGTACAGAACCACGCGGTTACGGCCCTGCTCCTTCGCGGCATAAAGCGCTGCATCGGCATAAGAGACGATCTGCTCCAGCGCGTCCGCCTGTCCGCTGCAGCAATAGACGCCCATGCTGGCGGTGACGTGGCCGACCACAGGGAAATCCTGCGCCTCGATGCTGGTGCGTAGTTTCGATGCGATGGTCATTGCCGCATCCTGATCGGAAATGCTGCAGATCAGCAGGAACTCCTCGCCGCCCCAGCGGCCGACGATATCGCCGGTGCGCGTATTGTCGCTCAGTATCTTGGCGATTCCGGCCAGCACCTGGTCGCCCGCGCTGTGGCCGTAACGGTCGTTGACCAGCTTGAAATGGTCAACGTCGAGCAGGATCACCGCAAGCGCGCCGTCGGTGCGCCGGTTCATCGCGAGCGGATGATAGAGGTCGATGATACCCGATCGGTTGAACAGCTTGGTCAGATAATCGCGCCGCGCCGACTCCTCGGCATATTGCGCAAGCCGCAACGCCGCCGCCTGGCTCTCGCGCCGCTGATCCAGATCGTTCCTTAGCTTGAGAATGCGGAACAGCAGATAAGCCGCGATCAAGACCGCCCAGGCCGCGAGGATCGCCGCATACCACGTCGCCTGGCTGATGACGCGGGCCCGCAGGACGATGCTGTGGACCTTGAAATAATAAGCGCCCGGGGGAACTAGGGTTCCTGTCTGAAACTGGAATTCGGTGACATTGTCGAGCTGGACGTGGCTGAGCGCGGGCCTGATCTTGTTCTGCGTCACCCACCATTCCGCGACCGCGAAATCCGGCATGCCGAGATGGATGATATTGTGGCCCGGCTGCGCCGAAACCTCGACCTTGTTGAACTTCAGCGTGTCGGGCTTGCCGGGCTTGCTGTAGCGCGGGTCGAAATTCTTGAAATAGATGCGGAATGTATCCGACGGCCCCTTGTAATCGAGGTCGATAGTCAGCGATTGCAGCCGGCTCAGATCATAGCCCTTGTTGGGCGTCTTGCCGTCGAGCAGCAATTCGTAGCCACAATAAGGATAAGCGTAGACCGGGCGCAGGTCGCAGCGCCAGTGGAGGGGGCGTAGCGGATCGACCGTGACCGTCGATTTGCCGCCAAGCGGCGCATCGCCATAATAACGCAAAGTGTAGAGCGACGAGCCCGGGCGGAGGGTGATCGTCTTGAGCAAGATCGAATCCTGGAATCGCACCGCGGCGAAGGTCGCCAGCAGCAGCAGGAACAGCACGATCTCGAACTGGAATTCGACAGCATTGCGCCACCCGCGCTTGGCCGGACTTTGCGGCGATAGGGCAGCGGCAGGATCGAACTGAGTTACTTTATTCATCGAGTTCCCCGTCGACACGGGATGGTCCTACCGACTCAAACCCCAGGTCGAATCCGCGCGATATGCCCTTGGAAGTCTTAATATATCGCGATGGTCCTGCTGATCCCGGCCGGCGCCCGCGATCGCGGGCACAGGATGCGCAATCCGGCCGGAAGCAGACTTTGGCGCCCTGATACGCACCCTATCTGGCCATCGGCGCCGCGGCCTCTTATGTGCCCAGCATCATGTCCGCACCCCGCACCCTGTACGAGAAGATCTGGGACGCGCACGTCGTGGCGCGCCGAGACGATGGAACCTGCCTGATCTACATCGATCGCCACCTCGTGCACGAGGTGACTAGTCCGCAGGCTTTCGAAGGCCTCCGCGCCGCCGGGCGAAAGGTGCGCCGTCCCGATCTCACGCTCGCGGTGCCGGATCATAATCTGCCGACTACGGCGCGCGTCGATGCGAACGGTAGCCGCCTGCCGATCGCGGATCCCGAAAGCGCCAACCAATTGGCCGCGCTCCAGCGCAACGCGCCCGAATTCGGCATCCGCATGTTCGACGAGGTCGCGCCCGAGCAGGGCATCGTTCACGTCGTCGGGCCGGAGCAGGGCTTCACTTTGCCCGGTACCACCTTGGTCTGCGGCGACAGCCACACCGCCGCGCATGGCGCGCTCGGCGCGCTCGCTTTCGGCATCGGCACGAGCGAGGTCGAGCATGTCCTCGCCACGCAGACGCTGCTGCTCAAGCAATCCAAATCGATGGAGATCCGCGTCGACGGCACGTTGGGCTTCGGTGTGAGCCCCAAGGACGTGATCCTCGCGATCGTCGGCAAGGTCGGCGCAGCGGGCGGCACCGGTTATGTGGTCGAATATACCGGCCAGGTGATCCGCGACATGTCGATCGAGGGGCGGCTGACCGTCTCCAACATGGCGATCGAGCATGGCGCGCGCTCGGGCTTGATCGCCCCCGACGAGAAAACCTTCGCCTATTTGAAGGGCCGCCCAATGGCGCCACAAGGCGCCGAATGGGATCGTGCGGTCGAATATTGGAAGACTTTACCGACGGATGCGGGTGCTTCCTACGACAAGGTTATAACCCTGGACGCGGCCGATATCGCCCCCAGCCTGACTTGGGGCACCAGTCCGGAAGACGTTGTGCAGATCACCGGCATCGTTCCCGATCCGATGAGCTTCGCCGACCCTTCCAAGCAGGAAGCCGCGCGGAAATCGCTCGATTATATGGGGCTCGCCCCCGGAACGCGGATGCAGGACGTTTCGGTGGAGAATATCTTCATCGGCAGCTGCACCAACAGCCGGATCGAGGATCTGCGCGCGGCGGCTGCGGTCGCCAAGGGGCGCCACGTTGCCGGCAACATCCGTCAGGCGCTGGTCGTGCCCGGATCGGGCCTCGTGAAGCGCCAGGCCGAGGCCGAGGGGCTCGACCGCATCTTCATCGAGGCGGGCTTCGAATGGCGCGAGCCTGGCTGCTCGATGTGCCTTGCCATGAACCCCGACAAGGTGCCGGCGGGCGAGCGCTGCGCCTCCACTTCCAATCGCAATTTCGTGGGCCGACAGGGCCCGGGTTCGCGTACCCACCTGGTGTCTCCGGCCATGGCCGCGGCGGCCGCTGTGACGGGCAAGCTGACCGACGTTCGGGAGTTGATGGGATGATGCTGAAGGGGGCTTTTGCGGGACTGACGGGCTTGCTGCTGGCGGGGGCTACTCAGGCCGCCGCGCTGGTACCGGTATCGCTGTGGCGGCTCGATTGCGGCAGGATCGTCGCGTTCGACCTCGACGAATTTTCGGATACGCGCGCTTATGTCGGCCGGCACAAGGATCTCGCCGCAAGCTGCTATCTGATCCGCCATGGCGATATCTACATGCTTTGGGATACCGGCCTTCCCAAGGCGATGCTCAACCATGTCCCCGATCCCAAACAGGGGCTGGACGCGGTCCTGACCGTCACGATCGTCGATCAGCTGGCCAGGCTGGGCGTGAAGCCCGCCGACATTGCGATCATCGGCATCAGTCACGAGCATTTCGACCATACCGGTCAGGCGGCCGATTTCCCGAACGCGAAACTGCTGATCGGGAAGGGCGATGTCGATGATATGCGCGGCCCCGGCAAGGATCATGCCGCCGCGCTCGATCACTGGCTGAACGGCGGCGGCGCGCTCGATCCCGTGGTGGGCGACAAGGACGTGTTCGGCGACGGCACGGTCACGATGATCGACCTGCCCGGTCACACGCCCGGTCACCATGGCCTGCTCGTGAAGCTCGCGCATAAGGGCTATGTCCTGCTCTCGGGCGACACCGCGCACTTCGCCGAGAATTACGAGACGAATGGCGTGCCTTCGTTCAACAGCAACCGTGCGGACACGTTGGCATCGCTCGATCGCTTCAAGAAGCTCGCGGCGAACCTGCACGCCACTGTGATCATCCAGCACGAGCAGGCCGACATTGCCAAGCTGCCGGCTTTCCCGAAGGCGGCGGACTGATGGAAAAGCTGACCCAGGTCGAAGGCAAGGCCTATCCGTTCGGCCGCAAGAATGTCGATACGGACGTCATCATTCCGGCGCATTGGCTGAAGACGATCACGCGCGCGGGCCTCGGCCGCGGCGCCTTCGAAACCGTGCGCGCAGAGCCGGATAACGTCTTCGAAAATCCGGACTATAAGGGCTCACCGATCCTGATCGCCGGCGACAATTTCGGCTGCGGCTCCAGCCGCGAGCATGCCGCCTGGGCGCTTGGCGACATGGGCGTGAAAGCGGTGCTGGCGCCGAGCTTCTCGGATATCTTTTCGGGCAATGCGTTCAAGAACGGCATCGCCACGGTGGTCCTCCCGCAGGAGGCGATCGACCGGTTGATGGAGGTCGCGAAGACCGACGAGATCACGGTCGATCTGGAAACCGAGACGGTCACTACGCCCTATCAGGACCGCTTCACCTTCCACATGGATCCCTTCCGCCGCGATTGCCTGATGAAGGGGCAAGACGAAATCGGGCTGACGCTGGCCATGGCCGACAATATCGGGCGATATGAGGCCACGATGGCGACGGAGCGCCCCTGGCTCTGATCGAGGAGGTTCGGAGGTAGCAAATTTCGACCGACGATCTTCTCGACACATTGCGCGCGATCGTCGGCCGGCGTCACCTGCTGACCGGCGACAAGGCGACGCGGCGCTTCCGCCGGGGTTATCGCTTTGGTTCGGGACCCGCTCTGGCCGTCGTCCAGCCCGCGAGCCTGGTCGAGCAATGGCGCGTGCTGCGCGCATGCGTCGATGCCGACGCGATCGTGATCGCGCAGGCCGCCAACACCGGCCTGACCGGCGGATCGACCCCCGATGGCGTCTACGACCGGCCGGTGGTGATCGTCAGCACGCGCCGGTTGACCGGAATCCACCTGATCCGCGAGGGGCGTCAGGTGGTGTGCCTGCCCGGCGCAACGCTCAACCAGCTCGAGGCCAGGCTTCGCCCGCTGGGCCGCGAGCCGCACTCGGTGATCGGCTCCTCCTGCATCGGCGCCTCGGTGATCGGCGGCATCTGCAACAATTCGGGCGGCGCGCTGGTCCGGCGCGGCCCCGCTTACACCGAGCTCGCGCTCTATGCGCGGGTCGACGAGGCGGGGCGCCTCTCCCTCGTCAACCATCTCGGAATCGCGCTTGGTACGGAGCCCGAAGCGATGCTCGCCCGGCTGGAAAGCGGCGCCTTCAGCGCGGCCGATGTGGATCCGGCGGAAGACCGTGCCGCTTCGGACGCGGAGTATGCCCAGCATGTCCGCGACGTGGAGGCGGCAACGCCTGCCCGCTTCAATGCCGACCCCGATCGTCTGTTCGAAGCCTCGGGAAGCGCGGGCAAGGTCATGCTGTTCGCGGTCCGGCTGGATACTTTCGCCAAGGATGGGACGACGCGCGTCTTCTATGTCGGCACGAATGATCCATCCGAGCTCACCGAGCTGCGCCGGGCGATCCTGGGCGGATTTCGAAGCCTGCCGGTAGCGGGCGAATATATGCATCGCGACTGCTTCGACATCGCCGCGCGCTACGGCAAGGATACCTATCTCGCTATCCGCGGATTGGGGACGGACCGCCTACCGCTTTTGTTCGCGGCACGCGCGAAGATCGACGCGCTTCCCTTTGTTTCAACGAACTTTTCAGATCGGATTTTACAGCGGCTGGCCAGCCTCTTTCCCGATCATCTGCCCGGAAGGCTTCGGCAGTATCGCGACCGCTTCGAGCATCATCTCATGCTGCGCGTTGCCGACGACGGCATCGACGAAGCGCGCTCATGGCTCGAAGCACATTTCCCTTCGGCTGCCGGCGACTATTTCGAATGCACGCCGGCCGAGGGCGAAGCGGCGTTCCTGCATCGCTTCGCCGCCGCCGGTGCCGCGGTCCGCTACCGTGCTGTGCATCCTGAGGAGGTGGAGGACATCGTCGCGCTCGACATCGCGCTGCCACGCAATTGCACCGACTGGACCGAGCAGCTTCCCGAGGCGGTCGCGCGGCCGATCCTGCACAAGCTCTATTACGGCCACTTCCTGTGCCACGTCTTCCACCAGGACTATATCGTGGCCAAGGGTAATGATTGTGTGGCGCTGGAGCATGCGATGCTGGCTTTGCTCGACGCGCGCGGCGCCGAATATCCGGCCGAGCATAATGTCGGGCACCTCTATGAAGCGAAGCCTGCATTGCGCGCGCATTATGCGGCGCTCGATCCCTGCAACATCTTCAATCCCGGCATCGGAAACACACCGCGCGACCGCGTCAGGCTGGGCTAGCGCCCCGCGGCGCGATGGCGATCAGGAAGGCGACCGCCGTACCGATGCAGAGCTGGAACGGGAAAGCGAGGTGCAGCAACGGCGAGGGGAGGCCGATCGCCGCGGCGATCACCGGCTGCAGCAAGGTGATCGTCACGAAGCCCGCGATCAAGGAGGCGATGACCGACGTTGTGGTACCCCGTTGGGTCAGCACCGCCGCGAAAAACACGCCGAGCAGCCCGGCATAAGCGAACACCATCACCTGCAGGGCGAATTCGAGCAGGCCGATCCTGGCGACGTGCTGCCAATAGAAGGACAGGACCGCCACGATCAGCATCGCGACACCGATTACGCCCATGCCCGCACGCCCCGCCTGGACGTAATGATGCTCGTCGGACCCGCCGTGCCGCTCGCGCCAGGGGCGATAGAAATCCTGGATCAGCACCGACGACATGGCATTCAGCGCCGAATTGGTCGTCGCCACAGCCGCCGCCATGATTCCGGCGGTAACCAGCCCGCGCAGGCCCGGCGGCAGCTGCGTCAGGATATAGTGCATGAAGATGCTGATCTTCTCGCCGCCGAACGCCTTGCCCGCCGCGGCGGTGGCGCCGCCCATCAGCTCGGGCCGGTCGTAGAAGACGTGCAGCAGCAATCCGATCGTGATGAAGATCGTGACCACCGGTACCGTCGCGATCACCGACGCATAGAGGCTCCGCGCGCCGGTGCGCGCATCGCGGCAGGCGAGCAGCCGCTGCGTGACGTCCTGATCCAGGCCCGACGAGCCGATATAAAGCAATGCGATGCCCGTCACGATCGCGAGCAGGGAGAAGGGCTTGGAGGGATCGAGCGAAAGGTCGAACAGGCGGAGCTTGTCGACCCCGCCCGGCGCATGCGCCAGGCCATGCAGGATATCCGCGTTGCTCGCGGGAATGGAAAGACGCAGGAACACCAGAACCGCGATCGCCGAGGCGAGGAAGACCGCGAACTGGATCAGGTCGATCCACAGCACCGATCGCAGACCGCCGACGAACGTGAAGAAAAAGCTGGCGGCGACCAGCAATGCCGCCGCCATCAAGATGCCTTGCGCGCTGACGGTCGAGCTCATCACCATCGCAACCGCGATCGCGGCCAGATAGAGTCGCGCGCCGCCCGCCAGCACGCGTCCGATCAGGAATATCGCGCCCGCCCAGCGGGTAGCGCGCGCGCCGTATCTTTGCGCCAGCAGCTCGTAGACCGTCGTCACTCGCGCCGCGTAGAAACGCGGAATCAGCACCCGCGCGACGAATATCGCACCCAAAAGCCCGCCCAGATTGGTGCCAAGATAGGTGAAGTCGCCATTATAGCCGAAGTCCGGCCCGCCCAGGAACGTCGCGGCAGACTGGGTCGCCGACAAGACCGACACCGCCGCCAGCCACGCCGGCACGGTCCCGCCCGCCAGGAAATAATCGCGCGCAGTCTCGGTATGGCGCGGGGTGAAAGCCCAGCCACCGACCACCAGCACGGCTAGGTAGCCAACGATCACGATCCAGTCGAAAGGCGCGAAGCTCGTGGTCATGGATAAAGCAGATAATGCGCGCGCCGCGCCTTGAACCGATTCAGCTCGGCCTGCCATCCGGCCGCGATCGTACGTGGGTCGACTCCGGCCTTGATCTGGTCGAGCACCAGCCGGTTGCGCAGCAGCCGGTCAACCCGATCGATCGCGAATTGCCCGCCATAGAGTTTCCAGAGCGCTGCGACCGTCTCGATGCCGAGCTCGGGCGCGTCGAGCATATCGCGATCGCGAATGACGATCTCGATACCTTCGACCGCGTGACCAGCATAAGGATAGAGCTTGTCGCTCGCCGCTACATAAGAGATCGGCCTGAAACTGGCTCCGGGGATCATGCGCGCGTTGAGATAATCGGCCAGCGCCTGCCCCCGGATCCACGGCGCGCCGAAGCGCAGGAACGGGGCGCCGCCCGGCCCCTTGATGTTGATATTGCTGCCTTCCAGCAAAGCCGTGCCCGCATATGCGGTGGCTTGCGCGAGGCTGCGCAGATTGGGGGAGGGGTGGATCCATTCGAGCCCGGTCGCGTCATACCAGTCGGCGCGGTTCCAGCCCGTCATGCGGATCACGGTCAGCCGCGCCCCGATCCGGCCCTCCACGTTGAACATGGTCGCCAGCTCGCCCAGCGTCATGCCGGGCCGCATCGGCTCGCTCCAGGGGTTGGTATAATCCTCCAGTCCGGGCGTCGAGACAGGGCCTTGGACCGCGACGCCGTTGATGGGGTCGGGTCGATCGAGGATAACGATCTCGACCTTGCAGGCCGCGCCCGCCGTCAGGAAATATTTGGTCAGGGTCTGGAAGGTCCAATAACGCACGCCCGCATCCTGCAAGTCGATCGCGACCGCATCCACGCCCTGCAATTGCTGGCAGGTGGGATATCGCTCGGCTTCGGTCTTCCCATACAGGGTGACGATCGGCAGCCCGCTCGCCGGATCGCTCTTGTCGCTGATATTGGTGTCGTCGGTCGCGGCGTTGATGCCATGTTCGCCGCTGAACAGCTTGACCACGATCAGGCCGGGAATCGCAGTCGCGGCGTCCTGCCGCAACACATCAATCGTTCGCCGGCCCTGCGCGTCGACGCTCACCGGGTTGGCAAGGATCGCCAGCCGCAAATGTCCGCCATGGCGTTTCGCGACCGCGCGCAAGGGCGCGAAATGCTGATCCTCCAACACGTCGATGCCCGTGTGCACCCGCGCCGCGGCGGGCATAGCCAGGATCAGCGCGATCAGCAGCGGGGCGATCCGCTTCACGGCTTCGGCACCGCCCGGTCGAGCGCGGACAGCACCGCCGTATGGATGGCAGGCCGGGCCTGCGCGATCAGGCCATTGTCGCGCGTCGGATTCACCCGGTTGGTCAGCAGGATTATGAAGGCGTCGCGATCGGGATCGATATAGATCGATGTTCCTGTGAACCCGGTATGGATCAACGCCCGCGGCGAGGCGAGCGGGCCGAACAGCCCGCCCGGCGTCGGCGTATCCCAACCCAAAGTGCGCGAGCTGCCGGAAGGCATATTCTGCTTTGTTGCGAACAGACGGATCGTGCTGGCCTGGATCAGACGTCTGCCGCGATAAATGCCGCCCTTGAGGTAGAGCTGCGCCAGCGTCGAAAGATCGCGCGCGGTCGAGAACAGGCCGGCATGCCCTGCCACGCCGCCCATCACGTAGGCATTCTCGTCATGCACCACGCCGCGCACCAGCATGTGGCGGAACATGTCGTCCTGCTCGGTCGGCGCGATTCGCGGGAGCAAAGCCGGCGAGGGCCGGAAGCCCGTATCTTTCATGCCGAGCGGGCCGAACACCGCCTTTTGCAGGAAAGCATCGAGCGGCAGGCCCGACAAGCGTTCCACGATCTCGCCCATCAGGATCATGTTGATGTCCTGATAGCGATAGACGCTGCCCGGCGGATCGGGTGCGGCCATCGTGTCGATCTGGCGCAATATGCCTTGCCGGTCGTGGGCCTGCTGCCAGAGAAGGCCCGACGGTTTGAGACCCGAGCTGTGGGTGAGCAACATCCGCACCGTGATGGCATCGTGTCCCAGTGTGCCGCCGAACTCGGGAAGATAGCGCACGACCGGCGCATCGGGATCGAGTTGCCCGCGATCGTAGAGGATTTCGGCGGCGGTGGTGGTGCCGATCACCTTGGTGAGCGAGGCGAGATCGAACAGGGCATCGACCGGCATAAGCGGCGCGTCGGGCGAGGAATCGATCCGGCCAAACGCCTTCAGCGCCAGCAGCCGATCATGCTGTCCGACCGCCAGCACCGCGCCGGGAAAGGCCTTTTTCGCGACCCAATTGTCGACCTCCGCAAAGGCGGCGGCGAAGCGTGTGTCCTGCGCCTGGGTCGCGACGGCCAGCGATCGGGCGGACAGGCCGGCCGTTCCGGCCGGCAGGGCGAGCAGCCCTACCGTGAACGCCAGCCGGAGGCGCCAGAGTCTCACCTGCCGGTGATACCCCGCGCCAGCAGCAAGGCGCCCGACACCGGATCGCCGAGCGGTTCGCTCAATCGCTCGGCGGTGCGGACCCGCAGCCAGGGCCGCAGCCGTATCGCCAACCCGCCGACCAATGCCAGCCGCGGCACGCCATGGTTCAGGATCGTGGTGATGAAGCGTTCGACATGCAGTACCGCGTCTTCGACGATCGAAAGCGCGATCTCATCGCCGCCCTCGGCATAGCCCATCACCAGCGGCGCGAACTTGGCATAATCGGCGGGAACCGCGCCATCCATCCAGGCGATGAAGCGGACCGTGTCGTGATCGAAGCGTTCGGTGATGCTTTCCGAAAGCGGGGTCCGCTTGGTGCGACCGTCAAGTGAGCGCAGGGCGTGGCGCACCGCGCTCAGGCCAAGCGCCGCGCCGCTGCCCTCATCCGAAATGGGAAAGCCATAACCGCCGACGGTGAAGCGCCGGCCATCGACCTGGCCGAAGCCGATCGAGCCTGTGCCGATCACCAGGATCGCGCCATCCGCGCCGCCATGCGCGCCCAGGTTGGCAATCGCCGCGTCGCTGTCGAACACGATATGTTTGAACGGAAAGTCGAGCGCGGCCAGCGCTTCGGCCATGCCAGGGCGGCGGATGCCCGCAATGCCCATGCCGGCCCTGATCCCGCGCCAGCGCTCTTCGGGTATCGCGGCCGCGCGAAGCGCTTCGGTGATCACTTCGATCAGGCGCGCATGGAGCGGCTCGATACCCATATTGGTGTTCGCCGGGCCGCCCTCGGCGGCGCCGAGCATATTCCCTTCCGCATCCACCACGCGCACGCGGCAATGGCTTCCGCCGGCATCGACGCCCAGGAAAAGCTCCGTCATGTGCACGGCATCGCGGAAGCTCGGGGCGGTGTCGAGCCTCAATTTTTCCGTGGCTTCCGCCGCGGATCGCATGCTTTCCGCGCCGCTCTTGTCCCGATACGATGGCGACTGCCCGCAATATTCGAGGTCCCCGATGTCCACCGAAACCGCCGACCCTCGTTTCGCCGATGTCGAGCGCTGGCCGACCCTCTCGGCGGTTGAGGCTATGCTCGAAGGACAGCTGGCCGCGATCGCCGCGTTGAAGGGACAAACCGACAGCATTGCCGCCGCCGCGGACGCCGCGGCCGCGCGTCTGCGCAAGGGGGGACGGATCGTCTATGTCGGCGCGGGCACCTCGGGGCGGCTGGCGGTTCAGGATGGGGTCGAACTCGTCCCGACTTACAATTGGCCATCGGAACGGCTCGTCTTCCTGCTCGCGGGCGGTACGGAGGCGATGACGCGCAGCGTCGAGGGGGCAGAGGACGATGCTGGCAAGGCGCGGGCAGAAGTACTGGCCGCATCGGTCGGGCCGGACGACGTGCTCATATCCGTCGCGGCAAGCGGCCGTACGCCTTACGCCGTCGCCGCGCTCGAAGCCGCGCGCGAAAACGGCGCGCTCACCATTGCGATTGTCAACAATCCGTCGACTCCGCTGCTGAGCGCGGCGGACCATGCCATCGTCGCCGATACCGGATCGGAGATCGTCGCGGGTTCGACCCGGATGAAGGCCGGGACCGCGCAAAAAGCCGCGCTCAACATCCTCTCGACCGCGATCATGCTGCGTTGCGGCCTCGTCCATCGCGGGCTGATGGTGAATATGCGCGCCTCGAACGAGAAGCTTCGCCATCGCGCGCGGCGCATGGTCGCGACGCTGGCTGGGATCGATGAAGATCGCGCCGCGGAGGCGCTGGCGCGCGCCGGCAACGATCTCCGCCAGGCGGTGCTGATCGCACGCGGTTTCAGCCCGCAGGAGGCCATCGATCGGCTCGCACGTGCGGGCGGCGATCTCGGCGAAGCGCTCGCCGAAAGCTGAGCGAGGGTTGCAATCTCCAATTAAACCAACGCGATCCCGTTCCTGGTAGAGGTTTGTACTCTTTGAAATTTAAGTGTCACAAAATAAAATAACCCTAGTTCATCCATGGCGGACAAGAAAAATATTTGATTATTGAGATGGTCACATTGTGACTCCCAGTCAGGAATGTTAATTACTGATTGGGAATCTCAGGGAGAGGTTGCCTTTTTCATGGACGACTTTGGGGAGTATCCGGCATGTTCAAACACTTGCTCATATCGGGCGCCTTCGTGGCGCTTTTCGCGGGCGGCGCGGCGCAGGCGCAAACCCTCCTGCAGGACGGTTTCAATGGTCCTACCCTCGCTTCGCCGGGCTCGGTGGGTTCGGGTTTCGCTGTAGGGTCCGGCGGCGCTTATGTGAGCGGTGGTCAGGCCGTGGTCGGCACGGGCGGCGGCAACGATCAGAATATCTACAGCCTCGATACGTTCGATCCGACAAATACCTCGCTGACCTGGGTCGTGGACCAACGTCCAACCATCGGCGCGGCCGGCGTATCGGTGGGTTGGGCGCAATCGAACATCTACACCTGCGCGGGCTGCGGGCCTGAAATCTATCTTGAGGCGCGCGATGACCGGATCGTATTCGATGTGGTCGGCGACAATGGCTTCTGGCGTTATTATTCGAATGGTCCGATTGGCGGCTCCGGGCCGATCACCATGTCGATGAACCTGACCGCGACCGGCTATACGTGGAACATCAGCGACAATGGGGATTCGCGATCCGATTCCGGACTCTGGGCGGCGGGGTTCGGCATTTCCAATGTGATCAACGCTGCCGGCGGCAACCTGTCGACCTTCGGCGCGACGCGCAGTGACGCGCCCTCGGCCGATCTGGGTAAATTCGATCGGGTCAGCGTATCGACCTTCGTTCCTGAGCCCGGGAGTTGGGCGCTGATGCTCGTGGGTTTTGGCGGCATCGGTGGGGCGTTGCGGTCTCGTCGCGGCGCGACGCGAGCGCCCGCGCTCGGCTAATCTTCAGGCACCTCTTCTCGGGCACCGGCCGGGGTATGCGCCCGGCCGGTTTTCCCGTGCCTTGTCGATCGCGCGAATAAGCCCGGCGCACGGTCGATAGGTTCATGACAATCCGTCCGCACCGGTTTAGGGCGCCCGCGTGCTTACGCTCCGCCGCCATTTGAAGCTGCAGCGCTGGTTAGCCGCCTGGCTGATCGCGCTCGCGCTCGCGGTGCGCCTGCTCGTGCCTGCCGGCTACATGCCGATGGCGGGAAAAGCGGGGCTTGAGATCTGCGCCGAGCAGACACCCGATATGGCGTCGATGCCGGGCATGACGGCAATGGATGCCATGCCCGGCATGTCCGGGAAGCGCATGGGTCATGGCAAGTCCATGCCCGGCGATCATGATCACGATTGTGGTTTCGGCGCGGCGGTCGGTGGGATCGCGCAGCTTCCGACGCTGATCCTGCCGGCATTGCTGGCGCCGGTGGCATTGCCGCAAGCCTTCGTCGTCCAGAGGATCATGCGTCCGGGCCTCGGCCTCGCGGCGCCCCCTCCGCCCAAGACCGGACCGCCTAGCTTCCTTCGCTGACCCGTTCCGGCGCGCCGCGGCACGCCCTTTCGTCATCGAGGGAAAATCATGTTCATTGTCTTATGTGGCGCGTCGTTCCGGCGTGCCCTTCTGCCTGTGGCATTGGCCGCGGGCGTCAGTTCCGTCGCGGGGGCCGCGGTTGCGGACACAGATTCCGATCAGGTGATCGTCGTCACTGGCCAGAAGCCGGTCGAAACGATCGAGAATCCGCCATCCAGCCATGCGTCGGTAGACGCGGCCACAATCGCGGCGACGGTCAATGCCACCAATGTCGAGGATACGCTCAAATATCTGCCGAGCCTGGTGATCCGGAAACGCCATATCGGCGATACCCAGGCGCCGCTCGCGACGCGCACATCGGGTGTAGGCGCAAGCGCGCGCAGCCTGATCTATGCCGACGGGGCCTTGCTCTCCGCGTTGATCGGCAACAACAACACCTCCGCCTCGCCACGCTGGTCCATGGTCACGCCACAGGAGATAGCGCGGATCGATGTGCTCTACGGACCATTCTCGGCGGCCTATCCGGGCAATTCGATCGGGGCGGTGGTCAACATCACCACGCGCCTGCCCGACAAGCTTGAGGCAAGCGCGAGCGCGGGCACAAGTCTCCAGACCTTCGATCAATATGGCACGGACAAGGATCTGCCTGCATATCGCCTCGGTGCGACCGTGGGCGATCGCACGGGGCGCTTCGCCTGGTTCTTCAGCGCCGATCATGTCGACAGCAAGAGCCAGCCGCTCGCTTATGTCACCGGAGCACGCACCAGCAGCACGGTGACGGGCGGTTATGACGATGTGAACCGCACCGGCGCGCCGATCCGCGTATTTGGTGCGGCGGGGTTCGAGTATCAGCGAGAGGATAATCTCAAGCTCAAGCTGGCCTATGATGTCACGCCCGACGTGCGGCTGAGCTATGTCGGCGGCCTTTTCCTCAACGACACCGCCGCCACTGCGCAAAGCTACCAGCGTGATGCCGGCGGCAATCCGTTCTTCACCACGGCCTATGACAGCAACGTCTATCTCTATGACGAACGTCATTGGTCGCATGCGCTGTCGGCCAAGGGCGACGGCAGCGCGTTCGATTGGGAAGTGATCGGTACGCTCTATCGCTTTTCGCACGACGTGCAGCGCACCCCAACCGGCACGCCGCCCGCCGCATTCGACGGTGGTCCGGGCAACATCACGCGATTGGACGGCACTGGCTGGGATACGCTCGACGCCAAGGGGAGCATGCATCTCGGGGCCCAGACGCTGGGCTTCGGCGCGCATTGGGATCGCTTCACGCTCGACAGCAATCGCTATGCGACCGCGGACTGGCGCGAAGGCGGGGAAGGGGCGCTGAACCTCGCTTCGCGCGGCAAGACCCGCACCGCGGCCTTGTGGGTGCAGGATGCATGGACATTTGCGGCACCGCTGACGCTTACTATCGGTGGTCGCTATGAATGGTGGCGGGCTTTCGACGGCTTCAATTTCTCGGCGTCGCCCGCGCTCAGCACGACCCAGCCGACGCTTTCGACGGCGCGTTTCTCACCCAAGGCGTCGCTTGCATGGACGCCTGCGGCAAGCTGGAAGGTGACTGCCTCCTTCGGCCGCGCCTGGCGCTTCCCGACCGTGAGCGAGCTCTACCAGGTGGTCACCACCGGCGCGACGCTTGCGGTCCCCAATCCCACCCTCAAACCCGAACGCGCCACCTCGGAGGAACTGGCGATCGAACATAAGGGGATCCGCCTGTCTTTGTTCAACGAGGTGATTGACGATGCCTTGCTATCGCAGCTTGCGCCGCTGAACGGCGGTCCGGTGCTGGCGACCTTCGTCCAGAATGTCGATCGCGTGCGCACCCGCGGGATCGAGATCGCGTTCGACAAGCCCGATTTTCTGCCCCGTTTCGATCTGTCCGGAAGCGCCACGCTGGTTGATCCCAGGATCCTTGCTGATGTCGCTTTCCCGACCGCGATCGGCAAGCGCCCGCCACAGGTGCCGCGGCGCAAGGCGACTTTGGTAGCGACCTATCATCCTGACGATGCGGTCTCGCTTACGGCAGCCGCGCGCTACAGCAGCCGTTCCTTCGGTACGATCGACAATTCCGATCCGGTTGCGCACACCTATCAAGGCTTCGAAAGCTATCTGGTGGCTGACACGCGCGCGGTGGTGAAATTATCGCCGCATTGGTCGCTCGCGGGTGGGGTCGATAATCTCACCAACCGCAAATATTACCTGTTCCACCCCTTCACCCAGCGGACCTTCACCGGGGAGGTGAACTGGAAATTCTGACCTAAAGCTTGGCGTGCCGGGCCTCGATCGCATCCCAGATCAGGCCCGGCGTATCCGTCCCGTTGAAAGTGTCGATCGCGACGATGCCGGTGGGGGAGGTGACGTTGATTTCGGTCAGATAGCCCGCAATCACGTCGATCCCGACGAAAACCAGCCCGCGTTTGGCAAGCTCGGGGCCGATCCTGGCGCAGATTTCGAGCTCGCGCGGCGTCAATTCGGTTGCCGCACCTTTGCCTCCGACGGCCAGGTTGGACCGGATTTCGCCCGCTTTCGGGAGCCGATTCACGCCACCGGCGGGCTTGCCGTCGACCAGCACGATGCGCTTGTCGCCCTTCGAAACGTCGGGAAGGAAGGCCTGAACCATGAACGGTTCGCGCCACACCTGGCCGAACAATTCGGTCAAAGCGGCGAGATTGGCGTCGGTTTTGCCGACATGGAACACCGCCGAACCCGCATTTCCGTAGAGCGGCTTGACCACCACCTCGCCATGTTCGGCATGGAAAGCGCGCGCTTCTTCCAGCCGGCGGGTGATCAAAGTAGGCGGCATGAACTCGGCATAGTCGAGCACGAACAGCTTTTCGGGCGCGTTCCGGACCGCTGCAGGATCGTTCACGACCAAAGTCTGGTGCTGGATCCGCTCGAGCAGATGCGTCGCGGTGATATAAGCGAGGTCGAAGGGCGGGTCCTGCCGCATCAGGATGACATCGACATCATCGGCCAGATCGAGGGTCTGAAATTCCCCCGATTCATGGTGATCGCCGACCACGCGCTGCACGGTCACAGGCCGTGCCGGCGCGGTCAGGCGGCCGTCGCGGTAGGACAGATCGCCCGCAGCATAATGGAAAAGCCTGTGCCCCCGGGCCTGTGCTGCCAGCATCAAAGCGAAGGTGGAATCGCCCGCGATATTGATCCGTTCGAGCGGATCCATCTGGACGGCGACGCGCAGGCTCATGCGGGAACTCCCTTTGTCAGGCGCGGGAGTTAGGGATTGGGTGCGGCTTTGTCACCCGATCCAGGCGTTTTCGATGTGGCGGAGCGCGCGTCCGGGCGCGATCAGGATAACGTCCACGCGCATATCGTCGCCCGGTTGCATGTAGCGGGCGCCTAGATATTCGGCCGCCGCGGCGACCCGAGCGAGCCGATATTCGTCGATCGCGAAATCGAGTTCGGCCCCGGTCCGGCGCCGTTTCACCTCGACGAAAGCGACGAGATTGCCGCGCCGGGCGATCAGATCCACCTCGCCCGCAGGCGTCCGCACCCGTCGCGCGAGGATGCGCCAGCCCTTGAGCCGCAACCACCATGCCGCCGCGGTCTCGCCCACGCGGCCCGCGCGTTCGGCTTTCCGGCGATCCCTCATCCCTTCATTTCCAAAGCACGGGCGTAGAGGTCGCGCTTCTGGAGGCCCGTCGCCTTGGCTACCTCGCTGGCCGCCTTGGCGGCGGGCAGGCGCTTCAAAGCCTCGATCAGCAGGGCGTCGGCATCCTCGGCCGAGGGGGCAGGGGCTTCGCCCGGCGGTGCGACCACGATCACGATCTCGCCTTTGGGCGGAGCATCGGCATAGCGAGCGGACAAGGCGGACAGGTTATCGGTCACGCACTCTTCGAACGCCTTGCTGATCTCGCGCGCGACGGCTGCCTCGCGATCGCCCAGCCCTTCCGCCAATGCCGCGAGCGTGGCTCCGAGGCGCAGGCCCGATTCGTAGAGAACCAGGGTGGCGCGAACCCCGGCAATCTCTGCGATAGCGTCCGCCCGCGCCTTCGCTTTGGACGGCAAAAAGCCAAGGAAAAGAAAGCGATCGGTTGGCAGTCCGGCCAGCGTCAAAGCCGCGACGGCGGCGCAGGGGCCGGGAATCGTAATCACCGCATGTCCCGCCGCGCGCGCATCGCGCACCAGCTTGAATCCAGGGTCCGAGATAAGCGGCGTGCCCGCGTCGGAGACCAACGCGATCGCCTCGCCGCCCAGCCGCGCGACCAGGCCCGGACGCACCCGGTCCGCATTATGGTCGTGATAGGGAACCATCGGCCGCCTTGTTCCGATATGCGCAAGGAGCTTGGCGGTAACCCGGCTGTCCTCGACCGCGATCAGGTCGGCACGTGCCAGAATGGCGGCGGCACGCGGGGAGAGGTCGGACAAGTTGCCGATCGGGGTCGCGACGATGTAGAGGCCGGGCGAAAGTCGCCCTTCCTCGGGCGGAGAGGAATTCATGGGAACGAGCATGGCAGAGGCACCCCCCCGGCGGCAATCGGGCTTGTTTTCGCTCGCGCGTATCGCCGGCCTCGGTTTGGCGGTCATGCTGGCCGCCTGCTCGACCGTGGTGCCGCGCGGCGCGCCGCCGCCGCCCGTGATTGCCAAGCCCGCGCCCAAGCCGGTCAATCCCAACGGCTTGCCGGAGGATGTCGCACGGCATCGCATCGCCTTGCTGGTGCCGCTCAGCGGTCCCAATGCCGCGGTCGGTCAATCGATCGCCGATGCCGCCGCGATGGCGCTCGCCGATACGGGCGGCAAGGCGCTGCGCATCACCGATTATGATACCGCGCAGGGTGCCGAAGCGGCCGCGCGCAAGGCGTTGGCGGACGGCAACAAGGTCTTCCTTGGCCCGCTTCTGAGTGAAGATGTTCGCGCGGTGGAAGGGCCGGCAGAGGCGGCGGGCGTGCCCGTCATCGCTTTCTCCAACGATGCCGATGCGGCCGGCGACGATGTCTGGCTGCTCGGTTTCTCGCCGGCCCAGTCGGTCGACCGGATCATTCGCTTCGCAAAGTCGAAAGGCCTGACGCGCTTCGCGGGCCTGATCCCGCCCGGCGTCTACGGCCGCAACGCATCCAACATGCTGATCCGCACGGCCGAAGCCGCGGGCGGCAGCGTCGTTGCCATGCAGACCTACCAGCGCTCGCCCAAGTCGCTGGCCGCGGCGATCCAGGGCATCTCCAAGGAGAAATATGACGCGGTGCTGATCGCCGACAGCGGACGGATCGCGATCGCGTCGGCGCCCTTGATCCGCAAGTCGAGCGGGGCGGCGGTGCGCATCCTCGGCACCGAATTGTGGAATGCGGAACCCAGCCTCAACAATTCACCCGCCATGGCGGGTGCCTGGTTCGCCAGCGTCGACGATTCGGTCTTCAAGCAATTTGTGACGCGATATCGCGCGCGCTATGGCCACACGCCTTACCGTCTGGCGAGCCTGGGCTATGACGCGGTGCTGCTGACCGTGCGCATTGCCAAGGACTGGAAGGTGGGCGACCGTTTCCCGGTCGATGCGCTGGCGGACGAGGGCGGCTTTTCGGGCGTGGATGGCGCTTTCCGCTTCTCGAAGGGCCATATTGCCGAGCGCGCGCTGGCCGTGCACCAGCTGGGGCCCAATGGCGGGACGGTCGTCTCGCCCGCGCCGACAGGCTTCTAAAGCACCACGTCCGCCAGGATCGCGTCGAGCAGCAGCATGCCCGACGGCGTGACGCGCAACCGTTCCTGCGTCTGCTCGACCAGGCCCATCGCGGAAAGCTGCTCCACCGCACGCTGATCGACCGCCGGATCGGTCCGCGAGCGGGGCAGGCCTTCGTCGAGACGGAGCCCCATCACCAGTGCCTCGCGCCGCTGTGTGTCGGAGGATAGCGCTTCCTCGAGCTCGATCCCCTGTCCGTCGCGGTCGATCCGGGTTAGCCAGTTTTCGGGCTTCCTGGCGCGCGCGGTGGCGACGCCGGACCGCCGCCCATGCGCGCCGGGCCCGACGCCCAGATAGTCGCTGTAGCGCCAATAAGTGAGGTTGTGGCGGCTCTCCTGACCCGGCCGCGCATGGTTGGAGATTTCATAAGCCGGCAATCCCGCCGCCGCCGTTATCGCCCGTGTCGTCTCGAACAGGTCGGCGCCATGGTCGGGATCGGTCGGTACCAGTTCGCCGCGCGCGGCCATCGCCGCGAAGCGCGTGCCCGGCTCGATCGTGAGCTGATAGAGCGAGAGATGCCCTGTCCCCAGGCCGAGCGCGCGCGCCAGCGTCTTCTCCCAGTCGGCCTGGCTCTGGCCGGGAAGGGCATAGATCAGATCGAAGCTGACCCGATCGAACGCCTTCTGCGCGGTATCGAGTGCTGCCAGCCCCTCGGCGACGTCATGCGCGCGGCCAAGGAAGCGCAGCGCCGCGTCGTCCAGCGCCTGCAGTCCCAGGCTGACGCGATTGACGCCCGCGGCGGCCAGTCCTTTGAAACGTGCCGCCTCCACCGACGAGGGGTTCGCCTCGAGCGTGATCTCGATATCGTCGGCGAATCCCCAGTGACGCTCTGCGGCGTCGATGATCGCGGCCACCGTCTCGGGCGGCATCAGCGAAGGGGTGCCGCCGCCGAAGAATATCGAGGTCAGCGGGCGATTTGGTCCGACATCTGCCTCATGCGCGAGGTCGGTCAGCAGGGCCGTGCGCCAACGCGCCTGATCCACACTTTCGCGGACATGACTGTTGAAATCGCAATAAGGGCATTTCGAGACGCAGAACGGCCAGTGGACGTAGAGGGCGAGCGGCTCTTGGGTGTCTATCGGCGCAGCCATGCCTTCGCTTCATACACTTTGTCGAGGATCGGGCCGACCAGAGGCCAGCTCTGATAGCTTTTGGGGGTCAGGTCCGACCGCGACGAGAATTGGCCGCCGAGCGGCGGGATTGCGAGCTTGGTGGTCAGCTCGGGATGGCGCTCGCGGAACATCGTGAAGGAGGCGTCGCGATACATCGGGCCGCCTTCCGGGTGCCCGCGCGGCCGTGTGGTACAGCTTTGCATATAGCCGGCGACCGCCTGTGCGAAGGCAGGCCTTACGCCGTAAAAGTGGCCGCCGATCGTGCCTCCCTGATAATCCTCCAGCCGCGGCCAGCCGCTCGTTTCCGGCACGAGATAGCCGAGATAGATTAGGTCCCAATCCAGCGCCTGCACGTCGGGCGCCACCTTGCGGAAGGCGGCGATCCGGTCGAAGTGGAAATCGATGTCGTCTTCCAGGATGAGCATCGATTTCCCCGACGCGGCGCATTCCTGCATCAGCGTCATATGGCTGGTGAAGCAGCCGCGCACGCCTTTGCTCGGAAAGCCATTGGCATCGTCGAACGAAAGCCCGTCGAAAACCTCCACGCTTAGTTTTGCGAGGCTGAGGTCGTAACGGGCAAGGCTCGCGTCGATCCGCTGGCGACGCTCCGCACGCGCCTTCATGCTGATCAGGCGGCGGCTCCCGAAGCCGGCGAATAACTCGACCAACGCGTCCCGGGCCTCGTCGCGATCTGCTCGGTCCATGCTTGCCCCTGGGATTGCCGACGTCGTCTCAGATGGAGACGCCACGGCTCAAGTCAATTGATAACCGCGGCCACCAGCTTGCGGAAGGCGTCGGAACGATGGCTGATCGCGTGCTTTTCGGCCGGATCGAGCTCGGCGAAGCTGCGCGTATCGCCCAGCGGCACGAAGACGGGATCATAGCCGAAGCCCATCGTGCCGCGCGGCGGCCAGGTGAGTCTACCCTCGCAGCGGCCCTCAAAGCTCTCGACATGGCCATCGGGCCAGCAGAGCGACAGCACGCAGACGAAATGCGCGTCGCGGCCTGCTTCCGGACCCTTGGCCTGGAGCGCATCCTCGACCTTCTGCATCGCCAGATACCAGTCGCGCCCGTCGGGCGTCTCCGCCCAATTGGCGGTATAGACGCCGGGATCGCCGCCCAGCGCGTCGACGCACAGCCCGCTATCGTCCGCGAGCGCGACCATACCCGAAAGGTCGGCCGAGAAGCGCGCCTTCAGCTCGGCATTGGCGGCGAAGCTTGTCCCGGTCTCCTCCGGCTCGGGGATGCCGAGCGATCCGGCCGAAACCGGCTCGATCCCATAAGGCTCCAGCAACGCGCGGATCTCGCAGACCTTGCCCTCATTGTGGCTGGCGATGACGAGCTTGCCGGGCTGCAGCTTGCGATGCGGCACGGGGGCGGGTTCGTCGTCGTCCAGCATGATCGTCACCGTCCGGTCGCCTTCAATTGCGCCGCGAAGATTTCGGTGCAGCCGATCCGCGCAAGGCGGAGCAGGCGCAGCAAAGCCTCCTCGTCATAGGTCGCTCCTTCGGCAGTAGCCTGCGCTTCGGCGATATTGCCGTCGGAAAGGAGCACGAAATTGGCATCGGCATGGGCTGAACTATCCTCGATATAATCGAGGTCGAGCACGGGCGTTCCCTCCCAGATGCCGCACGATATGGCGGCGACTTGCGCCTTGATCGGGTCGACCGTGAGCAAGCCCTGCTTCAACAGTCCGTCGACCGCGATGCGCAGCGCGACCCACGCGCCCGAGATCGACGCGGTGCGCGTGCCGCCGTCGGCCTGGATCACATCGCAATCCAGAGTGATCTGACGCTCGCCCAATGCCGTCAGATCGCAGACGGCGCGCAGGGAGCGGCCGATAAGGCGCTGGATTTCCTGGGTGCGGCCAGACTGCTTGCCCTTGGCGGCCTCCCGATTGCCGCGCGTGTGGGTGGCGCGGGGCAGCATGCCATATTCGGCGGTGACCCAGCCCTGGCCCTTGCCACGCAGGAAAGGGGGCACCTTTTCCTCGACCGAGGCGGTAACGAGCACCTTGGTCTCGCCGAATTCGATCAGGACCGATCCTTCGGCATGCTTGGTATAACCGGGCGTGATGGTGATCGCCCGCATCTGGTCGGGGGCGCGGCCGCTGGGGCGCATGGGAATCCTTTGTTTAACGATCTTCCGAGGCGGCTGCCGGTATATTACATGAAGGGGGATGACCACCCCCGTTGCCGAACTGTCGACGCGTGCACGCGACATCTTCCGGATGGTGGTCGAATCCTATCTGGAGACGGGCACGCCGGTCGGATCGCGCACCATATCGCGCTTCGGCGGGCTCAATCTTTCGCCTGCCTCGATCCGCAACGTGATGCAGGATCTGGAGGAAGTCGGGCTGCTCGCCGCACCGCACACTTCCGCCGGGCGGATGCCGACCGAGACCGGGCTTCGCCTGTTCGTCGACGGCATGATGCAGACCGCCGAACCCTCCGCGCAGGAGCGCGCCGCGATCGAGGCGCAGGCGCGCGGTCCGGTTGAAGAGGCGCTCGCGGCGACCAGCCAGGTCCTGTCCGGCCTGTCGGCTTGCGCAGGCCTGGTGCTGGTGCCGCGCGGCGAGCCCGTGCTGCGCCAATTCTCTTTCCTGCCGCTCAATCACGGCCAGGCGGTCGCGATCCTCGTCGGTGGCGACGGGTCGGTCGAGAATCGCGTGGTCGATCTGCCGCCCGGCGTCGGCCCTTCCGCGCTCAACGAGGCGGCCAATTATATCAGCGGGCGCTTGTCAGGCCTGACCTTGGCCGAAGCGCAGGTCCGGCTGGCGGATGAGATCGCCAAGGGCAAATCCGCGCTCGACGCCGCAGCACAAAGCCTGGTCCGGCGCGGGCTGGCCGTCTGGTCCGAGGACGGATTGCGCCGTCCTGTGATGATCGTGCGCGGCGCCGCCAACCTGATCGACGCGAGCGCGGCCGAGGATCTGGAGCGCGTCCGGCAATTGCTCGACGAGATCGAGGGCAAGGAAGAGATTGCCCGCCTGCTCGACAGCGCGCGCGGCGCCCGTGCCATGAAAATCTTCATCGGATCGGAAAACAAGCTGTTCGCGTTATCTGGTTCGTCCGTGATCGCCGCACCCTATCACGGGGCCGACGGACGCGTGGTCGGCGTGGTAGGGGTTATCGGACCGACGCGATTGAACTATGCGCGTGTCGTTCCCATGGTGGATTTCACCGCACAAACACTGACGAGATTGATGGCATGACAGAAGAGACGACCACCCCCGAAGCCGAAGACCTGCGCGAGGAAACCGCAGCCGCCGCTCCGGAAGTGGCCGAGCATGACGCGACCACCGGCCTCCAGGCCGAGGTCGAAGAGCTCCGCAAGCAGCTGCTTTATTCGCAGGCGGAAATGCAGAATGTCCGCCGCCGGATGGAGAAGGACGCGCAGGATGCGCGGGCCTATGCCGCCACCAACTTCGCGCGCGATATCCTGTCGGTCGCCGACAATCTGGCGCGTGCCTTGTCCGCTATCCCGCCCGCGATGCGCGAGCAGGAAGGCACCAAGGCCTTGGTCCAGGGCATCGAGATGACGGGCAAGGAGCTGGAGAATGTCTTCCAGCGCAACGGCATCACCAAGATCGAGAGCATCGGCGCTCAGCTCGATCCCAATCGCCACCAGGCGATGGTCGAGCTGCCCAGTGATCAGGCGCCCGGCACGATCGTCCAGGAGATGCAGGCCGGCTACATGATCAAGGACCGCCTGCTGCGCCCGGCGCTGGTCGGCGTTGCCAAGGCGTCCGAACAGCCCCGCGTCGATCTGGAGGCCTGATCCTTCATGGTGGGGGGGCTCATCCGGCGTTTCGTGCGCAATCGCGCGTTGCGCACGGGCAAAGGCAGGGGCTTGTTCCTGCGCCTGTGTCGCCCCTCGATGGCCGAATATGTCGAATATCTGCGCCGTCACGGCGGCTTCGTCTCGATCGGCGAGCGGTGCAGCATCCTCCCCACCACCTTGTTCACTGATCCGGCTTATGTGCGGATCGGCAACAACGTCCATTTCGCCACCTGTTCGATCATCGGGCACGACGGTTCGGCCGGCATGCTGGAGGCTGCGCGCGGCATTCCGCTGGACGGCACCGGTAAGGTCGATATCCGCGACAATGTCTTCATCGGACATGAAGCGATCATTTTGCCGGGCGTGACGATCGGGCCCGATGCGATCGTGGCGGCGGGTGCGGTGGTGAATCGCGACGTGCCACCCGGCGCAGTGGTCGGCGGTGTACCCGCCAAACAGATTTCGACGGTCGACGAGGTGTTCGCACGGCGCAAGGCGGAGACGGAAGCCTTGCCCTGGGCGGACCTGATCGCACAGCGCAAGACGTTCGTCGATCGAGCGATCGAAGGGAAGCTGCGCGCCGCGCGACGCGCGCATTTCTACCCCGACGCCTGAGCGAGCAGTTTTTCGAGAACCGGATCGGGCCGATTCGCCTGACGCGCGGCGAAGAGGTGCTCCACGATCATGGCCTGTTGCTCGATCCCATAGCTCCGGAAGGGACGACCAGGCGTGATACGGTAGGCGTAGCGGCAGAAGGGATGCCGCCTGATCGGCAGGCACAGACCCCGCTGATGCTGCCAGACATGCGTGAGTTCGTGCACGAAAAGATTCTGCAGGTTGGCCGGCGCCTCGCTGAAATCCGCACGCCACAACCCGCCTTCGGGATGGAACCAGAGATGGCCATCCGGTGCCATCGCCACATTGCGCGGCTGGAACGGAAACCATTTGGCGCGGTGGATCCGGACGCAATCGGTGTCGAGCGCGCCACCGAACAGCGAAACCGCCAGCGCGCGCTCACCGGGCGTGAGCGGGCGGCCCGGATCGCGCCGAAACAGGCTCAATAGGGCGGGTCCTCGCCCGCGCTTACCGTCTTGGCCTCGGCCTCGGCGGTAGTGCCGTCGGAGAAGCCGAAGCGGAGCGGCACCGCCGTGCCGGGTTTGACCACCGGATCCAGCCCGATCAGCATTGCATGGTTGCCGCCCGGCTTGAATTGAACCGTGCCGCCCGCGGGAATGTCGACATGGTCGAGCGGCGCCATGCTGGTCATCCCCTGCATCCCGCGCATATTCTGATGCATCTCGGTCTTGGCCGCGAGCGCGCTTTCCATCCGGATCAGGACCTTGTCGTGCCGCCCGCCCTGGATGGTGAAATAAGCGGCCGCGGGTTGTCCGGACACGGCGGGCAGGCGGACCCAGGCCTCGTGCACCTTGGGTTCGGACGAGGGCGAATGGCAGCCGGCGAGCAGCAGGACAGGGGCGAGGAGCGCGATGCGGCGGGTCATGCCCGCCCCTCTAGGCAAAAAGCTCCAGCGAAAACAGGCCCGATCCCATGTCTTGCGATGGCTTCCCGCCTACCTATATCGGCTCACGGACCATGCTGTTTCGGGACAAGCGTCTGCCTAATGAGGGGGCGCGCCGGCGGCGGGACAGGGTACTGACAAGAGGATTACAATGGCTAAAGTTATCGGGATCGACCTGGGTACGACGAATAGCTGCGTCGCCGTCATGGAAGGCGGCAAGCCCAAGGTGATCGAGAATGCCGAGGGCGCACGCACCACGCCTTCGATCGTCGCCTTCGCCAAGGATGGGGAGCGACTGATCGGCCAGCCGGCCAAGCGCCAGGCGGTCACCAACCCCGACAATACGATTTTCGCGGTGAAGCGCCTGATCGGCCGCCGCTTCGACGATCCGATCACCAAGAAGGACACCGAGCTGGTCCCCTATCACATCGTGAAGGGTGCGAATGGCGACGCGTGGGTCCAGGCGGGCGGCGAGGATTATTCGCCTAGCCAGATTTCAGCCTTCATCCTTCAGAAGATGAAGGAAACCGCGGAGAGCTATCTCGGCGAGACGGTGACCCAGGCGGTCATTACGGTTCCGGCCTACTTCAACGACGCGCAGCGCCAGGCGACCAAGGACGCCGGCAAGATTGCGGGTCTTGAGGTGCTGCGCATCATCAACGAGCCGACCGCGGCGGCGCTCGCCTACGGGCTCGAGAAGGACAATAACAAGACGATCGCGGTCTACGATCTGGGCGGCGGCACGTTCGACGTGTCGGTGCTGGAGATCGGCGACGGCGTGTTCGAGGTGAAGTCGACCAACGGCGACACTTTCCTCGGCGGCGAAGATTTCGACGCCAAGCTGGTCGAATATCTCGCGGACGACTTCAAGAAGGCCGAGGGGATCGATCTCACCAAGGATCGCCTCGCGCTCCAGCGCCTGAAGGAAGCCGCCGAGAAGGCCAAGATCGAGCTGTCGTCGGCGCAGACGACCGAGGTCAACCTGCCCTTCATCACCGCCGATGCGACCGGCCCGAAGCATCTGGTCAAGAACATCACGCGCACCGATCTGGAGCGTCTGGTCGAAGATCTGATCAAGCGCACGATCGAGCCCATGAAGAAGGCGCTCGCCGACGCCGGCCTCAAGGCCGATCAAATCGATGAGGTCGTCCTCGTCGGCGGCATGACCCGCATGCCCAAGGTGCGCGAGGCGGTGAAGACCTTCTTCGGCAAGGAGCCGCACACCGGCGTCAATCCTGACGAAGTGGTGGCGATCGGCGCGGCGGTGCAGGCCGGCGTGCTCCAGGGCGACGTCAAAGACGTGCTGCTGCTCGATGTTACCCCGCTGTCGCTGGGTATCGAGACTTTGGGCGGCATCATGACCAAGATGATCGACCGCAACACGACCATCCCGACCAAGAAGAGCCAGGTCTATTCGACCGCGGACGACAATCAGAATGCGGTCACGATCCGGGTCTTCCAGGGCGAGCGCGAGATGGCGGCGGACAACAAGATGCTGGGCCAGTTCGACCTAGTCGGCATCCCGCCGGCGCCGCGCGGCGTGCCGCAGATCGAGGTCACGTTCGACATCGACGCCAACGGCATCGTCAACGTCAGTGCCAAGGACAAGGGCACCGGCAAGGAGCAGCAGATCAAGATCCAGGCTTCCGGCGGTCTGTCGGATTCCGACATCGACAAGATGGTCAAGGATGCCGAGCAGTTCGCCGAAGAGGACAAGAAGCGTCGTGCCGCGGCCGAGGCCAAGAACAATGCCGAAAGCCTGATCCACGCGACCGAGGGCCAGCTCAACGAGCATGGTTCCAAGATCGATGCCGAACTGAAGGCCGAGATCGAGGCAGCGGTTGCCGCCACCAAGAGCGCGGTCGAGGGCGGCAATGCCGACGAGATGACCGAGAAGACCCAGGCTTTGTCGCAGGCCGCGATGAAGATGGGCCAGAAGATCTACGAGGCGGAGCAGGCCGCGGGCGCCGCGGCAGCTTCGGGCGAAGGCGAGGCCAAGAAGTCCGACGAGGATGTGGTCGACGCCGAATTCTCGGAAGTCGACGACACGAAGTAAAACAGACCCTCAGCCCCTCTCCCCTTGCGGGAGAGGGGTTTGGGGAGAGGGGGAGCAGGAGGTTGAATCTGATGATGTGTTTGTCCGAAGACCCCTCTCCCAACCCTCTCCCGCAAGGGGAGAGGGTTTAAGGTTACGATGGCTGAAGTAGATTTATACGAACTGCTCGAGGTCGAGCGCACCGCGGACGACAAGACGATCAAGACGTCCTACCGTCGCCTCGCGATGGAATGTCACCCGGATCGCAATCCGGGCTGCGAGAAATCCGAGGCCAAGTTCAAGGCTATCAGCCAGGCCTATGATGTGCTCAAGGATCCGCAGAAGCGTGCGGCCTATGATCGCTACGGGCATGCCGCCTTCCAGAACGGCAATGGTGGTGCGGGACCGCAGGGCTTCGAGGGCTTTGCCGATATTTTCGAGAATATCTTCGGCGAATTCATGGGCGCGGGCCGTGGTGGCGGCCGTGGCGGCTCGTCCGTCCAACGCGGCGCCGACCTGCGCTACGATCTGGAGATCACGCTCGAGGAAGCCTTCCACGGCAAGACCGAGGAAGTGCGCGTCGACGTTGCCGCGAAGTGCGAGACCTGCTCGGGCACCGGCGCCAAGCCCGGTACCAGTGCCAAGGGCTGCGCCACCTGTCACGGCCATGGCAAGGTGCGCGCGCAGCAGGGTTTTTTCGTGATCGAGCGCGTTTGCCCGACCTGCCACGGCAAGGGCGAGGTGATCAGCGAACCGTGCGGCGATTGCCGCGGTGAGGGCCGCTACGAGCGCTCCAAGACGCTGCAGGTGAAGATTCCGCCGGGCGTCGACGAGGGCACGCGCATCCGCATGCAGGGCGAAGGCGAGGCCGGTGCGCGCGGCGGCCCGCCGGGCGATCTCTACATCTTCCTCCATGTGAAGCGGCATGCCTTGTTCCAGCGCGAAGGCACGACCTTGTTCGCGCGCGCACCGATCAGCTTCTCGACCGCTGCCTTGGGCGGATCGATCACCGTACCGGGTCTCGACGGCCAGGCGCATGAACTCCGCATCCCGCCTGGTATCCAGTCGGGCAAGCAGCTCCGCCAGCGCGGTGCCGGTATGCCCGTGCTCAACGGTCGTGGACATGGCGACATGGTGGTGCAGATCGAAGTCGAGACTCCGACCAAGCTGACCGCGCGGCAGAAAGCACTGCTCGAGGAATTCCGATCGACCGAGACGGGCGAGGAATGCCCCGAAGCAAGCGGCTTTTTCTCGCGGCTGAAGGGCATGCTCGCCGGGGAGTGAATCGGCAATTCGTCATTGCGAGGAGTGCAGCGACGAAGCGATCCAGGACCGAATCTGGCAGATAATGCGGGTCTGGATTGCTTCGCTGCGCCCGCAAGGACGAAATATCAGTCTTTTGGCATCCCAAGCACGTAAGGCTGATAGGCGTTCTGGAATTCGGGCAGGGCCTCGCAGGCCTTGCTATGTTTCTTGAGCGCCTTGAAGCCGTCCAGGTCGAACGCGCCTGGCAGCGCCTCGCGCAGGAAGCAAAGCATCGTGCCGATCATGATGTCGGCATGGCTCAACCGCTCGCCGAACAGCCAGGGGGTCGTGCGCGCCGCACGCTCGCGATCGAGCAAGACCAAGGTCTCCGCGACCTGACTGTGCAGCCGTTGATGCCAGAAGGGCGTCGCATTTTCGTGGAAAGCGCCTTCGTAAAGCAAAGCCACGCCTTTGTCGGCCGCCCCTGCCGCAAAGGCCGCGAGGCGCAACACCTCGCCCTGCTGCGGCCAGTTGCGGCTGAGGAAGGCGCCGAAACCCGCCATATGATCCAGGATCTGCACGATCGTGCCGCTGTCGGTGATCGCTTCGCCGTCCGCTGTGACCAACGTCGGCACGCGCATTAGCGGATTGACCTCCGCGATCTTGTCGGCGTCGCCGACCGCGGACCAGGGGCGATGCTCGTAACTGAGCTTGTAAAGCTGCAGCGTCACCGCCACGCGCCGCACGAAGGGCGAATCATATTGCCCGATCAGGATCATATTATTCCCCACATCCCCTTGGCCGGAACCTAAACCACAATCCCGGGCGTCCGAACAGACGGCATCGGTGGCGTGGAGAAGCATTGCCGCTTATGTGACGGAAATGCCTCGTCGCCCGCACCCCGGCCTGCCCACACGCCAGCAGATCCTCGACTTCATCAGCAATAGTGCTTCTCCGGCCGGCAAGCGCGAGATTACGCGCGCCTTCGGCCTGCACGGCAATGAGAAGATCCAGCTCAAGGCCTTGCTCAAGGATATGGCGGACGAGGGGCTGATCGATAGCGCGCCGGGCCGCGCCTTCCACAAGATGGGCGGCGTGCCCAAGGTCACCGTCCTGCGCATCGTCGACATCGACGATAGCGGCCAGGCGGTCGGCGTGCCCGACAATTGGCAGGCCGAGACGCCGCCGATCCGGTTGCGTGTGATCGAGCATGGCAAGCGCGGCGCGGCGCTTGCGCTGGGGGATCGCGTGCTGGCGCGGACCGAGGAGGCGGGCAAGGGATGGGTCGCGCATCCGATGAAACGGCTCGCCCGGGGTGAGGAACAGGTGCTGGGCGTCCTCCACAAAGAGGGCGATCGTTTATGGCTGAAACCGGTCGATAAACGCGAACGGCGCGAGCTGATGGTGTCGGACGCGGGCGACGCCCAGGTCGGCGATCTGGTACTGGCGGAGAAAGCCGGCCGCCCGCCGCGCATAACCGCGCGCGTGACCGAAAGGCTGGGGGAACCGTTCGCGCCACGCAGCTTCAGCCTGATCGCGATCCACAAGCACGGCATCCCCGACCGTTTCTCCGAGGAGGTGATCGCGGAGGCCGTGAAGGTCGCGAAAACGCCGCTGGGCGCGGAGCGCGAGGATTTGCGGCATCTGCCGATCGTCGCCATCGATCCGGCGGATGCGCGCGACCATGACGATGCGGTCTGGGCAGCGCCCGACGATGATCCTGCCAACCAGGGTGGCTTCAAGGCGATCGTCGCGATTGCGGATGTCAGTTTCTATGTCCGCCCCGGATCGGAACTGGATCGCTCGGCGCGCAAACGCGGCAACAGCGTCTATTTCCCCGATCGGGTCGTGCCGATGCTGCCCGAACAATTGTCCGCAGATATCTGCTCGCTCAAGGAAGGCGCGGATCGCGCAGCGCTCGTTTGCCATCTTGTGATTGAGGCAAATGGCGCGCTCAAGAGCTGGAAATTCACCCGAGCGGTTATCCGCGTTGCGGCGAATATCGCCTATGAGGATGCGCAACGCGCGATCGATACCGGCGAGGGCGACCTGCTCGAAGAGGCGTTGAAGCCGCTCTGGGCCTGCTGGGCGGCCCTCGCCAAGGCGCGCGACAAGCGCGATCCGCTCGAACTCGATCTGCCCGAGCGCCGGGTAATGCTCGACGAGAAGGGGCACATCCTTTCGGTGGCGCCGCGCGAGCGGCTCGATGCGCACCGGCTGATCGAGGATTTTATGATCGCAGCCAATGTCGCGGCGGCCAAGGCGCTCGAAGCCAAGAAGGCCGCGGTGATGTACCGCGTGCACGAGCCGCCGAGCCGCGAGAAACTGGTCGCGCTCAAGGATTATCTCGCCACCTTCGGGATCAATTTCGCGCTGGGCCAGGTGGTGAAGCCCGGCACCTTCAATCACTTGCTCGACCGGATCGGCGAACGCGACGAGCGGCCGCAGATCATGGAGCAGGTGCTGCGCACGCAGACCCAGGCTTATTATGCACCGGTCAATGCGGGCCATTTCGGTCTCGCGCTCGGCAGCTATGCGCATTTCACCAGCCCGATCCGGCGTTATGCCGATCTGCTCGTCCACCGCTCTTTGGTGGGCGCCTACCGGCTTGCGCCCGCGGTCGACCAGACCCGGCTTCCGGGCGAGGACGAGGCGGCGTTCGTCCGGATCGGCGAAGCGATCAGCGCGGCCGAGCGCCGCGCGATGGAGGCGGAGCGCGAGACGATCGATCGCTATGTCGCGGCTTTCTGTCGACCAAAGTCGGCGAGCTGGTCGACACGCGCATCACCGGCGTGCAGCCCTTCGGCTTCTTCGCGACGGTGGAGGGGCTGGGCGGCGACGGGCTGGTGCCGGTCTCGACGCTCGGCCGCGAATATTTCCGCTATGATGAAGCATCGCAGGCGCTGGAGGGCGAAGAGACGGGCACGCGCTACACGCCCGGCCTGAAGCTCAAGCTGCGGCTGGCCGAGGCCAATCCGATCTCCGGCGCGCTACGGTTCGAGATCGAGGGTGCGGAACCGCCGCTCCGTCTACCGCAGCGCAAGCGGAGCGACCGCATCGTCTCTCGACGCGGACGCCCTGCGAACATACGACACAGCAACAAGCGCAGATAAGGAGTCGGGGATGCGGGCGATCTGGAAAGGGGCGTGCGCGCTGGCTTTGGCTGCGCTGGCAGCGGGAAGCGCGATGGCCGCCAAGCCGACCGCCTCCGCCTGGGACGCGCAGCGCCGGCTCGACCGCGGCGTCAACATCATCGGCTACGACCCGCTCTGGAAAGACTTCAAGAACGGGCGGTTCAAGACCTACCATTTCTACAAGATCCGCCAGGCGGGGTTCTCGACCGTGCGCGTGGTGCTCCAGGCGTTCGATCATATGGATGCGCACAACCGCCTGTCGCAGAGGTGGATGGATACGCTCGATTGGGCGATCAACGGTGCCACCCACGCAGGTCTGAACGTGATCGTCGACGAGCATGATTTCGAGAAATGCAGCGACGATATCGACGCCTGTCAGGCCAAGCTGGTCGCCTTCTGGCAGCAGGTGGCACACCATCTGCGCAAGCAGGGCGACAATGTATTGTTCGAACTGCTGAACGAGCCGCACGGCAAGCTCGATGCCGAACATTGGAATATATTGCTCGCCAAGCTGATCCCGGTGGTCCGCCGCGACAATCCGACCCGCAACCTGGTGATCGGGCCGACGCAGTGGAACAGCTTCCACCAGCTCGACAATCTGCAGCTGCCGGAAAAGGACCGGCACATCATCGTCACCTTCCATTATTACGATCCGATGCGCTTCACCCACCAGGGCGCCAGCTGGGTTCCCGAATTTGCGCATGTCTCAGGCGTGACCTGCTGCACGGCGGAGGAGCGCGCCAGGATCGACAGCGATTTCGATCAGGTGGCCGAATGGTCGAAGGCTCATGACCGCCCGATCCTGCTGGGCGAGTTCGGTGCGCGCGAGGGCGGCGACATGGCCTCCCGCGTCGCCTGGACAAGGGCGGTCGCACGTTCGGCCGAGCGGCACGGTTTCGCCTGGGCTTATTGGCAGTTCGACAGCGACTTCATCGTCTACGACATGAAGAAGCAGGACTGGGTCCATCCGATCTTGAAGGCGCTGATCCCCAATCGGGATTGATCGCTTGGCAGACTCCCCAACCCGTTCGCGCTGAGCTTGTCGAAGCGCAGTCCTGTTTTTCCGATCGATTCAGAAGTACAGGGCTTCGACAACTCAGCCCGAACGGGTTTGTTTTGGGGCTGACGGCACCGATCCGGGGGAGCCTCGTCATGTACATCTGCGGCTTGGTGATCGCTGTTCCCGCCGAGAAAAAGGACGCCTATCGCGCATGGGCCGAGCGCAGCGCCGACATCTTCAAGCGTTATGGTTGCCAGGAAATCGTAGAAGCCTGGGAGGATTTCGTTCCCGACGGCAAGCGGACCGACTTCCGCCGCGCGGTGGCGGCCAGGCCGGGCGAGAAGATCGTCTTCGTCTGGCAGGTCTGGCCGGACAAGCCGACCTTCGAACAATCCGAAGAGCGGATGCACGCGGATGGCGTGCTCGACGATGCGGGCGAAATCCCGTTCGACGCCAGCCGCCTGATCCTCGGCTGCTTCACGCCGCTCAGCGTGATGGGGCGCAGTCTCTCTTAAGGTCTGAGACCCACCAGCACCGACTTCGCCACCAGCCCAGCTTCGGTCGAACAGGCGGCAGCATCAGGCACCAGCGCCGGATTGGCGCGGGCCGCCTTCAATTCCGCGCGCGCGGCTTCGAGGTCGGCCTGATAGGCGGCGGTCTGGCGGACATTATCCATCGTCACCGTCGCGCCGAGGCGGCCGGCTTCGATCGCGCTCATATTGTGCGCACCGCACACGATCCGGCTTTCGCCATAGGAACGCGCGCGGATCTGGACCGGGGTGGCGCGATCGGGCTCGGCGTCGGACAGGACCATGCCGAAGGTCCAGCCGCGCGTGCTGTGGCCCGAGGGATAATCGTAGCTCTTCGCCAGCTCTTCCTTGGAATCGCACACCGGGCCGTTGTCGATCAGGAACGGGCGCAGCCTTTTCCAATGATCCTTGGCCAGATTGTTGGCGCACGCGGTATCCGCATTGGCTTCCGCAAGCAGGCGATAGGTGGCGGGCGTGGTCTCGGGCGACAATTTGACGCCGGCCGCGCAGTTGAAATCCTTCATTACATCGATCACGGAGGACGGCACGTCCGCGGTCGCGAGCTTGCCGCGCGGCGTATCGAGCATCTTACGCGTGGCGCGGAAAACCTCGCGGTCGGCCTCGTAGCGGATATCGCCTTTCTGCGGCGCGTCCGGAACCACGGCGGTGATATCGACCGGCGTGGAGAGATAGCCCTTATATTCGGAAGCGGCGGCCAGGCTCACCGCGGCGCCGACAAGAAGGACGATCTGAAGGCTACGCGTCATCTGTCACTCCTTGCCGGGTCGGCGGGATAGCGGCTTGCAGCATCTTGTCTGAACCCAGTCGCGCTCAAAGCCGCGGCAGCGTCACGCCCTTCTGGGCCATATATTTGCCCGCGCGGTCGGCATAACTGACCTCGCACGGCTCGTTGCCTTTGAGGAACAGGAACTGGCACGCGCCTTCATTGGCGTAGATTTTCGCCGGAAGCGGCGTGGTGTTCGAGAATTCGAGCGTGACATGGCCTTCCCAGCCGGGCTCGAGCGGGGTCACGTTCACGATGATGCCGCAGCGCGCATAGGTCGATTTGCCGAGGCAGATCACCAGCACGTCGCGCGGCACGCGGAAATATTCGACCGTGCGAGCGAGCGCGAAGCTGTTGGGTGGGATGATGCAGACGTCGGTCTTGCGATCGACGAAGCTGTTATGTGCGAAGTCCTTGGGATCGACGATCGCATTGTCGACATTGGTGAAGATCTTGAACTCGTCCGAGACGCGCGCATCATAGCCGTAGGACGAGAGGCCGTAGCTGATGCAACCGTCGCGCCGCTGCGCCTCGACGAACGGTTCGATCATGCCGCTGGTCTGCGCTTGTTCGCGAATCCAACGGTCGGACAGGATGGACATGGGCGCTCGCTGCGAGGGAAAAGGGAAACAGCGTTTTGCCGGAAAGGCGGCCAAGGGCAAGGGGAGCGATATGAAGACGACGCTCGCGATCACATTGGCGCTGGGATGCGCGGCCGCCGCATCGGCCACCGACTGGCCTGCGTCCTGGCACGAGCCGGCCGAGCCGTTCCACATTGTCGGCAATATCTATTACGTGGGCAGCAAGGGCATCGCCGCTTATCTGATCGTCTCGCCCAAAGGCGATATCTTGCTCGACGGCACCGAGGCCGAGAATGGCGCGATGGTCGAGCGCAACATCGCCAGGCTCGGTTTCAATATCCGCGACGTGAAACTGCTACTCAACAACCACGCCCATTTCGATCATGCCGGGGCACTCGCACAACTGAAGGCGGACAGCGGTGCTGTCTTTCTCGCCAACCCCCGCGACAAGGCGATTTTAGAGACGGGGCATATCACGCTCGAAAACAGCAACGATCTGCTCGATTTTCCGCCGGTGAAAGTGGACGGATTGCTCCGCGACGGAGAGGTGGTTCGTGTCGGTCCAATCGCGATGAAGGCGATCTTCACACCCGGCCATACGCCGGGCTGCACCAGCTGGAGCACGACGGTTCGCGATCATGGCCGCACACTCGCGGTGGTCTTCCCCTGCAGCATCACGGTCGGGGGCAACCGGTTGGTCGGCAACAAGGATTATCCTGACATCGCTGCCGATTTTCGCCGCAGCTTCGCGCGGCTGGGCGCGATGAAGGCGGATGTCGTGCTGACGGGGCATCCCGAACTGGCGGACGTTCAAGGCCGGGCCGAGCGGCGGCCCGGCGACGGGCCAGACGCTTACATCGATCGGACGGTGCTGCCGAAATTGGTTGCCGATTCGCGTCGCGATTTCGAGCGCGAGCTGACCGGGCAGCAGGCGCGCCGCTAAGCGGCGGAAAATGCCGGCGCCCTCCGGCCGGCGCGCACGGCCCTGATCAGGTCCGCCAAGGCCGAAGGCGCGAAGGCGAGGCCGATCGGCAGGATCGGCGCGAACAGGAAGCCCCAATAAGCATTGTCGGGACGGCCGAGTATCAGGAAGACACCGAGCCAGAGGACCAGAATTGCGGACGTGCGCGCGGCATAGCCGTCGGCCTTGGCTAGCCAGCCCAGCAGGGCGAGCGGTACGACAAGCGCCGCAACCCAGGCGGGCAGCGCGATCAGAAGCGAGGATTGGCGCGCAAGCGTGAGATCGAAGCGCCAGCCGCCCAAAGTCGCCCAACCGGGTGAGGTGACGTCGCTCGCCTGCGCGATCCCTGCGACCATCGACCAGTGGAGAGCAAGCGCGGTCAATGTGATCGCGCAAGCACCAACCCACGCATATGCCTCGCGTTTTCGGCCATCGAACCATGCCGCCCCCGCCATCACGACCAGGAATGGGAAAGCCAGTTCGCGGATCAGGGCGGCCGTCAGGGCCAGGACCAGGCTTGCGGCCCAATGCTTATCGGTTCGGCAGGCGAGCGCGAGCGTGATCAGCAATCCTGCCCACACCTCGTGCCAGACCCACATGCCCGCTTGCACGAAGGCGCCGGCGGAGGTTGCGGCAAGCAGGATGGTGGCCTCGCGGAAAGGCGCGCGGAGATCGGGCACGAGCCGGATCACGGTGGCCGCTGCCGCGGCGATTGCCAGCAGGCGCAGCAGCAGGTCTGCGGCGGTCGGGCCGATCCTGGACATGATTGCGGTCAGGACCGGCGGACGAACTGCGGTATAAGGCTTGAGCGGGTAAAAGCTTGCGCGATGCTCGATCGCGACCGCGTGATAATAACTATCGCCCTTTGCGACGCGCGCGGTGATCTGGCGATAGAGCGAGGCATCCCCGCCTTCGGGCGATCCGGTCGGATTGGTAGTCGGCGTCAGCGCCAGCCCGGCCGCAATCAGTAGGAGCAGCGTCAACAACACGCCCAAAGCCGTGCCGGACGAAAGCTTCGCCAGACGGGTGGGGATGCGGGGTGTCGGCCTGACGGTCGGCATGGCGCCGGCTTATGCGCGCAGAGGAGTTAAAAAGCCCTTTGGAGACGCTACCCGCTTCAACCGCCGCCGACCGGCTTTACCGCCGCGTCGGCGAAAGCCGTGGCCATACCCCGCTCACGCCAGGTGTCGAGATCGGCGCGTACAGCCGCGAACTTGGCGTCCCATGCGCCGTAGGAATCCGCACCCAGCACCAGCCTTAGCGGTGGTTCGGCGCTGTCGATCGCCTCGAGCATGACCGCTGCGGCTTTGGCCGGATCGCCGGGCTGACTGCCATCGCCGCCATAAAGATAGTTTTCGACCGGCTCGATTACCGGACGATAGGCGTCGATCCGGGTGGTCGGGCGCATATTGGCACCGCCGGCAAATTCGGTCCGAAAGGCACCGGGTTCGACGATGATCACCCGAATACCCAGCGGCTTCACCTCGTCGCGTAGCGCCTCGCTCCAGCCTTCCAGCGCGAATTTCGACGCACAATAGACGCTGAACCCGCCGACTGAGACCGATCCGCCGATGCTGGTCAGCTGTAGGATCGTGCCGCTGCCTTGCGCGCGGAAAGTCGGAAGCAATTCGCGTGTCAGCTCGGCCGCCGCGAAGAAATTGACCTCCATTTGCGTTCGGAGTTGATCGGGCGCGAATTCCTCAGCCGCGCCGAGCGAACCCTGGCCCGCGATATTGGCAAGCACGTCGATCCGCCCGAAGCGCTCCAATGCCCGGGCGACCACGTGCTGACGTTGGGTCGCGTCGGTAACGTCGAGCGGCATGGCCAGCGCGTTGTCGCCATAAGTCCCGGCAATCGCGTCGAGCGCCTCCGCACGCCGTGCGGTCAAGACCGCGCGGTCGCCGCGTTCGAGCGCGGCTCGCGCCAGCGCCGCGCCGAAGCCGCTCGATGCACCCGTGATGAAATGGACCTTCGACATAATGTACCTCGCGTTCGAAGGGTTAGAGGTGTTTCAGCCGATACCCAGATCGCCCGGCCCGAAGGCATGCGGCAGCAATTCCGACAACAAATGCCGCCGCAGGATCGCGCCGTCCGCCGAGGCGCAATAGACGATGATGTCGCGATGTCCCATGTCCCCGGCCTCGTTCAGGACCTGGCGACAGCGCCCGCAAGGATAGATTGGCGTGTCGCCCTCCAGTCCCGATTTGCCGATCGCGCCACCGACGATCCCGATCGCGACCACATCTTTCAACCGACCGGCAACATTGGCGGCCGCCAGCGCGACCGTTTCGGCGCAGAGCGAGAGGCCGTAGCTCGCATTCTCGAAATTGGTGCCGGGGATGATCGTGCCGTCTTCCAGCAACAAAGCCGCGCCGACCCCGAATTTCGAATAAGGCGCATGTGCGTTCTTCGCCACCTCAAGCGCATGGTCGATCAGCACGCGGCCGGCGACATCCTCCATCGCGATCTCAGCCACGGAGATGGAGCGCCGCGATCAGGGTGAAGAGCCGCCGGGCGGTCTCGAAATCCACTTTCACCTTATTCTCCAGGCATTCGATCAGCAGCTCGGCGCCGCCATTGTGGATTCCGCGCCGGGCCATGTCGATCGTCTCGATCTGCGCCGGACTCTGCTGGTCGCTCAGCGCGCGGAAATAACTCTCACAGATCGCGAAATAATCCTTGATCGGCCGCCGGAAGCGCGTGAGCCCAAGCTTGATCGTTTCGAGCAAGGTCCCGCTTGCATCGGCTATGTCGATCGCGAGCCGACCTTCTTCGACCCGAAGCTTGACGCGATAGGGGCCGCCGAAGCCATGTTCCATCGGCCGGCGCGGCTCGAAGCTGTTGCCGGCAAGCAAGTCGTGGATCGCAACCTGACGCTCCCGATCCGCCGCGATCGCGTGCGTGGGGAAGGTCTCGTCGTCCAGTTCGATTGCGATGATGCGCGGGTCGGCCATCGATTGCCGCTTATCGAACCGACCGGCCCTTGGCAAAAAAGATACGCGCCTTCCCCGTAATCCACAGGCCGAAGAATCATGGCGGGACGGTGCGTTTTGCATCATTGCTGATCACATGGCCGAACCGATCAGACTGGTACCGACGCAGACGTCCGAGGGCGGAGGGCCGCCCGCTTTGCCCCACAATGTTGAGGCGGAAGCGGCGTTGCTCGGCGCGCTGATGATCGACAATCGGCTGGCCGAGGATGTCCAGCTCAAGCTGCGCGCGGACCATTTCTTTGAGCCCGCGCATGGCCGGATCTATGAGGCGATCCTCAAGCTGGTCGATCGCAACATGATCGCCAACCCGGTCACCTTGCGCCCGATGTTCGAGGGTGATGCCGAGCTCAAGGAACTGGGCGGTCCGGCCTATCTCGCGCAACTCACCGGGTCGGGCGCGGCCCTGATCGGCGCGCGCGATTTCGCCGAGCAGGTCTATGATCTGGCGCTGCTGCGCGCGCTGATCGGTGTCGGGCGCGATATGGTCGAGAAAGCGGTCGACACGTCCGAGTCGGTCGACCCCAAAGGGCAGATCGAGCAGGCCGAGGTCGCGCTCTATCGCGTCGCGGAAGAAGGCGGCGAGCAGGGAGGCGTGAAGACTTTTGCGCAGGCGACCAAGCTCGCGGTCGAAATGGCGGAACGCGCGCTCAACTCGGGCGGCCACGTCTCGGGCGTAACCACCGGGCTGGAGAGCATCAATAGCCGGCTGGGCGGCATGCATCCGTCGGACCTCGTCATCCTGGCAGGCCGTCCTGGTATGGGCAAGAGCTCGCTCGCGACCAACATCGCCTTCAACGCAGCCTCGCGTTACGTGCGTGACATGGAGGATGGGATAGATCCGGCCAAGTCGGTCGGCGCGCCGGTCGCTATCTTCAATCTCGAAATGTCGGCCGACCAGCTGGCGACGCGTATCCTGGCCGAGCAATCGGGCATCAGCTCGCAGGATCTTCGCATGGGCAAGATCAGCCAGCAGGAATTCCGCAATCTCGCCCGCGCGTCGGCCGAGCTGCAGAATCTGCCGCTTTATATCGACGACACGCCCGCGCTTACTATCGCGGCGCTGCGCACCCGTGCGCGGCGGCTCAAGCGCCAGCGCGGACTGGGCATGATCATCGTGGACTATCTCCAGCTGCTCAATGGCGGCGGCAGGAGCGGGGGCGGCGAGCAGAATCGCGTGCAGGAGATTTCGGAGATCAGCCGCGGCTTGAAGCAGCTCGCCAAGGAACTGAACGTCCCCGTAATCGCACTCTCCCAGCTCAGCCGCGCGGTCGAGCAGCGCGAGGACAAACGCCCCCAGCTTTCGGACCTGCGTGAATCGGGCTCGATCGAGCAGGACGCCGATATGGTGCTCTTCATCTATCGCGACGAATATTACGTCCAGTCGCGCGAGCCCAAGAAGCCGGTCGAAGGCGACGATCCCAAGATCTTCGAAGCGCATGACGAATGGATGCGCGAGATGGAACGCGCCTATGGCATTTCCGAGCTGATCATCGCCAAGCAGCGCCACGGCGCGACCGGCAAGGTGCGGCTCAAGTTCGAAAGCCGTATCACCAAGTTCAGCGACCTTGCGGACGATTATCCCCGCTAGGTTGTCGCTCGACGCGAAAGGGGTTTTCTTCGAAGCGGCTTAGGCGCACCAAGCTCCGCCACTTTCGCGGAGCCTTCATGCGTCTCGTCTCCCTTGCCGCCATCGCCAGCGCGCTTGCTGTCGCCACTCCCATCCTCGCCGCGCCGGCCGCGATCGCGCCGCTCAGTTTCACCGAACGCACCCTGCCGAACGGGCTCCGCGTCTACGCATTGCCCGACAAGAGCGCGACCAGTGTTTCGGTCCAGGTCTGGTATGATGTCGGCGGCCGCGACGACCCTCGCGGCCGTTCGGGCTTCGCGCATCTGTTCGAACATCTCATGTTCAAGGCGACGCGCAATATGCCGTCGGAAACGATCGATCGTCTGACCGAGGATGTCGGCGGCAACAACAACGCCTCCACCGACGACGATTTCACCGAATATCATGAGGTCGCGCCCGCCAATCACCTCGAACGGCTGATCTGGGCGGAATCCGAGCGGATGGGGTCGTTGGTGATAGACCAGCCGACCTTCGTCGCCGAGCGCGATGTAGTGAAAGAGGAACTGCGCGGCGACGCGGCGCGGCCCTATGACAGCCTGTTCCGCCTCGACGTGCCCGCGGCGAGCTACACGACGAGCAGCTATGCCCGCTCGCCGATCGGCAGCATCGCCGACCTCGACGCCGCGACGGTCGAGGATGTGCGCGCCTTCCATGCCGAATATTACCGGCCCGACAATGCGGTGCTGGTCGTGGCGGGCAATTTCGATCCGGCCCAGCTCAACCAGTGGGTCGACAAATATTTCGGGCCGATCGCGCGTCCCGCCTGGCCGATCCCGCACACTTTCGTGGCGGAGCCCGCGCGCACCGCGGGCCATCGTTACGTGTTGCACGCCCCCAATACGCCGCTGCCCGCGGTCGTGTTGAGCTGGCAGCTTCCGCCCGCGACCGATCCCGATCATGCCGTGATCGAAGTGCTCAGCAACATCCTGTCGGGCGGCGAGAGCGCGCGCCTCTATCAAAGCCTGGTCTATCGCGACCAGATCGCCGCCGAGGCGGGCACATCGGCCGATATGCGCAAGGGCGCGGGCCTGTTCACGGCCTATGGCATCGTGGCCGGCGGCAAGGACCCGAAGACTGTCGAAGCCGCGCTCCGCCAGCAGGTCGCGCTGGTCCGCGACGCCCCGGTCAAGCCGGAGGAACTGGTCCGCGCCAGGAACCAGATTCTGACCGCCTCGCTCAAGCAGCGCGAGACCGCGGAAGGGCGGGCAACCACGCTCGCGTCCGACGTGATCATCGAGCATGATCCGCACGCGACCGACAAAAGGCTGGCCGCGATCGAGAAGGTCACGGCCGCCGACGTCCAGCGCGTCGCACGCCGCCTGCTGGCCGACGATCGCGCGGTGACGATCACCTATCTGCCCGCCGCCGACGGCGCGGCGATGGAGGCGGTGCCCGTCGCCGCCACGGTCGCGACCACGCCCCTGGTAGCACCGCCCAACGTGCCGGTGGTGGTCGCCGCTGCGCCTGCCGACCGCGTGCAGCCGCCCGCACCGGGCGCACCGATTACGCCGGTCCTGCCCGTGCCGGTCGAACGGCACCTCGCGAACGGTATGCGGCTGGTGGTGATCGAACGGCACGAGCTGCCGATCGTGACCGCCTATATGGTCGTGAACGGCGGTTCCTCGACCGATCCGACGGGGCGCGCGGGACTGGCCAATCTGACCGCGGATCTGCTCACCAAGGGCACTACCACCTTGTCGGCGACCCAGGTCGTGAGTCAGATCGAAACGCTGGGCGGCGCGATCGGCGGCGATGCGGTACGCGACGGCATGTTCCTGACGCTGACGGTCAAGTCGGACGAACTCGCGCCAGCCATGAAGGTCTATGCCGACGTCGCGATGCATCCCGCCTTCCGGCCCGAGGAATTGGAGCGCGAACGGCTGCAGGCGCTCGATGGCCTCAAGGTCTCCTACAGCGAACCGCAGCAGCTCGCCGCGATGGTCGCGTCGCGCGCGATCTTCGGCGATGGGCCCTATGGTCGTCCCGCGGACGGGACGCCCGCTTCAATCCAGGCGATCAAGCAAGGCGATGTCGCCGCGGGCTATCGCGCTTTCTGGCGTCCCGACACGACCACGCTGGTTCTCGCGGGCGACATCACGCCGGATCAGGCCGAGAAGATGGTTGGCGGCCTGTTCGGTGGTTGGGCCCGGCCAGCGGCTTCGCCGACGCCCTTGCCGCCGCCGGGCACGCCCGCGGCACCGCGCATGGTCGTGGTGGATCTGCCGCAGACGCCGCAGGCATCGGTCGTGGTGGGCCGCGTCACGATCGCGCGCAGCGATCCGCGTTATTATCCGATGCTGGTGGCGGAGGATGCGCTCGGCGGTGGCTACAGCGCGCGGCTCAACCAGGAAATCCGGATCAAGCGCGGTCTCGCTTATGGTGCGGGCACGTCCTTCCAGGCGCGGCGCTCGCCGGGGCCGCTCGCGGCCTCGACCAGCACCAAGAACCCGACCGTGCCCGATGTGATCGATCTGATCCGGAGCGAGATGGCGCGGATGGGCACTGATCTGGTGTCGCCGGCCGAGCTCGACGCGCGCAAGGCCGGCCTGGTCGGCGCATTCGGGCGCGAGATCGAGACCACCGACGGGCTGGCGGGCTATGTTGCCGGCCTCGTGCTGGAGAATGTCTCCCCGGCCGAGATCGGCCGCTACTCGGGCGCGGTCAACGCGGTGAGCGCAGAGCAGGTGCGCCAGGTATCGAAGGAGCTGATCGACCCGGCCCCGGCGAGTGTGGTCGTGGTCGGCGATGCCGGCCAGTTCCTGCCCAAGCTCCAGGGCAAGGGCGAGAAGCCCCAGGTGATCCCGGTGGCCAAGCTCAACCTGGACAAGATCGAGCTGCAGTAAAAACGGACAGCGCCGGCCTGCCTGAAGGAAGCAGGTCGGCGCGCCAGGGAGCCAACAATGTGGGTGGGGTCAGGCGACCAGCTTGGTCGCCTCCGTGCCCGCCATCAGAATCGCCATCCAGAGAGCCGCCGAAGCCGAGACGATCAGCGCCACGCTGCGGCGCGGCGACCATTTCGCGACATTGGACGCGGGAACTGCGATCGCGCGCTGAGCGAGATGCTGCTGCAGCGCGAGCGCGGGCGAGGGTGCCGCCTGGAAATTGTCCAGCTCGGTGCTGAGTTGCGGAGCCGGCGCAGCGGCTGGCGTCGGCGCATAATCCTGGCGGAGCTTCGCGATCGGCATTGAACTACCCCCTTGCACCTGAACAGAGGCGATGCTTGCGCCCCTTAGCCTTTCCAAATCGTTACGGGTCTAGGTTATATTCGGATTAACCTCGCTGCCGATCGCTTCCCAGGCGCCGGATACGGTGACCAGCATATCGCGCGCCTGGCCGATCGCGGTGACGCGATCCATGCCGGGGGTAGCCCCCAGTAGGCGGCGCGCCTCGCGATAGATCCGACCCAGATTGTCGGCGATCTCGCCGCCGCGCTTATAGTCGAGCGCAGCCTCGAGCCCATGGAGCAGTGAGACGACACGCGCCTGCGCCGCATTGCGGCGCACCGCGTCGCGCGCCTCTTCGGCCGCGGCGAGGGCGTCCAGGCCCTTCAACAGCTCGTCGAACATGATCAGGATCAGGCCGTGCGGCGTCGCGCCTTCGACGCGGGCGGCAATGTCGATGTCGCGGTAGCGCGCGCCGGGCGCGGAATAACGGGAGGGTGCTCCGAACATTAGTTTTTATTGCTCCACTGCGCGATCTGCTGGGTCATGAAGGACTGGATGGACTTGTAGTTCGCGACCGCGGTCTGCATCGCGGTGAACTGCTTGGTCAGCTGATCCGAATAATTGGTTTCGTCGCTCGTCATCTTGGTCTTGGCGTCGGCGAGCGTGGTTTTCTCGGTGTTGAGCGACGTGCTCAGCGCGTCGAGCACCCCGCCGGTCGCGCGCAGCGTGTCGCGGATGCCCTGCAGGATACCGGAAATACCCGCGTCGACCGTGATGGTCGCGCTCGCGACATTGCCCAGCGGCTCGATCTGCAGGCCCGATGCGTCGGACGTGACGGAGGCGGTCAGGCCGCTGGGATCTGATGCGCTCGGCAGGAAGGCCACGCTGTCGACCGTGCCCGAGGCCGGGCTGCCCGCGACGATGTTCGTCAGCGTATAGGTGCCTGGCTTGGTGGCGCCCATTGCACTAGTGATCTTGATCAGCGGGCTGCTGCTGCGCTGGGTCGGGTTGAACATTGCCTCGACCGAATCCGGATAGGTGGAAAGCGCGGTCGAAAGCTTGTTGGAATCGATCGAAAGCGTGCCGTCCTGCGCGGTCGCTACGCCGATTTCGGCGAGGCTCTGCGGGCCGTTGGGATTGGTGGTGAGCGCGGTCGATGTGATGCGTTGCAGCATCGTCTTCATCTGGTTGATCGCGCTATTGCCGTAGAGCGGGCCTTGGCCGGTGCCGCCGCTGCCGACCGCGACCGCGGTGTCGATCTCGCCCTTCAGCGTATTGTAGGCCGAGACATAATCGTTGACCGCCTGGCTGATCGCATCGGTCGGGCGCGTGACGCCCAGCGCGATGGTCGATCCCGGCTTGGCCGAAACCAGGTTGAGCGTCACACCCGCGATTAGGTCGGTCACCGTGTTGGTGCCGTGCGTGGTGTCGACACCGTCCATGCGGATGATCGCATCCTGCGCGGGCTGCGCCACGGTCATGCCGGCGCCCGTGCCGGTCGAGGCGAAGCGGGTCAGGTTGGCGTCTGCGCCCGAATTTGCGCTGATCGAGAAGCTGTTTGCGGCACCGGTCGCGCCCTTGATCATCAAACGCTGGCCGTTCGAGTCGGTCACCACGCTGGCGGTTACGCCGGGCGTCACGGTGCCGTTCTTGGCGGCATTGATCGCGTCGGCGAGGCCCTGGAGTGTGTTGTTGGTCGAATCGATCGCGATGTTGAAGCTGCCCGCCGCGGTGGTGAGCGTCAGGCTGCCCGAGCCGATGTTGGTCGGCGAGACGTAACCGGAAACAAGCGATTGCGCGGTCGCCAGCTGCCGCACTTCGACTTGGGCCGAGAGAGTGCTGATATTGCTGCCCGTCTGCGCGATCGCGGTCAGCACCGAGCTGTCCGACGACGAAGGCTGCGACTTGAGCGTGCCGCCGGCAACGAGCTGCTGCAGCGCGCTGGCGAAGGAGTCGATGCCGCCGCTCAGCGTGGCGAGCGAGCTGATCTTGGCGGTGTTGGCATCCGTCTTGGTCTGGAGCTGGCTTTCCTTGTCGGAAAAGGCAGCCGTCGTCAGGTTGGTGACCAGCGCCGCGGTGTCGATGCCCGATCCCGCGCCCAGTGCGGTCAGGATCGAGCTGCCCGCCGACGCGGTCGCCGACTGCGTCGTTTTCGCGGCCGTGGTCGTTGTCGGCGTGGTCGAAGAAGTGGAGGAGGTGGTGGTCATCGCATCGGTTCCGTCTGAAATAACGGCTGAAACGGGATTGGATTAAGCGCCGGCCATTAGCGGCTCATAGTTAATGGACCGTCGCATTGCCGTTCTCGTCGAAGCGGGCGGCGGCGGGCACCTCGACCGCCGGTTGGCTGATGCCCTCGGCCATGGCGCGGTCTAGGTTGAAGACGAAGGCGAGCACGGTCGCGACCGCGAGATAGAGGTCTTCGCGGATGATCTCGCCGGGGTTCGACGTGTAATAGATTGCGCGGGTAAGCTGTGGGTAGGACAGGATCGGCACCGCATCCTCGCTGGCGAGCTCGCGGATCGCGGCGGCGACATCGTCCGCGCCCTTGGCCAGCACGATCGGCGCGGCGTCGAAGCCCGGGCGATAGCGCAGGGCGACCGCGAAGTGGGTCGGGTTGGTCAGAATTACGGTGGCTTCCTTGACCGCCTTGCGCGCCGAGGAAGACAGCATCCTGCGCATCTTGCCCTTGATATGGCCCTTCATTTCGGGTGAGCCTTCATTCTCCTTATGCTCGTCCTTGATCTCCTGCTTGGTCATGCGCAGGCGGGCGTTGCGGCGGATGATCTGGATCGGCAGGTCGATGCCCGCCAGCACGCCCAGCGCGAGCGTCATCACCAGGAAAGTGAAGCGGAAGATCTGGCCGATATCGCCCAGAGCGGCGACGATATCCTGACGGCCGAGCCCCATGATCTCGGACCAGCGGCTATGCAGCGCAACGAAGGCGATGCTGCCGAGCAGCAGCACTTTCAGGAAGGCCTTGCCGAACTCGATCAGCCCCTGCATGCCGAACACGCGCTTGATGCCGTTGAGCGGGTTCAGCTTGGCGGGCCGGAAACTGATCGCTTCCAGCCGGAAGCCGAGCGAGCCGGTGATCGCGGGCGTCCCGATCGCGGCCACGGCGACGCAGCCGAACAAGGTGGCGAGCGGCAGGACCACGATCGCGATCAGGCTCAGCATCGCGCGTGACGGATTGAAATTGGCGATATCGTCGGCGCGGAAGGTCAGACCCTGTTCGAGCATCTTCTCGCACGCACCGACCATCCATGGGCCGGCCATCACGATCCAGGCCGCGGCGGCGAACATCGAAAAGGCCGTCGCCAGTTCCTTGGACTGGATGACGTCGCCACGCTCCCGCGCCTGTTGCAGGCGTTTGCCCGTTGGGGCTTCTGTTTTCTGGTCCTGATCGGGCGTGTCGGTCATGAAGGCCTTCTGACCGAGCGAGGTTAATAGCTGGTTAGGATTGGTTGCGATTTTGCAGCCGGAACGGCCTGTCCTAGGAAGCGAATATGCTCGATCACATCCGCTCGGCCCTGTTCCTGCCCGCCTCCAACCCGCGCGCGATCGAAAAGGCGCGTGGGCTGGCCTACGACATGGTCGTCCTCGATTTGGAGGATGCGGTGGCGGATGCGGACAAGGATGCCGCTCGGAATGCCGCGGTGGCAGCGGCGGACGGTAAATGGGGCGATCGGCTGTTCGCGGTTCGGTTGAACGGACCAGGCCCTGCGCATGAGGCGGATACCGCCGCGCTGGCCGATGCACGCGCGATCGATCTGGTGGTGATACCCAAGGTCGAGGCGCCGGAATATGTCGAAGCGCTCTCGGCGCGATTGGCCAAGCCCTTGCTGGCGATGATCGAGACGCCCGCGGGCATCTATGCCGCGCGCGAGATTGCGGGCGTCAATGGCGTCGTCGGCCTGCTGGCGGGTTCGAACGATCTCGCCGCGAGCCTGAACGTGGCCGGGGGCAGGGAAGGGCTCACGCTCGTGCTCCAGTCGATCGTGCTGGCGGCCCGCGCGGCGGGAATCGCCGTGCTGGACGGCGTGTTCAACCGCCTCGATGATGCGACGGGCTTCGAAGCCGACTGCGAAGCGGGGCGCCGATCCGGCTTCGACGGAAAGAGCCTGATCCATCCCGACCAGATCGAAACCGCCAACCGGGTGTTCGGACCTTCGGAGGCAGAACTGGAGGATGCCCGCGCGTTGATCGAAGCCGCGACCGGCGGCGCGGAGCGCTTCCGGGGTCGGATGATCGAGGCGATGCATGTGGATAGCGCGCGGCGTACGCTGAAACGTGCCGGGGTGATTTAACGAGCGCTTCGGCATCCGCCGAAGCTTACCGCACCAGCCCGCACCCCCGTGGGGCCTCCAAGGGAGTGTATTCTGTGGGAGGCCGGGTGGGGTGCGGGCTAGTGCGGTTCTTCTATTAAGGGCGCCCTAGCGCTTGGGGGATCGCGCGCCTATATGGCCCCGAATCCTTTTTACCTCCGCGGGGATTCATGACCATCGAACTCGGCCTTACTTTCGACGACGTGCTCCTCCGGCCCGGCGAGTCCGAAGTGTTGCCGACCGATGCCGATACGCGGACGCGCGTGACGCGTGAGATCGCGCTCACCATCCCCTTCATGTCGTCGGCGATGGATACCGTCACCGAAGCCGACATGGCGATCGTGATGGCGCAATTGGGCGGCATCGGCGTGCTCCACCGCAATCTCGACATCGACGAGCAGGCTGCCGCGGTGCGCGCGGTCAAGCGCTTCGAAAGCGGCATGGTCGTCAACCCGATCACGCTCAATCCGCACCAGACGCTGGCCGAGGCGCGCGCGCTGATGGAGCGGCACCATATCTCCGGTTTCCCGGTGGTGGAGGAAGGCGGCAAGCTGCTCGGCATCCTCACCCATCGCGACATGCGCTTCGCCGAGCGGCCCGATCAGCCCGTGGCGGAGCTGATGACCAGCCAGAATCTCGCCACCGTCCAGACCGGCGTCAGCTCGGCCGACGCGCAGCGCCTGCTCCACCAGCGCCGGATCGAGAAATTGCTGGTAGTGGACGATGCTTATCGCTGCGTCGGCTTGATCACGGTCAAGGATATCGAGAAGGCGGTCACCTATCCCGCCGCGACCAAGGATGCGTCGGGCCGCTTGCGTGTCGCTGGTGCCACCACGGTCGGAGACAAGGGCTTTGCCCGCACCGAAGCCCTGATCGACGCCGAATGCGATTTGATCGTGATCGATACCGCGCATGGCCATAACCGCGAGGTCGCGCGCGCGGTCGAGCGCGTGAAGCGCCTGTCCAATTCGATCCAGATCATCGCCGGCAATGTCGCCACCGCCGAGGCCACGCGCGCGCTGATCGATGCGGGCGCGGACGGGATCAAGGTCGGCATCGGCCCGGGCTCGATCTGCACCACGCGCGTCGTCGCCGGTGTCGGCGTACCCCAGCTCACCGCGGTGATGGAAGCCGCGGAGGAAGCCTGGAAATCCGACGTTCCGGTGATCGCCGACGGCGGCCTGCGCACCTCGGGCGACGTCGCCAAGGCTTTGGCCGCTGGCGCGTCGAGCGTGATGATCGGCTCGCTGCTCGCGGGTACCGACGAAGCGCCGGGCGAGACCTTCCTTTACCAGGGCCGCGCTTTCAAATCCTATCGCGGCATGGGCTCGGTCGGCGCAATGGCGCGCGGTTCGGCGGATCGTTACTTCCAGCAGGAAGTGCGCGATCAGCTCAAGCTGGTGCCCGAGGGGATCGAGGGCCAGGTGCCTTATAAGGGCCCGGCCAAGGACGTGATCCACCAGCTCGTCGGTGGCGTGAAGGCGGCGATGGGCTATACCGGCGCCGCCACGCTCGAGCAGCTCCGCCAGAAGGCACGCTTCGTCCGCATCACCAATGCGGGCCTGCGCGAAAGCCATGTCCACGACGTCTCGATCACGCGCGAGGCGCCCAATTATCCCTCGCTGGGATAACTTAGTAAGCCCCTCCCGCTTGCGGGAGGGGTTTGGGGTGGGCAGTGCTGCGCTTATGACTTGCCGCCCGGTACGTTTTTCCCTCCCCCAGCCCCTCCCGCAAGCGGGAGGGGAGAAGTAGATGACTCCCGCCGCCCGCCTGCAGGCTGCGATCGAGATCGTCGATGAGGTGGTCGCGGCCGCCGAAAGTGGCGGAGCCGCCGCCGACACGCTGATCGCGCGCTACTTCAAGACGCGCCGCTATGCGGGCTCCAAGGATCGGCGTGCGGTGCGCGATTTCGCTTATGCCGCGATCCGCCGCGCAGGCGAGCGTCCGGCAAGCGGGCGTGCGGCGATGGTCGGGCTGGCGCAGGATCGTCCCGAAATCGCGGCCTTGTTCGATGGATCGCATAACGGCCCCGCGCCGATCGGCGAAGAGCCTGCCGCACCCGCTGGCACCGCGCCCGCCTGGCTTGAGGAAAAACTCGCTGCCGGCCTCGGCGCGGAGGAGCTTCCCGCCTTGCTCGAACGCGCGCCGCTCGATCTGCGCGTCAATCGCCTCAAGGCGACGCGCAGCGAGATACTGCTCCAGCTTCCCGATGCGGTCGCGGGTGACCTTTCCCCCGACGCGATCCGCCTGCCCGAAGGCACCAAGGTGGAGGCGATGCCCGCCTTCGAGCAGGGCCTGATCGAGGTCCAGGACGAGGGCAGCCAGGTGATCGTCGCCGCCTGCGCCGCGACGCCCGGAATGACGGTGGTCGATCTCTGCGCGGGCGCGGGCGGCAAGACGCTGGCGCTGGCCGGCGCGATGATGGGGCAGGGGCGCCTTATCGGCTGCGACGTCGATCGCGCGCGTCTGTCGCGCCTCGCGCCACGTGCCGAGCGGGCCGGTGCCACCTTCATCGAAACGCGTTTGCTCGATGGCGGACGCGAGACGCGCAACCTGACCGATCTGGAGGGCCAGGCGGACATCGTCCTGATCGATGCGCCTTGCTCCGGCACGGGGACCTGGCGCCGCAATCCTGAGGCGCGCTGGCGGCTCACGCCCGCCCGGCTCGACCGGTTGCGGGCGATGCAGGCGCATGTCCTCTCCTTCGGCGCGCCTCTGGTGAAACCCGGCGGGCGGCTCGTTTATGCGGTCTGTTCGTTGCTGGAGGAGGAAGGCCCGGTGCAGGTCGATGCATTCCTCGCCGCCAATCCCGGCTGGGAGCGATTGGATCCGCTCGTTGCCGGCCGGCCGATCGGCGCTGGACGGCGGCTGACACCCGCGCACGACGGTACCGATGGCTTTTTCATCGCGGTGCTGGGTCGCCCGTGCTAGGCTGGCCGCGATCCCATGTTGTGGAGCTGTTGATGCGTTTCTCGCCTGTCGCGCTCGTTTTCGCGCTCGGTCTTGCCACCTTGTCCTCCAGCAGCTTCGGCCAGCGCCGCGACGATCAGGTCGATCCGCGCAGCATGGCCTTGCTCCATCAGGGTGAGGCTTTGCGCGCCCAGGGCAATCTTTCGGGCGCCGAAGACCTGCTCGAAAGCGCACTCACGATCGACCCGCGCAATCGTGGGGCCTATGTGGCGCTCGGCCGGGTGGCGCAGGGGCAGGGACTACCGGGTAAGGCGGTGCGCTTCTATCGCGATGCTCTCGCGCTCGATCCCAACGATCTGACTGCCCTGGCCGGCCAGGGCGAGGCGATGGTCGCCAAGGGCGCGGTCGAACGCGCCCGCGTCAACCTCGCCCGCATCAACCAGCTCTGCAAGACCGCGTGCCCCCAGTCCGCCGCGCTCAACGCTGCGATTGCCAAGGGCCCACCGATCGAAGTCGCTGCGGCGCAAGCAAACACCAAGGTCCCGCCCAAGGGCCAGGAAGAGCAGACCCAGAAACAGCAGTAACGAGGGCTGCCCGACAAAGGGGATTTCAGCTCACTTGGGCTGCGGTGCTGCATCCTGCTGAGCGCCAGCTTCCGCGGCACGCGCCTTGGCCATGTCCGCCATCTCGGCGGCGGTCTTGAAATCAAGCAGCTCGACCTGGAACACCAGGTCGGAATTGGCGGGGATCGGTCCGGAAGCCTGTGCGCCATAGCCCAAAGATGCCGGGATACAGAGGCGCACGATACCGCCTTTGCTCAGCAATTGCAGGCCCTGCGAGAATCCCGGGATGACCTGGCCGACCGGCATCGGCGTCTGCATCCCCTGATCGAAAACCGCCCCGGTAGTGGCGAGGTAGCCGATATAATTCACCAGCACGGTGGCGTCTGCGGCGGGCTTTGCGCCCGTACCGGCACGCAGCATCGTGTAACCCAGGCCGGAAGGCGTCCGGGCCGTGCACAAACGCTGTGGCCCCGGTACGATCGGCGCCAGGGGCAGCGGGATGGCGGTATTGTCCGGTCCGACCGGCTTCGGCGCGGTGGTCGGCGCATGGCGCGCCGGCGCGCCACCAGCAAGCAGTGGCGGCGCCAGCAACGCCAGAGCGATCAGGGAAGCGGGGCGGCGGATGGCGTGTGGGAAGGATTTCATGCGCGCGCTTATGCAGGATCGCTGCGGTTCAGCAAGCAGGAGGAAAGGATGACTTGGTCCGGCCTACGCCAACCCCGACCCATGCGCCCGTAAATAGCACCATATCGGCGGTGATGACGGCGGACACGCGGCTGTGCCATGAGGCATAAGGCTGAAAGCGGTGTTCATCCATGAATGCCGACGGGGAGGGGTAAAATATGAAATTTGGTTCCGGCGTCTGCCTGCTCGCGCTCGCGGCACTCGCCGCGCCTGCTTTCGCCGACAATGTTCCCCTCAAGCAGCCGGGCCGCTGGGCGCAGGATTATGTCGGGCGCAAGGCCGATCCCGACGTCCGCTTCGGCACACTGCCCAACGGGCTGCGCTACGCGATCATGCACAACGAAACGCCGCACGATGGGGTGGCGATGCGGATGCGGATCGGCGCGGGCTCGCTGGAAGAGCGCGACGAGGAGCAGGGCCTGGCCCATTTCCTGGAGCATATGGCGTTCCGCGGCAGCAAGAACGTCGCCGATGGCGACGTAGTGCACATGCTGGAGCGGCAGGGGCTGCGCTTCGGGCCTGACACCAATGCATTCACGATGCAGGAACAGACGGTCTACATGTTCAATTTCCCCCATGCCGACGCGACTGCGCTCGACACGGGTTTCAGTCTCTTCCGCGAGATTGGCGAGCGGCTGACGATCGATCCCAAGCTGGTCGATTCCGAACGCGGTGTGGTCCTGTCGGAAGAGCGGTTGCGCGACACGCCGCCTTATCGATCGATCAAGGCCAATTTCGGCAACAGCCTGGCGGGCACGCGCGGCGTCGCGCGCTGGCCGATCGGCCAAGTCGACATGATCAAGGCGGCGACGAGCGAGCGGTTGCGCCGTTTCTATCGCGCCAATTACCGGCCCGATAATGCCACCATCATCGTCGTCGGCAATGTCGATCCGGTGGCGGTCGAGAAGCAGATCAAGGCGGGCTTCAGCGACTGGAAGCCCGCCGGCACGCCCGATCCGCTGGCGATCGGAACGCCCGTGCCCACCGGCCCGGCCGCCGAGTTCGTGGCGCCCGGCACGATCGACAATCTCTCACTCACCTGGGCGCGTCCGCTCGACATGCGCGCGCCGACCGAGGCGCTCGACCGCGAAACCATGACGCGGTGGATCGGCTTCATCGTGCTCAACCAGCGGCTTGCGGACCGATCGCTCAAGCCCGGATGCCCGTTCGTCGCCGCCGGCGGGGGGATGATGCCGTCGCAGTTCGGGTCCGCCGCGCTGACGCAGATCGGTATCCAGGCGGAGCCTGCCAAATGGCATGAAGCGATGGATGCGGTGATCGAGGAGCAGCGCGCATTGCTGGAAGGCGGGATCCAGCCCGCCGAATTGCAGCGCGCCATCACGACCTTGCGCACGCAGATGCAGGCTGCGGTCGCGGCCGCGAAGACGCGCCAGAATGCCATGATCGCCGACCAGCTGGTGAGCGCCGCCAATGGCGGTAATCTTTATACCAGCGCCGAGCAGGATCTGGCCTTCATGGAACCGATCCTTGCCTCGCTCACGCCGCAGGAGGCGACGGCGGCGTTGCGCGCGGCCTTCAGCGGGTCCGGGCCGATCCTGTTCCGCTCGGCGCAGACGATCCCAGCGGGTACCACTGCCTTGGCGAGCGCGCTGGGGGGCGCCTATGCGCGGCCGCTGGCGAAGCAGGCCGCGATGCAGGCGGTCGTGTGGCCTTATGGTGAAGCCGGTGCGCCCGGCCGTGTCGTCGCACAGGATAAAGATGCGGAGCTTGGCGCGACCTTGGTCAAGTTCGCCAACGGCGCACGCCTGATCGTCAAGCCGACCAGCTTCGAGAAGGACAAGGTTTATGTGAACGTCGCTTTCGGTGATGGCCGGATCGGCGCCGCACCGAAATTGATCCATGCCTTGTGGGCGGCGCAATTGTTCGTGGTCGGCGGTACGGGCAAGCTGCCGCTCGACCAGATCCAGTCCTGGGCGCAGACGAATGGCAAGACGATTTCGGCCAATCTGAATGCGGGGACGACGGCCTTCACGCTTGGCGGCGTCACCCGCCCAGCGGATCTTGCGAGCGAGATGCAGCTGCTGGACGCCTATGCGCGCGATCCCGGTTTCCGGCCCGAAATGGGAAGCAAGATCGCGGCGATCGGCCCGATGATGTCCGGACAGATCGAAGCCAATGCCGGTGCGGTTTTCTGGCGCGCCGCGCAGAAAGCGCTGACCGGCGACGATGGCAGGCTAAGCTATGCGCCGTCCGCGGAGGACATTTCCGCCACCAGCGGCGATGATCTGCCGCAATTGCTCCATGGCGCGCTCGGCCAGCCGGCCGACGTGACGATTGTCGGCGATGTCTCGGTCGAGGACGCGATCCGTCTGACGGCGACGACTTTCGGTACCGGAGCGGAGGCGCCGCGCCCGACACCCGCCTCCTTCCGCGTGACCATGCCCGCGACCACGGCCGAGCCGCTGGTGGTGACGCATGGCGGCCGTGCCGATCAGGCTTTCTACGGCTCTTTCTGGCAGCTTCCCGATTATTTCGCCGATCCCAGGACGAGCTATGCCGCCGATGTTGCTGCGGCGATCCTGCAGACGCGGCTGATCGATACGGTCCGCGAGAAACTGGGCATCACTTACTCGCCGAGCGTCGGGGCCTATGCGGCGCCCGATCTGCCTGGTTTCGGCTATTTTACGGCGACGATCGAGACGCCGCAGAGCAATTTCGAGACGTTCCGCACCTTGCTTGCCGACCAGCTGCGCCAATTGGCGAGCCAGCCGGTTGGTAGCGACGAGCTGCAGCGCGCAAAGAAGCCGCTGGTCGAGGCGGCGACCAAGGATCTCGAAAATGACGGCTGGTGGACGAACAATCTATCGCAGATGTTGCGCGATCCGCGCATGAAGCAGCCCATCCTCATGCGCACCGCCAATATCGAGGCGGTGGGCGCCGCCGACGTCCAGGCCCTGCTGACGCGCTTCGTGATGAACAGGCAGCCGCTCACCGTGATCGCGAAGGCCAAGCAATGAGGCGCCCGGCCGCGAGCGTCCGCCGCCAAGCCGGAGGCGGACCTCGCGGCCTTGCGTTGCGGCTTAACCGAGTTCCCGCGCGACCGCGACGAAATCCGCTACGCTCAGCGTCTCCGCGCGCCGTGTCGGGTCGATCCCGACCTTCTCCAGCGCCTCCAGCGCGCGCGGCAGGCCTTTCAGGCTCTGGCGGAGCATCTTGCGGCGCTGGCCGAAGGCGGCGGCGGTAAGCTTCTCCAGCGTGGCGAACTTCACGCCCTCCGGCCGGTCCGCGGGTACGATATGCACCACCGCCGACATCACCTTGGGCGGGGGCACGAAGGCGGAACGGTGGACGGGCAGCGCGATCCTGGGCGTCGCGCGCCACTGCGCCAGCACCGCCAGCCGGCCATAAGCGCTGCTGTCGGGCCTGGCCACGATCCGCTCGGCCACCTCCTTCTGGAACATGAGCGTGAGCGACGCCCAAAAGGGTGGCCAGGTCTCGCCGCCCAGCCAGCGCACCAGCAAGGCGGTGCCGACATTGTAAGGCAGATTGGCGACGATATGCGCGCCTTCGCCCACGGTCGCCACCTCGTCGATCTCCAGCGCATCGCCAGAGATCACGTCCAGCCGCCCGGGCGCGGCCTCGGCCAGCTCGGCCAGAGCCGGCAGGCAGCGCCGGTCGCGCTCGACCGCGGTCACATGCGCGCCCGCGCCGACCAAGGCACGCGTCAGCCCGCCCGGGCCGGGGCCGACCTCATAGACTTTCTGCCCTTCGAGCGATCCGGGCACGCGCGCGATCCGGTCGAGCAGCTGGCCGTCGAGCAGGAAATTCTGCCCCAGCGCCTTTTCGGCGGAAAGGCCGTGCCGCGCGATCACGTCGCGCAGCGGCGGCAGGTCGAGCTTCATCGTGCGAAGCTCACTGCACCTTTGCCCGGTTCTCCGCGCATTGATGCGCCAGCCGGATCGCGGCAATGGTGGCGCCCGGATCGGCCTGGTTCTTGCCGGCGATGTTGAAGGCGGTACCATGATCGGGCGATGTGCGGATGATCGGCAGGCCGAGCGTGATGTTCACGCCCTCGTCGAAATGCAGCGTCTTCAACGGGATCAGCGCCTGATCATGATAGAGACAGAGCGCGGCATCGTAGCGTGCCCGCGCGCGCGGATGGAACATCGTGTCGGCCGCCAGCGGCCCGTCGATCCGGATGCCTTCCTCGCGCAGCCGTTCGAGCGCGGGGATCACGATCTCGATCTCCTCGCGGCCGAGCGCGCCGCTCTCGCCCGCATGGGGATTGAAGCCCGCCATCGCGAGCCGCGGGCTGGCGATGCCGAAATCGCGCGACAGACCGCGCTCGGTCGTCCGCGCGCGCGACATGATCAGCTCGGCCGAGATCAGGCCCGACACCTCCTTCAAGGGCACGTGCGTGGTGATCGGCACGGTGCGCAAGGTCGGCCCGGCCAGCATCATCACCACATTCTCGCGCGCGATGCCGCAGCGTTCGGCGACGAACTCGGTCTGGCCGGGATGCGCGAAGCCGATGCCGTAGAGCTGCGATTTGGAGACGGGCCCGGTCACCAACCCGCAGGCCGCGCCCGATCGCGCCAGCCCGACCGCGAGTTCCAGCGAATCCAGCGAACAGCGCGCGCCCGGCGTATTGGGCTCGCCCGGCCTGATCTCGCCCGCATCCTCCAGCTGGATCAGCGGCAATGCGCTCGCAAAGACCTCGGGCGCTTCCTCCGGGCCGGAAATACGCGCCACCGGGCCGTTCCAGACCGCCTCGATCGAGCGCACGTCGCCGACCACGAAGAAGGGATGAAGCCCTTCCTGTTCGCGCCTTTCCCAAGCCTTGGCGGCAATCTCGGGGCCGACGCCGGCGGGGTCACCAAGCGCCACCGCGAGCGGGGGCAACCCGTCAGCGATATTCGATGACGGCATCGCGCCTTATGTCGGCCAGATAGCGGCGCGCGCGCAAATTGACGCGCTCGTCCGACATTTGCGAGCTCACCTCGTCGAACGACGGCACGGTCTTGTCGGCGGGATCGTCGCGGCCGCACATCACCAGGCTGTGCACGCCGCCTTCGGATCCGCCGAACGGCGGGGTCGCTTCGCCCACGCGCATGTCGATCAGAGTGGTTTGCAGCTGCGCCGGCAGGTCGCGGATCTTGATCTGGTCGCTATCGACCACATCCGCATTCCACTTCTTCGCGAAGTCCGCGACCTGGCCGCAGCCCTTCAAATTCTTCAGATCCTCGGTGAAGGCGGTCACGCGCGGTTGCGCCTGATCCTTGGCCACGTTCGGCGGGAAGGTGATCGTGATCTGCTTGAGCTGGACCAGGGCGTCGCGCGGATCGGTGGTCAGGATCTGGCGCTTGTCGACCAGGGCGATGATCGAATAGCCGCCGCCTACCGGGATCGGGCCGCCAACCTGTCCGGGACCCATTTCCTTGACCGCGTTGCTAAGCGCGTCGGGAAGCTGCTCGGCGCGGACCCAGCCAAGGTCGCCGCCGACCGCCGCGGTCGAGGCTTCCGAATATTGGCGGGCATAAGCCGCAAAGGACGCGCCCTGGCGGAGCTGGTCCATGATGCGCTGGGCATTGGCCTCGACCTGCGGTTGGGTCGAAGGCGTCGCGGACAGATAGATTTCGGAGACGTGATATTCGGCCGCGCCCTTATCGGCCTTCATCCGCGCGATCACCTGCTTCACCTCTTCGTCGCTCACGCTGACGAAGGGCTCGACCTCGCGGCTCAACAGGCGGCGCCACGCCATTTCGCCTTCGATCTGGCGCTTGAGCGAAGCGTCACTCGATCCCAGACCCTTGATCATCTTGCTGAATTCGGCGGGCGTTTTCTTGAATTGCTGCGCGGCGCGGGCAAAGCTCTGGTCGACCTCGGCCTTGCCGATCGTGATTTTGTTGGCCGCGGCTTCCTGGATCTGCAGCGTTTCGTCGATCAGGTTGGACAATACCTGCGCGCGCAGCCTTTCGCGCTCCGCTTCGGGAATCTTGCCGTTGCTTGACGCCAGCACCAGCGCAAGGCGCTGATCCACATCAGTATCGGTGATGATCGTGCCGTTGACGATCGCGGTCGCCTTGCGCACCGACGGATCGCGCGGCGCGAGCAGATGCACGTCGCTCGCCAGGCCCAGCTGATTCAGTGCTGCCTGCTCGTCATCCGCCTGCGCGGACGCCACGTTCGGTGCCGTCGCCAGCACCATGGCGGCGAGAAGGAAACCCGCACGCCTCGTCATCCGTACCTTCACGCCCGCTCCGTCACTTGTCGCTAAGGGCCCAGTCTGGCCCGATATGGCTGAACCCACGCTTAGCGGCCTAAATTCTTCAAGGCGAGTCGCAAGCTGAAGGTGCTGCCGCGGCGGGCGTCGCCCGTCTCGTCATAGTCCTTGCGCCAGGTGATGCCGAGCGACATGCATTCATTCTCGTAGAGCAGGCCAATACGGTCGCGCACGGGCTGATAGCCGTCGGACAGCGACATCGGATCTTCCTTCTTGGTGGTCAGGTCGACCACGGTCGACCCGAAGATCGACCAGTAACGCGCGATCTGCACGCGCGCGCCGAGCCGGATTTCGGACATGTCGCGCAGATCCTCGATCGACGTGTCGATCTGGCGATGCAGCTTGAGATAGCCGACATCGACATAAGTATTCTTGCCGCCCAGCGTCGCGTCGACCTCATTGCGGCGGACCGCCAGATTGCCTTTGTCGAGCCGGAAGCGCTCGGTCACCTCCAGGAAACTGCCGTAACGCACGCTCACGCGCCCGACATAATCGGAGAAGCGGTCGGACAGGCCGGTGCCCGGCGGCAGGATCGTGGGCTCGTTGCTCAGCCGGTAGGATTGCCCGACGATCGCGCGGATCTCCAGCTTGGGCCGGGTGTAATTCCATTCGCCGCCATAGGTGACACGGCTCGAATCCTCCCACCGGTCGTAGCCGGAGAAGCGATTGAGCGCGAACAGGTTGGAATCCTCGAGGTCGACCGCGCGGCTATCCTCGTCGGGGATGTCAAGATTCTTGATCTTGGGCTCCGCCACGAGCTGCACCCGCGGGACGATCTGCTGCACGCCGCCGAACAGCTCGCCCACGAACGGCCAGCGCATGTCCGCCGCCAACGCGCCGATACCGCGACCGTGCCAGCCGTCGATACCGCGATAGATCTCGGTCGCGGTGTCCGCGCTGTCGTCGGTATGATAGATGTCGGCCCGGCCGTAAGCGGTGAAGGTCACCTCCTGGCCCAGCGGGGTCAACGTGCGCAGGTCCCAGCGCAGGCCGGCAAAAGCGCGCTGCGTGTCCTGCCCGTCGGTCCGCGTCAGCGCGAGGCTGTTGACCTGGGCCGTGAAGATGCCGCCCAGCCAAGGATCCGCGAAGCGGCGGCGATAGTCGATCGCGGGCAAGGCGATCGGCTGCTGGCCCTCGGAATAGCTTTGCGTCACCGTTCCCGTCGGCCCGATCAACGGGGCGCGGATGTCTTGCACGAACCAGCCCGCGATCGACAGATAGCTGTCGTCATCGATCCGCTCGGCCTTGAGCGTCGAACGCAGGCGATCGTCGTTCGAGATATAATAACGCCGCATGAAGGTGCGGTCGGTGGTCAGCCGCAACGCGCCGTGGATCGTCCAATAAGGATCGAGCTGCCAGGTGCCGTTGGCGTCGATATAGCCGCGGATCGCATTGCTGCTCTCGACCGGCGTGATTGTCGGCGTCTCGTCGGACGTCGCGGGCAGGCGCGCGCTGTAGGTGACCATGCCGTTCACTTGATAGGCGCCATTGCCGGTCAGCGCGCGATATTGCGCCTCCAGCCCGGGCGCCACCGCGGTGTAGAGATGCGGTGTGATCGTCAGGTCGCGATTGGGGCTGATCTGCCAGTAATAAGGCAGGTCGATCTCGACTCCGTTCGACTTGTTGATCTGGAAATTGGGCAGGAGCAGTCCCGAATTGCCCCTCTCGGAGCCATCGGGGTGCGAGAAAGCGGGCAGCGCCAGGATGGTCTGGCCGAAAACGGTCAGCCGCGCATCCTTATAGCTGATCCGGTGCGTGCCTTCGTTGACGATCACGCGCACCGCGGTGATCTGCCAGGACGGCCGCTTGGGGCAGCCCGCGTCGGTCTCCACCTGGCAGGGTGTGTAGGCGGCATGGTTGAGGATCGTGATCTGGCCCTTGCGCTCGCCATGCAGCGCGGCCAGCCGACCGCCATTGGCCAGCACCAGCAGCATATTGTCGGCAACGCCGTCATGCAGCTCGTCGGTCAGCGTGATGTCGTCGCCATAGGCCTTGTCGCCATTTGCGTTGACCACAGCGACATTGCCGATGGCGCGCACCACGCCCGACTGGCGGTTCCAGGTCACCTTGTCCGCGCGCAGCCGCGCGCCGTTGCGGAACATGCGCACGTCGCCGGTGGCGGTGACGATGTCCGCATTGTCGTCATAATCGAGCTGTGCCGCCGAAAAGGTGACCTCGTCTTCAGGCGAGGTTTCGGATTCTTTGGCTGGGGGAGGGGGCTGGGTCGGGCGATCCGCCAGGCTCTGCGCCTGGGCAGCCGGGGCCCAGCACGCCGATCCGCAAATGGCGATCGCCATCAGCGACGCCGTTGCGGCGCCTGCCCTTTTCCAGCTTGTACGCCGCTGCATAACGGTCGGCCCTATCCCGGCTTGTCCGCCGCCGCAATCGCCGAAAACCGCGACTTGTCGCCTTTGACACCTTCGGGGAGCGGCCTAATAGGCGAGGCAACATAGCGCGAAAGGCTTGTTCCTTGCTCACCATCAAATTCAGCGCGAACCGTCCCTCGGACGCGCGTCCGCTTGCCCTCCCGATCGCCAAGGATGAGGCGGTCGACACCCATGTCCCCGCCGGCACCGCCGACGTCGCGAAGGCCGCCGCCGCGAAATTCACGGGCGAGGCGGGCGGCATCGTCGAGCTTCACGCTCCGGTTGATGGGGCGGTGCGCCATATCCTGCTGGTCGGCACGGGCGCCGATCTCGCCGCCGAGAAAGCCGGCGGCGCCCTGGTCGCCAAGCTGCTGACGACCGAAACCGGCCTGGTTGTGGATGCGACCGGGATCGCCTCGGCGAAGCGCGCCGAGTTCGCTGCCAAACTGGCGCAGGCCGCGATGCTGCGCAGCTGGCGCTATGACCTCTACCGCACCAAGCTGCCCGAGAAGCAGAAGCCGACCCTGACCGAGGTCGAGATCGTCGTCGGCGACGCGCTCAAGGCGGCCGAGGAGGCTTTCGCCCCGCTCAAGGCCGTGGCCGAGGGCGCGAGCCTGACGCGCATGCTCGTGACCGAGCCTGCCAACATCCTCTACCCGGAAAGCTTCGTCGAACGCGTCCAGGCCGAGACGAAGGGGCTGGGCCTTGAGATCGAGGTGCTGGACGAGCCCGCGATGCGCAAGCTCGGCATGGGCGCTCTGCTCGGTGTCGCTCAGGGCTCGGTTCGCCCGCCGCGCCTGCTCGTGATGAAGTGGGATGGTACCGGCGGCAAGGCCGATCCGGTCGCCTTCGTCGGCAAGGGCGTGACCTTCGACACCGGCGGCATCAGCCTCAAGCCCGGCCCGGGTATGGAGGATATGAAGTGGGATATGGGCGGCGCCGGCGCAGTCGCAGGCGCGATGAAGGCGCTAGCTTTGCGCAAGGCAAAGGCCCACGTCATCGGCGTGTGCGGTCTGGTCGAGAATATGCCCGACGGCAACGCCCAGCGGCCCGGTGACGTCGTCACCAGCGCGTCGGGCCAGACGATCGAGGTGCTCAACACCGACGCCGAAGGCCGGTTGGTGCTCTGCGACGCGATCTGGTGGGTGCAGCAGGCTTACCACCCCAAGACGATCATCGACCTCGCGACTCTGACCGGTGCGATGATCGTCAGCCTCGGCCACGAACATGGCGGCCTGTTCTCGAACGACGATAATCTGGCCGATCAGATCCTCGCCGCCGGCAAGACGGTCGGCGAGAAATTGTGGCGGATGCCGATGGGCGAGGTTTACGACAAGCTGCTCGACTCGCCGATCGCCGACATGAAGAATATCGGCCCGCGCGAGGCCGGTTCGATCACCGCCGCCCAGTTCATCGCGCGCTTCGTCGACGAAGGCGTGAAATGGGCGCATCTCGACATCGCCGGCATGGTGTGGGCGTCGAAGCCCGGCACCTTCTGGGACAAGGGTGCCACCAGCTACGGCGTGCGCCTGCTCGATCAATATGTGAAGGACGCTCTGGAGAAATAGCCTTCAATCCTCCCCGAGCTTGCTCGGGGAGGGGGACCGCCGGCGCAGCCGGTGGTGGAGGGGGGAAGCCAGGCGTCGGGGGGGATCTCCTCCTTCGGCCCGCGAAGGAAAGTCCCATCCCGGGTTGCGCCTTTGCCGCACTGCAGCTAGACGCGCGCCCAACTTCCACACCCCAAAATATGGAGCATGGGATTCCCATGGCGACGACCCGCACCTTCTCGATCATCAAGCCCGATGCCACCCGCCGCAACCTGACCGGCGCGGTCACCAAGATGCTGGAGGAGGCCGGCCTGCGCGTCGTCGCGTCCAAGCGCATCCAGATGACCAAGGAGCAGGCCGAGGGCTTCTACGCCGTCCACAAGGAACGGCCCTTCTTCAACGACCTCGTCAGCTTCATGATCTCGGGCCCGGTCGTGGTCCAGGTTCTGGAAGGCGAGGACGCCGTGAGGCGCAACCGCGACATCATGGGCGCGACCAACCCGGCCAATGCCGACGCCGGCACGATCCGCAAGGAACTGGCCGAGTCGATCGAAGCCAACTCGGTCCACGGCTCGGACAGCGACGAGAATGCGGCGATCGAGATCGCTTACTTCTTCAAGCCGGAAGAGATTGTCGGCTGATCCGGCCGGACAGCTTCGGAATTAAGAAGGGGTCGCCGAGAGGCGGCCCCTTTTTGTTGAGGTCGACATGACTGCGCTGACAATTGCGTCCGAATTAATCGGATAGTCGGCGTACAAACTTCTCGCTCGGCACAAAAAATCCGTTGTGCATTCCGATGATGTCGGTTGCTTCCCGGTAGATGGATAGGGTGTTCGGGTCGTCGGAGCAAGTAATGTGGCTGTCAGATTCGCTTTGATCGGAGAATCTGATGCTCCACTCGCAATATGCGCTCTTCCAAACGCCATCATAAGAGCGCTTTATCGGGCGCATCATTGCAATGAATTTCTGAGCCCTTTCCTTCGGGACCAGAAAATTGTGAACCGGCCCTGGGGATGCGCCTCCTGGAGCAAACTCTCGTTCGCCTTTACTGACGGCAAGTCTGTCTGGGGAGATCACTTGCCAAGAGATACGCCCGTCTGAAGAGACAGTTATATCTTCATCGATGCATAATCCCGCACAGGCCGGCCCAATGAAGCGGTGATAAATTTCAACGCGATTCTGAGCGTCGAGAGGCGGAGGCGCAGCAACGACGGAGTAGGACAAGCCAAATGCCGCTGTTCCGATAGCGAAAACCGTCGATCGCATCCATCGGTCTCCCGGTCTATTTCTTCGCCGCCATCCGTGTCGCCCAAAGCGCGTCGATCTGCTTCTGGCCTGCATCCTCGCTTTTGACCGCGCCCGTGCGCGAAAGGCCACGTAGATGAATGTCGGTCCCGCTCAGGAAGCCGTGGCTGGTGGCATAACCAACCTCAAAGACCGCGCGGTCGACATGCTCTTCGCCATCGACCAGGAAGTGCGTCTCGATCATCACCGGCACACGCGCATCGCCGGGCGTGTCGCTCACGCCCGCCTCCTTGCGCGCCGCCACCAACGCGCTCGCGAACCAGTTGCGGTCGATCCGCGCATCGCTGCTCGTTTCGGCGGGCGACAGGCCGAGCTTGGCGGGGAAGCTCACCTTCTGGCTCTGGATCGCCTGGTCGTCCGAACGCGGTGTCAGGCTGAGCGTGCGGCCTTCCTTATCGGGAGTCGCCTTGAGAATCAGGATCGCCGCCTTCTTGGCGCTCTGCGCGTTCTGCTGCGCATGCTCTGCTTCATTGGTGGTCCGCTCGCGATAGCTGTTCCACAAAGTCAGCGCCGAGATGATCAGCGCGAGCACCGCGACCAGCTCGCCCAGATTGATCCAGCGGCGGCGGACACGCGCCGCTTCGGCGCGCTCTTGCGGTGTCTCTGACATCAGCCTTTCCCCTTCAGCTTCGGCGGCGCAACATGTTCCCAGCTCAAAGCGATGCGATCCGCAATATGATCCCAATCTGAATGCGGCTGGTCGGTCCGGATCGCGATCCAGCCGAACGGACCGACATAGGCAGGGCGGAAATAAAGCTCCGGGTCGATCTCGATCAGCATCTGCTGCTCTTCGATCCCGCTCGTTTTCACCAGGATCGCAGTCTCTCCGTCATGATGATGGTCGTGCCAGAACCAGGCGAAGATCTTGCCCTTGTCGATGTAGAAGGCGGTCTGCCCGTGCGAGATCTTCTCCGCGGCATGCGGCAGCGCCATCGCGATATCCCGCAGCCGTTGGAGATCGGCTTCGGGATCCGGGCTCATTTTGCCCGCACCAGTTTGGCGAGCGCCGCCGGATAGAGCTTATGTTCCTCTACCAGCACGCGGGCGGCGAGCGTGCGCGCATCGTCCCCCGGCAGCACGGGCACCTCGGCCTGCGCGATGATCTCACCGTCGTCCAGCGCCTCGGTCACGATATGCACGCTGCAGCCATGCTTCGCCTCACCCGCGTCGATCACGCGCTGATGCGTGTCGAGGCCCTTATAAGCGGGAAGCAGGGAAGGGTGGATATTGATCATGCGTCCCGCCCATTTCTGGACGAAGCCCGGCGAGAGCAGGCGCATATAGCCGGCGAGTGCCACATATTCGACGCCGGCCGCACGTAGCTCGGCATCGACCAGATCGTCGAACTCGGCGCGCTTCATGCCGATATGGCTCTGTGCCCAGGTCGCAATGCCCTGCGCCTTGGCGAAATCGAGGCCCGGCGCGTTGGTCACATTGGAGGCGACCAGCACGACTTCATAGGGACTGTCCGGCACCTTCGAGGCTTCGACCAACGAAGCCATGTTCGACCCGCGGCCCGAGATGAGGATGCCGACCCGCGCCTTCATTCCCTCCCCCCTTGTGGGGGAGGGCTAGGGAGAGGGGACGCGAGCGTCAGCTCGCAAACAAACAAATTCGCGCTTTGCGCGAACCCCTCTCCCAAACCCCCTCCCACAAGGGGAGAGGGCTTCAGAAGTGTTTCACCCCTCATGCGTGGCAAACCAGTCTTCCTTGGCACTCCAGGTGCCATGCGAGCCCTTCACAGTGCAGCCGCGCGGCCCTTCGGCAATCGCCCCGACCCGGAAGACCGTCTCGCCTGCCGCCTCAAGCGCCGCAGTGACCTCGGTCACATCGCCGGCGCGCACCGCCGCGATCATGCCGATGCCGCAATTGAAGGTCCGCGCCATCTCCTCAGGCTCGATCCCGCCCTGCGCCTGCAGGAACGCCATCAGCCGCGGCTGCTCCCACGCGTCGGCATCGACAGTCGCATGCAGCCCTTCGGGCAGCACGCGTGGGATATTCTCCAGCAGGCCACCGCCGGTGATATGCGCGAGGGCGCTCACCTTGTTGGCGCGTACCAGCGGCAACAAGGCCTTCACGTAAATGCGCGTCGGCTCCATCAGCGCGTCGATCAGCAGCCGGTCCTGATCGAATAGAGCCGGTCGGTCGAGCTTCCATCCCTTGTCCGCGGCCAGCCGCCGCACGAGCGAATAACCGTTCGAATGGACGCCCGAGGAAGCGAGACTCAGCAATATGTCGCCCGCCGTGACCTTGGTCCCGGTCAATGCCTGCGCCCGCTCGACCGCACCGACCGAGAAACCGGCCAGGTCATAATCGCCATCGGCATACATGCCCGGCATTTCCGCTGTCTCACCGCCGATCAGTGCGCAGCCCGCAATCTGGCAGCCCTTGGCGATACCCGCGATCACCTGTTCGGCGACGCCCGTGTCGAGCTTCCCGGTCGCGAAATAATCGAGGAAGAAAAGCGGCTCCGCGCCCTGCACGATCAGGTCGTTGACGCACATCGCGACCAGATCGATTCCGACCGTGTCATGCTTGCCGCTGTCGATCGCGAGCTTCAATTTGGTGCCGACGCCGTCATTGGCCGCGACAAGCAAGGGATCGTCATAGCCTGCGGCCTTCAGGTCGAAGAAACCGCCGAAGCCGCCAATCTCCGCATCCGCGCCCGGACGCCTGGTCGCGCGCACCAGAGGCTTGATCGCATTCACCAGCGCATTGCCCGCCGCGATCGATACGCCAGCCTTGGCGTAGCTGTAGGATTCGGTCATTCCATCCTTCCGTTCGTGCCGAGCGAGGTCGAAGCACGTGGGTCGATCCCTAGCGTCCTTCGACTTCGCTCAGGACGAACGGGTGCTGTTCGAGGGCGCACTATCCATATCCTGCTTGGAAATCCACGGGGCTTTCGCCACAAGGCGCAACCGTGACGCCTGTTCGCCGCAATTCCCTTATCGCCGCATCGCTGGCCGCGCTTGGTCTGGCGGGATTCGCATATGCTCAGATCGAGGGCAATGATCGCGGCGTGCCGCCGATCGACAGTTCGGCCAATTATGAGGTCCCCAACGTCGCGGTCGATATCTCCGCCAAGAGCGCGCTGGAAGCGCGCCACTTCGGTTGGCGGCTGGCGCAGCGGCGCGCCTGGAAGACGCTCTGGGCCAAGGTGAACAACCGGCCCGAGGCGGAAGCGCCCAATCTCGGCGACGGTGCGCTCGATTCGATGGTTGCGGGAATCGAGGTCGAGGACGAGCAGATCGGGCCGCATCGCTACATCGCGCATCTGGGCGTATTGTTCGATCGCAGCCGTTCGGCGCAGGCGCTTGGCCAGGCGCAGGCGGGCGTGCGTTCGGTGCCGATGCTGGTGATTCCCGTGATGTGGTCGGGCGGCGTTCCGCAAAGCTTCGAACATCGTACCGAATGGCAGAAGGCCTGGGCCCGATTCCGCTCGGGCAGCAGCCCGATCGATTATGTCCGCCCGGTCGGCAATGGGCTCGACCCCTTGATTCTCAACGCCGCGCAGGCGGGCCGTCCCGGCCGCGGCCTGTGGCGCAAATTGCTCGATCAATATGGCGCCTCCGACGTCGTGGTGCCGACCGTGCAGATCATCCGTCAATATCCGGGCGGCCCGGTATTGGCGCATTTCACCGCCTTGCATGGCCCGGATGGCGAGGTGATCGCGCGTTTCGATCTGACCGCCAGCGACAGCGACAAATTGCCGCAGATGCTGGATGAAGGCGTACGGCGGATCGACGACGCTTATGCGCAAGCCTTGCGCGACGGCGGGCTCCGCACCGACCGTTCGCTCGAACCGCCGCCTCCGGTCGCGCCCGAACTGCCCGAAGAAGCCACGGTCGAGACCGATACGGGCGGTATTGCGGTGCCAGGCGCCGCCTCGACCTTCCTGGTTCAGGTCGACACGCCCGACGATCCGTCTTTGGTGCAGGTCATGGCCAGCCTACGCGGGCTTCCGGGCGTCAAGGCGGTTGCCACCAACAGCGTCGCACTGGGCGGCGTCTCGGTCTTGCGCGTGGGGTATGACGGCGATCCCAACGCCTTCCGCACCGCGCTCGCCACCGCGGGCTATACTGTCCAGGATACGGGCGGAGGGCTCCGCCTGACGCGGCCAAAATGAGCCAGATCGCGCTGCCGCTCGATTGGCCGGCGGGCGATACCGAACAGGATTATCTCGTCTCCGAGGCCAACCGGCCGCTCATCCGCCACTTCGAGCATTGGTCGCTGTGGCCGGTAATGGCGACGATCCTGACCGGCCCGCGCAAATCGGGGCGCTCGCTGCTCGGCCGCATCTTTGCTGCCAAGGCGGGGGGCGAGCTGATCGACAATGCCGAGCTGGCGGACGAGGAGGCGATCTTCCATGCCTGGAACCGCGCGCAGGCCAATCGCAAGCCGCTGATCCTCATCGTCAACGCGCCGCCGCCCGCCTGGGCGGTCAAGCTGCCTGACCTGCGCTCGCGCCTTGCCGCGACGCCGGTGGTGCGGATCGAGGAGCCGGATGACGAGCTGGTCGGGCAATTGATCGAGAAATTATGCCATGCGCGCGGTCTCGCCGCGCCACCGGAACTGGTCCGCTACCTCGTGCCGCGGATCGAGCGCTCTTATTATGGCGTGCATCGTGCGATCGATGCGCTCGATGAATTGGCCTACGAGCAGCGCCAAAGGTTGACCGTGCCCCTCGCGCGCAGGGCGCTATCGGCCATGGGAGTCATCGACGAGTCACAAATCGAGGCGTAAGCGTTTCGACATGGACCAGCCGACCGCCAGCGCCGCCCAGACCGACGAGGATATTGCCGAAACTCTCGCCGAGGAGCTCGTCGAGAGCACCAGCGAGCGGATTGCGCCGGCCGAGCGCTATTTCAATCGCGAGCTCTCCTGGATCGCCTTCAACCAGCGCGTGCTCGACGAGGCCTGCAACCCCGCGCATCCCTTGCTCGAGCGGCTACGTTTCCTGTCGATCTCGGGCAACAATCTCGACGAATTCTTCATGGTCCGCGTCGCCGGCCTCAAAGGCCAGCAATTGCAGGCGATCGAAGACCGTTCGGTCGACGGCCTCACCACGGGCCAGCAGCTCGATGCGATCGCGCAGCGCGCCGACGATCTGACCGACGTCCAGCAGAAGGTCTGGCTCGATCTGCGGGCCCAGCTCGCCGAGGCGGGCGTCGAGGTGCTGGAAGGCGCCGACATCAATGGCGACGTCGCGCAATGGTGTGAGGATCATTTCCGCCAGCAGATTTTCCCGGTCCTAACGCCGCAGGCGCTCGACCCGGCCCATCCGTTCCCCTTCATCCCGAACAAGGGCTTCACCCTCCTGTTCGATATGAAGCGCATCTCGGACGGCGAGCCGACGCGCGAATTGCTGATGCTGCCCGTGACCTTGAAGCGCTTCGTGCGCCTGCCGGGCAACCGCGCGCGCTACGTTTCGATCGAGACCTTGATCCGACGCTTCACCGATATCCTTTTCCCCGGCTATCAGGTGCTGAGCGACACCGCCTTCCGCGTGATCCGCGACAGCGATATCGAGATCGAGGAAGAGGCCGAAGACCTGGTCCGCTTCTTCAGATCCGCGATCAAGCGTCGCCGCAAGGGCCGCATCATCCGGCTCGAACCCACGCCCAACATGCCCAAGGCGCTCGCGGCTTTAGTCAAGGAAGAGATTGGCGACACGACCGATGTGATCGTCGACACGCAGGAATTCCTGGGCGTCGGCGATCTGGCCGAATTGGTCGACGAGGACCGGCCCGACCTCAAATTCCCGCCTTTCACCGCACGCTTCCCGGAACGCATCCGCGAGCATGGCGGCGATTGCTTCGCGGCGATCAAGTCCAAGGACATCGTCGTCCACCACCCGTACGAATCGTTCGACGTGGTTATCGCCTTGCTCAAGCAGGCGGCGGCCGACCCGGACGTGGTGGCGATCAAGCAGACCCTCTATCGCGCAGGCAAGCAATCGGCGGTGATCCGCGCGCTGATCGACGCGGCCGAAGCGGGCAAGTCGGTGACCGCGGTGGTGGAGCTCAAGGCGCGCTTCGACGAAGAGCAGAATATCAACTGGGCGGGCGAGCTCGAACGTGCGGGCGTTCAGGTCGTTTACGGCTTCATCGACTGGAAGACGCACGCCAAGGTCTCGATGGTGGTCCGTCGCGAAGGCGAGGTGTTCCGCACTTACTGCCACTTCGGCACGGGCAATTATCATCCGATCACCGCGCGCATCTACACCGACCTGAGCTTCTTCACCGCCGATCCGCGCGCGGGCCGCGATGCGGCGCAGCTGTTCAACTATGTCACGGGTTATGTCGAGCCGACGGGCATGGAATTGCTTTCCATCTCGCCGCTCCACCTGCGCGACAAACTTGGCGAGTGTATCGACGCCGAGATCGATCATGCGCGTGCCGGCCGTCCGGCGGCGATCTGGGCCAAGCTCAACAGCCTGGTCGATCCCGCGATCATCGAGAAGCTCTATCGCGCCAGTGCGGCGGGGGTGGAGATCGATCTGGTCGTGCGCGGCATCTGCTGCCTGCGCCCGGGCGTTCCCGGCCTTTCCGAGAATATCCGCGTCAAATCGGTCGTCGGCCGCTTCCTCGAACACAGCCGCATCATGGTGTTCGGGAATGGCGAGGAATTGCCCAATCCCAAGGCCAAGGTCTTCATCTCCTCGGCCGACTGGATGCCGCGTAATTTCGACCGCCGCGTCGAATATCTGATGCCGATCGAGAACCCGACCGTTCACGCACAGGTGCTCGATCAGGTGATGGTCGCCAATCTGATCGACGACGAGCAAAGCTGGCTGCTCCATCCGGACGGCACCTATGAGCGGATCGTGCCGGGCAAGCGTCCGTTCAATCTCCATCGGTACTTCATGACCAACCCCTCGCTTTCCGGGCGTGGTGCGGCGCTGAAGGGTTCCGGGTCTGTGCCCAGGCTGACCTTCAAGCGGGGCTGACCGGACCCAAAACCGTTCGCCCCGAGCGAAGTCGAGGGGCTTTGCCGAGCGAAGCCGAGGCCTCTTCTCGGCTGCGCTCGAACATGTGTCTCGACTTCGCTCGACACGAACGGCGTCAGGAAAGTGACCCACTAACCCTCTTTTTCCTTGCGGTCGGAGGCCAAACGACCATTTAGGCGCCATGCCTTTCAGTAGATTACCCGCGCCTCTCACCGAGGCGTTGACCGAGCGCGGCTACGCCACGCCCACCGCCGTTCAGGCCGCCGTCCTCGAAAATGACGCCGATGGTCGCGACCTTATCGTTTCCGCCCAAACCGGCTCCGGCAAGACCGTGGCCTTCGGCATGGCGTTCGCGCCGCAATTGTTCGACGGCGACAAGCTGCCGCGTCCGGATCTGCCGCGCGCTTTGGTGATCGCGCCAACGCGCGAGCTGGCGCTGCAGGTCGCGCGCGAATTGCAATGGCTCTACGGCAAGGCCGGCGCACGCGTCTCCACCTGCGTCGGCGGCATGGATCCCTCGCGCGAGCGGCGCCAGCTATCGCACGGCACGCACATTGTGGTCGGCACGCCCGGCCGCCTGCGCGATCACCTCGAACGCGGCGCGCTCGATCTCTCCGCGCTTCGCGTGGTGGTGCTCGACGAAGCCGACGAGATGCTCGACATGGGCTTCCGCGACGAGCTCGAGGAAATCCTCGACGCGACGCCCGCCGATCGGCGCACCCTGTTGTTCTCGGCGACCATGCCCAAGCCGATCGTCGCGCTGGCGCGGCGCTATCAGAAAGACGCGCTCACCATCTCGACGCTCGGCGCCGAGCGCGGCCATGGTGACATTTCCTATCAGGCGCTCGCGGTTGCGCCTTCGGATATCGAGAATGCGGCGGTCAACCTGCTCCGCTTGCACGAGCCCGACACCGCGATCCTGTTCTGTGCGACGCGCGATGCAGTGCGCAATCTCCATTCCCGGCTGGTCGAGCGCGGTTTCGCCGCGGTCGCTTTGTCCGGCGAGCATAGCCAGAGCGAACGCAACCATGCGCTCCAGGCGCTCCGCGATCACCGTGCGCAGGTCTGCGTCGCGACCGACGTCGCCGCGCGCGGCATCGATCTTCCCTCGCTCAGCCTGGTCGTGCATGTCGAGCTTCCGCGCGACGTCGAAGGGCTGAAGCACCGTTCGGGCCGCACCGGCCGCGCGGGCAAGAAGGGCATCGCCGCCCTGATCGTTCCCTTCACGCGTAAGCGCCGGGTCGAGGCGCTGCTGCGCGACGCCAAGGTCGAAGCCGAATGGATCGACCTGCCGACCCCGGCCGTGATCGCCGAAGCCGACCGCAAGCGCCTGCTCGAAACGCTCAGCCAGCCGGTCGAGCTCGATACCGAGGATATGGTGATCGGCGCGGAGTTGCTCGCCGATCGCGATCCGCACGAGATTGCGGCGATGCTGGTGCGCGCGCACCGCGCCAAACTTCCGGCTGCCGAGGAATTGCTCGAAGGCATGCCGGAGCGCGGCGCTCGCCCCGAAGGGCCGCGTGCGGGCTTCGAGGATATTGTCTGGTTCAGCATCAATATCGGGCGGCGTAACAATGCCGATCCGCGCTGGCTGCTGCCCTTGCTCTGCCGTCGTGGCCACATCACCAAGCAGGATGTGGGTGCGATCCGGATCGGGACCGACGAGACGCGCTTCCAGATTCCGCGCGCCGCCGCCGGACGATTCCAGTCCGCGCTCAAGCGCACCGCGAACGAAGAAGATGGCGACCTTCGGATCATGCCATCGGAAGCGCCGCCGCAGGGTGGCGGCGGCGGACGCGGTGGCCCTCCGCGTGGCGGACCGCGCTTCCAGCCGCGCCCAGCCCGTCCCGGCGGGCGCACGCATCGTCCGCGTAACGCCTGATCCCAGCTTGATCGGTCCGGCCCGATCGGCTGAGTCCTGAATCATGGCATCGCGCATCGTCGACCGTTTGCTCCGCACGCCATTGGCGACGGGCACGGTTCCCGCTAAACATGGCGCTCGGATGCGCGCCATATCCTTCCCCAAGCGTGAGGCGCAGCAGGGCGACGTCCCGATCGGGATCATCGACATCGGCTCCAATTCGATCCGGCTCGTGATTTACGAGGGCGAAGGGCGCATCCCTTCGATCCTGTTCAACGAGAAGATCATGGCCGGGCTTGGCAAGGGCCTCGGCAAGACCGGCCTGCTCGATCCCGATGCAGTCTCCCGGACGCTGTCCGCGCTCGCGCGCTTCCGCCGCCTGGCTGAGGATATGGGCGTGGTGAAATTGCGCACGGTCGCGACTGCGGCGGTGCGCGACGCCAGCAACGGCCCCGATTTCATCACCCGCCTCGCCGAAATCGGTTTGCCCGTCGAACTGTTGCCCGGCACCGCTGAGGCGTCGCTCGCGGGCCATGGTGTGCTCGCCGCGATTCCCGATGCGGACGGTATCGTCGGCGACCTGGGCGGCGGCAGCCTGGAACTGGTGCGGGTTTCGAACGGCGAGGTCGGGCAGGGTGTCTCTATTCCGTTCGGCGTGTTACGCTTGGCGCAGATGAAGCTGGGCTCGTCGCGCGCGCTCGATCGCGCGCTCGCGAAGGCGCTGGGCAAGGTCGGCTGGAAGGGGACCGGCGAGGGCAAGCCCTTTTATATGGTCGGTGGTTCATGGCGCGCGCTGGCGCGGCTGCATCAGACGCTGACCGATTATCCGCTCCCGATCGTCCATCAATATGTGATGGCGCCGTCCGAAGGCCAGCGGCTCGTCCGTGCGCTTGGCCAGCTCGATCCCAAGAGGATCAAGGCGGTCGGCGGCATTTCCTCTTCGCGCGTCAACTCGCTCGGCGATGCGGCGATGCTGCTGGCATCGCTGTCCCGCTGTCTCAACCCCTCGGCCCTGATCGTTTCGGCTTACGGCCTGCGCGAAGGCCTGCTTCATTCGAGCCTGCCCGACGCGGTCCAGGCGCTCGATCCACTGGTCGAGGCTGCGCGCGATGAAGGTTCGCGCCAGGGCCGTTTCCCCGAGCATGGCGATCTGCTCGACCGCTGGATCGCACCCTTGTTCGCGGATGAGCCGCATCAGCTTGCCCGTTTGCGCCATGCCGCCTGCCTGCTGGCGGATGTGGGCTGGCGCGCCCACCCCGAATTCCGCGCCGAGCGCGGCCTCGACGTGGCGCTGCACGGCAATTGGGTCGCGATCGACGCCGCCGGCCGCGCCATGCTCGGCCAGGCGCTCTTCACCCACTTTGGCGGCGAGGGCGTCTGCCCGATCGTCAATCAGCTGATCGGCTACGATCTTGCCGCGCGTGCGATGCGCTGGGGTTATGCGATGCGGCTCGGCCAGCGTCTGTCAGGCGGTGTGCCGGAACCGCTCGAATCGAGCGGCCTGTCCTTCGCCGACGGCGCGGTGCTGCTGACGCTGCGGGGTGAGGACACCGCGCTTTATGGCGAGGCGGTCGAACGGCGGCACAAATTGCTGGCCGATTCGCTACAGCTCAAGATCGCCGTCAGGACGGCCTGAGGGCGTTAAGATTTGGGCGGCACAGCCGGCGCCGGAGCGGGCTGGGTTGGGGGCGTTGCGGGCTGCGGTAGCCGCGCCAGATCCATGTCCAGCGCCATCGCGGTCAGGCGCGTGCGCCAGGCGTCCTCCAGCATCTTGGTCATGCTGCGCGCCATCGAAACGTCGACCACCTGGCGCCCATCCTGCGTGATCCGCATCAGATGCCCGCGATAGTCGCGCTCGATATCGGCGCAGCGGCCATAGGCGCCATCGATCAATGTGCCCGGCCCCTGGCGAAGCGGCGCCCAGCGCGTAAGCGACTCGATCACGCAATTCTTCCAATTGTTGAGCGCCAGATCGGCCGCGGCCCCTTCGTCCTTGCCTTCGATCTCCTTCTGCCGCGCGGCCATTTCCTCGGTCGTGAAAGGCCGGGCGTCCTGCAGTTCGCTGAACAAAGCGGCGGTGCGCTGCGGCTGCGCGGCTCCCACGGACGTCGCTAGGCCGAGCAAAGCCCAGACCGGCCAACGCATCAGCCGAGCTCGCTCATCACCATCTTGCCGCCCTTGACGCTGAAGGCGAGGCGGCCTTCGCACAGATCGAGCGCATCCTTGCCGAACACGTCGTAGCGCCAGCCCTGCAGCATCTGCAGTCCTTCGCGCTGGCCCGCGGCCATCGCGTCGATCTCGTCGCCGCGCGCGATCAGGCGCGGAGCAACGTCCGCATCGCGCGAGCGGATCTTGAGCAAAAGCTTGAGCAGGTCGGCGACCAAGGCGCCTTCCTTGCCAAGACCAGGGCGCCGGTCGTCGCGCGGCGGCATTTCGGCATCCGAAAGCGGCGTCGCGCCTTCCAGCGCGCCCATCAACCGCGCGCCGATATCGTTGCTCGCCCAGCTCGCGGCGAGACCGCGCACCTTGGCGAGGTCGTTCTGGCTGCGTGGCGGATGCACCGCCAGATCGGCCAAGGTCTCGTCCTTGACCAGCCGGCCGCGCGGCAGATTCTTGCGGCGTGCCTCGCGCTCGCGGAAGGCGGCGACCGCCTTCAATCGGCCCAGCACCTCCGCCTTGCGGCTCGGCACCTTGACCCGCTGCCACGCGAGATCGGGGTCGTTCACATAATTGGCCGGATCCGCAATCCGCTCCATCTCGTCGTCGAGCCAGGCGCCGCGGCCGGTCTTGCGCAATTTCTCCAGCATCTTGGGGAAGATCTGGATCAGATAGGTGACGTCGCCGATCGCGTAATCGATCTGGCGCTTGTCGAGCGGCCGGCGGCTCCAGTCGGTGAAGCGCGCGCCCTTGTCGAGCTTCACGCCGGTCATGCTCTCGACCAGATTCGAATAGCCGACCTGCTCGCCCATGCCCAAGGCCATCGCCGCGATCTGCGTGTCGAACAGCGGATGCGGCGTGCGCTGGGTGAGATTGTGGATGATCTCGAGATCTTGCCCCCCGGCATGGACCACCTTCAGGACGTCCTCATTGTCGACCAGCAGGTTCAACAAGGGCGTCAGGTCCATGTCCGGCGCGAGCGGATCGATCGCGGCCGCTTCATTGTCGTCCGCGATCTGCACCAGGCACAGCTCGGGCCAATAGGTGTTCTCGCGCATGAACTCGGTATCGACCGCCACGTAAGGGCTCTTGGCGAGCCGGGCGCAGAGTTCGGTGAGAGTCGCGGTGTCGGTAATCAGAGGATGTATATGCATTGGGAGTCGGCCCATAGCGGGACAGCGGCGGGTTGACAAAGAGGGGCGTCGATTCAATGCGCAGCGCTCGCAAATAAAACCGTCACCCCAGCGAAAGCTGGGGTCTCAGGAGAAGGCGCGACCCTTCCTCACGAGATGCCAGCCTTCGCTGGCATGACGAAAACGGGAAAGTCACAATGCACGCTTATCGTACCCACACCTGCGCCGCTCTGTCGGCGGCCAATGTCGGCGAAAGCGTTCGCCTGTCGGGCTGGGTCCATCGCAAGCGCGATCATGGCGGCGTGCTGTTTGTCGATCTGCGCGACCATTATGGCCTGACCCAGATCGTTGCCGACAGCGACAGCCCCGCGCTGCCCGTGCTCGAGCGGTTGCGCGTCGAGTCGGTGGTGACGATCGACGGCGTGGTGAAGGCACGCGCCGAGGGCACGCAGAACGCCAACCTCGCGACCGGCGAGATCGAGGTGTTCGCCAAGGGCGTCACCGTCCAGTCCGAAGCGCAGGAACTGCCGCTCCCGGTCGCGGGGGAAGCCGATTATCCCGAGGAAATCCGCCTCAAGAACCGATTCCTCGATCTGCGCCGCGAGACGCTGCATGCCAACATCATGCTGCGCTCGAACGTGATCGCGTCGCTGCGCCGCCGCATGATCGATCAGGGTTTCACCGAATTCCAGACGCCGATCCTGACCGCCTCGTCGCCCGAGGGCGCGCGCGACTATCTGGTCCCGAGCCGCGTCCATCCGGGCAAATTCTATGCGCTCCCGCAGGCGCCACAGATGTTCAAGCAGTTGCTGATGGTTGCGGGCTTCGACCGTTATTTCCAGATCGCGCCGTGCTTCCGCGACGAAGATGCCCGCGCCGACCGTAGTCCGGGCGAATTCTACCAGCTCGATTTCGAGATGAGCTACGTCACGCAGGACGACGTGTTCGCCGCGATCGAGCCCGTGCTGCATGGCGTATTCGAGGAATTCGCCAATTGGCAGGGCAAGGGCCGCACCGTCAGTCCGCTGCCGTTCAAGCGCATTCCCTACAAGGAATCGATGCTCAAGTACGGCAACGACAAGCCGGATCTGCGCAACCCGCTGATCATTTCGGACGTGTCGGACGCCTTCAAGGGCTCGGGCTTCGGCCGCTTCGCCTCGATCGTCGAGAGCGGCGATGTGGTGCGTGCCATTCCTGCGCCCGCTACGGCGGAGAAGAGTCGCAAATTCTTCGACGACATGAATGCCTGGGCCCAGTCCGAAGGCTTTGCCGGCCTGGGGTATGCCACCCGCAAGGGCGGCGAATGGGGCGGCCCGATCGCCAAGAATCACGGCGAGGACAAGATGTCAGCTTTGGCCGACAGCCTCGGCCTGGGTCCGGACGACGGGCTGTTCTTCGCCGCCGGCAAGGAGGCACAGGCTGCCAAGCTGGCGGGTCTTGCCCGCACGCGGGTTGCCGATCAGCTCGGCCTGATCGACGAAAAGCGCTTCGAATTCTGCTGGATCGTCGATTTCCCGATGTTCGAATATGACGAGGACAACAAGAAGGTCGACTTCAGCCACAACCCCTTCTCGATGCCGCAGGGCGAGCTGCAGGCGCTGAACACCAAGGATCCCTTGGATATTCTCGCCTTCCAGTACGACATCGTCTGCAACGGCGTGGAATTGTCGTCGGGCGCGATCCGGAACCACCGCCCGGATATCATGTACAAGGCGTTCGAGATCGCCGGCTATAGCCAGGCCGATGTCGATACCAATTTCGCGGGCATGATCAACGCGTTCAAATATGGCGCGCCGCCGCACGGAGGGTCTGCCCCGGGTGTCGACCGCATCGTCATGCTGCTCGCCGACCAGCCCAATATCCGCGAGGTCATCGTCTTCCCGATGACGCAGAAGGCCGAAGACCTGATGATGGGCGCGCCGGCGTTCGTCACGCCCAAGCAGCTACGCGAGCTCAACGTCCGCGTGGTGGACCAGCCGGGCGCCAAGCCTGCGGCCCAGCCGATCGCCGAAGCCGTCTCGCCCAGCGCGGGATAGGAATCACTTCCGTTCGTGCTGAGCTTGTCGAAGCACTGCCTTCCTTCTTATGCGGACGAAGGACAGCCCTTCGACAAGCTCAGGGCGAACAGTTGGACAAACTGCCGTGAATTAACCCGGCCGCTTCACCGTCAAAGTGAGGCGGCCGAAGTCGATCTGGGCCTGCAACATGGTCAACAGCTCAGCGCCGATCACGCCGTCGAAGGCCGGCATGCCATTGCCGCGGCTGATCGCTTTCAACTGGGACAGATCGAGGCAATCGACCGGCAATCCCTCCATCCGCAGCGCACCCAGCCGCATTTCGACATGCGTGCTGATCCGTTTGCCGGCGACGCCGGTCATGCCGAAGCCCTGCTGGCCGGTATCGACCAGCGGCACGCTTAGCCTGCGCGCGACATTGGTGTCGATCACCGTGCTCGCGCCCGTGTCGAGGAACATCACGAGGTCACGCCCCATCACGGACACGGTAAGATAGAGCTTGCCGTCCGCCGCCCGCTTGAGCGGGATGGTGACCGTGGCGGGGCCCGCGAAACCGACGGGTGGCTCGGGCGGCTGCGCGGATGCGGCCATTCCAAGCAAGCCGAGCGCACTGATCAGGAAGGCGCGTCGCAGCATCAGGATTTGGGTGCGCCCTGCACCTTGATCTCGAGCGCGGGCGCTTTCGACAGCCAGCGCTTGGCCATCGCCTGCACGTCGGCCGCGGTGACCTCCTGATAGCCGGTCACACCCGTCCGCAGCAAAGTCACGTAGCGCGGGTCATCGAGATCGCCCTGCAGCATCTGCGCCCAATACAGGTTGAGCTTGCGGCGCTGCTCGTTGCCGCTGACGATGGGCGTGAGCGCGCGTGCCAGCTCATCCGCGGTCGGGCCGTTCTTGGCCAGATCTTCGGCCACGTCGCGCGTCGCCTTCTGGAAATCAGTCAGCCGCTCCGCCTTGATCTGGCTATAGGCGATGAACAGGCCGAAATCGGGAAAGACCTCCGACTGGGCATTGTTGACGCCGGGCGTGTAGGCGCCGCCCTCGCTCTCGCGGAACCGGTCATAGAGGCGCGTCTGCATGATTTGCGCTGCGACGTTCAGTGCGCGCAGCTGCTTCAGGTCCTTGAGCGATCCGGTTGTGGTCCAAACGCTGGCGGTGATCATCTGGTCGGGATCGCCGTGATGCGTGAACACCAGGGGTGCTGTGGCGCGCGGCGGCGGCTTCAACGCCAGATGCGAGGCCGGTTCCTTCGGCTGCGGCTTGGTCACCGCCGCACCGAAGGTCTGGCGGGCAGCTTCGATCGCGGCGTCGGTGTCGATATCGCCGATGATCAATACCTTGCGTGCTCCGTACGCGAACAGAGGTTGCCAGAAAGCGCGGAAGGCGTCGGGCGTGACGGCCTTGGCGTCCGCCCGGCTGGGGAAGGCGAAGCGGCGATCGCCATTGTGCAGGGGCTGGTTGGCGAAGGTGCCGAAGACCGATTGGGGTGAGGCATAGACCGAATCGTAGTTCTGGACGAAGCCGTCGCGGATCCGCTCGAACGCCTTGGCATCGAAGCGCGGCTCGCGGATTGCGGCGTCCAGCAAACGCAGCTGGTCGACCAGCTGCACGGCGGTCGTCGAACCCGCCCACGTGAAGGCGCGCTCGCTTGCCGCGAAGCTCAGCCCGATCCTTTTGCCCGCGGTCGCGCGTTCGAGGGCGCCGATGTCGAGCGGGCCGATTCCGCCCTGCACGATCGCGGGCGCGGTCCACAGCAGGTTGGGCGCCTTCGGATCGACCGCGGTCAGCCCGTCGCCCGCCATCGCCACCACCAATATGCCCGCTTGCTCGTTATTGTTGCGGCGAAGATCGACCTCGACGCCGTTATCGAACTTGACCCGCGTCACGCCCAGATCAGCGATTTCGGAGCGCGATACGACCTTGCCCGGCGTGCCCGGCCGTCCGAGATCGTCGAGGCTGACATGCTTTTCCTCGGTTCGCGCCGCTGCCTTGGTGGCGCGCGCCTGGACGAGTGCGGCAGCCAGTGCCTCGTTGCCGCCCGGTATCGGCGAAGGGCTCAGCAGCATGGCGCGCGCTTCGCCCTGGATCACCGTGCGCATTGCCGCGCCGACATTTTCGGGCGTCAGATTCTTGCGCTGCCTCTCGAACAATTCGAGCATGAAGCCGGGTTCCTCGACGACCTCGGCCGACCCCACCGCATTGGTCATCTGGTTCGCCCAGGCGGCCGATTGCGTCGTCGCAGCGCCGGCAGCGCTGGTTTGCAGTCCGGATTCGATCGCTGCGGTGACCTGATCGATCTCATCCTGGCTGGGCAAGGTCGAGACCGCGTCCGCCAGGATGCCGTAGACGTCCGACAATGCCTGCGCCCATTGGCCTTCCTTGGGCGCCATCGCGACAACCATCGAATCCGCGACGTTGCGCTGCTCGCTATAGCCGGCGGCAGCGCCGAGGAAACTTGCCCCGTCGCGCGCCTTGCGCGCCAGCCGCCGCGACAGGACCTGCACCGCGACCGTACGGGTCAGATCCGCACCTTCGCCAGCATAGGTGTCCGGCCGGTCGTCATGCTGCGTCACCCAGTTGAGCGAAAGCTGGTTGGGGGCCTGCGGGTCGGTGATGACCGCGCTCGTCGTCTTGGGTGTGACGGGCTTGCCATAATCCGGTTCCGCGGGAGCCGTACCCTTGCCTGACCAGTCGCCGAAATGGCGGCGGATCGCATCTTCCAGCACCGCCGGATCGGCATCGCCGACGATCACGACCGTGGCGCGTTCGGGGCGATACCAGCGGTCGTAGAAAGCGCGCAGCCTGTCGGCCGTGGCGCCGTTGAGCGTTTCGGGCGTGCCGCCAAGCTCGGCCTTCTCGGCGCGGGTCCCCGCCAGCAGGATCGGCTTGGTCGTGTCCTGCACGCGCTTGGCGAGCGGGGTCTGGCGCAGCGCCAGCTCGGCGGTGACCACCTTGCGCTCGATATCGACCAGCTTGGGATCGAAATTGGCGCTCGACACCATCTCGGACAGAAGATGAAGTGCCGTATCCATCGATTGCGGATCGCTCTTGGGCAAATCGAGCTGATAGAGCGTCTGCGTCAGGTTGGTGAAGGCGTTGGTGTCCGTCCCGAACGCCGCGCCGAGCCGCTGCCAGGTGCGGATACCCTCGCCATCGGGCACCGTCTTGGTGCCGCGGAAGGTCATATGCTCGATGAAATGGGCGAAGCCCTTCTCGTCGTCGCGCTCCATCAGCGCGCCTACGCCCATCCGCACGCGGATCGCGAGGCTATTGGCCGGATATTTGTTCTGGCGCACCGCATAATGCACGCCGTTGGGCAAGATGCCGAAGCGCCAGGCTTTATCGACGGGGAGGTCGCTGCCCTCGAACAGCCAGGGCACGGGTGCGGCGGGCTGTGCCGCGATCGACGGGCTGGCGGGGGAGGGCTTGGCTGCCGGGGCTGCCGCGAGGGCCGGTGCGACCAGAGCCAGGGTCGCGGCGGCGGAAAGGAGGCGCTTCACGGCAGGTGTCATTCGCAAAATCCCCAAAGTCTCGGCCAATCCTAATGGCGGGGTGGAGCTTTAGCGACGCCTTCTTAAGCGGGGCTGACCGGCAAAAGCCTACGAATTCGGATAGGTAATTGCGACGATCTCGTAATCCTTGGCGCCCGCCGGCAGGTCGACCCTGCGCACATCGCCGATCGCCGCGCCGCGCAGCGCGCGGGCGAGTGGGGAGCGCCAGCTGATCCGGCCTGCGCTTGCATCCGCCTCGTCCTCGCCGACCAAAGTGACGGTGCGTTCGTTGTCATCCTCGTCCGCGACCGTCACCGTCGCGCCGAACCAGGCGCGGCTGCGATCCTCCTGCGCGCAAGGATCGGTGATCTTCACCGCCTTCATCCGGCGCGACAAATGCGAAAGCTCGCGGTCGATCTCGCGCAGCTTCTTGCGGCCGTAGATATAGTCGCCATTCTCGGACCGGTCGCCATTGCCCGCCGCCCAGCTGATCGTCTCGACCAATTTGGGACGTTCCTGGCTGAAGAGGATCTCATAGCGTTGGCGCATCGCCGCGAAGCCCGCCGGCGTGATCGGCTGGGCGTCAGACATTCAGGACACCCTCGTCGCCCCAGCGAAAGCTGGGGCCCATCTCCCGCCCGTGGCACTCGGCGGCACGGTTAGGATATGGATGCCAGCTTTCGCTGGCATGACGGCTAAGGGAAGGGTTGCGGGTGCTCACCCGCTGTCTTTCTTGCCGAGATAGTAAGACAACCGGTCCTTTTCGGGCGTCTTGGCACGCTGCGGATTGAAAAGGTCATAGACGACCGCATTTTCCAGCACCTTCTGCACATAGGTGCGCGTTTCGACGAAGGGGATCGATTCGATCCAGTCGACCATGTCGACGCCGGGCAAACGTGGGTCGCCATTGGCGCGGATGAACTTGTTCACATTGCCGGGGCCGGCATTGTAGCTCGCCACCGCCAGCACATAATTGCCCTGATAATAATTGAGCATACGATCGAAGAAGCTCGATCCGATCATCACATTATAGTCGACGTCGGTCAGCCTGGCCGGATTCCAGGGCAGGCCGAGCTTGCCCGCCTGCTCCTTCGCGGTCGGATTCATCATCTGCATCAGGCCGCGCGCGCCGGCGCCGCTGACCGCCTGGCGATCGAACTGGCTTTCCTGGCGCGCGATCGCGTGAATCATCGTCCAGTGCGATTCCATCGCGGGCGGCACCGGCACGGTCGGGAAGCCCATGCGGATCGGATCGCGCGCGCCCGATTTGCGCGCGTTGCGCGAGACGATCACCGCCAGATCGGGCCGCTGGAGCGATTTCGACAATTCCATCGCCAGCGCATGATCCGTGTCGCTGTCGGCGTCGGCTGCGATCTTGCGAATGAACTGGGTCTGCGTCAGCCAGTCGCGTTGCTCGCCCAGCAGCCGCGCAGCGCGCACCACCTCGCTATTATTGAAGGCGCTCCGGACTTGTGGCGGGATGTCGAGCGGAGCGGGATCGGCGGGGGCTGCCAGCGGACGACCCAGCCGTTCGGTTGCCAATTGGCCGTAAAATTGGTCGATATTAACCGCCGCGGCGGTGAAATGGGCAGTGGCGTTGGGTCCATTGCCCGCAAGCTGGGCGGCGCGGCCAGCCCAATATTCGCCCTTGGACTGGCTACCGGGCGATTGCGAGGCGGCAGCGTAGCGGCGGAACATCGCCTCCGCATCCAGCGGCCGGTTGAGCTGCTTCAATGCGACGGTGCCGCCGACCCAGGCAAGACTAGTGTAGGGATCGCGCACCTTGAGGTCCTGCACGCGGATATCGGTGCCGGGCGCGAAGGTGTGATCGATGTTGGCGGCGATCCCATACGCCAGCGCCCATTGCCTGTCATGCGCGGCCGCATTGGCGAAATTGAGCAAGGCAGTGACGTAGGCGGTCGGATCGAAAGCGGGCGCATCCAGCGTTTCGGGTTGCGCCAGATAAGTGCGCGCCTCCAGCTCGCGGGCATTGGCGCGAAGCCAGTAAGCGCGGTCGATCACATAGCCCGCATCATGCCCGGCCTCGGGAACCGACGCGGCTTGCGTCGCGGCATCGGCGGCATTGGTCTGGAAGGCCAGACGCGCGGCGTAGAGCGGGCGGCGTTGCGCGCTGACGAGGTTAAGCTGGCGTGCGGCGGCGGACGTAGCGCGCGCCCACAGCAGCACCTCCATGCGCTGGTCCTGCTCGGAGGGGGTGAACTGGCTGCCGAACTTGGTCAGCAGGCGGCTTTCGTCGTCGGGCGCGAGCGGCCCCATCGTCCACGCCGCCGCCGCGGCGGTACGCGCCTTGTCGGCCTGGCCGAGCGCGGCCAGCGCCTCGGCATAGCGGACCCGCCCCGCCGAGCTTAGCGGCGGGAAGGCGCCGAAATATTGCGCAACCAGGCTCGGGTCGGTCTGGTCCGGCTGGATCTGGCGCTCGGCGGCGCGGCGCATCGCGGGCTCACCCGGCCAGCCGCGATGCGCGATCAGGAAGCGCGCATAGTCTGCGAAGGGCAGGCGGTCGCTCTGGCGCAGCCTTTGCCACTCATCGATCGCGGGCCACAGCGCGTCTGTCCTGGCCGGACGGGCGGGCAGGGTGCTGCCACCGCCGCTATTATCCTGATCGGCGATCTTGAAGCGCGGCGGAATCGACTGGGTCGTGATGGTCGCGGCCGCCGCGGCGACCGAAAGCAGCACCAATCCCGCCGGACCGAACTTGCGTAGTCTGGACAGGCGGCTATCAGGCCTCCCGGACCGACGATTGAAGTTGGAACTCATGGCGCCTCATATGGCGCTCCGGAACAAGAAGGTGAAGGGAAAGCGGATGTTCAGCGGGTCGATTCCTGCCCTGGTCACGCCAATTCGTGACGGCGCGATCGACGAGAAAGCGTTCCGCGCCCTCGTCGACTGGCAGATCGAGTCGGGTTCGTCCGCGCTGGTGCCGTGCGGCACGACCGGCGAAAGCGCGACGATGACGATCGAGGAGCATGACCGCGTTGTGCGCGTCTGCATCGAGCAGGCTGCGGGCCGCGTGCCCGTGATCGCGGGCTGCGGATCGAACGACACCGCGGTCGCGCTCCACCATATGGAATCGGCCAAGGCGGCGGGCGCCGACGCTGCCTTGCTGGTGCCGCCTTATTACAACCGGCCCAACCAG
>Ga0157370_10000065_pt1 | contig 113986 bp, 101 predicted proteins | sample C35metaG_FD_113463 | JGI IMG/M metagenome (GOLD analysis project Ga0157370, IMG submission 113463) | Corn rhizosphere microbial communities from Kellogg Biological Station, Michigan, USA - C3-5 metaG | ecosystem: Host-associated > Plants > Roots > Rhizosphere > Soil | place: USA: Michigan...
CAGCCTCAATCTCGCGGTACCGCGGTCGCGATATACCCGCCATATCCGCAACCTGCTCCTGGGTGAGGCCCAAAGTCTTGCGCGACGTCTTGAGCAGCCGCCCTATGTCCTGAAGAGCCTCCGGAACCGACTTCATATGATACCTTAACGATTCATCTTTCCCATTATGATATATTTACGTATCTCACTGCATATGCGTATGTCAAACTAGCCAATAGGGATCATATGGGACTAAAAGATCTTCTTACAGATCAATTTTGTTTCCTCTACTGAGGCACCGAAACTGGAAGCACACCCGCAATACACCCTTCTTTAAATCTCCGCTCCTATCCGCCCGGCAACATGCCTGCCTCTTGATAGCTTTGGATCATCGTGTTGAAGAGCGAGATATCGGCCCGGTTTCGGGCAAGGAGCTGCGCGCCCGCGATCGCGGCGAAGATTGATCTTGCCCGCGCATCGCTCCCCTTCTCATCCGTCAGGCCGGCATCGAGCAGCCGCTCCGCTAGCCAGGCGATATTGACGTCAGCGAAGGTCTGCACCTCTGTCCTGACCTGTTCAGGAAGACCATCGTACTCTGCTCCGAGGAAGCAGTGCTCCACTTGCGTGTCTTGCGACCGACTATCTGTCATCGATTGCGATGAATGCCGAGCATCTCGACGCCGCCGCGTCCTTTTCCATCACCAACCATTTGGTGGAACTGGTTGCGCTGGTTCTCGGCGTATCCGATCGCGAGGGGGACCGAGCAAGGGGGACATTGCGCAATCAGCTCGCTTTTTCCCTGATCAATTACATCACTTCGCATGCGGCAGATCCGGCACTGACACCGGCGAAGGCAGCCGAACATTTCCGCATTTCGGTTCGCTATGTTCACCGACTGCTGGAAGACAGCGGCGAGACATTTAGCCAGTTTTTGCTTCGGCAAAGGTTGCAAAAATGCGCGGACGATCTGCGTACCAAACGTGGCAGCTCTATTGGAGAGATCGCTTTCCGATGGGGATTCAATGACCTCTCGCATTTTAGCCGATCGTTTCGGAACCAGTTCGGTGTCGCGCCACGCGAATATCGAGTGCAGTAGTGCAAAGCAAGCAGCACCCGTTTGACGTAGACGGGTTCGTGGACGGTGGATAGCGACGGACTTACATGGCAAGCGACTTGTTGTGCGCCTTGAAAGGATGAAAACCATCACATCCTCAGTTGAGGTGGTAATGAATGTGTAAATTTTCTAATCTGGGGACGACCTGCTCTTCGGAATTGCCGGCTTGAACAGGCCGTCTTGGCAGCTTTGCGCCAAGAGGCGGACATCCGTCGAAGCTGTCAGGATGATCCGCGCCGTGACCTTATAGCCATTCGTAAGTCTCCCAGCGTTTGTCGCGATGGGCGCGGTGGCGGCGAACGGCTGCCATCCGCAGGTTCAGACTATCAAAAAACTAAACAGTGAGCTCTCTTCGGACGATCTCAGCTCCTGCGCTCAAGGAATTCAGCTTGTCTCTTGCCACACGACGAGACAGGGGGGCCATGCCGCAATTGGTGCAGGGGCAAAGTTTATCTGCGTCGACAAACTTAAGCGCCTTGCGCAGCGTTGCAGCGACTTCCTCCGGGGTTTCGATGGTATTGCTTGCCACATCGATGGCCCCGACCATCACTTTCTTACCTCGAACAAGTTCCAGAAGATCCATTGGGACATGAGAATTGTGGCATTCGAGGGAGATCATACCGATGCCGGATTTCTGCAGCTTGGGGAGAGTTTCCTCATACTGCCGCCATTCTGACCCGAGTGTCTTTTTCCAATCCGTATTGGCCTTTATGCCGTAACCGTAGCAGATATGGACGGCGGTCTCGCACTTCAGCCCTTCAATTGCCCTGTCCAAAGTGGCAACACCCCAGTCATTCACATCGTCAAAGAAAACGTTGAAGGCAGGTTCGTCGAACTGGATGATATCGACGCCGGCAGCCTCCAATTCCTTTGCTTCCTCGTTGAGTATCCCGGCAAATTCCCAGGCAAGCTTTTCACGGCTCTTATAATGGCCGTCAAAGAGAGTATCGATCATCGTCATCGGACCCGGCAACGCCCATTTGATGGGTTGTTTGGTCTGCTGGCGCAAAAACTTGGCGTCTTCGACGAACACGGACTTCTGGCGAGACACGGCGCCGACGACTGTTGGGACACTCGCATCGTAGCGATCGCGAATTCTGACTGTCTCGCGTTTTGCAAAATCGACCCCGTCGAGGTGCTCGATGAAAGTCGTGACGAAATGTTGGCGTGTTTGCTCGCCATCACTGACGATGTCGATGCCGGCCTGTTGCTGATCGTCCAGTGAAAGGCGCAGGGCATCTCTCTTGCCTTCCAGTAATTCCTCGCCCTCCAGCTTCCAGGGCGACCACAGTTTTTCGGGGTGCGCAAGCCAGGAGGGTTTCGGCAGGCTGCCAGCCGTCGATGTGGGGAGAAGTTTCTTCACGATGGGACCTCTTCTAAGTGATGCTCAGGCGGGGCGGTGAGCAAACAATTGCTCAAGGACGGCGCGGTATGGCTTGATGAAGTGTTTTTCGGTGAACTTACCCTGATCCACCGCCAAGCGATTTCGTTCGTCGCGATCGTAAATGACCCGGGTCAGCGAATAGTCCTGGTGCTTCAGGTTGGGCTGGTAAAATGTCCCGGCTGCTGCGTTCGCATTGTAGATTTCGGGGCGATAAATTCTCTGAAACGTTTCCATCGTGCTGATGACGCCGATTAGCTCAATATTGGAGTAGTCGCCCAGCAAGTCCCCAACAAAGTAGAAGGCCAACGGCGCAACGCTGCCTGCAGGCATGAAGTAGCGAACCTGCAATCCCATTTTCCCGAAATACTGGTCGGTGGACGAGAACCCATTCTGCCGGTATTCGACGCCCATCACGGGGTGATGATTTTCGGTCCGGTAATAGGTCTTGCTGGTCGAGGCGCTGATGCAAATGACCGGCGACTTGCGAAAGTACGAGCGGTAGGCATCCGACCGCAGAAAAGACTTGAACAGGTTTCCATGCAGGTCGCCGAAGTCGGCCGGAATGCTGAAGGCAGGAACGCTCTTGTTATGCTCCGGCAGGACAATGCTGAAGTCGTAGTCTCGCACATAGGAGGAGAAGTTATTCCCCACAATGCCGTCGATACGCTCACTGGTTTTGTGATCGATGATCGTCGTCTTCAGTATCTCGATGAGGGGAAATTTTTCACCTGCGACATCGAAGCTCATGTCGACCGAAATGATCTCCAACTCGACCGAGTATCGGTCCGATTTGGGATTATCCCAGTGAGCGAGGGCGTTGAAGCGGCTGTCGATCATGCGCATGACATTGCGCAGGTTTTCCTGCCGCTTTTCGCCCCTGGCCAGATTGGCGAAATTGGTGGTGATGCGCGTATTTTCTGAAGGACGATAGGTTTCATCGAAGGGTACGCTCGTGATCGTAAAAATGCAGGTCTGAGACATGTTGTGCCCCTATAAAGTTGGGGGGCATGGGTCTGCGGACGCATAGCAAGACGGGCCGCGACAATGCAGCCTTTGCTACGGCACACTGGGACACCCCGCCCGTGGACGTTATTTCACCAAAGGCAGGTCTCCTGGCTCACGGATCATCACTTCCGTCCGTCTTCCCGGGGTAAACCAGTGACATATTGGACTTCAGCTCGCCGCTTACAGTTGCGGGGGCAGCGTCGGCTTTTCCGCATGACACGGAGCACCGACTTCCCTCTTAGCCCCGGCACGTTGCGTGCAACGACTGGGGAACCTTAGGCGTGACGACCATATTGTAAGCCACGTCATCGGTCAACATCACATAACGATATCTTTATGTCCTTAAGTCTACGTTTCCATTGTCGGTTCCGACCGAGTAGGTTGCATTCGGCGTTGTCAGGCGATTCTCACATACGCGGACCTAGCCGTGGCAAACTAAAGATGAATCGTCGACTGTCGGTTCGATTCCGACAAGCGCAGGTAAGCATGCGTGATGACAGCTTCCGGGAAATAGTAGACGTCTCGCGCCACGCAGTTGAAAGGATCAGACCACACCACGAACAGTTCCTGGCGCGGGAGCAGCCTGGTGAAACCGGAGGCGCGCATGATTTCGGCTGCCACAGGCGTTTCAACGAAGCGGCCCCGCTGGAGGTTGGGATGCTATTCGGACATGCCCTACTGTGCCGGCGCAGCGCTATTTAAGGGATCGGCGTTTGAATTAAATAGCCAATGAGCGAAGGCAAGCACCCTTAAATAGCGGGCCGATAACATCACGGACGCGTATCCGCGACAGCATCGCCGAATCTGTGCTCGGTCCTTCGGACCGCCGCATGTCGTTGAAGGTGCACAGGAAGTTCCGATCCGCACCGGGCATCTGACAGGTCTGGCAGTGGGCGGTATTCGGCTTCGTTGATCGTACCGTTAGGCTTGAAACACTGGAACTGCCAGTCGGCAGTCAACGTTGCGGTTTTACGCTTTTCGCCGCTTTCAGCAGCGACATGCGTCCCAGTTTTCAATCTCCGGCGCAACGGCCTGGAGCAATATCCTTCTGCTGCCGCCGAGACGAACGATTATCCCTCACAAAGACGAATACAACCGCTTTTTCTAAGAAAAGGGTTCCAGCCTTTCGCTGCAAGGATTGCCCAGGCAGTAGCCCCGACATGCGGCAACCTGAAATATTTGAAGTCGGCAAATGTCGAGGTCGGCCCGATCATCAGCCCGGTCGTCAGTTCGTCCCCGACTGTCGCGTAGATCAGGTTATCGGGAGATATTTGTGCGGCAATGGTGGCAAGCAGCGCCTCGGCCCGCTCGGCATCGCCGACCTGCTGAAATGCCAGCGCGGCCTGGGCCGTACCTTCCAGCCACACACCATCCCGATCGTCGTTAAAATCAAAACCTCCCGCAACCGCATAATGCCGATCAACCCAATGCAGAACACGCCCACTGCGGCCCCGAAACTCCGGCACGGCGAGAATGGGCCAGAGCTCGGAATCTATTCCGGACTGGCTCGAGTTGGGTGTGTCGCTTCCGGGTAGGCTGCCGACGTAAAACCGTCCCTGCTGCTCATTCCACATCGCATCAAGAAATTTGCGTGTTTTGTCCCGCATCGCCTGCCAGGCGCGCGCTCCCTCAATTTCGGCGAGCCAACCCGCAACGGCATACACATCGAGATTATGTTCCGTCGATTTCCACTCGAGTTTGGCCGGTGCAGGCTCATGACCGAATGTGCCACCTGTGTAGCCGATATCGCGGACGCCCGCCGTATGCGCATCGATCCAGCGCATGAGTTTGGTCGCTGCCTGCACATAGGACGGATTGCTTAATCGTTCACTGGCAGTGAGAAGCGCAAGTGCCGCCCAGGCCAGGTTGCCCGTTGCGCTGCCGACCTGATAGTCATCCTCGACCCACGTCTTGCTGGCCTCACTCCAGAAACCGGGCAAAAGCATAGCATCATTTTCGTTCGCAACGGGGCCGGAACGGTAGGCGTTGCGCAGGCGGCCATCGCTGTAATAGCGATCGTTGTTGACGGCGAGCAGCAGCGCATCGGCAACCCTTTTTGCTTCGGTATCGTTGCCACAGGAAAAAAGGGCAATCGTCGCCAGGGCATTGTCATAGGTGAAACCCGCATTTGAAAGAGCGGGATCAAGCGCTTTGCCGCCCGGTGCAGGCTCAAAGCTCCGAAATACGAAGGGGGTGGTGGATTTGTCCATCTTCCCAACGAGACCCGCACACAAGCTCACAGCAAGGCGGTCGCGAACTGATCCGGAACCGGTGCGCCCATCGCCAGCAGCGACCACTCCTGTTGTGAAGCAGGTCATGAGAACTGTCGCGACGATCGATTTGACAGACATGAGTTTTCCGTTTGGTAGGCGCTTTTCCAAACAAGCCCGCCTCTAGCTTGCGGTTTACGTCGAGCACGGTCCCGGGTTTGGCGCGAATTGTCTTAGCTGAAGGCCCTTGCGAGTAACATCTGCATGGACTTCAAGAGGTCGCCCTGTTCCGCGACATTTTCGGGCGCATTGCGGAAAAGCAGCCTCAAGATTGCACGATGCTGGTCGGCAGTCGGGGTGAGAGTGAATTTGCCGGGCGTTTGCGACACCTTCGTTGCATCGATCTGCACCCAGCCCACATCGGGCACATACAGGCACTCTGCCTCGGCGTAAGACCGGTTGAAATCCGCCAGGGTCGCGGTTTCGGTCGAAAGCGCCACGATCCGTACCGCCTTCACCTCGCTTGCGCACTGCAAACGGCCTTCGAAACCCACCCCGATCGGCTCTTCCTTGTCGACACGTGGTAATTCAATGCAGCAGATGAGGCTGGTGAAGGCAATCACCATGGCGACGGCCGACCAGATGAGGTTGAGACAATCTCGCGCCGAAAATTCTACAGGGGCGTCCCATGCATAAACGGCGAGCAGAACTGAAACCGCGGAGGTGACGGTGACGATTGCGAAAAATAGCGCTGTGGGCCCGTGAATGCGCACCTGTGACCGGTCACCACCTTTCTCCGTGACTTTAAAGGGACGTCCGAAGGGTTTGCGCATAGCCTGAAACAAGGTGATGGTGATGGGAACAGCGGTCAGCGCATGCGTTACTTCGGTGAACAGCGGTAGGGTGCGTTTTCCCGATATCCAGGTGGAGTAGGCCCAAAACAAAGCCAGTGACGACAGTCCAAATTTCATGAACATCAACTCGTCGGCCTGAAGGGCGGAAACGCCTGTCAGCCAGTAGATCGATGGTGCCAGCAACAGGCAGAGGATGAAAGGCTTCGACAGCCAGCAAAACAGCCCGTGCAGATATTGCAGCCTTTGTGTCAGCGTGAACTTGCCACGCCACAATGGTCCCGTCCGCAGAAGGCCGATCTGAATGGTGCCCAGGCACCACCGCGTGCGTTGCGTGATATATTCTGGCAGGCCCTCAGCCGATAGACCGACACTGAGTTTTTCGTTGAGCCAGCGTGTGACGTAACCTCGCTCCATCAGGCGGTAGGTCAGCAGCATATCTTCGGAAAGTGCATCATGCGGAAACCCGCCGAGCTCGTTGACCGCCGCACGCCGCACGACAAAACTCGTCCCGACGCAGAAAGCGCAACCGACCGCGTCCTTGGCCGGCTGGAATACATCAAAGAATACACGTTGATCATCGACGAAGGAATTGCGGATGCCGAGGTTGTGCTGGATGGGGTCGCAATTAAAGTAAAATTGCGGTGTCTGCACAACTGCCACCTTGGGATCGGCGAAAAGACCGGTTACGCGACGAAGGAAGTTGGCCTGTGGCGCGAAGTCCGCATCCAGAACCATGATGAAATCGGAAACCTGTGGCAGCGCATTGGTGTGTTCAAGTGCATTGTTCAGATTTCCCGCCTTGGCATGTCTATTGTCCGGGCGCGTCACATAATTGACGCCGACCGTCTCGCAATAGTCCCGCACTTCCGGCCTGCGCGTGTCGTCGCAGACAAAAACACGCAGCTGCGGATATTGCATGGCCTGGGCCGCGATAACCGACTTCTCAAGGACGTTCAAAGGTTCGTTGTAGGTGCAGATAAAGACGTCAACGAGTGGCGCATCGGGATTAGTTGCAATCGCGGCTTCCCCTCTATCAGCCAGAAAAGACCAGTCCGTCCGCCTCGTCAGGATCAGGATCGAGCCGATGGCGTAAAAAACGGAGATCAGCTCGAAGGTGAAATAAATGTAGTTCCAGGCAGTCTCCAGAGAAAGCTCGAAGGGTGGCAGCGTATCGGTGGCGCGCCAAAATATGTAAAGGCCAAGAGACAGCAGCATAATCGCACTGAAGGCCAACCGGTCCAGGACCCTGCGCGGGTCGGCCAGTATGGTAAACAGGATCGCGCAAAGGGCGATGACAAGATTGACGTAGAGTACCGACTGAACATCGCCATCAGGGCTGAAATACATCGACTTATCCTCATGGTTGGTCAGGCGCGCGGCACGCCGCGCGTGAATGAGGTTGCTTCGAGTGTCTTAAACAGGTGGTGGGTCGCCCTGCGGGTTTGCATCGCACTCCCGCAGGGGCCCGTCCAATCCATGCGGGTGTCAGGATTGGGTGCGCGGCGCCTTTCCGGTGGCATCCGTATTGCCGAGAGGGTGCTGGGTGATGATATCGGGCTGATGTGCCCGGCCAGGCACGTCCGGCCGCTGTTGGGGCCACTCGATACCAGTGTGTGCGGATAGCGTATCACGCGACGTTTCGATCAGTGCCCATGCGGCCTGCCTGACATCCGGCAATTCGCTGACGGAGGTCTTTGCAAACTGGAACAGGCTGGCTGATGCTTCATGCACATAATTCCGGGTTTTGCCGAGCCACTCGCGCGGCAGGCTCACACTCACCCACGTGCCGACCGAACAGGCGCCGTTCTCGGTCAATTTTTCCTGTGCCCTGCTGTCCATGCGAATATAGGCGTAGAGCTCTCGCCGCTCTGTTGGTGGAAAGGGCACGGCGTAATCGAGGTCGACACGTTCGGTAGTACGTGGCACCAGGCGCTCCACCACCCCATCGGATTCTTCCGCCCAGGCATCGGAACTCACCTTCACCCGAGAACCGACGGAAAGCGCCTGTGCCTGACGCTCTGAAAAAATCGCCACGACGAAAGCGTTGCGGCAGTCAAGCGCCTCCGCCAGCGTGTCGCCTGCAACCACTTCACGGCCGGTCGCAGCCACGGGCTTGTAGAGCGTCGTACCCGGTGGAATGGAAAGATCGGCGCGGGTCAGTCTTTCAATACGTGCGCTCTCCGCCGATGCCAGCGTTTCGAGCTCGCTTTTGCGCGTCTGCATGGTGGTCATCTGCATCCGGATCTGCAGCAGATCTGCGGACCGTGTGCGAATTTCCTGCTGAAGATTTTGCAGCGATTGCAAATCGGAGCCGATATAGATGCCTTGGCGCGCGAAGTTCATTTCCTTGGTGAGTTTGTCAACGGCGACTTTGGCAGCTTGCAGCTTTGTATCTTCAAGTTGTATTGTGTCCGCTATATCCTCTCCGATTCCAGAATACATCCCCTTCGCCATCAGCTTCTGTTTTCGCGTGGCTTCCGCTTTTGCAATTCGGGTCGAATAGGTCACCATCTGCAAGGCTGCATTGGCTGCCTGTAGGTCAGATTCGGTTCTTTGCAGTAACGCCGCCTGCTGACTGGCAAGATCCCTGTTTAAATCGTCGACGCGGCTTGCATAGTCGCCAATAATTCCGTTCTTCTGGCGAAGTTCATTATCGAGTGCTGCCAATTGCACCTTCAGGCCGATGAGCGTGGTATTGTCGACCTTGTCGTTTTCAATAGCAGCCTTACCGTTCTTGTCGGATATCTTTACCACACCGCTGATCGGTGTCGTCAGCGGAATGACCGGTGCATTGATGAGGGCGCGGTTCGTCTGGGATGTGAAGACCGGCGGAAACACAGAAGATGAAAACACCGTGGCGACAACGCCAAGGACAGTATAGGAGGCCAGCTTCACCGACGCACTTTGGCGCACTTCTTTGTCTCTATTGCGGAACAGCATGATATCAACTCCTGTTTTGTTGAACAGCCTTTCCTCCCGCAGTATTAAAATAGTTCACTAAGTTTTTTTGCGACGCAACATCGTTAAGATTGCATTAATAAATTTTTCGATATCGCCTAAATCATAGGCATCTGCCAGCGTTGAAATCGCAAAAACTCGTCCACGAAAAACTACAGAGCTAAATTTCAATCGTTTCGTATCAGCTGTGCCTTTTAAATGGCATCTGGTTATTATGCGGGCTCTCACCCGGCCGCCCAGGTTGCAACCTATAGAAGCATCCGCTTGCCCAAGGCAGCGGCACGAGTCTGGTTTCCCATATCCAACTTTCGATAGGCCGGCGTCCACAGATCAGTATTCGCGGTAGCCAAAAAGGGGTCGGAACAAGATCTGGTCCTGGCAACACGCCAAGCTGTGACATTCGGCATGGCGTCGGTTCCGCCTTCGCCGGGTACGGAGAAGGCTCTGCGAAGAGCAGATTGCTGCTGGGCATCACAAGCATCAATGGCGAGCCGATCAAATCGGCTGCAATACGCAAGCGCTTGGCGGCGTAAAAACTTGATTGCAAATTTCATCTTATCTTGATTTGATCCCGAGCCAATGGTAGCAGCGTTTTCATGGAAAGCGCAAAACACCCTGAAATCCTCGAGACCTTTATGGGCGTACGCTCTCGTCTGATGCGCGTCATCTACCGTCGGGTCCATTGCCCGGCGACAACTGCCGATCTCCTTCAGGATACTTTTCTTCGCTTTTGGGAACGGCCGGGCCTGTTACGTGATGTTGTCGACCTGGCAGCCTATTTCATGATTACCGGCCGCAATCTTGCGCTTGATCACGAACGCCGCCGCAAGATTGCCCCCTTTGTGGACGGGATCGAAGGCCTTGAATCCATTCGTGATCCCGCACCATCTGCGGAAGCAGCTACCATCAGCCGTCAGGAACTGCTTCGCGTTCAGGCCGCACTGGAACACATGCCTGCCCGCGCCCAGCAGGTTTTTATCCTCGCTCGTATTGACGGCCTGACATATGTCGAGATTGGCGAACGACTGGGAATATCGCCCAAAACGGTCTTTGGTCACATGGTCGTGGCGCTTGAGCGGTTGCGTGCAGAGGTCAACTACGAGCGCTAAAAGTCGCATGGCGGCTAAGAATGAGGCGGCGGATGCAGGATTTTTCCCTTCAGGAGCACTGTCCTGACAATGATCCAGAGATATCACGCCGTGCGGCCGAATGGTTCGCGCTGCTTCTCGATGACAGCGCGACACCACTCGACCGTGCCAATTTCAGGGTTTGGCTCGAACAAAGCCCGGCCCATGCAGGAGCCTATGCCGAACTGGAACGTTTGTGGCTTGGAGCCTCGGCCCTGCCAGAGGTATCAAGCCCTGCATCTGTCAGACGGCGAAAAATCCTGAAATCCGGCGGTGCACTTGCTATCCTGACCGCCGCCGGGCTTGGGACGCACGCATATTTAAGGCAGCAAACAGATTACCGGACAGGCGTCGGAGAGACCGCGCGCTTTTCCTTGCCAGACGGATCGGTTGCCGAACTGTCGACGGCGAGCGCCATATCGTTAAATTTCACGGCGGGCCAGCGACACGTCATTTTACAACAAGGCGAAGCGTTTTTCACCGTCGCGCGGGACGCTGCTCGACCGTTCTCTGTTGATTGTAAGGACCTCAGAGCTTTAGCGCTTGGCACTCAGTTTTCCGTTGGGATGCATGAGGAAGGTATCGTCGTCGCGGTTGCAGAACACACGGTAAAGGTCTCATCGTTGAGCCAAGAGCGGATCGTCCAGGAGGGGCAGTCCGTGCTTTTCGCCAATGACAAACTGTCGGTGCCATCACAGACGGATATTGAGACGAGACTCTCGTGGCGAAGCGGAAGGCTCGTTTTCATCTCGGCTCCGTTCGAGGATGTCGTTGCTGCCCTGTCAAAATGGCGCTACGGCAAGATGATTGTCATGGACAGAGCCCTGGCCCGCCGGCCGATCAGCATCATCGTGGACGTGCGCAGGGCCGGTCGGATACTGGAAAGTCTGGAGCACGGCCTGCCTATCCGTATTGCGAGCTACTCGCCTTTGCTGACGTTGATCTATCCGCAATAAAAAATCAGAAAATCGACCGAGGTTTTTTCCAAGCTGAAACGTCCCCTGTTCAGAAGCCCGAAAATGCTCGGGTATTGGTCCGTTTGCAGGGGGGCAAAACGAGTGACACATAAAAACCAAGCCGGCGGCTTTCGCATGAGACTGTACCGTATAATGTTGTTGGCGGCCTGCGCCAGTTTTACGACCGTCGTCTTGTCAACAGGAGCAGTTGCTCAGACCGCCAAGAGCTACGAATTTGCGATCTCCGGTCAGCCCCTGTCGGCTGCGCTGGTGCGCTTCTCATCGGTGACCGGTATCGATGTCGCTTTTGACGGTCCTCTGCCGGCAAACCTGCGCAGCGTCGGTACAGCCGGAAATCTCTCGGCTGAGGGCGCGCTCAGACGTCTTCTCGCGGGCACAGGCCTGACCTTCCGATTTACGACCGCAAATACGGTCCTTTTGATCAACCCGCAAAACTCCTCGTCAAGCGCCAGTGCGGTTGGCGCGACAATCCTTGAGCCCATCGTTGTGCAGGGAGAGAACGCTCGTGGGCCTGTAGAGGGGTTTGTCGCCACACAGAGCGCCACAGCGACGAAGACGGGCACCTCACTTAAAGACACTCCACAGGCCGTCAATGTTGTAACGAAAGACCAGATTGCTGCTCAAGGTTCGACCACGCTGACCCAGGCTCTTCGCTATACGCCAGGCGTCATCAGCCAATATGGCGACGATTCCCGATATGACTGGTTTACGATACGTGGATTTCGACCAAGTCGATATCTGGATGGCCTGCGCCTACCGTTTGGATCGCGCGGCTATGCCCAGCCACGTGTCGAACCGTTCAGCCTCGAGCGCGCCGAAGTCCTGAAGGGTCCAGCATCGGTCCTCTATGGCCAGGGCGATCCCGGCGGTCTGATCAACATGGTATCAAAACGGCCGAGCGCAACTGCTCTTAATGAAGTGGAGATGCAGTTCGGCACCGATAAGCGTATACAGACAGCGTTCGATCTCGGCGGTGGCGCTGGTGACGATGACAGTTTCCTCTACCGCATCGTCGGCGTCGGCCGGTTGACCGATACCCAGTATGACTATGTGCGCGAGAAGAAGGGATATATTGCGCCTTCATTCACTTTCAAGGCGGATGAGGGAACATCACTGACGGTTTACGGTAGCTATCAGCACATCGACTCTCCCGGCGGCGGCGGAGCGCCGGCGCTTCCCGCGAACGGCACACTCTATACCCGCATGTATCCGGAATTGCCCCGCAGTGCATTCCCAGGCGAACCTGGTTACGACCGCTACAAGAGCGACCAGGCATCTGTCGGTTACGAGTTCGAACACGAAGTCGATGACACCTGGACCATCAGACAGAACCTTCGCTACTCCTATATCGGAACGGACACTCAGCGCGTTCAGCCCTATTGCCCGGCAGCCTGCAATCCCACGGCCTTTTACCGATATGCCTGGGCGTTTCCCGAAAGTGCCCGCGCCGTCACCGTCGACAATCAAGCGATCGGAAATTTCCAAACGGGGGACGTCGCTCATACCGTATTGTTCGGCCTCGACTATTCCTACGAAAGCAGCCGCTACGAAGAGTCCGCGCTTTCCCCGATTTTCACTCCCTTCAATGGACTTGACCCCATCTACGGCGCAACGGCGATCACGCGCCCGCCGATCGCAACACGGATCGATCAGGACCGCAGCCAGACCGGGCTCTACGCTCAGGATCAGATGGAGTGGAACAATTTCGTGTTCTCGCTCGGTGGCCGCTACGACTGGGCAAATACAGATACGAGGACCCGGACGAGCGTCGCTGACAATCAGGTCGATCAGAGAGACGGCAAGTTTACCTGGAGGGCCGGCCTCGTATATAATTTTGACAACGGTTTGTCGCCATACGCCGGCTACTCAACCTCCTTCAATCCGGCCAGCGGCACCGACCGTTTGGGTAACGCCTTCGAGCCTACTACCGGTGAACAGTTCGAGGTTGGGGTCAAGTACCAGCCCAACGGTAGCAACAGCTTCGTCACCCTTTCTGCCTATCACCTCACGCAGGACAATGTCCTGTCGCCAGATACGACCCCCGGATTCACGAACTACAGTGTGCAGACGGGCCAAGTCAGGATGCGCGGTGTCGAACTTGAGGGCAAGGCGGAAATCACAGACGCATTCTCTGTCTTGGCATCTTATGCATATACCGACAGCGAGATCACCAAAGCCAATCCGAATGCTACGGGTATCAGCAACGAGGGCAATCGGTTTGCCTTTGTCCCACGCCAGCAGGCATCGCTTTGGCTGGACTACACACTGCAGACATCGACCATCTGGGATGGTCTGAGCTTTGGCGGTGGCGCCCGTTACACCGGTCAGACTTTTGGAGAAAATGCCAACAAATTCGACATCCCCTCATACACCGTATTTGATGCTGCCGTTCGCTACGATTTCGGCAAGGCGGACCCGAAGCTGGAAGGTTTGAAGGCGTCGCTGAATGTCAGCAACATATTCGACCGCAAGTATGTCTCGACCTGCATTGCTGCAACGGGATGCTATTGGGGCGAGGGTCGCACCGTCTACGCTACTCTCAAGTATAGCTGGTAGGATTGTGTCTGACGCTCGTTACCCACGTCGTGATTACAGGCTGACGCGGCGGCAATTCACCGCCGGGTTGGCTTCCGTTTTCCTGCCAGCAGTGGCAACAGCAAGCACGGAAACGCATCGGCTCGCCGTGTTGGACTGGGGCTGGGCAGAAAGCCTTCTCGCTCTGGACTACAAGCCATTTGCTGTTGCCGAAGCCCCTCTTTACCGTGACCGCGTTGTAACACCTGCACTTTCGACAGACACGATCGACCTTGGCCTGAGATCATGGCCGAACGTTGAACTGCTAAGAGCCCTGAAACCCGAGCTGATCGTGTCTCAAGCCGGGTATGGTATCTCTGCTGAACGTCTCGGCGCGATTGCTCCCACCCTTGCGCTGCCGCTTTACGGCCCCGCCCGGCAACCATTGATTGCCGCAGAACACGCCCTCAAGGAGATTGCACGTCGCATTGGCAGGGAAGAGCGTGCGACAGACTATTTGGAAATGTCCTACGCGAGACTGAACGCGATAGCTCACAACGCAAAAGACTACGACGGGCGCGCCCTTTTGATCATCAAGTTTACGGATGACAGGCTTATCGATATCTACGGCGCAGGTGGCTTGTTCGATGATGTCCTGAAACGGATCGGTATTGCCAACGCATGGGATGGCAAGACCAATAACTGGGGCTTCGCAACGGCGGGATTGGAGGCGATCGCGCGCTATCCTGAAGCAAGACTGGTCATCATCGAGCCGGGTCCACCGGGCCTTTTTTGGCAAAGCGCACTATGGAACGCCTTGCCAGCCGTACGGAATGGTCGTGTATCGATGATTCCACCCACGTGGGTATTTGGCGCGTTTCCATCAGCGATGCGGTTTGCCGAAGTCCTACGGCAGAGTCTCGGCATCGCATGAGAAACCGTTTCATCACCCCACCGCGCCTCGCCTTTACCATCACACTGGCAGCGATCGCACTCCACGCCTTTGCCGTTGGTCACTATGTGGCGATCTCCGACATTCCAGCGGCCTTATGGCAGCCGGATCCAGCTTCGTTCGGCCAGATCTATGTCTATTTCTCGATTGTCCCACGGTTCCTCGTCGCTCTGCTGGCTGGTGGTGCGCTTGCTTTCACGGGTGTAATATTCCAGCAGCTCCTAAAAAACCCTCTGGCAGAACCCTCGACGCTCGGGATACTTTCTGGCGCTCAGTTGGCGATCACCCTTCTTTCCCTTTCTACAGTTGCAGTTACGGCAGGCGAGCGCGAGATAGCCGGGCTTGTAGGCGGCCTCGTCGCCGTAACACTCGTTGCGGGACTGGGAAAAGCTTCAAACTTCGCACCGATGACACTCCTTCTCTGTGGGATGGTGATCAGCTTTTCCGCCGGCTCGGCCTCCGTCATACTAGCCTTGTTTCACCACGAATATCTGCGAGGGGTGTTCATCTGGGGAAGTGGTTCACTCATCCAGAATGACTATTCCAACGCGACCGCATTGGCCTTGCGCATGATCGTGCTGATACCGCTGCTGTTGCTGTTCTTTCGACCGCTTTCAGTTATCGGTCTTGATGAAAGCCATGCCCGCAGCCTCGGACTGTCTCCGGGCGGGTTGCGCGCGGTGGTACTGTTTATCGCAACCGTACTGTCGGCTGTTGTTGTAGCCCGCGTCGGCGTCATCGCGTTCGTCGGCCTTGCAGCCACCAACCTCGCCCGAATAGTTGGCGCTCGAACGCTCCGCCAACGACTGCTGTGGGGAGGACTGCTTGGTGCCGGCCTCCTGCTGCTCGCTGACAGTCTCGTGCTTGCTGGAGCGCCCGTCGTCGGTGAGGTGCCAACGGGTACCGCCACCGCAATCATCGGCGCCATAGTGATGTTGGTGCTCATCAAACATGTGCCCCACTCCGTTGACCAGCTTAACAGCAATGCCCTGAACCAAAGAGAGAACCCTCTGGCAGGCTGCTTTTTGCTGCCAGGTTCTCTTGCCATTGCTGCCGTTATCGCATTGTTCTCGCTGACCGAGAGCTTCATAGCTGGCGGGGTCGAAACATCCGTGTTGTTTGCCGGTCGATGGCCAAGGGTCCTGACCTCGGCAAGTGCCGGCGCAATGCTGGCCATTGCGGGTTCCCTCACACAAACGATCACGCGTAATCCCATAGCGAGCCCGGAAGGGCTCGGTATCAGTGCCGGAGCCGGACTGGGGATCATCGCAGCTTTCTTCGCCGGAGGAATGGCGTCGCCTATTTTGCCGCTTGCCGGCGGCATAACCGGTGCAATCGCTGCGTTTGCGATCATTCTGCTTGTGGCAAAAGGGAAAAGCTATGCGCCTGGACCTGTTCTTCTGTCTGGCATAGCCATCAGTGCGCTCGCGACTGCGATAATTTCGCTCATTGTCGCCAGTGGCGATCCGCGCGCAAGTTACATTCTGGCGTGGACCATGGGCCCTACCTTTCGTGCAACCAGCTTCGTCGCGAGCATCGCTGCAGCGTTGGTTTTGATCGGGCTGGCCATCTCGCCACTCTTGCGCCGCCCGCTAGAGGTCTTGGCGCTTGGGGACAGCACTGCACGCTCTCTTGGACTCAATCCGGCGCGATCCCGCCTCGTGCTTTTGCTGTTCATTGCCGTCCTGACGGGAGCTGCGACCGTAATTGTTGGCCCGTTGAGCTTCGTCGGCATGATGGCACCGCACATCGCCCGAGCGGCCGGGGCACGCGGCCAAATCCTGACGCTTCTCACGGCGAGCGCGGTCGGCGCAACGCTGATGATCTCAGCCGACTGGTTGGGACGGGCTGCCGACTTTCCCTATGAGATTCCCGCAGGCGTTATCGCCGCCTTTATCGGGGGGCCATACTTTCTGTGGGTGATCCGCTCGCGGGGCAGACAAAGCCCCAGGTTCTAAAATGAGGTAACAGCCTTGGTTCAGATATCCAAAGACAGCAGAACGAGAACCATCTCGAGGATACCCCTTTTTGAGTTGGAGCGGGCCAGTTTCTCTGTCGGAACTCGGGTTTTGCTCGAACCACTGACAATAAGTTTGCCAGCACGGCGAATTATCGGCCTGATCGGGCACAATGGCTCTGGCAAGTCGACATTGATCAAGCTCCTGGCCCGCCAAAATCCACTCAGTGCTGGCAAGATTTCCTTTGATGGAACAGACTTGCATGAATGGGGCAGCAGGCCGTTCGCTCGTAAGGTGGCCTATTTGCCCCAGCAGGCGCCCGATACTGCAGGTATGCTTGTCAGCGAGCTAGTCGCGCTCGGACGATATCCATGGCACGGCGCTCTTGGCCGGTTTGGCCCCGAGGACAAGTCGAGGGTGGAGGAAGCGATGAGGCTGACAGACGTTGCGCGTTATCGCGCCCGCTTCATCGACACGCTTTCAGGTGGGGAGCGGCAGCGCGTCTGGCTCGCGATGCTCGTTGCGCAAAACCCCGATTGTCTCCTCCTTGATGAGCCGACCTCGGCCCTTGATATCGCCCACCAGATCGACATTCTCACGCTTGTTCGCCGGCTCGTTGACGAGCGTGGACTTGGGGCCATCGTCGTGCTCCACGACGTGAACATGGCGGCTCGCTTTTGTGACGAAATCCTGGCACTTCATTGTGGAAAACTCATTGCACGTGGAGGACCAGAGGACATCGTGGCCCCGGATCAACTGCAAGCAATCTACGAGACGCGAATGGGCGTTATGCGCCATCCTGATAGCGGTCTGCCGCTGGCATATCCACGCAGTTGAAAGGATCCGAACCGGCGACGCCGTTATTAAGGCAGATGCGTGGAGACAACAGCGCCTGCATTTACTGCCCTTGCGTTCCGTCCTATGTCATTACCTCCAGCTCGTGGCTTGGATGAACACCAAACTGCCCATCTATACTGTCGGAAAAATAATACGAGCCTGCCTCCCGGTTTCCTGAAGAAGGCAGAGAAGTCCGCCGCAATATACCAACTCGAAAGGCTTGTCGGATGGGAAATGAGCAGATTTCCGTTTTCCAACGACAGGTCGCCCCTTCGACATGATGGACATGCGGCGAGACAGCCACCATAGTGCCGAAAAAGAGCGGCGCGCCAGACAGACGCTTAACAGCGGAGCGAGCCAACGGACGGGGCTGAAATACCGGTGAAGGCCGAAGCTTTGCAGCAGTGAAGGAAGAGTTCTAAAAGTGGCCGTGCCGTGGTCGATAAAGGTTCGGCCTGCCTGCTGGCTCAGTTGAATGCCCTGCTACATTAACGAGTTGTACGTCGCTGGAGGATTTGGCTGATGAAAATGAAATTTCTCGGTGAGGCATTTTTCGCCTTGATGTTTTCCACCGCAGTCGCCTCGGCGCAGCAGGCGTCCGACACGGTGGCGCCCGAAAAAGCGACCGATATTGCGACTGCCAAACGCATCGAGGCAAAAAGCTTCATGGTAGCGGCGGCCAATCCGCTGGCGACTGAGGCAGGGCGTGATGTGATTGCCAGGGGCGGTAACGCCATCGATGCAATGGTGGCGGTGCAGGCCATGCTCGGCCTCGTTGAACCGCAGAGTTCCGGTCTCGGTGGGGGTGCCTTCCTGGTCTATTACGACGCAAAAAGCGGCAAGTTGACCACGTTTGACGGCCGCGAGACGGCGCCGATGGAAGCCACACCGAAGCTATTCCTGGATGACAAGGGTCAACCGCTAAAATTCATGGACGGAGTGGTCGGCGGCCGCTCTGTTGGCACGCCGGGAACGGTGCGACTTCTGGAGGAAGCCCACAAACGCTATGGAAAGGCCGAATGGGCAAGCCTGCTGAAGCCGGCGGAAACGCTGGCTACCGAGGGCTTTAAGGTGTCGCCGCGTCTTGCCTCCCTGATCGCGTCCGAGGGAGACCGGTTGAAGAAATATACAGAACCCCGGTCCTATTTCTTTGACACCTCCGGGGCCGCCCTGCGGGCCGGCGTTCCTTTGAAGAACCCGGCCTATGCCGAGACGCTTGCGGCGCTCGCCAAAGGCGGCGCCGATGCCTTTTACAAAGGGCGAATTGCCGAGGCGATCGTCAAGACTGTGCGCGAGGCGGCCGACAATCCCGGCGTGCTGTCGCTGGCCGATCTTTCCAACTATCGGGTCGTCGAGCGCGAGCCGGTCTGCTTTGCCTATCGTGCTCTTGACGTTTGCGGCATGGGGCCGCCGTCGTCGGGCGGAATCGCCATCGGCCAGACGCTTGGTCTGGTGGAGAATTTTGATCTCAAGGCGCTTGGGCCAAAAAATGTCGACAGTTGGCGCATTATCGGCGACGCCCAGCGTCTCGCCTTCGCCGACCGCGAGCGTTACGTCGCTGACACCGATTTCGTGCCGCTGCCGATCAAGGGCCTGTTGGACAAGACCTATTTGGGCGGGAGGGCAAAGCTGCTCGACGGCGATAAGGCGTTGACCAACGATGCCGTCAAGGCCGGCGAGCCGGAATGGGACCACGCGCTGCTTTTCGGCCGGGATGCGGCGATCGAGTTGCCCTCCACAAGCCATTTTGTCATCGTCGACAAGGACGGCAACGTGGTCTCGATGACGACAACGATCGAAAGCGGCTTCGGCTCGCGTCTGATGACGAACGGCTTCCTGCTCAATAATGAGTTGACGGACTTTTCCTTCAAGACCCATGATGGCGGTCTGCCGATCGCCAACCGCGTTGAGCCAGGCAAACGACCGCGCTCCTCCATGGCCCCGACGATCGTGATGAAGGATGGCAAACCGCTGCTCGCCATCGGTTCGCCGGGCGGCAGCCAGATCATCGGCTATGTAGCGCAGGCGCTGATCGCCTATATCGATTGGGGCATGCCTGTAGAGGCGATCGTCTCCCAGCCGCATCTCATCAACCGCTTCGGCACCTACGACATCGAGGCCGGTACAAGCGCGGAAGGTCTGGCAGGGCCACTGAAGGCGCTGGGTTACGAGGTGAAACCGGGCGAGATGAATTCCGGTTTGCATGCAATCGAGATAACCGCCGAGGGTTTGATCGGCAGCGCGGATCCACGACGCGAGGGAGTGGCGGCAGGGGAGTGAAACGCTCCGCCAGCGGAAAGGGCATGAGAATAGGTCAACACGAAGGGTGTGTATCTCGCCAAGGGGCGCTAACACCTTGACAAGAACCTGCGGCCTCCTGATGCAATTGTGGACAACGGTGCACGATCTCTTCCAGATTGCGCGGGGGAGGCTGACGGTTTATCGGCAGCGATTACGTTCTTCCGGCTAACCACTACACGTGGGTTGCGACCACCGCTGTGTTTGACATACAGCCTGCAAACAGAAACTGACAGGCTGCGCTGTTCGAGCGCACGACACAAGAGGATACATGACCATGGCAACACCCCGACGACCGTCCAATCCGAAAGACGCAGCCGAGGCGCTGTTCAAACCGGCAAAGAAGGTCGCAGCGCCGGCCGTTGAACGGCCTGCAATTCCTAACACCAAGGAGCTTGTATCATTGAAGATTGACAGCGATGTGCTCGCGCATTTTCAAGCCGACGGTCCGGGCTGGCAAGAGCGCATCAACGATACCTTGCGAGCCGCAATGAATGCGTCCAATTAAAGCTCTTGAAACGTACCGACCCCATGCCCCGTCAATAGCTGCCGCTTCTCGGCCTCGCGGCTCGTTGGGCAAGCGTGGCGCAATCATGCGCCATTCACAGTCAGCCCGGACCTCTGTCGAATCGAGAAGGCCTTCTCCGCGTTGAAGGCGCTCGTACCAGAGGTGGCCCAGTGAACGATCCCGCGACTGTGGGATAGCATCGAAAGGCCGGTTGATCTGGTCGAGCCACAAAAACCTGGTCATATCGCAGGGCCTTTTCGACCACTCCGCGATTGCGGAGGAGTTACTTTGGCCAGTACTTGTTCACATACATCTGTGTCTCACGAAGCATGAAACGGGCACTGTCTTCGGCTCGGTCCTCCCACGCGAAAACGCAATTTGAAAGGACACCGTCGAATTTCATGTCGGCAAGAGTTGAGAAGAATACTTCCCAGTTGATCTCACCTTGGCCGAAGTCGGTGTGTTGATGGACGCGCACCTTCGCTCCAGGCGGATTTACAATGTAGCGCAGTTGCGAAGACTTGTTATGATCATAGGTGTCTGCGAGGCGCACATGTGCAAGAAGCCCCTCGGTCACTCGCAGGTTAGCAACCATGTCGGGACCGTAGAAGAAGGTATGGGGCGCGATGAACGATGCCTTTACAGCCTTTGAATTGATCGTCTTGATGATATCGATGGCAGGGGCGATTTCCTCAATCCAGTCCTCTGGATGCGCTTCGAGCGAGAGGATCAGCCCTTCGCGCTCCAGAATTGGCACGAGGATATCCATCGCACGGAAAAACTGCCCCTCACACGTCTCCGGACGATGCAAGCCGCTGCGGTCATTCAGGCTTCGATCCGGGGATCCCCCTCGCCCGAACTCCGAGACCAACATCGGGCATTCCATCTCTGCCGCAATTTCGATGGCACGCTTCCAGTTCTCTATCGCCGTTTCCCACTCGTCTTGGTATGGGCTGGCCCAGCGGTACATTGGCTGCAGCGTTGCCAGGCCCACCCCATGGTCCTTGAGGGCCTTCTTGAAGCTCTTTACCCTCTCGGGATAAACCTTCGGACGCGTCCACCAGGAGAGAAAGTCCGGACGGGGTGAGAGCTCAACATAGTCGTATCCCAGCTCGGCGGTCTTTCGGCAAATTTCCTCCAGAGATAAATGACGGATCATGTGCGGATCGAGTGCGTGTTTCATCAAAACCTCCTGATAATATAAATTCGCCCCTTCACGGGAGCGTCGATGCGGACAAGCATCGCTTGCTGGACCACGTCGCGTGGGTGGCAATCATTTATGGGGCTGCGCCAATGGTGCTGCTCTCTCCATCGCGCTACCGATAATCGACCCAGACCCCGCCGAGATCGGCAGAACGAACGCAGTTCTCAACCCAGCGAACGCCCTCAACCCCTGCCGCAATCCCCGGAAACCGAAGGCTCCCAAGGCGTTCGCCATCGTTTTCGTTGCGCGCCTCCATAGCGATTGCAAAGCGGTCGTAGAGGTTAGCCCAGGCCTCGAAGAGACCCTCGGGATGGCCTGCACCGATACGATCGTCGGCAAGTGCCTTTGCGTGCAGGTAGCCCATGCCACGCTCAAGAATGCGTACCGGCTCGCCCTGAACCTCAAATCGTAGCTGGTTTGGCTGCTCGTCCCACCATTCTATCGAAGCCTTTGATCCGACGACGCGCACCTTTTGTCCATGCATGGAACCCGCATTGATGGCGCTCGACCAGACGGTGCCAAACGCGCCATTGTCATATTCCATCAGGGTCATGGCGTTGTCTTCGAGCGGTGCACGCGTCTTGACGAAGCTCTGCCGGGTACACAGAAGACGTTTGATACGGAGGTCGGGCAGGATGACCTCGGAAATATAAAGCGGATGTGTACCGATATCACCGAGCACATAACTTGGGCCTGCGAATTTCGGATCGACGCGCCAGCGGGTCGCCGGGTTTTGAAGCTCGACAGCCTCGTTGTGAAACCCGTGGGCGAATTGCAGGTTGACCAGACGAATTTCTCCGAGCTCGCCGGCAGCAACGAGCTCGCGGGCATGCTCGATGACTTGGTGGCCGCTATAGCCGTAGGTCACGCCAACAATACGGCCGCGCTCTGCGGCGATACGCTGAAGATCCTCGGCCTCGGCCACCTTGAAGCACAGCGGCTTTTCACACACAACGTGCAGCCCGCTTTCCAGTGCAGCCTTGGTGATCTCGTAGTGGGTATTGTTGGGCGTTGCGATCGATACTGCCTCGATCCCATCCGGACGCTTTGCCTCCTCTGCGAAAAGCGCACGCCAGTCGGCGTAGCATCGCGAAGGCTCGAGCCCCAGTTCAACACCGAAGGCGCGGCCGCGCTCGGCATCGAGGTCGAAGGCGCCAGCGACCAGATCGAAGTAGCGATCACGCAGGGCGGCGCTGCGGTGAATGTAACCGATCTGACTGCCGCGACCACCACCCACCATAGCCCAGCGAAGAGGTCGTTTTGTCTGACGCGTTCCGTAAATCATGAGGTTTCTGTCCCGGATTGTTAGAAGCCAGCCGACTTGAGATAGTCACGGCTGAGTTTTACGTCGGCGAGGCTACCGCCCGCGTTGCGCGGATCACGCTCCTGCTCAACGGTGATAAAGCCTTCATAACCAAGCTCATCAAGAAGGGCGCGAATGGCGGGATAATCGATACAGCCCTTGCCAATGGGACACATGACGCCCTGCGCGCAGGCTTCAAAGAAGCGAATGTGCTCACCCATCACGCGGCCGAAGACAGCCCTGTCAATGTCCTTGAAGTGGATGTAGTCGAGACGATCGGCGTATTTGCGCAGGGTTTGGACAGGGTCCATGCCGGCATACCAGGTATGGCCAGTGTCGAGGCAGAAACCGGCGACCTCCTGGGGTATGTCAATGGCGAGACGGGCAATCTCGTCCTCGAATTCGATGTAACCGCCGGCATGCGGATGAATGGTGGCGCGAACGCCATATTTCTCGCGGGCAAGAGCGGATATCGCCCTGATATTATCCATCATGCCGTTCCATGCCGCGTCATCGAGCCGGGGTGCCCTGTCGGAATGACCCGCCGCATAATCGCGGTCGTCGTGTCCCCAATCCATCACCGTCAGATAAGGTGCGGGAAATCGCTGGCCCGACGCCTTCGGCGGCGTCGGCAGACGGGTGATCAGAGCGCAAATCTCGTCCGTCTGACGCAGCAGGCTATCGCGGTTTTCCTCAGCGACAAGATCATTGAAGATCGTTCCGGCGACGATATAGAGCCCTCGACTTGTCAGAGCCTGAGAGACCATGTCGATGTTCAGCGGAACATAACCATAGGGGCCAAGCTCCACTCCCCCATATCCGGCCGCCTTGACTTCGTCGAATACCATTTCCCACGGCGGTAGGTTTGGATTGCGCACGTCATCGACGCCCCAGCAGCACGGTGCTGTGGTGACTGTTATACCCATAATATTCTGGTCCTTCCCTGGTGTCGCTCACTTGGTGGGCGACCCTCCCTGACGCAGAGATTTAGCTGGAGATCTCCGATTTACAAAGTTGGAATTTGATGGGATTCAATCAGAAAACCGGGCGGAGAGATAAATGACTGCACGCAAGATAAGCATTTCGGATGTTGCAAAGGCAGCCGGAGTCTCGACCGCGACGGTGGATCGGGTTCTCAACAACCGTGGCGGCGTGCGTACCGACAAAGAAGACCGCGTTTTGGCCACTGCACGAGCGCTCGGTATTGACCGGGCCCTAGATCGTACCCCTTCACGCGCGCTACGCGTCGCGGTCCTTATCCAACCGCCAGTCAACCCGTTTCACGCGTCTTTGCGCGAGGGTATCGATCTCGCATCGCGAATGTACGCAACACTGAACGTGCAATTCTTCGTCCATCACATCGATCCACGAAAGCCGGCGGCGATCGCCGCAGCCGTCCGCGATTGTCGCTCCTATGATGGCCTCGTCATCACCAGCCCTGACGATATCAGGGTTCGAGAAGCCGTAGCATTCCTGTCGCGCAATGTCCCGGTGGTAACTCTGGCGACCGACCTCACAGATTGCGGGCGTGCCGCCTATGTGGGGCCGAACGACAGGCAGGCCGGTCGGGTGGCTGGCGACCTGATGGGCCTTTTCCTCGGACGGCAAGGCGGCCGCGTCGTCTTGGTTGCCGGCTCACGCGATATCACTGGCCATCGCGAACGGGAAGCCGGGTTTCGCGACATCATGACCGAGCGTTATCCTGAATGCAGTCTGGCCGTGGTTCTGGAGACCGGAGAAAATCAGGACGAAGCAGGCCGCGTCGTAGAGATTGCATTTCGGGATGACCCGGGATTACGAGGCATATATCATCTGTCCGCGGGTGCTTTGCCGATTGTCAGTGCTCTGCAACGCCTTGGCCGAATCGACAATACAGTGGTCATCACCCACGAACTCACGCCCAATCGACGGATGCTGCTAAAGTCCAGAAAGATCAACGCGGTTATCGACCAGAGACCCCTTTTGGAGGCACGCCTGGCAGTTGAGACCATCGCAAAGCTCCTCGGTCGAATGCCTGGAGAAGCGGTCTCTATCTCAACGGACATCCAGATCTTTCTCGCAGAGAATGCCTAGCGTGCGTGTATCAGATTTTCCTTGATAAAGCTGGGTATAAGCAGGGCCGCACCGCCTTTGCCGACGACCCCTTGATAGGATCAGAAGAGGCGATCGGTTGTTGCAATTCAGGATTTGATTGAGCTTGAGCCATCAAACCGTTCGCCGATGACCGTTTGAAACTATGTTGATGACTAATTGAAAGTGAAGACGTGACCATTTGAAATCAACGTGGCGACTTCCATAAAGCGCTGTAAGCACAAGGACAACGACCAGATACGAAACGCCATCAACAAAGGCGCCTGTTCGCCAGACTGGCGCTCTTGCAGCGATTGGCCGGTCGATTCGACCGCAAAATCCTTGGGCAGCGAGTTTGCAAGCTTCGGCGACCGGGGCCTTGACTGGTCAAGTGGTGATCAGGCGGCAACCAGCACGATCTTGCCCTGGATGCTACTTTCTGAAGCACGACGATGCGCTGTCGATGCCTCGGCCAGCGGATAGGTGCTGTCGATCACCACCCGTAAGGAGCGATCATCGAGCAGACGACCGGCCTCTGCCAATTGCGCACCGTTCGAACGCACCTGTGTCGTTGAGACGGTGATCTTTCGCCGGGCGGCTTCGTCATGGCCTAGAAAACCCAGCGGGTTGACGAGAAACAGGGCGCCGTCCGGCTTAATGCTGGGGAGAAAGCGTTCCATATTCGCGCCGCCGACGGCGTCAAGCACCAGATCAGCATCCCTCACCACTGCTTCGGCAGCCGTCTTCGTATAGTCGATGAAAATATCGGCACCGAGATCATAGAGAAGCGCCTCGTTTTTGCCGGAAGCAACGGCAATCACCTTCGCGCCTTGCCACTTCGCGATCTGGACTGCAAGATGGCCAACGCCGCCGCCGGCGCCGTTCACCAGTACGATCTTGCCGTCGAGCGGAACCGGTGCATGCCGGAAGGGCTGGAATGGGTTCGGCAAATCATGTCCCAAATCGACCAGAAATTGCCAAGCGGTCAAAAGCGACATGGGCGCACCGGCAGCCTGGATATGGTCGATCCCGGCGGGCTTCAGCGCCAACTCCGATACCGGAACGCGAACATATTCGGCATAGGCGCTGCTTCCCGTCATGAGGTTTTGCGGGAAGCGGACCATCGCATAGACCTCGTCGTTGACCTTGAACTGCGACACGTTTTCACCAACGGCCACAACCGTGCCGGAAACGTCCGTGCCAAGGATCAGCGGAAAGCTTGGGCTGGGCTGCCATTGCGGCGGGAGAGCCCGATAACCATCGCGCAGATAGAGATCCGGCGGGTTGAGGCTGGCGGCATGGACGCGAACAAGCACGTCGTCCGCCGAGATTTCCGGCCGGGGCGCATCTTCATAACGAAGAACATCTGGCCCACCGAATTCGTGCAATCGCACAGCTTTCATCATATCAGTCATCACGGCCTCGCTTGAATATTCGTTTTGATGACTGAAGATACGATCATCTCCTTCGCTTGATAATCATCAGATAATTCGCTTTAATAGTGCCATGAAGGAACAAATCGGAATTGATAGACTGACTGGGTTGATCGCATTCGCTCGGGCCGGCTCGCTCGGAAGCTACACCGCCGCCGCCCGCTCCTTGTCCATCTCACCCTCGGCGGTCAGCAAGAGCATCCAGCGGCTGGAAAAGCAGCTCGGCGTTTCGCTTTTTGCGCGGACGACACGTTCCCTGGCCCTGACGACCGAGGGGCGCGATCTTCATGAGCGTGCGCTCAGGCTGCTGCACGACGCAGAAGATATAGAGCAGGCGGCAAAAGCAGCGCGCACCGAGCCCGCTGGCACTTTACGGATTGCAGCATCGTTGCCTATCGGCCTGCACGTAATAGCGCCGATGCTTCCGCAGTTTCGCAGGCTCCACTCGAGGGTCAATATAGATCTACGTTTGAGCGATCACATGGTTGATCTTATCGAAGGCGGCTACGATGTAGCGGTCCGCATTGGTGATGTGGCAGATTCGCGCCTGCTTTCGCGCCGCCTTCTGCCACATCGGCTATGCTGTTATGCCTCGCCCGAATATCTGGCCGGGCGCAGCCCGCCGACCAGTCCAGACCAATTGGAAGAGCACGAGACTGTCAGCCTGCGCTACCAGAGTAGCGGCCAGCTGTTCCGCTGGCCTTTCCACGTAGGGGACAGGGAGGTGGAGATTGTGCCCACCTCTAGCATTATCGTTGACGCGAGCGAAGCCGTGCTGGCAACGATCGCAGCAGGTGCCGGAATCGGAATGGCAACCAATTTCATGGCCAGCACTTGGGTGAGGCGTGGAGCGCTTATTCCGGTCCTGGCCGATTATGCGGTGGAAAGGCACAACATCACGGCGCTGTGGCCCGAGAGCCGGCGGTCAAACCCGGCCGTCCGAGCTTTCCTCGACACCTTAGTGAAGTTGTCCTGACAATGGCAGCGAATGTCTGCTTCTGGGGCGACGCTGACTAGGCAGCATTTGCCAAAAGCGGCCGTGAGGACAGATGACAACCCGTCGACAAATTCCCCAGATTTCTACATGCGGCATTAAGCAGCCACGTTATCTAGCTCCAACAGTGCCTCCGTGGGGAGCTCTATCCTGGCCGCGGCGAGGTTTTCTCGCAGATGTCCCCGTGACGATGTGCCAGGGATCAGGAGAATGTTCGGCGATCGCTGGAGAAGCCAGGCAAGCGCAACCTGAATCGGCGTGGCGTTGAGCCGGGCGGCCACGTCAGACAGGGTAGCGGATTGCAGCGGCGAGAAGCCGCCAAGAGGAAAGAACGGCACATAGGCAACCCCTCGGGACGCGAGTGTGTCGATTAAGGTTTCGTCCTGCCGATGCGCAAGATTGTACTGGTTCTGCACGCATGCGATGTCGGTGATCTTTCCGGCGTCCTCGATTTGCTTCGCCGTGACGTTAGACAGTCCGATGTGCCGGATCAGTCCCTGTTGCTTTAAACCCGCCAGAACTTCAAGAGGCTCGTCCAATGAGCCTTCCGCGGGGCCGTGCACGTCGAACATAGCGCGCAGGTTGACCACATCGAGCACATCCACTCCGAGATTGCGGCGGTTGTCATGAACGGCCTGTGTCAGCTCCGCGCGCGAGAACGCCGGATACCACGAAGCGTCCGCGCCCCTGCCTGCGCCGACCTTGGTGACGATCACAAGGTCGTTGTCATAGGGATGCAAAGCTTCGCGGATTATCTCGTTTGTAACATGCGGGCCATAGAAATCGCTGGTGTCGATGTGGTTGACGCCGCTTTCCACCGCCTCGCGCAGGACGGCTATGGCCTCCGGACGATCGCTCGGAGGCCCGAAAACGCCCTTGCCTGCAAGCTGCATCGCGCCATAGCCCAGCCGGCGCACCGTATGATCGCCAAGCGTGAAGGTTCCTGAAGTTGCAATAGTGCTCATGGTCCATCTCCTTGTGTTCCTCCAAAATAGACAGGTGGCATATACGCTACAAGAAGCTATAATCCGGACAGGTTGTCCGTGAAAGCGGACAATTGTTTTTACGTTTGGAGAGCAGGGTGTCGGATTTAACGGATCTGAATGCATTTTTACTGGTGGCTAGATCCAAAGGTTTTCGGCAGGCCGCGCGCGAAAGTGGCGTCAGCTCCTCGGCGTTGAGCGATGCGGTGAAGCGTCTCGAAGAAGACCTTGGGGTACGACTATTCAATCGCACAACCCGCAGCGTGCTCCTGACGGATGCAGGACGTCTCTTGCTAGAGCGCACCGGCCCCGCATTCGCAGAGGTGGCATCGGCACTCGATGAGGTGAAAAGCAGCCGCGGCCGCACCTCGGGGGATCTCAGACTCAATGTTCCAATGAGTGCGGCAAGGCTGGTCCTGCCTCCGATCGTGCCGCCGTTCCTAAAGGCCTATCCGGAAATCAGGCTGGAAATCGTGACCGATGAGAGTTTCGTCGACATCATAAAGAGCGGCTGCGACGCAGGCATCCGTTATGACGAACGGCTCGAGCAGGATATGGTGGCTTTGCCGATCGGACCACGCCAGCAGCGCTACGCCCTTGCCGCGTCGCCTGTTTACCTTGCAAGAAGAGGCAAACCGCAACATCCACAAGACCTGCTTTCGCATGATTGTATTTTAGGCCGGTTTTCGGGGCGCGCGCTTCCCTCCTGGGAATTCGAACGCGATGGGGAAGAAATCGCCATAAATCCTAAAGGTAGCCTCGTTGTTCAGTTCGGCGGCGGCACTGATCTTGGTATCGACGCAGCCATTGCCGGTTCTGGCATCATTTATATTTTTGAAGACTGGCTGAGGCCACACTTCGATAGAGGAGATCTGGTACCGGTGATGGAAGAGTGGTGGCTGCGGTTTTCCGGCCCGTTCCTCTATTATTCCGGACGGCGGCTTGTGCCCGCGCCTTTGCGCGCATTTATCGATTTCGTGAGACAATCGCACAAAGATGCAGCGAAATCCTTGCAGCCCGGCCCGTGAATTCAAAGTCCTTAGCTCTGTTTCTTGCCGCCGGCATTGGTCGATCCATCGTGCATATCGCCATAACACGCATCATGCATTGGACTAGAGCGACTATTCAGACATGGGCACGTCTTGCAGTAATCCAGTCCGTTAATCAGATAGCGGATGCAACAGATGCGGCGGAGACGCTTTGGCTTGCCCTCGTATTGACGGTAGAGGATGGGTCTGAAAAGCGGATTACGTGAGCCATCTGCCATGTGAGGCGATTCAAGCAGTTCCAGCGCATCGGCCACGCCCGCATCGAGGCAATGATTTTCCATGGCGTAACTGCGCGCGATGGCTTCGAACATGTTGCCCGCGTTTGACCAAAGGACATTGCGAGACAGTCCGCTCACATCCGAAACAGTTCGGATAACTCCCTCGATATTGCCACTGAACAAAAAGTCGAAACGGTCTTGTGCTGATTTCGCTTGAACCGGGCGACCAAAACCAGACAGGCCAAGCGAGACGATCTCCCCTTCTTCGCTGATGTCAATGCTCAAGTCTGCCGGTGTAAGAGGCATGCGCCAATCCAGCAGCATCGCAGCTGTAGCAAACGGTCTCATTACCTTGGCGAAGTACCGCTTCGACCACTCGCCAGCAACGGCGGCAAGGGGCGCGCTCGGCCCATGTCGGCGACCGTAATTGCCGAGTATCACCAAGAGATTATCGTGCTCCAGCAATTCAATGAAGGTCAGGTCGGTGCGTCGCCTGCGCCGGAAGAAATCTCTCCACTGCGAGTGTGCCGGTTGCCGCAGCAATTCGCCAAGAACCTCTGACCTTCGCATACGCTCCCGCACGCCTAAACGAACCGGGAGACGATCTGGCGAGCCAGATGCTGCAACGAGGCGGTGGAACCGAACGGCCAGGAGGGTGCGCCAGTCAAACGGACATTTCCTTGCGCAACGACCGGCAGCATAGGCCAGAGCGAAGCGTGGAGAAGATCAGCCGGAACGGACTCGCCAAGGATGAACAAGGTGCTGTCACTATCGAGAGACGCAAGTCCTTCCAGATCGATTGTCGTAAAGCCGAAGGATTGCGCTGGCATTTCAATGCCATCGGCAAAACCGATTTTCCTGAGAAGGGTCGAAATTGCGGCGTTGGGTGCAAAGACCCGTAACCGCGGAACGCCAGGTAATGGTTGCGCGACAACCAGCTTGCGGCCTGCCTGCCCGGCATCGCGCAATTTCAGGTTTTCGATGTCATCATCGAAACGTGCGAGGAGCCTTTCGACATCATCCGATCGGGAAAGTGCTGCGCCCGCCTGACGGGCGCTCTGATAGACGCTTACCAACATGTCACCGTCGTTTTCCTGATCGTCGATCAGGTGAACCGGAGCGATCTTACCGAGCGCACGGGCGATGGACGCGTGCCGGTAGCGAGACGTCAAGATGAGGTCAGGTTGCAATTTGCGGATCGCTTCCAGGCTTGGCTGCTGTCGTCGTCCAACGTCAACGGCGTCCGAAAGGCCTTCATTTGCGACATTGACCCATGTTCTGTAGCCGGAGATTTCCGTGCACCCAACGGGCGATATTCCAAGGCAAAGGGCAATCTCGGTGGCAGTCCAATCGAGCGTGACCAGGCGTGAAGATCCTGAGGCGGCGAGTGCCACTGGCGCAGCCATTAAAGCCACCGCGCCGCTCAAGAACGATCGTCTGCGAATACCAGCTACCACTTCACGCTCACCGTTCCGACAACGGTCAAACCCTGCCCGTAATAGCACTGCGTGGGGGTGTTGCAACCGGCGACGTAGGTCTTGTCGCCGAGATTGTACCCGTTAAGCTGGAACGAGTAGCGATCATGTTCGTAACGGGCAAATGCATCCACCAGCGTATAACCAGGAACGAAGAATGAGTTCGCCGTATCCCCGGCAGTCCTGCCGATGCGACGGACACCTGCACCAAGCGTCAATTTGCCGTTCCAGCTATCTGGCATCGGCAGATCATAGCTCACGAACAGCGATTGCTGCTGCTTGGGAACGGTATACGGCATCTTCCCGATCTGGGCTGGCGTCTGGCTCTCGGTTACCACAGGATCCTGCCAACTCGCCGCCGCAGTAAGGTTGAGGCTGTCCCAAAGCGTGGCGTTGGCCTCCAGTTCGATCCCACGAACGCGCACTTCGTCAGTCTGGTAATAAACGCTTGCAACACGATTGACGACATTCTGTTGCGTTGCCTCGAACCCGGACAGGGTCAGGCTGAAATCGTCCCCCTGTGGCGCGAATTTCACACCGACTTCCTTCAACTCGCCTTTGGTTGGCTTCAGCGGCGTTGGCGTCAATGTCAGCACCGGGGAGAAGGACGTTGAATATAGCGCGTAGGGTACAAGGCCGTTATCGAAGACATAAGCGGCACCGACCCTGCCCGTGAAAGCTGAATCGTCCTGCCGGTATCGGGTGGTAAGACCGCTGGCGAGAGCGGTGCTGTCGGAGTCGTTACTGACATAGTCTTGGCGACCGCCAACGGTCAGACGAAGGCCGCCGAGTTCCATTTGATCCTGCAGATAAAAACCAACCTGACGCTGTGTCTGATCAAGGTGTGTCGTCAGTGCTGCCGGCTGTACGCCAATCCCGTAACCCGGGTTGAACAGGTCGAGAGTGGGGCCACTGCGTGATCCTGTCCTGTTGACGAGGTTTTGCCACTGCACATCGATACCGCCGAGAAGCGTATGGCTGATTGGCCCACTGTCGAACCTGTACTCAAGATTGGTGTCCAACGCCACGGCGTTGAGCGTTGGCTGCGCATTGTAGACGAGGCGTGAAAGCGTGCGCTGGTTAGCGGAAAGACCGTTGCCGAAAAGGTTTTGATAATTGACGTCCAGGTACGAGTACCGGAAATTCTGGCGCAGAACGAGATCGTCGTTAAATGCGTGTTCCAGCCGATATCCGGTATAGGCCGTTTCCTTGTCGTAGATCGCCAGCGAGGGATCTCCGTCCGAAAAGCTGCGCGGTATCGTTAAACCGAGACGATTGGGATAGATGCTCCCGACGGCAGGAATAAGCGAGGGCACCTGGCCAGCGTCATCCTTCATGTAAGCGCCATATACCGTGAGACTGGTATCTTCATCCGGCGACCACCTGACCGTCGGGCTTATGGCGAAACGGTCGTTTTTTCCGAAATCGTTCATTGTTTCGCTGTCGCGGATAATGCCTTCCAAGCGATAGGTGAGATCGGAATCCGCACCGAGAGGGCCGGTTACGTCAAACCCCGCTTCCTTCTGTTTGTAACTTCCGAAACGGGTGTAGACTTCTCCGCCAGCTGTCTCTGATGGATCCTTGCTGATCATGTCGACAACGCCGCCGACATTCGTTTGGCCGAAAAGCGCGGAACTTGGTCCGCGCAGCACTTCCACCCGATTAAGGAAGTAAGGCTCCACGCGAAAGCCAGCATAGCCGCCTGTCTGGTTTGCAATCTGTGGCACGCGCAAGCCGTCGAGATAAAGATCGGCGCCAAAGCCGCGAATGCTGAAGTAATCGGAACGGGGATCGTTGCCGTAGCGTTGGCCGTTGACATTCGCGCTATAGAGCAAGCTGTCCGCCACCGTCTGTACGGCTCGATCGGTCATGGCGCCGCGGGTCACGACGGAGACAGATTGCGGTGTCTCGGATATCGCCGTCGTGATCTTGGTGGCTGAAGCCGACTGCGTTGCTACGTAGCCACGTTGTTCGACACGGGCCCCTTTTGTCGCCGCTGTCCCCTGGACAACGATCGGCTGAAGCACGGTCGAAGCATTTGTCTCTTGTGCCTCAGCCGTATCCTTCTGGAGGACGAGCGCGCTCAACGCAACGCCCGACACGAAAAACAGGAGCCGCTGTCTGGTGACGTGGCAGGTTGATGTGCGAAGGCGAAGGACGGTGTTCTGCATTCGAGGACCTGTGATAGGAATACTGCGCGAAGGGTACCCCGGACTGTCCGCAGTGTTTGCCAAATCCCGCACGCTTGGCCGCTTAACTAGACTTTTTTTATCAGCATTGTCAGGTCAAAATCGAGCTTTTCCGGGCCATTTAGTGGCCTTATCTGGCTGAATCGTAGTTTTCTGTTTTGTCGGGCCAATCTTTCCTTTTGAAATATAGACGCTGCGCGATTATGGCTCTCTGCGTTGGATGCGGTCGTGAGACTGCTATGAGAAATCCCATCGCCTGGAACCATGATGAAACAGCCGCAAAGGGCAGCCGACCTTCAAAATGTGCCGCGGCCCGTCGCTGCCATGGCACGGACCTACGAGCAAAGCGTCGATTTTGGCTGGCACAGCCATCGCCGAGGCCAATTGTTACAGATCATCGACGGATTCATGACCGCCCGTACCCCCGACACCTCATTTATCATCCCCTGTGGTTACGGTTTGCTGATTACCCCGGAGATACCACACGCCGTTCATTCACACGGGCGGGTCTCCATGCAGTCGGTCTACATCGAACCGGATCCAGGCGTCGCCATGCCATGGGAGCCGACGCGTGTCATCTCAACCTCCACACTCCTTTCGGCAACGGTTGGGGCGTTTTTGAACGAACCGACCCTTTATGACGAAAATGGCCGCGGCGGACATCTCGCGGCACTGATGCTCGAGGAGATCGCAAATGCGGAGGAAGGCCCGTTTGCGCTTCCAATGCCAAGTGACAAGCGATTGCAACGGCTGTGTCGGGATCTTTCTGAAACACCGTCGCTCGATCTCGATATAGATCGCTGGGCAGACAATCTCGGCATGAGCAGGCGCACCATGACCCGGAAATTCCGAATTCAGACCGGCATGAGTTTCGCCGAATGGCGGCGTCGCTTGCGCATGGCGCATGTCATGCGCCGCCAGGCCGAGGGAGCGCGCCTGGAGGAGGCAGCGGCGGACGTCGGTTATCGCAGCTTGTCCTCTCTTCGGAAGGCCATGCGTGAGGTGGCAGGATGAACAGGCCGCCGAGCAAACAGAGGACGCAGGCCATCGCGGCTCAGGCGTTTGGTCTCAGCGTCGTCTATGATCAGGCTCAAGCGCTCCGAAAGGTCGATGCCGTTGCGCTTGAAGGCCGGATTACCGTCATATGCGGCGCGAACGGCTCCGGTAAAAGCACGCTTCTCAAATGCCTCGCCGGACTCGAATACCCGACGGAAGGCGAAATCCGCTTGTCCGGGCAGCCGCTCAACGCGTTGTCACGACGCACCGTCGCCCGCCAGGTTGCCGTCCTGAGCCAGACACCAGAGGTTCCCACCGGCCTGAGCGTCGAAGAACTCGTTGAACAAGGCCGTTATCCTCACCGTCCCTGGCTTGGTCGACTGTCGACACGGGACCGCAGGATTATCGAAAGCGCCATTTTTCGCGTCGGCCTTCAAAATTTGCGTGCGAGGCAACTCACGACCCTGTCCGGCGGTGAAAGGCAGCGAGCTTGGTTGGCGATGGCTTTGGCGCAGGAGCCGCGCATCCTTTTTCTTGATGAGCCCACGAGCTTTCTCGACATCAGATACCAGGCCGAATTGCTGACCCTCCTGCGCAAACTCAACACAGAGGAAGGTCTTACGATCATCGCGGTGCTTCATGACCTCAATCAAGTCATGGATATCTCCAATGACGTCGTCCTGATGCAAAAGGGTCAGGTTCTTGCGGCTGGGCCGACGCATCAGGTGCTGCGGACTGACCTGTTGCAGCAAGCCTTTGAGTGCCACGTCGATCTCGTGCCACATCCAGATGGAAGCGGGCGAACCTACTGCATGGTCGACTGGATCGGCGCCGGCAATCGGCAAAGCCGTCAGGCCTTGGCTCAACTATGAATTTGTCTTGCCTCCCCCTTCGTCGATTTGCTCCAGCCCTTGTCTGGTCCGTCGGCGTGGTCCTTCTGCTGGTCCTGGCAGCGCTGGAATTGAGAGTGGGAAGCAGGCTGGTCGGCTGGAGGGATGTGTTTCTTTTTCCGACAGGCCCTGAGACGATAGCGCAGGCAATTTTGGAAACAACTCGGGCGCCCCGTCTGGTCGCAGCGATATCAACTGGCGCCGCGCTTGCACTAGCAGGTTCGGTTCTTCAGACCGTCTTGAGGAACCCTTTGGCGGCTCCGGATATACTGTCCGTAACCAGTGGCGCGCAGCTGTTCCTCGTCGTATCGACCTTGCTGCTTCCCTTGTCTCTGCCGCCCATCGTAGTGACGAGCGCCGGCGGCCTTGCTGGCGCGGCCGCGTGCCTTGCACTGGCTGGCGGCTTTCAAGCCCCGCCGGGCCGGCTGGCTCTTTCCGGTGTCGCCGTGTCGCTTTGTTTTTCCGCGGTGTCATCGGCAATCGTGCTTATTGCTGACGAACGGGCGTCCGGTCTGTTACTCTGGTCGTCCGGCATTCTGGACCAGACCGGATGGTCCAGAACCGCAACAGCAACACCGTTGGTGCTCCTGTCCTTCGTGGCGCTCATCGTGATGGCGCGCGCCCTCGACTTGCTGGGACTGGGCGACAAGGCTTCGGCAAGTCTGGGGGTAACACGGGCCGTCACGCTTTTCGGTCTGCTCATCGGCGTTCTTCTATGCGGCTGCGCCGTAACCCTTGCAGGGCCCATCGGCTTCGTCGGCCTTGCAGTCCCGAACGTATTGCGCGCATTGGGTATAAGCCGGCATCACCGCCACCTGCCGCTTTCAGCGGTTTGGGGAGCAAACAGCCTCCTCCTTGCAGATGTCGTCACGCAATCTCTGGCGCGCAATGGCACGACCATACCTACAGGCGTTGCGATTGCCTGCCTCGGTGCACCGGTCATGCTATTCCTGCTGCGCAGGGCAAAGATCGGGGGGGAGCGCCGCATAGGTTTGCCCATAGGCATCGCGCCCCCACCTTTCCTCCTCGCCGTTGGAGCCCTTGTCGCTTTGGGCCTGTTGACGATGGCGGCAAGTCTCGCGACAGGCGACGGAATATCATTGACACTTGCCGAGGTGACAGGAAACCTCGACCTGCGCGCGCCTCGCCTTCTTGTCGCACTCGGCTGTGGCGCGTTGCTCGCTGCTGCTGGCACGGTCCTTCAGGCGGTGACGCGCAACCCGCTATGCGGGCCAGAGACGCTGGGTCTTACACAGGGAGCAGCGTTGTTTAGCCTCGTCGCACTTCTGCTGGGACTTTCACCAGCAACGCCAACTTTCCAGGTCGTCGCTTTGTTGGGGGCCATCACCGTGCTTTTGCTGCTCCGGTTGCTGGCGCCGAAGAATTCTCCGGAAAAATTGGTTCTGGCTGGTGTCGCAATCGCCGCAAGCCTAGGCGCGGCCGCAACAATCATTGTCTTGGAGGCGCGCTTGCAAACGGCTCAGGCACTTTCTTGGCTCGTCGGCTCGACGCACGCCCGCGGCTACGCCGACGCCTTCATGCTGATGCCGTGGGTTTTTGCATTGTCGGCTATAGGCCTGTTGTTCAGTCGCCATCTCGACGCCTTTTTGCTTGGGGACGAAAAGGCCCGCTCACTGGGCCTGGCGACGGGAACCGCGAGCAAATACGCGATGGTCTATGCCGCCAGTGCGGTGGCGATCGCCGTTTCTTCCATCGGGGCCGTCAGTTTCGTTGCCTTGCTCGCACCGCACGCGGCTCGACTTCTTACCGGAGCACGCCACGCAAAAAATCTCCCTATCGCAATGATTCTGGGCGCTGTGATGCTGGCTTTTGCCGACACCGTCGGTCGCAGCATTATCGCGCCGCTCGAACTTCCGGCAGGCATCATCACCGCTATTATCGGCGCACCCGCCTTCATGATCCTGCTGCGTTCCGGATTGAGGTCACGGTTGTCTTGATCGCACCGAAGTAGCGCAGAACTCCGATACGATTGTTTGCAGGTGTTCGCTCTTATGAGACCAACGGATCACGCAGCGTCGGGCCAACCGACCCAGCGATAATGCTGATCATTTCTTCGGCAAGGGGTGGGCGCGATCGATGTCTTCACGCTGTGAAAAATGAGACGAGCTCACGCGCCAGTTCAACAGGGGCCTCTTCTGCCATGTGATGTCCGCTCTCTATTCCCCGGCCCGAAACGGGAAGGCTCGACCAGGGCTGCCATACCGCCGGCACATCTCCATACAACATTTCCAGATCGTCCTGCAGTGACCACAGGACATGAAGCGGGCATGTCAGTCTTTTTCCGGAATTTCGATCATCAAGATCGTGGAGATGGTCTATGTGAACACCCGCGCGATAGTCACCCAGCATTCCCCGGACAGTCGCGGGGTCTTCAACAGCCGAGCGGAAGTCCGCGAAGTTTCCCTTTCCCATGGAAGCCTCGCTGCCGCCATACCAGGCCAAGGGATCAGAAAGAATGGCCCGCTCGGGTTTGTCGTGTTGAGCAAAGAAGAACCAATGCCACCAATGCGTGGCAAAGCTAACATTGCATCGCTCCAGCGCTTCCAGGATCGGAACCCCATCAAGGATTGCGAGCTTCTCAACCCTTTCAGGGTGGTCCATCGCAGTACGAAATGCGGTGTAACTGCCGCGGTCGTGGCCCGCCAGAAAGAACCGGTTGAAGCCGAGATGTTCCATGAGAGCGACACAGTCACGAGCCTTGGCCCGCTTTGACGACGCTTCATGATCATACGGGTTAGCCGGTTTGCCAGACTTCCCGAAACCTCGCAGATCGGGGCAAACAACCGTGAACTTCTCGGCCAGGATGGGGGCCACCTTGTACCAGGTTGTGTGTGTTCTCGGATGTCCGTGCAGCAGAAGAAGCGGTGGACCACTTCCGCCATGGCGAACCCGGAGCGTTGTTTCCGGAACCGTGATCATTTCCAGCTTGAAATTTTCAAACATCGCGCTTCCCCTGAAATCGTTGAGTGAACGGTCTCTGCGACGACCGGTTCCGCCTCAGCCTGCCGTGAGACCCTGCGCTTCGGCATTGCCTTAGAACTCGGCTTTGGTAGCGATCAGGGTGTGATGGCGGAGGGCAATGGGAGAGGAGGTGCCGCTTGGTCCCGCTTTTGCTCAATCGAAACGGTCGCCGTCCTTCCCGCGACCAGCCGAACCGTCGCCGGAGCCTCATCGATCTCGATCCGCACCGGGATTCGCTGGGCAAGTCGAACCCATGAGAATGTCGGCGTCACGCTTGCCAGCGAACCCGCACTATCGCTTCGTTCCCGATCCTCGATCCCCGCAGCAATTCCCGCGACATGCCCGGTGACCGATTGGGCTTCACCCATGATATTGATCGTAACTGGATCACCGATATGGATTCTCGGTAGCTTTGTCTCTTCAAAATACCCTGCAAGATAGATGGATTCTTTTTCCACCAGGACGCCCACCGCAGTTCCAGCCAGGACATAGTTACCCCGGCGCAGGGAAAAGTTCGTAATTGCCCCGGACGCCGGCGCTCTCACGATTGTCCGCTCAAGGTTCAGCTTTGCCAGATCCCGCGCGACCAGTGCAGATCGATAGGCGGCCTCTGCCTGATACATCCGGCTTTCCGCTTGCTGTCGCTCCTTCAGGCTGGCTGCTTCCTTTGAGGCAAGCAATTGATACCGCTCGAAATCGGTTTTCGCCATCTCCGCAGCCGCCCTGCTACCCGTTACCTTCGCTTCTGCCTCGCGCAGCGCGAGGCAGAAGCGATCCGTTTCAATGCGAAACAGCGGCGTTCCTTTTTCCACCTGCGCATTGTCTGATATCAGAACCTCGGCGACAGGCCCGGAAACATCTGGTGCCAATCGGATGATATCAGCGCGGACATGGGCGTCACGGGTCCATGGCGCCTCCATGTAGAAAGACCACAAGTGCCAGCCCAGAATCGCAGCACATGCCGTCATCGACAGGGTTAGAAGCACTTGACCCGTGGTGAGCGTCAGATTTTTCATGTCATTGAAACCAGTTGATAGCGGCAGAAAATCCGCCGACAAGGGTAATGTACAGCGCAAGGTTAAACAGTGAGCGGTGCCAAACCATACGGTAGAATGCGATCTTGCCGAGAAGCGATGTGAGAAGGCGCAGGCCTGCATACGCAAACAATGCGTGCGCCGCGAGCGAGGGCAGAAAGACGCCATAGAGTTCGACCTGCTCCGTCACGCGGGCTTCCTCCCCGCCCCGGCTGTTGGGTAAACGGGAGCGTAAGCGTCCGGAGCAATGCAGAGGCGAAGTGCAACGGCGCGCATCAGAAGCTCGGTATCCATCGCGGTGGCGGCCGCGGGGGAAAGGATCATACCATCCAGCGCCTGCACCGCCTTTTCCACGGAGCCCTCACCTTTAGCGGCACGGGCACCGTACAGGGCTGCGACCGCCTGAAAGGCCGGTTTGGCGGCGAGCCGGACACCGTTCGAAGCCTTGGGCACAAGCTCCTGCATTGCAAGCAGATGCAGCCCTGCCCGGACCTCCCTCAAGAGGTCGCAGTCGCCAATTTCCAAGACCGCTGGTCGTTTTGCCATTCGTAAGGCTAACAGGCCGGCAACGTCGATCATGCGATGGTGGGTGACCAGGACGTCGGATTGTTTGCCAACCGCGATGCTTACGACATGTTTCCGGATAACAGAAAAAAGCCTTCTGTCATTTGTCTCGCTTCGCACGGATCGAAGGAGGCTGCAAACCGTGATCGTCCAGACCATTGCGAGTATGGTCGCCGCTGCGGCATTGACGAAGCTGATGAAGTCTGTCGCTGGATAGGCCTGAAGGGTAAGAAGCAGCGGAAAATTTATGCAAAGACCCATGCCGACGAGGGCAAGCGAAGGCACTGCGAGACATAGGCCCGCCGGTATCAGAAACAGTCCCAAAACAGCGGCGAGCGACGCAAAACCGTCGACTGCCGGAAGGATCGCAAAGCCGTAGATGAATGCCGCAATCGCCGCACCGATCGTCACATTGACAAACTTGCGCATGGCAGGGACCGGATCATCCATGGTGGCGAGGAGGCAACAAAGGACGCCCGATATCTGGGCGAAGGTAACCCCGTCGGACCAGCCCGTTGCGATCCAGAAGAAGAGGGAGGTGACAAGGCATGCTGCAACCGTCAGCGATGACAGCAAAGCCATTCCGATATCCCGATGCGGTGCAGGCATTCTGTCAGACGCGCCAGCCGCTCTACGTCCGCCCTCATCTTCAATGGATTTTCGAAGAGTGAGGCACTCGTCAGAGAGCCGAACAACAGCCCGCAGATCTCGGGCAAATTTGACGAGAAGAAGTTTTTCCCATGTCGGCGGCGAGGTGGAGAAGGCGAGCGCATCGATCGTGGAGGAGGAGCCTCTCGGTCTCGAATCCATCTCGGCAATTATCGTCAAAGCCTTTTCCCGGCCAGCCGGGTCAAACCTGCCCAGTGATCGTCGCAAATCCTCCAGTTCGCTCAGTAGCGGCAGAAAGGAAAGCATCCGGTGCTGCAGCGACCATACCAGTGCCACTCTGCTTTGGTATCTGGATCCGTCATATTGAAGATGAACCGCGAACGACCGCAGATCGGCAGCCTCTGCCGCCAGGGCGTGGCGTTCCATCCGGCTTTGGTTTCCGTCCTTCTTTCCGGTTGCTGTGGCTTCGAAAAGCTCCTGCGCCCTGGCCATCCATCCATCGATCCGGTTGAGAAGGGTCGTCCCCACGTGAACCGGAAAAACAACGTGACTGACAATCGACGCGCAGATGATTGCGAGGCCGATCTCCTCGGTGCGGGAAACGACAATATCGAAGGTGTTTACCGGAGCGTTGACGAGCGGCAGTCCTGCAAGAAGCACGGTATAGCCCGCCAACAGGCAAATATAACTACGCGGTGTGCGATCTAGGAGACTGACGAAGGTACACCCGGAGACCCACAGGATGATCGCGCCGGAAAGAAGTATAGGTTCGTTCACAAGATTCGGGACCATGAGGATCGTTGCACCACCGCCGATGATTGTGCCCAGCAGCCGATATGCCGATTTTGACGAGATCGCGCCGGACAGGGGATGAGCGACGATGTAGACGGTTGCAACCGCCCAGGACGGCCGGTTGAGATCGAAGCAGATGGCTGCAAGATATGCCGCCATGGCCGCAAGAAATGTTTTCAGCGAAAAGATAACGTTCCCGCTGGTGACAACTGGCCGGGAACTCACACCTCATCCCCCGGCAGTGTGGCCTTGCGCTCGATGCCTTTTTCATCGGTGGTAACATTGTCTGCGAGGCCGTAGGTCGCTGGCGACACGTAGAAAAAGAATGGTGCAGCGAGGCATGCGTGCAGATAGGCTTCGGCAGGGTCAGCGCGCACAACAGTCGACATGGCCGGAGGCTGGCGGGCAAGCAACGCTCGGGCTTCCGAAAAAAGAATGCCTGTAATCCTTTTCAGAACAACGGCACGATCCGGCCTTGTCCCCATCAGGGATGGGGGCAGGATGCAGAGCCTGCGAGGTCCTTTCGAGGTCAGACGAATTTCGGTCCGGACGATATCCGACCACCAGCGGTCGTTGTGTTTTTGAAGTGCCATGATCACCCTCCAGCTTCTTGCGGGATGACCCTATCGACAAACCGATCGGACGAATTTAGATATTCCCTCTAATGATCACTAAATACCCCCAGCCACCACTATCCCTGTCCGGTGCCCTCGCCGACCATGATGTCGAAAGCTCTTCATCGCGCGTTCGCGCTGTGAGGATCGACGTGTCTCAGAATGAACGCGAGGCTCCCGAACACCAGCACCGTAAGGGCCAGCTTGTCATGCCGCTGCTGGGAGGCGTGACTTGTCGCGTCCCAAGCGGCATGTGGATGGTTCCGCCTCATTGTGGCGTCTGGGTTCCAGGGGGCATGCTTCACAGCAATGTGGCCACCGCCAACGCACGTTTGTTTTTCCTGTTCATCGAGCCGGGGGCTGCCGATCTGCCGAACCGGTGCTGCACGCTTTCCCTGTCTCCGCTCGTCAGGGAACTGATCATCGAGATGGCCGACCAATCGGCTGCCGCGACTGCTGACTTAGAGCTCATGGAAACGCTGCTTCTGTCGGCATTGTCGCGGATGCCGGTCGAGCATCTTCACCTCCCGCTGACGGACGAGCCCCGGCTTGCACGCATTGCATCCGAGCTGGCAGACGATCCATCCAATCGCAGTACGATGGCGCAATGGGCAAAACGAGTGGCGATGAGTGAGAATTCGCTCGCCCGTCTCGTTCAAAACGAAACGGGCCTCACCTTCGGCCGCTGGCGACAACAATTGCAGGTGATTGTCGCAATCCGAAGCCTTGCAGCGGGGGCAACGGTGCAGCAGGTTTCGGGGGATCTTGGATATCAATCCGTCTCTGCATTCATAACCATGTTCAAGAAAGCGCTTGGCACATCGCCTGCCCGATATCTGGGAAACTTCGACCGCTGAACGTTAGAAGGTACAGCGACACCTGAAAGGAAATCGGCCGGCTGGCGGAGCTTCCTCCAATGGACACTCTCCTACCGCAATGGTTTTTACGACCCGCCTCCCACGTGCCGCCATGCGCGCATTTCTCGATTACATGAGAAGCTATAACGGTCAAACGAAGGGCGCGCTAGAACGCCTCGACATTGTCGATCAGCTGATAGACCAGCGACTGGACCGCTGCGCTTCTTACCCACGCCACATGCGGCGTGAGGATGAAGTTCGGCAAATCAAGCAGACGCATGAGTGGATGATAGTATGCGGCAGCTCCGTGATGACAACGTCGAAGCCAGGCCCGCACAATCGCCACATTATCGGCGCTGGTTTTTCGAATGACGACCTCTCCAGACGATCACCGCAAAAGTTGCTGGGCCAACACCTGCGTTCGGGACATTTTGCATTTTTTCAATATCCACCCGCTCAATAACCTCCGGTGAGAAAAATCGTTTCGCCCGTCATGAAACTACATGCCTCCGACGCCAGAAAGACAGCTGCCCCCACCATCTCTTCCGGTCGCCCGGCCCGCCCCATCCAGTTCAATGAGCTTACATATTCATTCCAGCCCTCCGGGTCGTCGACGCGGCGATGAGCGTTGCGGTCCGTATCGATGAGGCCGGGAGCGAGAGTATTGAGCAACACGTTGTCGCGGGCATAATCTCTAGCCTGACTTTGAATTAAATTGTGCTGTGCGGCCTTCGTGGCCGCATAGGCGGTAACGACGCTTTTGGGCCTTAGCTGATTGACTGATCCTATGGAGACGATCCTGCCCCATTTCCGAGCCGACATTCGCGGCAGTGCCGTCTGCAGCATGTCGACCGTCGAGCCCAGATTGACCGCCAGTTGAAACGCTAGATCACCTGGCGTCAGCGCCGATAGAGGGGCATTGATCTGGGCACTGGCGTTGATAACAAGGATATCGAGTGGTGCGATGGCCTCTGCTCGCTCGATAAGATCCCGACCAGCCCCGACTTCGGAGAGATCGCCTGCCAGATGATCCGCCGTTCCCCCGTGCGTAACAATCCGCTCATGTACAGCCGCTGTGGCGCCCGGCTTGACGCCATGCAGGATGACATGGGCACCTGCCCCAGCCAGCCCTTCGGCAATCGCCGCTCCTATCCCACGGCTTGAACCGGTAACGAGCGCCACGCGGCCCTTCAGGCCAAAGATGTTTTCAAGGTTCATCCTTTATCCTTCGAACAATGAGACGTGCGCACCGGAAACTCCCGGGCGGCAGGAAAACAGTCCACCTGACAGTGGCGCGTCGGCGAGTGTCGAGGCCGGCAGGCGGGTGCGGGCGCTGGTGATGAACAGCGTCGACAGATCCGGGCCACCAAAGGCGATGCTGGTGGGACGGGGCACCGGCATCTCAATTACCTGGTCGAGCTTCCCGTTTGGAAGATAACGGCGCACGGACCAGCCATCCCAGATCGCACACCAGACCCCTCCTTCCGCGTCCACCGCAAGACCGTCCGGCCGGCCGTCAGCGACGGGAATGCGTGCGAATTCGCGGCATCCCGACAGCGTTCCGGTCGCGGGATCGCAATCATAGGCGTGGATGAGGCCAGGTACCGTGTCAACAAAGTAGAAGGTTTTCCCATCCGCGCTCCAGCCGAGGCCGTTGGAGACAATGATGCCGCCTTCCTTGCGTTCGAATGCGCCATCGGTGCTGATACGATAAAGCGCACCCGTGGGCTTGGAGGCGTCAATCCTCATCGATCCCACCCATATCGCGCCGTCAGGCCCGCATTTGGCATCATTCAAGCGGTTGTCGACGATGCCTGCCTCCGGGCTGACGAAGGGTGTGAGGCGACCTGATGCAAAATCCAGCCATTCGATCCCATCCTGAGACGCCACCAGCAGACGCTCACCGCGAACCGGAATGACCGCGCTGACCAACTTCCCAGTCTCGCAGGTTTCGTTCCGGCCACTTGCTGGATCAAACCGGTGGACAGCGGGATGAAGAATATCGACCCAGTAGAGCGTATTTTCGCCATCGTGCCACACTGGACTCTCGCCAAGCTGTGCGCCCCATGGCAAGACGCAACTCAGCTCGGCACTCGGGCGGCCGGTGACAGACCGGGGTCTGGGCCTGGAACTAATGGCGACAGCCCCAGCCGCACCCGTGATACGTCGGGCGGCAGCAATCAATTCGCGCCCGGCTGGATGGATATTGGAGGAACTGAGCCGCGATGATGGGCCAAGCGCAACAAGCACGCCGATCGGCGTATTGTCGCGACCCATGACAGGCGCGGCTGCCGAATTTACACCTGGCAAGTGCTCCTCATACGAAATCGAATAGCCACGTGCCCGGGTCAACGTCAGGTCGGCCTGGAGCGCATCGAGCGTGGTGATGGTTTTCGGGGTCTGCACATCCAGCGTCAGACGGTCCAAGAGGGCACGGCCGACGGCGGGGTCCTGAAAGGCGAGCAGTGCCTTGCCGGGTGCTGTGCAATGCAGGGGGACGCGGCGCCCTACCTCGACGCGCACAGAAAGGCCATTCGGCGAACGTTCGGCCAGATATTGCGTCATCGTGCCGTCAAGCCGGCACAGCGCAACCGTTTCCCCCAGTTCGGCCGCCAGCCGCTCGAGTTCCGGGGTCGCCGCCGAGACAAGATCGAAACTCTCCCAGACCCTATGGGACATTTCCAGAAAACGCTGGCCCAGAACATAAGTGCCACGGGCCGCATCCTGACGGACGAGACCATAGGCGATAAGGGTGCGCAGGATGCGTGCAAAGGTCGGCTTCGGCAGGCCGGAGGCGCGCAACAACTCGGCAAAACGTAGCGGTTCCTGCGCGTCGGCAACCATATCGAGCAGGGTTAGCCCTTTGGCCAGCGCCGCCGTGCCGCCCGGGGTATCGGGCTTCATCGCCTCTGCTCCTTCGCGCGTCGCTCCAGCCTTGCGGCCGCGGCTTCGTCCAGCATCCGGTCCATCGTCCATTCTGCTTCAAACCCCAAAGTGTTTCTGATCCGCTCGTTGGACGTATGGTAATAAACGCCGTCGCCGGGAAAATCGACTGTCACGATGGGAAGGCCGGTCAGCGCCGCAATCTTCGGCAGAAGCTCGGCGAAATCGGCCGGTTCGTCGGAACCGAGATTGAAGGTGCAACCCGCCGCCTCGGGGTGATCGAGAGCGAGCAGAATTCCTGCCACCATGTCGCGCGTATCGGTGATGTGCATACGGAATGGACGGCCGTTTTTGTTGCGCGACAGAATGTGCGACGGCTCACCGATATCTCGGGACTGGAGCAATTCGGCGATAGCAACGTTTCCGAAATTCTGCTGCTGGCGAATGCGTGGCCGCAGGAAAAACCGGGGACCGGAAAAGAAACTCCTTTCGTCCAGCAGTTCCGCCGCATCCTGCGTATGCGAAAACCGCAGGATCACCGTTTCCATGGTGCCGCTTCGCTGGTGAAAGCGCACCAGCTCTTCGCCCAAAAGCTTGGTCAGGCCATAGGGCGAATTGGGGCAAAGCGGATGATCCTCGGTGACCGGCAGGAATTCCGGTCGGTTTTCCGGATAGACCTCGCCTGAGGAAGCGAACACGAAACGCCGCACGCCAGCCGCTGAAGCCGCATCCAGAAGCCGGCGCGTACCCTCGACATTGACAGCGAACATACGATCGCGATCCGCCGGAGCCCAGGACATGAAGGCTCCCAGATGCAGGACGGCGCTCACGCCCTTCATAGCTTCGGACAGTGCCTGCGCATCCTCCAGCGACCCGACGACTTCCTCGCCGCCGGTTCCCGATGGCCTGAGATCAAAACCGCGAACGCTGCGGCCCTGTGCGCGCAAGGCGGCGACAGCGGCACGACCGACACGGCCCGCCGATCCGGTGACGAGGATCATAGCCGTTCTCCGGTCTTTGCATCGAAGAGATAAAGCTTGGCCGGATCGAACCCGAGCCGGAGTGCCTCGTTTCCAGGAAGATTGCCGGTATGCGAGACGCGCGCGATCAGACCCTTGGACTTGCCCTCCTCGCCATCGGCCACCCTTGCGCCTTCCGCGTCGAAATAGACGTATTTTTCCGATCCGAGGCTTTCCACCAGCGTCGGGTGAACATCGAAGGTGACCGGCGCATCGCCGAGAACGAGATGTTCCGGCCGCAGACCGACGATCACGCTGCCTTGGCGATCAGCCGCGCCCGGCACGGAAACATGTTGTCCAAACAGGGTAACAGTGCCGTCACGCAGTTGCGCATTGAGGAAGTTCATGCCCGGCGAGCCGATGAAACCGGCAACGAAAAGATTGGCCGGGTTGTTGAACAGTTCGTCCGGTGCGGCAATCTGCTGGATGATGCCGCCCTGCATGATCACGACCCGGTCCGCCATGGTCATGGCTTCAACCTGGTCATGCGTCACGTAGACGGTGGTGACTCCGATGCGTTTGTGCAAAGCGCCGATTTCGGCACGCATATGGACACGCAGCTTGGCATCGAGGTTGGACAGCGGCTCGTCCATGAGGAAGGCTTGCGGCTGGCGCACAATCGCTCGTCCCAGAGCCACGCGCTGCCGCTGACCGCCTGACAGATCCTTGGGCTTGCGATCCAGATAGGGCGTCACTTCCAGAATGCGCGCCGCATCGTCGACCCGGCGGTCAATCTCATGCCTGTCCGTGCCGCGCATCTTCAGCCCGAAGCCGATGTTCTGGCGAACCGTCAGATGCGGATAGAGCGCATAATTCTGAAACACCATGGCTATATCGCGGTCCCCGGGCGCCAGATCCGTGACTTCATTGTCGCCGATGAAGATCTGCCCTTCGCTTGCCGGTTCGAGACCAGCAAGGATTTTCAACATCGTCGACTTGCCGCAACCGGAAGGTCCGACCAGCACCACGAACTCGCCGTTCTCGATCTCAAGCGAAAAGGGCCTTAGCACGTTGAGCGCGCCATAGGACTTGCTGACGTTGCGAATGGAAATATTGGCCATGCTTATTTCTCCGCGCCAGCGGTCAAACCGCCGACCAAATAACGTTCAAGGAACAGATAGATTGCGATGATCGGCAGCGCGATGAACACCGATGCGGCGGAGATGTCGTTCCAATAGGTGACATATTCGCCCTGCATCGTGGTGATGCCGAGATTGGCGGTCCAGTTGTCCGGCGAGTTGACCAGAAAGGTACGCGCATAGGCGTAATCGGCCCAGCTGAGCACAAAGGCGTAAAGCGCGGTGGCGGCAAGCCCCGGTGTTGCGATGGGAAGCACGACACGCACCATGGCGCCGATCGGCGAGCAGCCGTCGACCATGGCAGCCTGTTCCAGTTCCTTCGGGATCGTGTCGAAATAACCCTTCAGCATCCAGGTTGCGAAGGGAATGATCATGGTCGAATGTGCAAGCACAAGCGTCCATAGACTACCGATCAGACCGAAGCTCGAAAAGATCGAAAACAGCGGGATGACGAGTAGCGTGGCGGGCAACATCTTGGCTGTTAGAACGAACATTCCCATGGTAGCGCCGCCCCGCATCGAATAGCGGGACAGGGCGTAACCGGCGCTGACCGAAACCAGCATCGACAGCGCAACCGAGCCGACAGCGGCAAGCATCGAATTCCACAGCCACAGAAGGATCGGCTTTGCCGCCCAGACACGGGCAAAAATGTCCCATTGCGGATCGTCCGGCCAGAAAGTGGGTGGCAGGCGGTAGAGTTCGTCGGTGGTGGAAAGGGCGGTAACCAGCAGCCAGTAGACCGGGAACAGGATCATCACCAGCGTAAAGATCACCGTCGCGTAGAGGGCAAGGCTCTGTGCAAAGCTACGTTTCATCAAAGCCTCCTCAGTAGATTGATTTCGAGCGCCGGCCGAGCATCAGCAGGCTGGCAATGATGCAGATCACCAGCGTCAGCACGCCGACGGCGGCGGCGCGACCGAAGTTGTGATACTGGAAGGCCTGGTCATAGGTCATGATCGACAGCGTCTGGGTTGAACGCAGCGGGCCGCCGCCGGTCAGAACCTTGATGATGGAAAAGTCGCGGAACACCCAAAGCAGGGTCAGCACCAGCGTGACCCCGAGAACCGGCATCAGCAACGGCATGGTGATCCAGCGGAAACGCTGCCAGACACTGGCGCCATCCACCTTGGCAGCGGCGTAATAATCGGTGGGGATGGACTGCAGACCGGCCAGACACATGATCGACACGAAAGGAAAGCCCTTCCACACCATGGTGATGGCAACGGCCCAGAAGGCGGCCGTGGAACTGCTGACCCAGGGGATCATCTGGTCGGTGAAACCGAGCTTGATCGCCAGCCAGCCGAACAGGCCGAAGGACGTGTCGAACATCCATGCAAAGATGACGACCGCGATGATTTCCGGCACCGCCCAGGGCAGCGCCATTCCCAGCCGCGCGACGGTGCGGCCCTTGAAGCGATTATTGGCCAGAAGCGCCGTGCTGAGGCCGACGGCGACGCTGCCGGCGGTTACGACGATAACCAGCTTTAGCGTCACCCAGCAGGCCAGCCAGAATTCCGGCGAGGAGAACAACCATGTGTAATTGCTCAGCGAAAACGGCCGGCTGGCACCGCCAAGCCGTGGTATCTTGACCTGCTGGAACGACAGGTCGATGGCCAAAACGAGCGGCCAGACGATGATGGCGGCAACCATCAGGACTGCGGGCGCGATCAGAATATAGCCGAGGAGATGTTGCCGGCTGGGGCGCGCAAGATCGAAGAACTTGCGACGCCCAGCCCGAACGGGTTCGGTCATGGATGGTCCTCCTGCCGGATGCGGATGATGGCCATGGCCCTTTCCGGGCCATGGCAAGACAACGAGATCAACCCTTGATGGCTTCGGCCTTTGCCTGCATGGTTTTCGCCACCGCCGCCGGATCGAGATCCTGAATGATCATCCGCTGGCTTTCTTCCATCACCATCTTGCTGAACTCGTTGTAGAAGAGCTCAAGTCCGGTCGGAATGCGGTCGATCCCCGCCTCGGACGCGGCCTTCATCGTCTCGATCAGCACCGGAAAATGCGGGATGGTCTTTTCAACACCCGAGACGTCGGCCGTCGGGCTTGGCGGGGTGTTGCCGCCAAGGGTGGCATAGCTGCGCTGGAATTCCGGCGACATCGTCAGCTTGATGAAATCCCAGACCAATGCCTTCTGGTCGTCGGGAATATCGGCCGGCATGGCGAGTACATTGGACGAGCCGCCAAGCGGCGGATGAAGCGGCGGTGCGGCGTAAACGATATCAGCCTTGGCCGAACCTTTTTCGGTGGTACCGTAAAGCCAGGGCCCATCAAGCCGCATCGCCATCTTGCCATCGGCAAACAGCTTGCGCACGTCGCTGGCGCTCATGTCGACCGGGCTGATCCCGCTCTTCATCACGGTTTTCCAGCGTGAAAGACCCTCCACCATCTGCGGCGTATCGATGGTGATATTGCCGTCCTTGTCGGTCCAGTAGGCGCCAGCGTCGAGGATGTAGTTCAGCATCTCCGTCAGATATTGACCCGGACCGCCTTTCGTTTCATGGCCTGTGCCGAACTGGTCGATAATGCCGTCGCCGTTCAGATCCTTGGTCGTCGCCTTCGCAGCGGCCAGAAACTCGTCATAGGTCTTCGGAACCGCGACGCCCGCTTCTTCGAGAAGCTTCTTGTTGTAGGCCATCACGAAACCGAAATAGTTGGTCATGATGCAGACGGTTTCGCCATTCCATTCGCATTTCTGCTGGCCGGCCCAGCCGGTCATGTCGATGCCGTCCTTCTTCAGCCACGGGTCGAGCGGCTCGAGCCAGCCGCTATCGGCAAACATTTGAAATTCGAAGGACGCCAGATGCACGATCTGCGGCGGCTGGTTGGCCGCAAAAAGCGTCGTCATCGTGTCGGCATAGGAGCTGCGCTCGGCCTTGGTGAATTCGATTTTCACGCCCGGATGCTGTTTTTCGAAGGCGGCAATGGCCGAATGCCACCATTCGCCTGTGCCGGCATCGTCCGTCTGCCAGGAAATGAATTTCAGAACGGTATCGGCCTTGGCCGGGGCAAGGCTGCCCATTGTCATCAAAACGGCGGTCGCGGTGCCGAGCGCCAATCGGCTTATTGTCTTGTTCATGGCTTCCTCCTCCAAAAAACCAGTTCAGATACGTTCAATCAGACCGAGTGCCGCCTCCGACGGCCTTACCCCAAGTCCGGGTCCGGACGGCAGGTGATACCTGCCCTCCCGGCAATCCATGTCGCCTTCCAGCAGGTGACGGTTCGGCTCGAAGATCGAATGCTGGAATTCGTGACCTTTGAGCGTTGGCAATGTCGACGACGCCTGCAGGCTGGCGGCAAGAAATATGCCGGCGCCAACGGTGGCGTGCGGGATAACATCGATGCCGTGCTCGGAAGCAAGAGCACCGATACGGATGAAATTGGTGATACCCTTATGGCCCATTTCCGGCTGCACGATCGCAATGCGGCAGCGCTCGACGCGGGCGCGCATATCCCAATGGGTGCGCCATTCCTCACCAACTGCAATCGGCACTTCGGTGTTCTTCGAAACCTTCTCCAGACCCGCAATGTCCTCCGTCCAGACCGGAGCCTCTGCGAACCACGGGTCGAAGGGCTGCATTTCGGCAATCAGTTCCAGCGCCCGTTCCGGCGTCTGGTTCCAGTGCATGTCGGCGGCAATCTTTGCATCGGGTCCAAGCACCTTCCGGAGATTCGCCATTTCGGCCGCCGGGCCATCGTCTGCCACCGGCGTTGCGAACTTGAAGGCGTTGAAACCGCGGTCCTGCCAGTATTTCGCCAATTCCCCGCGGGCCTTGAGCGTCTTTTCAGGCAGGCCTGAAACATAGGCCGGAAACGTATCCACGCCGCCGCCGAGCAGGTCGCGAACGGACTTGCCGGCTTCCTGTCCGGCAATATCCCATAGCGCAATATCGAGCGCGGCGAGCGCATCCACGTAGAAGCCGCCGGTATAACCGCGCACCCGCATCATGTCGTAAAGGTCGTCATAGATCGCCGAAGGGTTCGAAGCATCGCGGCCGATCACGAAACCGGCGAGAAGATCGTTGATGAGAGCGGCGACCGCGCCGGGGGCGACGATACCGTAGGTCTCACCCCAGCCCACGACGCCAGCCTCGGTCGTCATGCGCACCAGCACGCTGCGGTCGAAGGTCGGGTAGACCGTGCGATTTCCCTTGCGCACGATATAGCCGTTGGGATTGACCACCTCACCTTCACGCAAGGCGCCGAGATAAGGCACTTTGCGCGGCTGGGTCAGGGTGAAGACTTCGACGCTTGCGATGGGGCTGTTCATGCGGCCTCCACGGCAACGAGGCCTAGTTCGACCAGATTGGCGTCGATATCGGCAATGGCCGCCGCATCAAGCTCGGGTGTCGGCGCACGCACACCGACGCCTTCGATCACGCCGCGGCGGGCCAGCACATATTTGGTCAGCCGCATGCGATAGACCGCCTGCAGCACCAGAAGAGGCAGGGTGCGCACATAAATCCGACGAGCCTCCTCCTGCCGCCCCGCAACGAGCGCCCGGTCGATGGCCACATGTTCCTCGGCGATCTCCAGCGCCGGCATGGCTGCGGTAGCACCTCGGGCATATTCGTCGAGAATGTAACGCGCGCCGCCCCCGCCGATGACGCCCTTCAGTGTCGAAGGCGCATGGGCGACGATGTGGCTGATAGCCGGGCCGGCAGGAAGCGTCTCTTCCTTGACATAGGTCACCTGCGGCAACGCCCGCACGATCTCCACGATCGCCTGCGGCGAAAGGTCGGAGCCGCGCGGCGCGGGCGCGTTCTGCAGAATGATTTCAACTTCGGGCAGCGCCTCGACGATCCTGCCGAGGAATTCGATCAGCGCCGGCGCATCCGTGCCGACCGACTTGGGCACCTGCACCATCAGGTGGCGGATGCCAAGCGCCGATGCCGCCCGCCCGTGCTCAACCACATGACGCCAGTCGGCCGCACTTGCCCCGGCCACGACCGGCACCCGCCCGGCCACCAAATCCACGACAATTTTCAGCAACGCCGCACGCTCGGCGGCATTCAAAGTCTCCACCTCGCTGGCGAAACCGGGAAACACGACACCATCGACGCCCTTGTCGAGCGCAAAGATCACCAGTCGCTTCATACCCGCCTCGTCAATGCCGCCATCAGCCAGAAACGGCGTAGGCAGAACAGGCAAAATCCCTTTAAGGCCAGCCACCATCATTATCCTCCCGATTAAGTATCATATTTTGATACCTTGAATTCACTAATTGACACTATATAGACTTGCGACCTATGACAAGCCCCAAGATGAAATGAACGAGGAGGTTCAAGACATGGCAGCAGCGGCGACATCGATCATCGTTGATTGGGGAACGACATCATTGAGGGCGGCGCTCGTTGATGAAGGCGGCGAAGAACTCGATCATCTTGAAACCGCCGACGGTATTTCGAGCCTTGGCAAGGGTGAGCACGAGGCGGCGCTGATGGATGCACTCGCACCCTGGTTCTCAAGCCATGGGGCCTTGCCCGTCGCCGCACTCGGAATGATCACCAGCCGCAACGGCTGGGTCGAGGTCGCTTATGTGCCGTGCCCGGCCGGCCCGGCGGAACTTGCCGCCGGCACGGTGCGCAGTTCGCTGCCGAACGGGTCCGATCTCGTCTTCCTGCCCGGTCTGACCGACCCCGCCCGCCAGCCCTTCCCGGACGTGATGCGCGGCGAAGAAACCCAGATCGTCGGTCACGGCCTTGGCGACGATGCCACCCTCATCATCCCTGGAACACACAGCAAATGGGCGCGGGTGACGGCGGGAAGGATCGATGGCTTCCAGACATTCGTGACTGGTGAAATCTTCAACCTGCTTATCAATCACTCCTTCATCGCGCGCGGTTCCACGCAGCCGCCGGTCGATGATCAGGAGGCCTATCGCTGGGGTCTGACAGAGGCAAAACGATCCGCCGCCATGCTGTCGCTGCTGTTTTCGGCGCGAACCGGCGGGCTTGCGGGCCGGCTTTCGCCGGATCAGTTGCGATCCTATGTGCGGGGACTGGTCATCGGGCAGGAGTTTCGGCAAGCCCGCGAGGCCGGATGGTATGCGGAAGGAGACGAGGCAGCTATCGTCGGCAATGACGGGCTGAACGATCTCTATCTGGTTGCCGCCGATGTGTTCGGGCTCAAGACATCCATGGGTGCGGATGACGCCCTCACAAAAGGCGCTCTGACTGTCCTGCAGCAAGCGCTTTTATAACCCTTGCCGATCGCCGGTTGCCGAAATGGCGGCATCCGGCTTTCAAGACAATCTTTAGGACCAATCATGTACGACTTCCCAGCCAATATCGGCACCAGCCGTCACGAAAACGATATCATTGCCGTTCTGGCCCGCATTCAGCGCATCGGCCTTCCAGACAATCCGATCGCCTTTTATGGCTCATCCTCGTTTCGAATCTGGAGCTCCGTCACCGAGGATCTCGGCTCGCTGGATATCGTCAATCTGGGATTTGGCGGTGGCACTTACCTCTCTGCGAGCCACTACCTCGACCGGCTCCTGGTTCCCTTGAAGCCAGGTAGAGTGGCGCTTTATTTCGGCGAAAACGATATTGCCAGCGACGGCCTCAAGGCGCAGACGACGCTTGCGCACCTGCGGGATTTGCGCGATCGCATCTCTCGAGCGCTACCGCAGGCGGACGTCTTTGTTCTGGCGATCAAGCCCAGTCCGGCGCGCTGGATATACCGCCACGAATTCGATCTTTTCAACCAGACGGCGCGCGACTGGTGCAACGGCCGCGAACACACGACATGGTTTGATCCGAACGCCGGCCTCATTGGTGAAAATGGCCTGCCGATGTTCCGTTATTATTTACCCGATCTGGTTCACCTGAATGCGGCAGGCTACGCGGTCTGGTCGGAAGCACTTAGAAAAAAGTTAGGTCTGTTGAACTGAGACAAGGGGTATCTTTATCTTTTGTTGGCTCCTGTCCCCACCATTGTTCACAGGCTGATTTCCATTGGATTTCTAGAGCACGTCCGTTGAACGCGGAATCGCGTTTAGGCCCCCCTTACTGGCGGAATTCTGATTCCAGCGCTCCGATTGGCGATTTGGTCGCAGGTAACATGACGTCAGCTTTCAGTGACGATCTGCATAGCCGCGTTCTAGCTGCGTCACGGGATGGCATATCGACGCGCTCAGCAGCGTCCAGATTTGGGATTGGTGTTTTGACAGCCATCGCGTGGATTGCGAGCGCGCAGGAAAGCCGGCTGACCCCGGCGTAACAGGGACGACTCCGTCCGCCAGGGCGGCCTCTATCCGGCACTCAAGGATCTTAGTTGAGCCTACCCGCCCTAAGGCGACAGCCAACAATGTGCACAGGCTGAAAGACGCAGTCTCGACCACCGATGAGGAAACGGTAAATCCCGACTGCGATTCCAGAACCGCCGCCAGGATTTTTCGGGCCATCGTCGAGGCTTATTTGCGCTTCCGCCGCAAGTCGTCGCCATGGATGCCAAAGTGCTGGATGATCATATCGACATTACGGCGGTGCGATTTGAAATAAATATCAAACAGATCACCGAAGACAGGAACACTGCCCACAAGAGCATCCATGGCGATGTTGCCAACCATTCGCGCAAGCTTTTCCTGCGGCACACCAAGGCGGCGCGCTTCATTGACGATATAGAGGCCGACAATCGCGCCCGCACCATCACCAATCAGTGGCAGCAAACCCATGATGGAATCTGCACCAAAACGGATTCCCGTGCCAGGAATGCGGATCGCTGTGTCCATCATACGAGCGATGCCCGACAGCCGCCGCAGACGGCGGAGCCGCTCAGCACCATCCACGAAGTCGTCCGATGTGCCGTGGGCGTTCCACGTTCTCGCTGTCATACAATCGTGCTCCATAAAAGAGATATGCCTCAGCCTAATATGAATGGGGATGTGGAGAGTTGCGTTCAAGAGCGTTGCGCAAGCTATCTCCATCCATTGAAACCGAACCAGTTACGCTCAATCGCCTCGATCCTGCCTATGTGACAGCACCAATCGCCCTTCATCGCTCAGGCCCTACACCCCTTTTCGATTCTGGTAGGCTACAGTAATTTTTAAGAAATATTTTCCCTTACATTGGCGCTACTACAGGACTGCTAGGTCGAGAGAAAGATGTGAGGCACGCCCTTGCATCTTTAACGTCTTTCGCGAGTTAAAGCTGATCTTCATAAAGCAGATGCGGACATGGCACATATTTTTTGAGTTCATCGGTGCATCTAAAGGCGGACTGCTGATGGACACTGGCGCTTTAACAACAAACGACATCGGAAAACTTATGGCCGTTTCTCATCAAGGTCCGCTGGCTAACACCAAGCTTTCTGGACGAACGATTCTCATTCTGATTGGCGTCGCGGTCATCCTGCACGTGGGTCAGGAAATCTTCGTGCCATTAGCCTTGGCTCTCCTCCTGACATTCACTCTGGCACCTATTGTCTCTTTTCTCCGAAAACACTCTGTGCCCAAGATTGCCGCCGTTATTTTGGCGGTCGCCTCAGCCTTCATGGCAATTGCGCTGTTCAGTTTCGTCGTCGCCACGCAGGTGACAAATCTTGCCGAAAACATCCCGACATATCAGCGCAATATCGTCACCAAGGTTCAGGCGCTCAGCCAAGCCGGATCAGGCAATGGTGTGCTCGAACATCTGAGCAAGGTTGTCGAGCGTGTCGGCGCCGAGTTGCAGACACGCGCCGTCGAAAGTCAGGACGAGCAGTCGACCGCACCAACCATGCGAGAGCCGATGCCCGTTGAAATCGTCACGCGATCCCATCCGGTCGAGACACTTGGCAATTTCATTCTTCCGCTTATCAGCCCGTTTGCAACGGCAGGTTTGGTCATCGTTCTTGTGATTTTCATGTTGATCGAGCGTGAGGACCTTCGCGACAGGTTCATCAGGCTGGTTGGACTTGGTGACCTGCATCGCACGACGGCAGCGCTGCAGGACGCTGGAAAACGGGTTGGGAAATACCTTCTGATGCAATTGGTGGTAAATGCCCTTTACGCCTTTCCCATCACCATTGGGCTTTGGGTGCTTGGCATTCCGAACGCGATCCTGTGGGGTCTGCTGACGCTGGTTCTGCGTTTCGTGCCCTATATTGGTCCCGTTATCGGAATGGTATTGCCGCTGTTCCTCGCCCTTGCAATCTCTCCCGGCTGGTCGTTGGTCGCGTGGGTCGCGGCACTTTTCATTATCACCGAACTGATCAGCAATAACGTCGTTGAACCTTGGCTCTATGGTAGCCACACCGGCCTGTCTCCGATGGCGATCATTATCTCCGCAATCTTCTGGTCCTGGCTTTGGGGACCGCTGGGGTTAATGCTGTCGACACCTCTCACGGTGTGTCTGGTCGTTCTTGGCAGATATGTCCCCGAGTTCAGTTTTCTGGACGTTTTGCTCGGAAATGAACCAGTCCTCCAACCGCAGGAAAAGCTTTACCAGCGGCTGCTCTCCGGCGACCCCAACGAAGCGACTGACAACGCCGAAGAGTTTCTCGAAGAGGAATATCTCATCGACTACTACGAAAAAGTTGGTCTTCCTGCCTTGATCCTGGGCGAAGCGGACCGCCAGCGCGGCGTGATGACAGAGGCTCAGATCGCGCTTCTTGCCTCCAGCGCCCATGCCCTCATTGAAAATCTAGCAGAGATTGCGAGCGAAGAGGAAAACGAGGGAATGTCGGAAGACGAACAGACTTCAGCGCCAGAGACCAAAGAGACAATCGCGCTACCGGACGGTAAAGGCAGATCCATTCTATCCCTGGGAGGCCGAGGGGCCATGGACGATGCAGCGTCTGCGATGTTATCGCAAGTTCTCTTGGTTCAGGGTGCGCAGATCAGACAAGCAGACCATACAGTGATTGAAGGGCGAGATTTGAAGGCTCTGGTGGCTGACGATATCGACACCGTTGTCGTTACGTTTCTCAATGAGAACTCGAAATCGCACGCGCGACAGATCGTGCGTCGTTTGAAGCGTGTAAGACCTTCTCTTCGTGTCGGCATATTGTTGCCGATGGGAGAAAGCGGGCGCGAAGCGCCAATCGACCCAGAAGACATAAGCGCCGACTTCGTTGCCGCTTCGCTGACGCAGGCCGTCGTGTCGGCCCTGAGCGACACAGGCCCTGTGGCCTTGAAAAGCCCCGTGAGAAAAGTGGCGCGCCAGCGCCGGGTGCAGCCGGTGGCGGCCTGAACGCAGCCACGAGAAGTCTGTCGATGTTACCAAGGGGTACGCATCTCGTCTCCTGGATCATAACGCATAGGACCACCCGAAAGCTTCAGCGCCTGGACTTGCACACGCTCATCACCGCCCAAACCCGTACTCTGCAAAAAGCACGATGCATCGATACAAAGATTGAAAACGTTCTGGACGCGTCTCTAGGTATCTACGGCGAACTAAGAGCAGTCAGGTCTAAAGCTTGACAGTTGCGACATCAAAAGCGGCCTTCGGTTGTGAGACCTTTCAGCTTGGAGTCTCCGCTTGCTGAAACTTGGATTTGAGCCACTGATGTATGGATGACGTTCCCGCCAGCAGTGAACCGCCGTCTTCTACAACACCGCCATTGAGGGAGGTAACAAGCGCTCCGGCTTCCTGGGCAATAATCTTGCCAGCCGCATAGTCGTAATGGCTAAGGCCATCTTCGAAATAGCCATTTAGCCTGCCCGCCCCAACATATGCGAGATCAAGTGCGGCCGAGCCGAGTCTGCGGATGCCTGCCGTCTCGTTGGTGATGGTATCCAGGGCCCGGAAAAAACTACTGCGGTCCATCGACTTCAACTGTCCGTGGATCGGCATAGATAGAGATATGATGGATTCTTCGGGTTTTTTCTCTTCCAACCGTGTCAGTTCCTTACCGTTCATCCGGGCACCCTGCCCTCGAACTGCCGTGAACATCTCGTCCCGCAATGGGTCAAGGACGACGCCCAGTATTTCGCCATCGTCGTCGCAAAGAGCGATGCTGACAGCAAAATAGGGAATGCCCCAAATGAAGTTGCTGGTTCCGTCGAGCGGGTCTACCACCCAGCGGCGTCGTGCGTCTGGCTTGCGCGTACCGGTTTCTTCACCCACGAAACCGTAGCGATCACCTGCCCTTGCCAGAACTGCGGCAATAGCCTCCTCGGCAGCAAGATCGGCCTTGGACGCATAATCACCCAGAGCTTTTCGTTGAACACTATCGCGGGACATGGCGCCGAAATGCGTCTTCAGTTCAGCGCCTCCGGCAAGTGCGGCGGACAATGCAAGCTGCATCAGTTCGTCAAGCGACAGGTCCGCCATCTCATACTCCCGAGGGTAGAAAAGTTATCGTCTCGAAATCCACACCGACGCGCGAGTCGAGATCGAGTGCGTGTCGTGTTTCCACCGAGATGGTCGCACCGTTCTCAAGTCGAAGGCTCTGCGTCCAGGCCTTGCCCATGAAGCGGCGATCTTTCACCGTTGCGTTGACGAGAGCGCTGCCGTTTTCGCGGGTCATTACCTGTTCGGGACGCACGACAAGTGTGCCTTTACCGCGGTGGCCGCTTCCTGTGATAGGAAGTCTCGATCCGTCAGCCATCTGGAAGCCGGTCTCATCAAATTCGCCCTCCAGAAAGTTTGCGCTGCCGACGAACTCGGCAACGAAGCGGTTCGCCGGTCGCGAATAAATTGTTTCGGGATCTGCAAGCTGCTGGACAATTCCATTCTGCATCACGGCGATCCGGTCCGACATTTCGAGGGCTTCTTCCTGATCATGCGTCACATAGATTGCGGTCAGACCGAGCCTCTTCTGCAGACTGCGCAGTTCATGGCGAAGAGCCACGCGAAGACGCGCATCAAGGTTGGACATGGGCTCGTCCATGAGAAGCAGCGGCGGGTTGATGACGAGTGCACGCGCCAGCGCGATGCGCTGCTGCATACCCCCACTCATTTCTGCGGGATAGCGCTTCTCGACGCCGTGAAGCTCGACCTGGGCCAGTGCGGCCCGAACCCTTTCAGCAACTTCCCTCTTCGGAACTTTACGCAGTTTGAGCCCGTAAGCGACATTGTCGAACACGGTCTGGTTTGGCCATAGCGCATAGTTCTGGAAGACGAAGCCGATATTTCTGTCCCAGGCGGCGAGCGAGGTCACATTCTGCCCGTTGAACAGGATTTTTCCGCCATCGATTGGGTGGAAACCTGCAATGGCGCGCAAAAGTGTCGTCTTGCCGCAACCGGACGGCCCTAGCAGCGTGAAGAATTCGCCGGGCCTGATCGTGAGGCTGATGTCTTTCAGAACTGCATGATTGCCAAAGGTCTTGGAGACGGCGTCGATGACGACCTCACAGCCTTGGGTTGGAGTTTTGGAAGATGAGGTTTCAACCACCGGAATTTCCTCGAATTTGGCCGTAGCGGACAATGAAATAGAGAGGGATGTAAATGATCAGCATCAGCAGGATGGTCTGTGCTGCGGAGACACCGAAATCGGCATCGACAAGCGTGTTCTCGAAGATCACGGCTGTCATCGGCTTCCACGGCGGACGATAGAGAACGATGGTAGACGACAGCTCCGTGACGATGTGAAGGAAGGTGAGCGTTGCACCGGTTACCGCACCCGCCAGAACCAGAGGTGCCGTTATGGTGAAGAACACCCTGAATGGACGTGCTCCAAGACTGATTGCGGCCTCTTCGAGAGCCGGGTGAACGCGCCTCAGGGCCGTCTCCGACGCCTTCACCGTAAAAGGCAGGTTACGAATGAGATAGGCAAGGAGAAGGATGAACCAGGTGCCGGTCAGTTGCAGCGGCGCCTTGTTGAACATCATGATGAGACCGATACCGAGCACCGTGCCGGGAATGACGTAGGGCATCATGACGGTGAGGCTGAGAACGGGGGCAATGATCCGGTAGCGCTTGCGTATAATCACATATGCAATCCCCAACCCGATTGCTGTTGCCGCCAGCGTTCCGGCAATACCAAGCGACAAGGTCACCCAAGCCGGCCCCATGCCGGTGCGCCACATAGTGGCGTAGTTTTCCAGCGTAAAGTTCGCCCTGGGTAGGCCGACCCGCCATTCCATGAAGCTGGAAACCAGCACCGTCAGGTGTGGCGTGAATGCCATGAGAAGGGCAATGATGACCGCGCCAAGCACTGTGACATGAGCAAGAGGCGATAGCGGCTTGCGTTCCAGGGCCCGCGACGACACCACGGCAAAACCGCGTCGCGCCAAATAGATTTGCTGCGCCATGAGGAACAGGCTCGAGATGGTGATGAGCACAATCGATCCTGTGGCCGCAAGCGCCGGATTGCGTCCTGCCTCACTCAGGAAGGACGTATAGATCAGAACCGGCAGTGCGTTGACATCGAGGCCAATGATGCGCGGCGTTCCGAAGTCAGACAGGGCTGCCATCGTTGCCAGATAGAGACCGGTGATGATGCCGGGAAGTGCCAGCGGAATTTCGACCGTCATGCGCACACGAGGCGGCTTGGCACCAAGGCTTTCCGCTGCCTCGATATGGCCAGCGTCCAAACTCTGAAACGAGCTGTGACTGAGCAGAAAGATGATTGGAAAGACGAGCCAGGTGATGACCCAAATGACGCCATGCAAGCCGACAATCGAGACATCGAGGCCGAGATAGTTGGTCAGAACGCCGTTTCGTCCCAGGAGCAAGCGCCAGGCGTACGCCCCCAGAAATGGTGGAGACACGGACGCCATAGTGACAAGAAAGACGATAGCAGTGCTGCCCGCGACCCGGTAACGTGCGATAAGATAAGCCAGCGATACGCCGATCAAAGCGGCAAGTCCGGTGGACGTCAACGCGATCAGCAGGCTGTTTACCGTGGCGGAAAGGGTTTCCGAGCGTGTAAAGAAGTCGGTATAGTGGACAGCAGAGAGCGACAGGGATTTGTTTTCGAAGGTGATGTAGGCGTTCGCGGCATGTGAGAGCAGGACGGCGTTGAGCGACTGCGCGTTGATATCTAAAGGCGCTGGTGAAGTTGTCGCGAATAACCCCCGGGGCGCCTGCTGCGAAAGCGTGAACCGAGCCGAGCCCAGATCGAGTTCAAGTAAACCTGCCTCGTCCTTACCAACCGAAATCGGCTGTTGCGAAGAGAGGCGCAGCGTTCGGTCATCCTGGACGTCTACAGTCAGACTGTCAGTCGAACTCAACGTTATCGCAACGCCGTCAGAAAGTTTAGCAACGCTGTATCGGGCGGTCATTTCCGGGACGAATTGCAAGCCGTCTTTATTGTGCAGAAGAGTAAAACGGCCTCCCTCCTCCAGGAGGGAGGCGGCCATGAGGCGAACCTGCGGGACAACAATCGTCAGGCCGCAGAGCACGAGCGCGACGATTGAAAATATCAGCCAATTGTCGCGCAGCACCTTCATTTTCCGCGAAGCTCCTGAAAGCGAGCCACGACCACAGGGCGCGGATCGACAGCGGATACGATCGTGAGCGTAGCCATGTCAGGCAGAGCGGCGGGAGGCGTTACATCCTTGCGTGCCGAGCGTCGAACGGTGGCATCGCGAACGATTTCATGCGCCGTCTTGCTGCCGAGAAAATCGATGAAGCTCTTGGCGTCTTCGATGTGCTGCGCGCCCTTGACTATGGCTTGCGCATCGATCTGGCCGGTAACCGCATCGGTCGGATAGACGATTTCGATCGGCAGACCTTGAGCCTTCCACTTGGCACCCAGATCCTCGTTAATCCAGCCAACTGCTGCTTCACCGTCGCGTACGGCGTTGAAGGCGTCATCTGAACCGGGAGCAATGCGCGCACCCTTGGCCATTTGACCGACGAAATCCCAACCGAAATTGCCAGCAAGAGCGGAAAGAATGACATAGCCGGTGCCGGATTTTGCAGGGTCTGGAATAATCAGGCCACCGTTCTTTGTGAAGTCCTGTGAGACGAGATCTTTCTGCGTCTTGGGTATGGAGCCAGCCTCGACGCGTTTGGTGCTGACGACCAGCGGCTGCAGCAGCACCGTGAACGGATGCCAGATGTGATTGGGATCGGTCGTCACCATGTCGGCGTCGGACTTGCTTTCGAACGATTGGAAGAGCGCTGCATTTTCTTCGAAGGTCTGCGTCGGTCCGCCCCACATGACGTCTGCCGAGGAATTGCCACCTTCTGCGCGCAGGCGCTCGATCAGCTCGCCAGTACCGCCGCGCACAACAGTCACCTTCACATCCGGATTTTCCTTGGCAAAAGCATCGAGGATGGGGGCAGATGTCGCCTCCCCATGAGCGGTGTAGACCACCAGTTCTCCGGCATTCGCAACACTGATGATCGACGCCGACGCCAACGCGCCCGCTATGATACGCCGCAAGGTCCATTTCAGCATGACTATGTTCCCTTTTTAAAGTCACTGAGAAGAAGGCGACCCTATTAATCCATTTACCAGATTAAAAATCAAGCCGCCTTTTCTGCGGAATTACGGTCCTTGCGTTACAGTATTATGACTGAAGGCTAAGATTATCTGCATTGCGAACTGCTTGACGCCCATAGGCTGGGCTGATAAATTCCATTTAATTTATTAAATAGGAACTGGCCCCGATGAGCTTGATGGGCAGCAATCACACATATTCCGGCCGCTACAACCGTCGCCTCGTTTTCGATCTGATCCGATCTGGCAATGGCATAAGCCGGCGTGACCTTGTTGATGTGACAGGCTTGAAGCCGCAGACCATGTCCAATATCTGCAAGGACCTGATAGACCGTTCAGTGGTTGTGGAAACCATCCAACAAGAGGGCGCGCGCGGTGCGCCGCAAAAGAAGATGTGGGTCAGGGCCGAGGCCGGTTGCTGCCTCGGTATTCACGTGGATCGCGACGGGCTTCTGGGCATCGTCTGCGATCTGGCGGGGCGGGAGTTGGGTCGCGAAACCGCATCCGCATCGCTCGAAGATCCATCCGACACCATCCGTGCCATTGCCGATATGACGCAGCGTCTGCGGTCGGTTACGGTGGATCGTCCCGCCTGGGGCATCGGCATCGCGATGCCCACATTGCAGGAGGCGGAATTCGAACATCCCGTCGGCCCGCCGGGTTGGGATGCGTGGAGCCGTATGCCGGTGGCGGAAGCCATCGAAGATGCATGTGGCCTCCCCACCATCGTCGAGAATGACGCCACAGCCGCAGCAGTTGCCGAACTGAGGGTGGGAAGTGCCGGAGGACTGAGCCACTACGTCCATATTTTCGTCGGGCACGGACTTGGGGCAGGCATTATCAATGACAGCATGCCGCTCCAGGGATTTTGGAACAATGCCGGAGAAATCGGTCTCCTGACATGGCCGGCGGAACTTGCCAATCCAGATGCGGGGAAACAGACACCGTTTTCGATCGACGAGCTTGCAGCGATGCTGTCGTGCGAAAGCAGGGAGATTGCGCGGCCTGGGGCATTGGAGAAACTTTACGCTCAACGCGACAGTGTTCTGATGCGATGGCTCGATCTCAATTCGAAGCGCCTGCGGTTGCTGGTGTCGCTGCTTGAAAACATCATGGACCCGCAGACCATCGTGGTTGGAGGGCACTTTCCACCAGCGCTCATCAATTCCCTGATCGACCGGGCCTATCCCCTTTTGCCGTCAGTCAGCGCCCGAAGCCACCGCGAAATTCCCCGGCTGTGTGCTGGCGCTCTAGGGCCGGAGGCCGCCGCGATCGGCGCTGCGATGCTACCTGTGATTGCTCATGGCAGCCCAGACTTCAGGCGCCTCTCATCCATGCGCGGACGCAGCCAGACGATCGATTTCGAAAGACGCTTCGATCGGGTCGCAGGCGCGCCAACGGATGACGACACGTCATCCTGATTTACATAACTCTTGCCGACAGGACTAAAACATGAAAATCGCAATTGCCGGGCTCGGCTTTCGGCTTGCCAATGTCATTGCCTCCTTCCGCAAGGCCTGCCCTGAACTGGAAATTGTCGGCTTGATGGACCCGCAGCCTGCTGGCCTTCCAGCCATTCAGTCCGCAGGCATGGCGGCGCCGCGACGTTTCGAAACCATCGAGGCTATGCTGACGCAGACGAAGCCGGATCTTCTTATGGTCGGTTCGCCCAATCTTTTCCATCTGGAACATATCACCGCGGGATTGCGCGCAGGCGTGCGGGTTTTCACGGAGAAACCGGTGGTGATCGACGAAAACCAGACAATGACGATGGCGCGTCTGCTTGCCGAATATGGCGATGAAAGCGTTATGGTGGGGCTCGTTCTGCGGTACTCTGACCTTTATCGGGATCTGCGCGCGGCGCAGACGCAAGGTCAAATCGGCGCCATCACGTCGATTGAGGCATCCGAGCATATCGCACCCTACCACGGAGCGTTCTTCATGCGGGACTGGCGACGGCATACGCGCTATGCCGGGCCGTTTATCTTGGAGAAATGCTGCCACGATCTCGACCTCTATGGCAGCGTTGTTGGGCAGCGGGCGATGGCCGTTGCCAGCTTCGGCGGCCGAAAGTCGTTTATCGCGGAAAACAAACCGGATCAGTTCTCCGCGTTTCAACAGCGGGAATTCTATAAAAAGCCGAGCGGCTGGCTAGAGGGTGGCGCGGTGTTTGAGAGTGACGGCGATATTATCGACTATCAGACCGCGATTATCGAATATAATGGCGGGGCGACGATGACGTTTCATACCAATCTCAACGTTCCAGATCAGTTTCGCCGCTTCTGCGTGATCGGTAGCAAGGGAATGGCCGAAGGCGATTTCATCCGCAATCGCTTCGAGGTGCATTCTGCAATAACAGGCGAAAAGCTAGTCGAGCGGCGTTACGAGGGGCACGAAAGCGATCACTATGGCGCAGATGATCAGATGGCCTCGGATATCTACAGGCATCTGACCGAGGCCTCTCCGCTGCCCGTCAATATCGTCTCAGCCTTGGAAGCGGGGCTCGTGGCAATCAAGATCGATGAGGCACGCCGTGTCCGGCGCACCATCGAGCTTGCTGAAACCTGGCAGCGCTTCGATGACGCGCTTCGCACCCCGCATGTGGCTGCCTGAGGCCGCGATTATGACCATGCCAGCGTCTTTATCATCCGTTATCATCCGCAACGCCCGACCGTCCGATGAGACGGCGATCCTCGACATATGTGTGCGCACTTCAGATCGAGGCAAAGACGGATCACAATACTACTCTGACCCGAGACTTCCTGGACTTTTATGGGCGCTGCCCTATGTCCGCTTCTGCGCAGAAACTGCATTCGTGCTGACGAAGGATGACGTCGTCATGGGCTACTGTGTCGCCGCACCCGATACGATTGCCTATGAAAATTGGCTCGAGGCCGCATGGTGGCCGTCCTTGCAGGAAGAGCTCCGCGATTTCGAAACACGGACAGTAGAGGATGAGAACGTTCTTTCCTATATTCGAAGCGCAAGAAAGACCCCGGCTGAGGTCACGCGGCCCTACCCCGCCCATCTGCATATCAATCTTCTGCCTGAGATCCAAAATGGCGGCCATGGGTCGTCGCTACTGCGACATCAACTGGATTCTTTAACGAGGTCTGACGTGAGAGGCGTCCATCTAGGCGTTAATCAGTATAACGAAAAGGTCGTAGCATTTTACGCCAAATTCGGCTTTGTGGAAATTGACCGGACACCATCGATCGTGATGGCGAAGCGGCTGATTGAATGAAATACTTAAAGCGCGTCGCGATCTCTAACGTCGCTCTTCAAGCTGTAGCGCCTTTTGTTTTCTTTTGTCGAAGCTCTAGGATAACCAAAACTTTTCCAGAAATGATTTTCATGGCGAGCTGGACTTTAAAGTCCACTCCGTTTTGCGACAAAGTGTCTTTTCGCCCTGAAGGGGTACGACCCCACAGCACGTCATTTGTTGTCAGACTTTTTCGAGCAGTTCCATTGGCTTAGAAACACAGTGGAATGGACTCAAACGAAAATTATTGATGAATTTCGTTTAGGTGTTCAGCGCATTGTTGAGGTCATGCAATCCGACCATCAGCATCATGGGAGTGAGGCACCTACGCCCCTGTCAACTTTCAATAGAAAGCCTGATACACCCAGACAGTCGTTGACCGGGCGAGATCGTTTCGACGCCGCGGCCATTTCGCTCTGGTTCCGGTAAGCCAAGCGCTCCGGCGACCATGGAAACGGGCTCAAGACAAAGATAGCGGTCCATACGGTGGGCAGCGAGATTGCTAAAAACGGGATCCGCCTCGAGCAACAGTGAAAAACTGTCAAAACCGATGCGCGCATATGACCAGTCGGTGAAGTGCAAGGTGTATCCCGTCGTAGCAGGAATGGGAGGTTTCGAGCGGGGCACCGCTTGCTGGCCGGTTGGCACGTTCTGCACATCGAGGGGATATTGCAGTTTGGCATCGGTGCTGGCGTCGCAGCCCAATTCTGCCGCAAAATAGGGATGCCAGCCAAGCGAAACCGGCGCAGGCCGGTCTTCCAGATTGGTTATCGACAATTTCACCGTCAAACGGTTGCTTTCAAGCAAGAACGACTGTTCAGCGCGGAAGGAAAATGGCCACTCAGCATCCGCCTTATAGTCAAGCACCAGCGTGCACTGATCGGCCGCCAGGCTGGAAATATTCCACGATCGTCGGTGAGCAGGTCCATGCATGGCATCAGGCGAAAGGGCGGGATGTGGAAGAAGGTCGTGCCGGATATCCGCGTGAACGAATGAGCTGCCATATACCCTGTTGTGGTAAGGAATGAGCGGATAGGCACCTGCCCTCGGCCAGTTCAACGGGTCAAAAGACTCCTCCGCTGTCGGCACCAGGATATCGCCGTGATCCTCGTGGTGCAGATGCGTCATCCTTCCACCCCAGGAAGGGTGGAGGCGGGCCGAAAGCTGCCTGAAGGCAATCGTAACCGTTTCAGGCAAAAGCATATGAGCCATCAGGCCGTTTCGGCACGCGTCGCTGCCAGTGAACGTAGCCATCTTCCTGCATGGCCTTTTCATCCATCTCGACTCCCCAACCCGATCGGTCCGGCCTCAGTTCCAGGTAGCCATCCTTTGGCAGATAAGGGTCGACAACATAGCGCGTTTCATCCTCGCGTTTTTCGAGGTCGGTGCCGCCATAAACATAGCATTGCCCTTTCGGCAGCCTGTATTCAAGAATACGGAAATTCTGCTGGGCGGCGGAGAAATGCACGTTGACGGCGGTGGCGAGCGGTCCCATCGGGTTGTGCGGTGCGATGCTGACGAAATGCGCCTCTGCCAGCGTGGCGATGCGGCGCATTTCTGAAATACCACCGACAACGCAGATGTCGGGTTGAATGATATCGGCGCCCCGGACTTGCAGAAGACGCAGGAAGTCATTGCGGTTGTAAAGACTTTCACCCGTTGCCAGCGTGCAGTTCAGCCCCTGCTTCAGGTCTCCCCACATCTCGATATTTTCCGGACGCAACGGCTCTTCGAAAAATAGCGGATCGTAAGGGGCAAGCGCATTACCCAGTTGACGAGCGGCAGCAGGCTCGAAAATCTTGGCATGCGCGTCGAAGGCAATATCGTAGTCGGGCCGCACGGTTTCGCGAAGCGAGCGGAAATATTCGGCCGAACTGCGCACCACCTCACCCCAGCGATGGGCGTGAATATCGACGCGCCATGGGCTTAGCTTGAAGGCTGTGAACCCCCAATCTTCGTTGAGACGATCGAATTCCTCCCTTGCCGCCGGTGCATCCGGTGCCGTGTAGACGCCGGCGTAAACCTTGATACGGTCACGCACTTCGCCGCCCAAAAGCTTGTAGACAGGCACGCCTGCCGCCTTGGCGGCAAGGTCCCAGAGGCAATGGTCAAGCGCTGAGATTGCCGAAAGACCAAGTGCTCCGGGCGGAAAGCGGTTTTGTTGGAGGAGGAGATTGTAGAGATACTCGACCCGAGTCGGATCCTGCCCCGCAAGGAAGCCGTAGAGGTAATCCAGAACCGGGGGCAATGCGAGATCGGGGCCGTGATTGTAGCATTCGCCCCAGCCGGTCAAACCGTCATCGGTATCGAGAGCGACGATAACGCGGGGGCGGTCCTTGTCGCGGGTAACGAATACCCGCATGCGATCGATTTTCATGCTTTGGTCTTCCTCTTGAATTGCGAGAAGCAACAGCCGCGCTGTTATCTGGCAGCAGCTCCGTTCTTGATCTCGGGCGGCTCGACGTAGCGGAACCTTCTCGTGCGGTCGCGGTCGCGCGGATCCGGGCGCGGAATGGCCGACAGAAGTGCCTGCGTATAAGGGTGATCCGGCGCGTTGCAGACTTTTTCGGCGTCTCCCACCTCAACAAGCTTGCCGCGATACATCACTCCGACGCGGTCGCACATGTATCTGATGACGCCGATGTCATGGCTGATGAAGATGTAAGCCAGGCCAAGTTCGTCCTGCAGCCGCATGAGCAGGTCCAGCACCTGGAAACGCACCGAAACATCGAGCGCCGATGTCGCCTCATCCGCAACGATGATGCGCGGCCGGAGCGTGATGGCGCGGGCGATACCGATGCGTTGGCGCTGGCCGCCGGAAAAGGCGTGTGGGTAACGCTCACGTCCGGCCGGGTCCAGACCCACCTGCTCCATCAGGGCGCAGACGCGCTCATCCAGTTCCTTGCCTTTCGCAATGCCGTTGACCAGCAGCGGCTCGCCGATGACCTGTGCCACCGTCATTCGCGGATTGAGCGAACCGAATGGATCCTGAAAAACCATGCGCAACTCACGCCGCGCCGCTTTCAGCTCCGCACCTTCGATTTTGGCAAGATCGACCACCGTGCCATCCGCCCGGCGATAGCGCATCTCGCCCCCGGTCGGATCGTAGAGGCGCATGATCGAGCGGCCCATGGTGGTCTTGCCGGAGCCGCTTTCGCCGACGATGCCGAGCGTTTCTCCCGGAAGCAGCTTGATCGACACGCCATCCAGCGCCTTCATCTCACCGAAGTGCATCGAGAGGTCGTTCACTTCTAGGATAGGCGCCGCGGCAAGATCGAGCGGCGGGCGGGCAAGCCGGATATCCGCCTTCTGCTCCAGCTTCAGAACCGAGCCAATCAGCATGCGCGTATAGGGGTCTTGCGGATTGTGGAATATTTCATCGACAGTGCCATATTCCTTGGCGACGCCGTGATGCATGACCAGCACGTCATCGGCAATCTGCGCCACCACGCCCATGTCGTGGGTGATGAACAGCACCGCCATGCCATGCGCCTTTTGCAGCCGCGATATCAGGTCGAGGATTTCGGCCTGCGTCGTGACGTCTAGCGCGGTTGTCGGTTCGTCAGCGATCAACAGTTGCGGTTTGCAGGCTAGCGCCATGGCGATCATGGCGCGCTGGCGCATGCCGCCGGAATATTGGAAGGCATAACGATCCAGCGCCTTTTCGGGGTTGGGAATTTCCACCTGTCGCAGCAGCTCGATGGCTTCCGCACGTGCCTGCGCCTTGCTCATCTTCAAGTGCAGCCGCAGAACTTCGGTGATTTGATCACCGACGGTATGCACCGGCGACAGCGACGACATCGGCTCCTGAAAAATCATCGCGATATCTGCGCCGCGCACCGAGCGGATGGCCCGGCTGCGCGGATCGAGCTTTGCGAGATCCAGCGACGTGCCGTCGGCACGGTTGAGGATGATCGACCCGGAAGCGATGTAACCGGGGCTGTCGATGATCTGGAGGATCGAGCGGGCGGTGACGGATTTGCCGGAACCGCTTTCGCCCACGACGCAGAGCGTCTTGCCGGGATCGATGGAAAAGGAGAGATCGTTTACCGCGCGGAAAATGCCGTTTCGCACGGGAAATTCGGTGACCAGATTGCGGACGTCAAGCAGCGGTCGGTCTGGCTTCATGGAGAGAATATCGCTCATCCGGGGCCTCACTTGTTATAGGGGTCGGCTGCGTCACGCAGACCGTCACCGAGCAGATTGAGCGCCATGACGGCAACGACAACAGCCACGCCGGGCAGGAACAGCCACGGCGCTGTTGCAATCGAGCGAATATTCTGCGCCTCGCGAAGCAGCACGCCCCAGGAAATGGTCGGCGGCTGGAGGCCAAGACCGAGGAAGGACAGCGAGGTTTCCGCAAGGATCATCGCCGGAACCGCAAGCGTGACCGAGGCGATGATGTGGCTCGAAAAACTCGGCAGCATATGGCGGAAAATGATGCGCCCTTCCGGCACGCCATCCAGCCGGGCCGCCGCCACGAACTCTTCCGTCCTCAATGACAGGAACCTGCCGCGCACGACGCGGGCAAGCTGCGCCCAGCCGGTCAAGGACAGGATGATGGTGATCATCATATATTGCAGCGTTGCCGGCCAACCCTGCGGCAGGGCAGCGGCAAGCGCCAGCCAGATGGGAATGGTCGGCAGCGACAAAACGAAGTCGATGACGCGCTGCATGACAAAATCGATGCGGCCGCCGTAATAACCGGAGATACCGCCCAGAACGACACCGAGAAGCAGCGAGAAAAACACGCCGACGAGACCGATGGACAGCGAAATTTGCGAGCCCTGTATTACCCGGCTGAAAACATCACGGCCAAGGCGATCCGCGCCGAAAAGGAAGAGCGGTCGGGTCTTGTCGGTCGAGGCCAGCAGATGGATATCCGTGGTGAACAGGCCGAGCACCGAATATTCGTAGCCGCGACCGAATAGCTGGATCGGGATTTTCTTGGCCGTATCTTCGACGAACACCGCCGCCAGCGTTTCAGGATCGCGCGTCAGCTTCAGCGGATAATAGTGCAGACCAAGCGAGAGGCCGTCCGTCGTATCGATGAAATGCACACGTTGCGGCGGATGGAAGGTGGCGCGCGCATTCTGCAGAACCGGATCGTTGATGGCGAAGAAACCTGGCAAAAGCGCGACGATATACATGGCGATGGTGACGAACAGGGCGGCCATGGCCAGCCTGTGGCGCTTGAACGCCCACCAGATCAGTTGCCATTGCGAGGCGACGGCAGCGCGGTCCGGCCGGGTATTGGTGGTGATGGCGATATCGCTCATGGCGCCCTCCTATTCGAGACGGATGCGCGGATCGACCAGCGCAAGAAGGATGTCGCTGATGAGTGATCCGATCAACGTCAATCCGCAGATCAAAAGCACAAAGGCGCCGGCTAGATACATGTCCTGCGCCATCAGCGACTGCAAAAGCAGCGGCGCGGCCGTCGGCAGATTGAGCACGATAGCAACCACAACCGAGCCTGAAATGAGATTGGGCAACAGCCATGCAATCGTGGAAATGAATGGGTTGAGCGCAATTCTCAAAGGATATTTCGTCAGCAGCCGGAACTCGGACAATCCCTTTGCGCGCGCTGTGGTCACGTAGGGTTTAGGTAATTCGTCCAGCATGTTTGCGCGCATGACGCGGATGAGGCTTGCCGTGGAGGACACCGCGAGGATCGCAACTGGTAGCCAGATGTGGGCCATCAGATCCATCATTTTGGCGATGCTCCACGAGGCAGTCTCGTACTCCGCCGAAAACAGCCCTCCGACATCGGCCCCAAATTCCACCGCCGCGACATACATCAGCACCAGCGCCAGAAGGAATGACGGTATGGACAGGCCGAAAAAGGAGAAGGCGGTAAAAAGATAATCGCCGATCGAATATTTGCGCACGGCGGAGAAGACGCCGATCGGAAGTGCGATGGCCCAGGTTGCGAGAAGGCTTGCTATTGCCAGAACCAGCGTCAGCGCCATGCGCTCCCAGATGAGGCCGGAAACGGGCTGCTGCCATTCGAACGAGATGCCAAAATCGCCGCGACTGATGATGCCCCATATCCATTTGAGATATTGCACGATCATCGGGTCATCGAGGCCGAAGCGCTCTCGCAGTTGCGCCGCCGTATTGTGGTCTATGACTTCGTTCGACGCAGCAAGCGTGGCGATGTAAGTCGTCACGTAGTCACCGGGTGGCAGCTGGATCAGTACAAAGGCAAGAAAACTGACGGCGAACAGGGATGGTATCATCCACAGCAGGCGTTTTACGATAAATAGCAGCATGACGTTCTCGCAATCACGTTTTACCACACGCGCCGCCTTCCACTACGAGACGGCTTGCGGGTGGTCGAAGCAACCTGAGAGGCGCCGCCGCATTGATGAAGCGGCGCCCATGTGGCGGTGTCAGCTTGTGAAGGTGAACTGTTGCGGCAACGCCGGGCCGGGGTTGGGCCATGACCAGCTGTCGGGTTCTTTCTCCGGCACGTTGCGAAGGTTGTTGCGGATGATACCGAAACCACCAACGGCAAGGCAAAGACCGATCGTCTCGAACTCTTCCGCCGCAATATCGAAGATTTCCTTCATCTTCTCGCCGCGCTTGACAAGGTCGGCCGTCGAACGCGCTTCATCGAACAGTTTGAAGCGCTTCTTCTGGCTTTCCGGCGGCTCTTCCCCCTTCTGCCCGTTGGATGTGTACCAAAGCGCCCACGGAATGGCGTAGCGCGACCCCTGCGGGTGGAACGCGAAGAAGTCACGCGGGTCGAGCATCGGATCGAGACCGCCAGGACCCGGCCAGACCGCCGCATCATGGGCGTTATCATCGCCGCGTGTGTAGTACAGCGCGCGTTCGATGGTGTTGACCTTGATATCGACGCCGATTTGCGCCCACTGCGCCTTCACCAGTTCCAGCGCATCGACCAGATCGGGATAGAGTGTCGGGATCACATCGATCGAAAAGAAAATCGGCTGGCCGTCGGGCCGGAGCCGCATGCCGTTGCCGTTCTTCTTGTCGTAGCCGGCCTTGTCGAGAAGATCGTTCGCCTTGGCGACATCGTATTCGGTGTTCTGACGCGCCAGCTTTTCGTGATACCAGGGATGTGTCGGGCGCGGCCCGGCCTGATAGCCCTCGCTCTGGCCGAAATAGACGATGTCGATGATTTCCTGGCGGTTGAGCGCGATGGACAGCGCCTGACGGAACGACTTGTCGCCGAACATCTTGCGCATCTCAGGGTCTTTGTGGGTGATGTTGAGGTAGATCTGGCACTGCTGCGCAGCCGATGGCACCAGCGTCAACAGACGGTAATCGCCCTTTTTCATGTTCTGCGACAGCGTCGGCTTGTTGGCGAGAACGCTGATATGGCGTTCCTGAATGTCGATCTTGCCGGAGATGACGTTCAGCATCAGCGATTCGACATCCTGCGAAATGCCGAAATTGACTTCGTTGATATAGGGAAGCTGGTTGCCTTCCGTATCGACCTGCCAGAAGTAAGGATTGCGTGTCATGACCACACGGGTCGCGCCGCCGGAATAGGGTTCCTTGACCACCCACGGGTCGAGCGTCGGCTTGTCGACATTCGACCAGCGCGACGGAATTTCGATGTCGCCGCACTTGGCGCGGAACAGTTCCGTCCAGCTGGACACGCCAGCCGCCTTGACGTCGGCATCGAGCGCCGTGTTGTATTTCGGCAGGAACTTGCTGCAATAATGCTTGGCAAACAGCGTCGGATGCTGGCCGAGCGGCGTGGCGAGGTTTTCCAGATAGAGCGCGTTTGGCGCTGCGAATTTGAACCTGACCGTGAAATCATCGACTTTCTCGACATCGACCGCCTTACCGGCGACGGAGAGCTGCGCCGGGGTAGCGCTGTAAAGCTCCTTGTTCTTGATGCAGTCCTCGATGGCGAACACCACGTCATCTGCGGTAAAGGGATGTCCATCAGACCATTTCGCGCCCTGCAACAGGTGGAAGGTGAACTGCGAGGCGTCGTCATTGACCTCCCATTTCTCGGCAAGGTTGGGCAGAACTTCGGTGAAGTCCATGTTCCAGCGCACCAGCCCCTGGTTGCCGACCATGCGCAGGATGCCGTTATGGTCCGACGAACCGCGCAGGCCGCGGCGCAATGTGCCGCCATAGGTGCCGATCTTTTCATGCGGCGTTACCACCATCGGATTTTTTGGCAGACGTTCCGCCAACGGCGGCAGTTTGCCGTCTTTTACCAGGGCTGCCAGTTCCGGCGCTTCCTTGCCGGCAGCAGCCAGGGCCGAGCTCCCGATGACGGACACGGCGGCGACGCCGCCAAGCCCAGCCATAAAGGTTCGGCGCGTCACGCCCAGTGAAAATTTATCCCCATCGCGCATCGACTATCCTCCCAAAAAATCACCGGCAGCGAGACAGCTTTCACCGAACCGCAACAGCCTCCCGGCCAGCCAGCACACCGATCCTCCACCGGCAGGGCAGACCATATGGGCGTTTTCAAATGATTACAAGTATTGACAGATTTTTACATATTTTTTATTCGTAGACCGGTTTTCACGATCAGGTTTGAGGAAAGAGCCGGCACGACAGTAACCACGTTCATGAAAAACCCGGTATTTCTGTTGCGATTGAAATGCAGGAAACCCATTAACTTCAGCGATTTGCAACGGAAGGGCTGCTGATGGACAATCAAACCGCATCCGCCGCCGCTCGAGGCGAGACTCGCTTGAGCGACATCATCTACGAAAAGATCATCGGAATGATTTCTGATGGGCGGTTTCCCGTGAACGAGCGGTTGCCGTCGGAGCAAAATCTGGCTTCCCTGTTCGGGGCTTCCCGGCCTGTGGTGCGCGAAGCGCTGGAGCGGCTGCGCAACGACGGGCTTATCGTTTCGCAGAAAGGTTCCGGCTCCTATGTGCGCCAGCAGCCGGATTCATCCGTGTTGCAGCAGGTTCCTGTCGGCTCGCTTGCCGATGTGCAGCGTTTCTTCGAGTTCCGGTCCGGCCTTGAGTCTGCAGCCGCCGAACTTGCAGCACGCAGCTGGCAGGCTGCCGACAAAGCCCGCATCGAACAGGCCATTACCGCGCTGGAACAGTGTCTTGCGCGCAACGATCTTGGTGCGGAGGAGGACTTTGCCCTGCACGAAGCCATTGCTAAAGCGAGCCATAACCAGTTCCACATCACCGTGCGGATCTGGTTCAAGCCGCATTTCGCGATCGGCCAGTCGGTGACACGCAGCCTCAGCCTCAAGCGCACGCCGCAACATGTGCGCGAGGTACAGAACGAACATACGGCAATCGTGGAAGCGATTTTTGCGCGCCAGGAACAGGCCGCGCATGACGCAATGAAAGATCACATCCTGAAGGCCCGTGCCCGCATGTTTCAGGGCGTCGGCAGCTAGAACCGTTTTTTCAACACTTCAAAAGGCGAGCCATACAGGGCAAGGGAAAATAATCAGTGATCCAGCCACGCATCATAGAGCCGAAACTCCGCTCTCTCATCGACACGCCGTTGAAGGTCGGCGAATCACCGGCATGGGATGAGCGTACCGGGAATCTGTGGTTCGTCGACATTCTCGCCCCCGCCATTTTCTGCCTGCATCCGGGCGGCAAACTCGACAGATACGAAATGCCCGCCCAGGTGGGATGCCTCGGTCTTTGCGACAATGGCCTTGTTGTGGCGGGCCTCAAGACGGGCGTGCACCTTCTAGACCCCGCAAACGGCGCGCTCCAACTGCTGTGCGATCCGGACGAAGGACGAGCAGACAGCCGTCTCAACGACGGCAAGGTCGGCCCCGATGGCCATTTCTGGGTGGGAACCCGCGACGAGGCTGCCGTGCAGACAGGAAATGCCCGCCTCTATCGTATCGCGCCGGATGGCGGCGTCGAGCTTGTCATCAATGGCGATATGTTCACATCGAACGGGCTTGCCTGGAATCTGGACGGAACGCGCATGTATCATTCCGATAGCAGCGGTCTGATGTATCAGGCGTTCGATTTCGATGCCGCGACGGGCAGGCTCGGTCCAGCCGAGCGCCTGCACGATTTCGCACCCGACGAAGGCAGGCCTGATGGCGCGGCGACCGATTGCGAAGGCTGTTACTGGAGCGCCGGCGTTCAGGCCGGGCGTCTCAACCGCTTTTCGCCGGAGGGCGAACTGTTTGAGATATACAGGTTGCCGTTCAAAGGGCCGACAATGCCATGTTTCGGCGGCCCGGACCTCAAAACGATCTATCTCACGAGTCTTGTGACCGAAACGAACGGAACAACCACCCCAGGTACGCTTGTTGCGTTTGATGTGCCTGTCGCGGGCGTAGCCGTTCACAAATTTTCTATCTGAAGATGCCCTTTGATTTTTAAGGAAACCAGTTGATGACGACATTCGATTTCCGCCAGGCTCTGCACGGTATTTCCGGCGTCCCCGTTACGGCTTACGAGACAGACGGGGAAGTCGATATAGCTGTCACCATCGAAGCCTATGCCCGTGTAGCAAAGGCGGGCATCCACAATATCGTTGCTGCGGGCAATACCGGCGAGTTTTACGCGTTGACGCCCGCTGAAATTTTCAAGGTCTACGAAGCTGCGATTGAAGGGGTGAACGGGCAAGCCCCCGTTACTGCAGCGATTGGACGCTCACAGCGGGAGGCCCTGTCCATGGCGCGTCGGGCCAGGGAGATGGGCGCGTCTGCGGTCATGTCCCACCAGCCGGTTGACCCGTTCGCAGCGCCGCAATCACAGATCGACTATTTTATCGGCCTGGCTGAAGGCAGCGAATTGCCTCTCGTAGCCTATGTCCGCGCCGACGGGTTCTCGGTCAATGACATGGTCAGACTATCGAGCCATCCGAATGTCGCAGGCATAAAGTTCGCGACGACCGATATTATGCTTCTGTCGCGTGCGATCGCCGCTTCCGATCCTGACGGCTCACTTTACGTGTGTGGACTGGCAGAAAGCTGGGCTCCCGCCTTCTGCGCCGTCGGAGCCCGCGGTTTCACATCCGGTCTCGTCAATGTCGCACCGCAATTTTCCCTGCAAGTTCATGATGCACTGACGGCCGGCGATTTCTCGACCGCACGTAAGATCGTTGAAAAGATCGAGTTGTTCGAACGGCTGCGGACACGATACCGGAACGGCGCCAATGTGACTGTGGTGAAGGAAGCGATGCAGATACAGGGGCTTGCGGTTGGCCCAGTTCGAGCACCAGGACTCGCCCGTCTGGACGACGAGGATCGTGCTACACTTGAAGTCCTGCTTGCCAGCTGGCAATGACAAAAGCCTCATTCCCGACTGTGGAGACACTACGATGCCGATGATGGCACCCAACCCATCTGCGGAATTATGCGCCTAACCGGCTCGGTTGCGTTGAACAAACAATGCCTTGCGTCACGCCCAGATGACCATTGTGGTTATCTGGACCAGGGGTTGATCACTTTCACCCCGGCAGCCTCGAAAGGGCTTGTATCGCGAGTTGAGATCGTGAGGCCATTTGCTGCCGCTGTGGCTGCAATGTAGCCATCGGCCGTGCCGATTGCTTTCCCAGACGCTCGAGCGCGTGCCATTAGTTCAGAGTAGAACTGAGAAGTAGTCAGATCGAAGGACAGGATGCGGCCGGAAAAGTGTGGCAGCACCTCGCCCTCGAGACGGTCGCGGAGGATAGTTTGCCGTCTGCCTGAAGGCATAGCAGCAATTCCGAAGCGAAGTTCCGCAATCGTTATTGCGGAGATGAACAGCGTTTCGACAGCTTGGGCGTCCAACCAGGCAATCGCCGCCTCGTCCGGAACCGGTTTCCAAGGTTCGGATATGACGTTGGTGTCAAGCAAGATCATTCGAAGGCCATCGGCTTAGCAGGTGTCTTGTCGCGACTTTTCTGAAGAGCTTCAACGTCGCTATTGGAAAGCTCGGCGTCGCGACCAATGGCCGCTAGCAAGGACCCGAGCTGAATACGTTCCGGAGGACGAACAGCCGCTTCAATAATGGCACGAATCTCGGCCTCCGTGCTCCGGCCATGATGAGCCGCTCGCACCCTCAGAGCGCGATGTGTTTCTTCAGAAAGGTTACGAATGGTGACCGCCGGCATTGATATCATCCTTGGAAAAATGATCTCTTTGATATCAAAATACCAAGAATGATGCTAGAATTCAAGAGTGTTGAGTTTCAGCAGGATTTGACCCGTTGGGGGTGCGGATGAAAACTTGGACCACCAAAGAGGTGGTTCATGTATTCCTACGCAGACAGACTTCGAGCCGTTAAGCTTTACATCAGGCTTGGCAAGCGACTTAACGGGACCATTCGCCAGCAGGGTTATCCCACAAAGAATGCGCTGAGGGGCTGGTACCGCGAGTACTTACAGCATCGCGACCAGCGACCTTGGCCGTCCAGGCGCGGCTCGCTGAGACGACGCTCGTGAAATCCAGTGAAGGTGACAGCGAGACGAGCGGCATAGCGTTCGACTTCGCCGTATAGCCGTTTGGATAAACCCCGAGCACGGATTGGCGCACGGCCCCCCTTTCGGAATTATTGAGGACCGGTACGAGAAGTGGAATATCCGCGGCTTCCGCAATTTGGTGGCAAGCGACTGGGTTGGAAAACATGCCAAATGCGGCGGGAAAGCACCAGTTCCGGTCAAGACGCAGGACTATGTTTGCGGGCGCCGCCGATACGAAAAAGGCGCTCAATCCGTGAGGGGAGCAACCTTCTTTTTGTATCCCGGGGACAATATCCAACGCCGCTGCAATTTCAGCGGTAATGCTCAGATATTTTTTGAGGAAGAGCAATTTGAAGTCGCGATCTGGACTACTCCCTGTTAGATCTTCCCGTCCATCTGAATATCAGGCGAGGCAACATGAGCACAGACCCCGAAACCCGCAGGGCGATCGCGCAGCGTGCTATTGCTCGCGCGGCAGCGCGTGATATGCCGATCGACAAGGATCCTGTCTTCGTTGCTTTGCTGGAGCAATGGTCCCGCGGAGAATTCGACATGAAAGCCATGCGAGAAAGGTACCTTGATATGATCGCTCTTCAAGCTGCCGAGCGGCGGGACCTGCGCTAAAGCCGCCTCGGTATAAATCCCTCAGAATCGTCGAACGAAGAATAAAAAAATGGGCCTGCGGAAACCGCGGCCCATGAAGTGTGGAGATCTAAAACCTCCAGAGGGGAACAGCTGCTGCGACGGAACTGGGAGGTGACCGTCATCTGCATCAGCTGAAGGCGTTATGCCTGATTTTTGACCATCAGGAAAACATTTATTGTGCAATGCAGCTATGCAGCCGCCGCGAGGGTCTCGTCGTCCAGATCTGCCACCGGTCGAGCTTTGATTGCCCGCGGCTTCGGCATCGTGCATCTGGCGACGGAACCGTATATTGGTCGTCCTCGTAGGCGGCTCGGAGCCGTTTGAGCCGGGCAGTATTGGCCGCCAGCTTGGCCTTGCGCATGAGGCGCCCATCGCCTGAAGCGATGGCCTTCTCCATTGCGAACTGGTTGGCGGTGCCTGTCGATATCCTTTGCAGCTTGTCACGGGCGGCCTCGGTATCGACGCGTCGCCCGGCGGTTTTAGCTCTCTGGCCCCTGCGGCCTTTTGTAGTAATGAGCTCGCCCACGTCGGAACAGGCTTTAAGGAGGCCAGAATGATCAGGCTGTGTAAGATGCTCGACAAGCTGAGCTGAAAACGAAAGCCGCCGCCTACATCCTTTGCCGGCGCTGCCTTTTCCCGGCAGTGTCGCCTTTGGCAGGGTCTGGCAAGTAAGATGTACAAGTCAATCGAAAGACTGAATCTGCGATATTCTGTCGTAGATAATCGCTTGAGGAATATCGGCTACCAGCCGTCGTGCCGTTGCCACCAGTTGTTCCACCTCGAAAATGAACGGCCGACCGGCAGCCGTCACGAAGCCCCACTGGAACGGGATATGAAAAGACAGCGGTATGACGCGAACACCCTCTACAGGCAAACCCCAGAGAGTAATCGACTCGACGATTGCGACACCGAGACCCATGCGCGCCAGCGACAGGGAAACGTAGGTCGCATTGCTATCGATGACGGAAGAAGGGTCGACACCGAGACTGGAAAGCACATCATTAATCCGCATACGTAGGCGGAAGGGGTTTGCCGAAGCGATAAGCCGGTTTCCGGCAAGGTCTGCGGCGGAGATGACCGCCTTCCGAGCGAGCGGATGATCTTCCGCGAGCACGGCCACGCACGGCACCTCCCCCAGCCAGTGAATATCGACGCCGGGATTGTCTAGCGGAAGGCTGACGGCGCCGAGATCCGCGGTGCCCGCCATCACCGCCTGCACGACATTTTCCGAAGAAATGCTCTGGAGATGCACATGATCGGGAAACCGGTCCGCCGGCAGGGCCGCGAGCGCCCTTGGCAGGAGGCTTGCGGCAATCGCCGGAATGGAGGCGACCTCGATGGCCGTGCGCCGTGCGGCGTGAATGCGCCTCGCACTTTCGCTAATCGTCCTGAGGCCGCCGAGGAACAACTCCGCTTGGGCGAAAAAGGCCACTCCTTTTTCTGTGGGGGTGATACGGGGACCATTGCGATGCAGCAGCGCAAAACCGATTTCGCCCTCCAGATCCTGAATGAGGCGTGTCACGACGGGTTGAGACTTGCCCAAGGCCTTCGCTGCACCGGTGATGCTGCCGATTGAAACCACCGCCACGAAAGCTTCTAGCTGCCGCGTATCAAGATAGTCAGACGCCATTTTTCACTCCGCCCAGGACCTGTGTTTTTGCCTCGTCGTACCCAAGCGCTATACCGGTCCGCGATCGTCATGGCCAGCTGGCAGCCAAAGCGCCTCGCGCCCGTCGAAGGGGTCGGCAGTAAATTCAAAACCGGCCGGGCCTGCACGCAGAACCACTGGTTTGTCAGCATGATAGAGCGGCCACTCACCGTATGGGGCGCGGGGACGTTCGTCCTTTATGAATGAGGCCCACAGATCATGTATCGCTCTTGCGAAGTCCGGATCCGCCACGCGCTGGCGCTCGGGCAATTCGCGGTCATTCGAACCATCACGATACCAGACGGAACCGACTTCGGCGCCGTGTGGCGCACCCAGCTCATCGGCCTCCAGCGAACCGTAGAGATATTTATAGACCGGATTGAAACGGGCATGCAGCCTCGCGAAACGTATGGCTGGGAGCTGAAAGACGAGATCGCCAGCAATCGCGCGCCAAATGCCGCGCGGGCTGTGGTTGGGCAGAGCCATGCGATAGCGCTTAACAATATCGGAGCCGGCGAGGCCACGCGGAAGAACGCGCTCATGCAGCAGCCCGGCGCAAAGTGCGAAGTCCATCTTAGGCTGCACGATTGCGTGGGTCACATGTTCGCCAGTTGTGCAGCCGATCATCATTGGCACGGCGGCGGTGCGGCCTTCGCGCGCGGCAGTTTCCGGATGTTTCGGCAGACTTGCCCCTTCGATGACCGGAACGAAGGGAACGCCAAGCATCGAGGCGTCCCCGTCACGGGCGAAATCATGCTCCTCATAGGACTGGTTGCAAAGATCACGCTGGATTTCAAGCAACCGGTTCATCGGCAGGGCTGCGAGCGAAGCCTCATCGGCATTTGCGGCCGCCAGAAACCGTCGGGTCAGCCTTTCGGCATCGTCCATCGAGGCGACACCGGTGCTTGAACCGCTCTGTGGCATGGCCCGGTGGAAAAGTCCCTGCGCGTCCGGCATGGCCATCAGCGCCGCGACTGCAAAGCCACCGGCCGAACGCCCGGCCAGCGTCACCTGGTCCGGGTCGCCACCGAAGGCGGCGATATTATCGCGCACCCATTCGAGTGCGGCGACAAGATCGAGCAGACCGCGATTGTCGGGCCTGCCTTCAAGATGGAGGAAACCGAGCGCGCCCAGGCGATAATTGACCGTGATCTCAACGATGCCGCTCGCCGCGAACGCACCGCTCTGCAGCACCGGTTCATTGGCCGAACCGACCGCGTAGCCGCCACCATGGATCCAGAACAGCACGGGCGCTCGCCCTGCCGTATCAGGCGTGCGGATGTTGACGGTCAGGAAATCCTCGCCAAAGGCAAGTTTAGAGGTCGCGGCGGCACCGACCGGACCATAGGTTGGAATTTGCGGGCAGACGGGACCAAGCTGGGTGGCATCGCGCACGCCCTGCCACGGTGAGACCGGCTGCGGCGCGTCGAAACGCCGTTCCGGCTTTACCGGCGCGGCGTAAGGCACACCGAGAAAGGCGTGAATTCCGTTTTCCCTGATACCTTGCAACGTACCGGCTGCCACTTTCACGATGGTCATGTCACAACACCCGACGCAGTCCGACCAGCCGCTCGACCGCCACGACCACACCGACCGAGATAAGGATGAGGATAACGGATAGTGCGGCGATCTGCGGATCGGTGGAATATTCCAGATAATGATAGATTTCCGTCGGCAGCGTCGAGGATTTGACCGAGACGATGAAGAGCGAGATGGTCGCCTCATCGAACGAAATCAGGAAGGCGATGACCGCACCGGCTATGAGACCTGGCCGGACCAGCGGCAGGGTGATGCGCCACAACACCATGGCGGGCGATGCACCATGAACGCGCGCCGCCTCCTCGACACGGCGATCTACGGTCATCAGGCTCATGGTGATGGTGCGCACCGTATAGGGCGTGGTGATGCCGAGATGCGCAAGAAAGATGCCGGTATAGCTGTCGAGCAGGCCGAGCGGCCCGAGCACCAGCATTACGCCAACGGCAAGCACGATATGCGGCACGAGGAACGGTGCAAGGATCAGGAAATTGACCGCGCCCTTGCCGCGGAATTCGTGCCGCGACAGCGCCAGCGAGAGAAGCAGCCCCGCGAAAATCGACACGAAACCGACGAGCAGGCCGATGCCAAGGCTTCGCCAGAAGGCGCTGATGAACTTGGCATTGGCGAAAACCTTGGCGTAAGAACCGAAGGAGAAGCTTTCCGGCGGAAACGCCAGATATTGGCGCGTATCGAAGGAAATGATCAGGACGACGATGATCGGCGCCAGAAGAAACAGGTAAAGCAGGGTCAGCAGAAGTGCGTGGGCGAAGCGTCCGAATTTCGCGTCCATGGCCGGCCTCACGTCTCAAGCGCGCGCATGGCGCGCTGGTAAATCACTATCACGCTGCCGAACAGGATAAGCAACAACACCGAAAGTGCGGCAGCCAGTGGCCAGTTCAGCGTCACCGTCGCTTCGTTATAGACCTCCGTGCCGATGACGAAGACACGGCCGCCGCCCATCAGGCGCGGCGTGACAAAGGACGAGATGGCCAGCACGAAGACCAGAAGTGCTGCAGTCAAAACGCCGGGCAGCGAAAGCGGCAACACGATGCGGGTAAACACGCGCAAACGGTTTGCCCCCAGCATCGCTGCGGCCTCCTCGAACTGCGTGTTCAGCCGGCCAAACCCGCTCAGCATCGCAAGGATTGCATAGGGCATCAGGATTTCAACCAATGCGACGGTCGCACCGAAATAATTGTTGGTCAGCCGGATGACGCCATCCGTCAGGCCGGACGATTGCAGCGCGGTGTTGATCACGCCCCGGTCCCCCAGAATGACCATCCAGCCATAGGTACGCACCACCGAGGAGGTGAGAAGTGGCGCAACAGCAAGCGCTGTCAGCACCCCGCGCCAGCGGCTTTGGGTGCGGGCAAGGAACAGCGCGATGGGATAGGAGAGAATAACCGCCAGAACCGCGACATTCACGCCGAGATAAAGCGTGTTCCAGGCGATCTTCCAGTAAAACGGGTCGAACAGCACGGTTCTGTAGGATTCGAGCGTCCAGTCACCACCGCGAAGTGCGGCCATGGCCGAGGAGGCGAACGACGCACGTACTAGCCAGATGAGTGGCAGCAGGAAGGTCGTCAGCAGCGCGATGAGGCCTGGCAAAAGCAGAAGGATCAGGATGCCGCGGTGTGATGCGCCACCACCGGCGGAATGGCTCGCCGCCGCCATCAGGCCGCCTCCCCGATCAGCGTCACATCCTCAGGTGCAACGGAGAGCATCACGCGCTCGCCCTTGGCCGGCAGTGAGGCAGCGTGAGTGGGCAAATCGGCCTGCAGGCGATAGTCGCCCGCACGCACGCCGAGCGTCAGCATCTGCCCACGATAGGTGACATGTTCGACAATGCCGGAAAAGACGTTGACACCCTCGCCCAGCACGAAGCGATGCGGCCGCACCAGAAACCGCGCCTTTTGCCCGACCGGTATGGCACCCGAAAAATGCAGGATACCGAGCCCCGGAATTTCCGCACGGCCCGGGGCCACGACGGTGCCTGCAAGGAACGAGCCGCCCCCAATGAAGGACGCGACGAAATCCGTTTTCGGCCGGTCGAAAATCTCGCGTGGCGTACCGATCTGCTCGAGTCGGCCTTCTGACATGACAGCGAGCCGGTCGGCCATCGAAAGGGCTTCGTCCTGATCATGCGTCACGAAAATGCTGGTAACACCGGTGCGGTTCTGGATGTCGCGGATTTCATCGCGCATCTCGTCACGCAGTTTCGCATCGAGATTGGAAAGCGGCTCGTCAAACAGCAGCAGCGCGGGTTCGATGACGAGCGAGCGGGCGATTGCCGCGCGTTGCTGCTGACCGCCGGAAAGCTGGGAGACGCGTCTTTCGCCAAGACCGGAGAGTTTGACCAGATCGAGCGCCCTTACCACCCGCTCCTTGCGCTCTGACTTTGGGGTGCCGCGCATTTCCAGCCCGAAGGCAATGTTTTCGGAAACGTTCATATGCGGGAACAGGGCATAGGCCTGGAAAACCATGCCCATATTGCGCTTATGGACGGGGGTTGCGGAGATATCCCGGCCATCCAGACGGATTTCGCCTGAGGTTACCGGGATAAGTCCTGCAATCATGCGCAGGATCGTCGTCTTGCCGCAGCCGGATGGGCCCAGCAACGCCAGCATTTCCCCGCGTGGCAGGGAAAAGCTGACATGATCCACGGAGGGCTTGAGGGCGCCCGGATAGGTCTTCACGAGATTGTCGATCTCGACATGATGATCGGCCATGGCGTCCTCTGCTTCCTGTCTCAATTTGCTGCGATGACCTCGCGGTTGATCCGCTGTATCCATGCGGAATATTTGTCCGCTACGAAGCTCCAGTCCAGCGAGGACTGCGCGGCCTGGGCTTCCTTGCTGCCGTAGATGCGGGCAGCAACCGGCTCGCTCAGCGAGACCTTGCTGTTGACCGGACCGTAGAAGCTCTTTTCGGCAAATGTCGCCTGCGCCTCGGCGCTCAGGGCATAATTCACGAAGAGTTCGGCGGCCTCCTTATTGGCGGAACCTTCGACCAGACCGATCGTGTTCGTCTGGCCGATGGAGCCTTCCTTCGGCAAGGCCACGCCGATTTTCCCGCCCTGCGTGTCATGCAGATATTGCGCGCGGCCATTCCAGCAGATGGAAAGATCGACCTCGCCGCTCTGCACCACGGCATAGCAGTCCGGAGCCGGTTCGAAAGTCGAAACGCTCGGCGCAACCTGCTTCAGGAAATCGATGGCCGGATCGACGGAGGTCTTGTAGTCGCCACCCTTCAGCTTGGTGAGGATCGGCAGCAGAATGACGCCGCGCGTATCGGAAAGCTTGGCGGCGATCTTTCCCTTGTATTTCGGGTCGGCAAGATCGGTCCAGCTTATCGGCGGTTCCTTCACCGCGTCGGTATTGTAGAGGATGGCAAGATTGTCCTGCGAGAAGGCGACGGAGCGGTCCCCATCGATGCGCGCCCATTCCGGTTGCTCGGCAAGGTTCGGCACCTTGGCGGCATCGAGTTTGGTGAACAATTCTTCCTTGTTCGCCTTGATGGCGACCGAAACATCGATCAGGGCGACGTCGACCTTCGGCTCGGCGCGCTGAAGGGTGAGCAACGCCAGCGTTTCGGCCGAATTCTTGCTCTGCTGATAGTTCACCTCGATGCCGGGATGCTGGGCCTTGAAGGCGTCGATGATGAATTTCTGATAGTTATCCGCAAAGACCCCGGAAAAACCGACGATGTTGACGGTACCCTTCGTCGCATCCTGCGCGAAGACGGTTCCCGAGAGCGAGGCGATCCCGGCGGCAACGATGCCGACGACGAGAGCGGCCTTGCGGCGCTTGAGAACATTTTTCATTTCAGTTGCCTCCATTTGATTTGGTGTTGTCAGATTGCGGGCCGCCACGCGGCATCGAGCACGCGCAGCCAATTTTGTCCGAGAAGTTTCAGAACGAGCGTTTCGCTCCAGCCGCGCGCCAGCATGCGGGCGGTGATATTGGGAACCTCACCAATGCGCTCGATGCCCTTCGGCTTGGAAATCTTGACCGTCGCGAATTCCGTCAGCGTGCGGGCCGTGCCCTTGTCGCGGTTGGCCCAGAGCTGCCAGGGGCCGGGACGCGGCCGCTCCTGCGAGAAATCCGTGCCGATGCCGACGTGATCTTCGCCGACGAGATCGATGACATAGGCCATGGCATCGAGATAATCCTCGACCGTCGCATCGTTTCCGGCAGCAAGACCCGGCGCAAAAAGGCTGATGCCGATGATGCCGCCCTTCTCCGCGCAGGCTTTGAGCAGTTCGTCCGGCTTGTTGCGTTTCACGTCGCGCAGCGCACGCGGCAACACATGCGAGATACAGACCGGCGCCTTCGAGCGGGCGATGACATCCGCCGTAGTTCTGTCGCCGACGTGGCTCAGATCACAGAGCACGCCGACGCGGTTCATCTCCCCAAGTACCTCACGGCCGAAGCCCGTCAGGCCGCTGTCGTTTTCTTCCAGATAACCTGCACCGGAATAGTTCTGGGTATTGTAGGTCAGCTGCATGATGCCGACGCCGAGATCCTTGAAAATCTCGACATAATCCAGCTTGTCCTCAAGCGGCGAGGTGTTCTGCCAGCCTATGATGATACCCGTTTTGTTTTCCGCCTTGGCCACGTGAATATCGGCCACCGTGCGCACCGGGCGGATCAGGTCGTCATTTTCCCGCAGGAAACGCTTCCATTCGCTGACATAACCGATGCCCTCGCGGAAATTTTCCCAGATCACGCTCGAGACGTTGACGGCGGTCAGGCCGCCCGCGCGCATGTCCTCGAATATCGACCTGTTCCACTGGCAGGTCTGCAGGCCGTCGATGACGATGGCCTGATTGTGGAGTTTTGCGGCATCGGTCATGCGGATGTCCTCACTGCGGATTGCGAAATTTGCTGCTTCAGGGCACCAAGGGCGCGGCTTGCGAATTCCAGGCGGTCCTGCCCCCAGAACAGCTCTCCGTTCACCACATAGGTCGGTGTTCCGAAAATTCCGAGGCGCTCGGCCTCAGCGAGATTTCCGTTCCATTCCGCCACGATGTCTTCCGGCTGCGGATCGCGCACCAGCGCCACAGCTTCGGGACCGAGAACCGCTTGCGCAATGGCACGGAGCGTATCGAGATCGGCAATGTCGCGGTCTTCGCTCCACAATGCGCGCTGGATGGCGAAGGAAAGGCTGATCGCGTCCAGCCCGGCCTTCTGTGCGGCAATGACGAGTTGCGCTGCGCGTTCAATGGTGGCGCAGGGGTAAAATTTCGGCGTGAGATTGAGCGGCATATCGAGATGACGGCGCCACCGGTCCAGTTCCACGGCATGGTAGCTCTGCCGGGCATCAGGGCGGCTGCGCAGTGGAATGCCGCCATTGGCCTCGATGATGCGGATCGGGCGCAGCACAATCTCGGCTCCATGCGAGCGCGCGACTTCGACCGCCCGTGGCGCACCGAAATAGGCCCACGGCGATGAAATGCCGTAAAATATTTCCAGTTTCAGTGCCGGTTCAGCCATTGGCATGCTCCTTGGTCTTGTCCCGCGCGTCCGCGTCGCGCCATTCCTCGCCGGTGATTTCAGCGGCGTCGTGGTTCATGAAAGTCTCGAAATGACGGGCGCGGTCTTCGACGAACAGCGAGCGGGCAATGCCCTGCGCCAGACGCTCCGCCCCCTGACTGACCGCAGGAATGCCGCTGGTGATTTTCCCGTGGGAGGGAACAGCCGGATAGGCAAAGCAATGGATACGGGAAATCGTTTCCGCCTCCGTCGCAGGCAGATCCGGCTTCGGCAGAAATTCGAAGGCCGGCCCGAGATAGGGATAGGATCCCAGCGCATCGTTGCTCTGCTCCGCGGGCGGCTGGTAGGCGTCGCGCCAGAGCAGGACACTGCCGCTTAAGGCCGCAAATTCCGGCCGTCGGGCGAAATCGACATCAAAGCCAGTGGCGAAAATGATGAGGTCGGCCGGATAGCGCCCCTTCGGAGTCTCTATTTCCACCGCCTCGCCCACTTCTGTGATGCTGATAACGGGACTGCCAAGATGGAAGAGCGCATTGCCATGCCGCGAGACCCTCAGGATGCTGTGGCGTGGCGGCGGAATCTGCGTCCGCTCCGCCTCGACCATGAAGGCCCAGCGGTCAGCATCGGGCAGGCCGATATAACCGTGGGACATGCCGAGGCTTGCGATGCCGCCGAATTTCTCAACACGCGGAATATCCGGCCTGCGAATGAAAAGGTCGACGCGGTCAGCCCCCGCCTCAAGTGCTGCGGCCGCATTGTCCATTGCCGAAGCTCCGGCTCCGACCACGGCGACCCGCTTGCCCCGTAACGCGCTCACGTCGAATATATCGCCGCTGTGGCGCACGAAGCTTGCAGGAACCGCTTTCGCTACATCTGGCAGTCGCGGCGCACCGAGGCCATCAAGCCCTGTCGCCAGGATCACCCGGCGCGCCAGAACTCTGCTCGCACCTTCCGGCCCCTGTAACTCGAGATCAAGCAGGCCATCCTCGCGCAGAATGAGACCGGAAAGTTCGGTATCGTTGCTCACGGGCAGCGCCAGTACATTGCGATACCAGACCATGTAGGCCATCCAGTCTTCACGCGGTATGAGCACCATCTCCTCATAGGCGCGCGCGCCGTACTGCGCCTCGAACCATGCGCGGAATGTCAGGGAGGGTACGCCGAGCGCGGGACCAGCGAGTTCCTTGCGGGTGCGCAATGTCTCCATACGCGCGCTCGTTACCCAGGGACCCTCGAAGCCGCTCGAAGCCTTATCGAAGGCCCTGATATTATCGATCCCGACAAATGAGAGGGCGGCAAGCGCGGTGAGCCCACAAAGCCCGGCACCTATAACTGCAACATCCAGCACTCCGCCACCGTCGATCTCCATGCGCGGCACCCATGGCTTCGCTGGTCGCTCTAGAAGGGCGAGCTCGTGCGCAAGCCGCGCCTCCAGCGCCAGCAAGCCGCCCGCATTGACAGACACTGCATCGGTTTTTCGGTCTTCCATCATGTTAATTCTGAATTAATAAGCGTTAAAAATTCTATTTAAGCATTATAAGAAACACAGAAAGGGAAAGCCGGAAAGCAAAAATCTTCTAATCATCTGCGGTTTTCGGCAAATTCTGGCGCTCACGGCGGCTGGGGCATTATCTCCCGACGTCACCAACAGGCTATCACGACGCACGCCGGGCGAGCCCGACGTCATTAAAACATCGCTGGAGAACCGAACATTCGGCCGGCTACTCAGCGCCTTCTGCCACGGCCTAGGCGACTGCGAGCCGCAAGAGATTGCGAAGGTCGCGCGACCGAGCTTCGTCAACGGCACCGAGATCTTCGCGGATGACGGCAAGGCCTTACGCGAATATTTCTAACATGCTGGCATCGCGATGAAACCTGGATATAGATTCTCGGCCACGAAGAACCAAAGCGATCGGCTTGGGTTCAACCGTCAAGGGCAAGAACCTAGTGGCTTTGCGCGTTTTCAGGACCGTCAGTTGGCTCAAACTCTCCTTAATCGATAATCGACTTCAGAAGAAACCGCGTGTGATCGGTAAGATGTTTTCCACCATGTTGGCCATTTCCAAACGACCAATTTGCCAAGAAAACAGCGCTTCCCCCAGTGAGGTTGGCTGTCGCGCCCTGTACGTATTGCCCGAGATTGGACATGTCTGATGTTGCCCTAGGGGTCCTCCGCGTCCATATAGTTCCAATGACGCATGATTCGAAAATATTCGTAGGTCTTCGATCCGCTCGCAAACGCTCGCCATCGGCCAGCCAAGCCACAGGCCCAAAATGCCAATGGGACGGGTGTGAAAAGAGCGGTACTCACCGCGCGCCGGTGGGATCGGGTGCAGAAGGTCTTTACCTCTTATTCTGCCTTGAGCATGTGACTGACTACAACAAGGGTTATAGTTTTACGACACCACCCTCCAATGCCGACGTCGCCCGTTACCAAAAAGAAGCGACGACGGGTGCGCGCCCGACCTGGGGAAAGAGGGTGAGCGCGGCGACTGAAACTCCGTTACCGTCTTCAGTTCGTTCAGGCTCGGCAAAAACGCTAAATGCTCGCAAAGCCGATCGGCAAGGGCAAACCCGGATCGGCGCCCAACAGAGAAAGCTCAAGGTACTGGAAGCCAAAGCTTTCGAAACACTCGGCCTTTCTTCCCAGGCGACATCCCAAGAAATCAAGAGCCGCTATAAGGAGAGGCTCAAAATGCACCATCCCGACGCCAATGACGGAGACCGCAATTCTGAGGATGCACTTCGAAGCTCAATCGAAGCGTATCGAATCCTTAAATTGAACGGTTTTTGCTAAAGCCTGTTTAAAAGGGGCCTAAGATCTCTGCCTTCAAGGGACCCGAGCCACTGACCCGCTCCAACGCATAGATGAGATGATCACTCGGACCTCAATCCAAGCCAAAATTTCTTAAATGCATTCAAGGAGCGTCTCCGTCATTCGCCCAGGAGCTGCGAGCAGACACGTGCTCCGTTGCACGACATCGCTCTGGGTAGTGGGTCGTCGGCATGGTTTGTGTTTGTCGCTATTCGACCGCAAAAGCGAAGACACCGAGATAGGCTATTGGACAAACTCTGCCTTGAGGAGAATGGCCGTCATCACCACTTAAATGGCCGAAAGACACAGGGATACCGATGTCCATGTTGTCACTACGCAACCGTGCGACACTCTGATTGCCCATATTCAGTCCCGCAGAACGGTGAGGCTCCATCAGTTTTGGTGGAGCGCGCGTCGATGCTTCCCCGCAAGGGCGCCCAGCCTGTCGGTGGTCGGGACTTCGGCTTTTGTCTCGGCACGCCGGGTGCTTGAGGGCCAACTCTCGGTCCCCGATCATTTATCCAGAAAGATGGCTTTCTTTCATCCTTAGCGTTACAACGACGCCGCCCTCTCCCCAGTTATAGTCGATTGATCCACCGAGTTGTCCAGAGACTGTCCTGTGCAACATCTTACTGCCGTAACCGTCTGACGATCTGGGCGACTGGGCAGGGTCGCCTCCGTGTTCGCTCCAGACGATCTCGACCTCATCTTCGATTACAGAACCGGATATGTCGAGCAATCCCGCATTATTCGACAAGGCACCATATTTGAGCGAATTCGTTGCCAACTCGTGTATCACGAGTGCCAGGCTGGTTGCGGCCTTTTCTCCTAATCCCATCCGCGGCACAGCAACGCGGATGCGACCTGCAAAAGCTCCGACGTCGTCGTAAGGGGCAAGCAGCACAGCAAAGAGGTCACCGAGCAATGCCGATCTCCCCTGGCCATCGGGGAGCGGGCGCACCAGTTCGTGGGCCCTGCCGAGGGCCGTCAGTCGCTCAGTCAACTGCTTTGCCATTTCCTCTTTTGTCTCGGTCGTCCGCGAGGTGATATTTGTTAATCCAGAGGCCAGAGCCAGAATATTCTTGACGCGATGGCTCATCTCGCCGGCAAGGAGTTCATGCCCTTCCTCCGCCTGCTTGCGGCCCGTGACGTCAAGAAAGATGCCTGTCATTTTTTCGGTTGCAGCGTCTCCCTCGTTGCCCTGGCCCCGAGCGGAAATCCAACGAACGTCGGAGGCGTTCGTGAGAATGCGGAAATCAATTTCAAACGGGCCGTCGATGGCGCGGGTTGCGACGAACGCCGCCCTGACGCGGTCTCGGTCGGCGGGATGCACCTTGGCGGAAAGGTGCTCAAAAGTGAGGTCTACCTCGCCACAAATGTCCCAGAGTTCGTAAGCCTTGGCATCCATCACAAACGTGTCGTCATCGACGATCCAGGCCCAGAGCGCGACCCCGGCCGACTGGATAGCACGCCTGAGCTCGGCTGTACTCCATTCAGGTTGTGATGTGCCTTTGCTCAATTTCAAATGTCTCCCACCCCATACAAAAGCTGGTATCGATCTAGAACTAGCTGGCCAGCGAAGCGTTATCAATGTTCTACGTAGGATGTGCTTTATTGGGATGGAAGTGGAATGGCATTAATTTCGGACCGGTATCGGGACATATTTGTTGGCGATGGAGAGATGGCGCAGATGATGCGGCGCCATGACTGGGCGGATAGTACACTTGGTTGTCCGGACGAGTGGCCCGAAGCGCTGAAGGTCGCAATTCGGCTGTTGCTCACCTCAAAATTTGAAATGTGGCTTGGCTGGGGTCCAGACATCGCCTTTTTCTATAACGATGCCTATAGGCCGACCTTGGGAAATAAGCACCCCAACGCGCTTGCTGTGCCGACAAAGATATTATGGTCTGAAATCTGGAATGATATCAAAGGGCGCTTGGAAACCGTTTATTCAAGCGGAGAGGCAACCTGGGACCGCGCGCTGCTCTTGCTTCTCGAACGCGACGGGTATCCGGAAGAAACGTATCATACCTTCTCTTACAGTCCGCTGATCGGAGACAATGGCAAGGTCGAGGGCGTCTTCTGCGCGGTCACGGAAGAAACCGAGCGGGTCATCAGTGAACGCCGCCTGGCAACCATGCGCACCCTGGCGTCTGGCCTTGCCGTGGCCGACACCGAGGTCGAAGTCTTCAACGCTTCACGCAAAGCGCTTAACGACAACCCTCAGGATCTTCCCTTCTGCGCACTTTACGTTTTTGACGAGAACGGCAATGCGATGCGCCGGTGGGTTTGCGGCACAGCTGAAGACGACACTTTATTGCCTGTAACAATAAACCGTGGTGTGGGTATCTGGAACCTTGAACGCGCCTGGCAAGAACAGGCCATGGATCTGATACAGTTGTCGGCCACAGACGTCATCCCGTCGGGGCCCTGGCAAAGAGCGCCATCTCAGGCTGCGGTCATTCCTTTGGTCGGACAAGCCAGCGACCAACCCAAGGGGGTAATGATCACCGGGCTCAATCCGCATCGGGCGGTCAGCGACGATTACCTGGATTTCCTTAAATTGATTGCCGGCCAGATCACCTCGCGCTTGGCGAGCGCCGAAGCGTTCGAAACAGAACGTCGACGGGCAGCGGCGCTTGCGGAGGCTGCTGAGATCCGGGAAAAAGCAGCGTTGGCACTCGAGCAGCTCAATCGTCAACTCTCCTCAGAAGTGGAACTTCGGACCGCGGAGCGAGATCGGATGCGCGCCCTGTTCCAGCAAGCCCCAAGTTTCATGTGCATCCTCAGCGGGCCTGAACACACGTTCGAGCTGGTCAACGATGCCTATAATCAACTTGTCGGGCATCGCGAGCTCCTTGGCCTCAGCGTCAGAGAGGCGCTGCCTGAGATTGCCGGGCAAGGCTTCTTCGAATTGCTCGACGGTGTTTTTCGATCGGGCACGCCGTATATAGGTCGTTATGTGCCTGTTTTCCTTGAACGGGATGGCAAGGAGCAGCCGGATCAGCGCTTCGTACATTTGATCTACCAGCCAATTTTTGACCTTAACGGATCAGTGACCGGGATTTTCGTTGATGGCTTCGATGTTACGGACCAAAAGCGTGCTGAGGATCAGCTTCAGAGCCTTAACCACACCCTTGAGGAAAAAGTCGAGCAGCGCACTATTGAACTGAGAACTGCGCTTCTGAAGCTAGAGAAAGAAACTGTCGAGCGCGAAACCGCACAGATCGCGTTGAGGCAGGCGCAAAAGATGGAAGCGCTGGGTAACCTCACAGGTGGCGTGGCGCATGACTTCAACAATCTTCTCCAGGTCGTGAGCGGCAACCTGCAGCTTCTCTCCAAAGATATCGACGGCAACAGGCGGGCAGAACAACGCCTGCAAAATGCCTTGGCCGGCGTTGCCCGCGGCGCAAAGCTGGCATCGCAGCTTTTGGCCTTCGGCCGCCGTCAGCCGCTCGAGCCCAAAGTCGTCAATGTTCGAAAACTCATCCAGAATATGGACGATATGCTGCGCCGGGCACTGGGCGAAGAGATAGAACTCGAAACCGTTGTCTCCGGCGGGTTATGGAATACGCTGATCGATCCGAGTCAGCTGGAGAACGCCATCCTTAACCTGGCAATCAATTCGAGGGACGCGATGGAAGGCCGCGGACGATTGACAATCGAGACCGGAAATGCGGTTCTCGACGACAATTACGCCCGTTCGCACGACGATGTCCGTCCCGGACAATATGTACTCGTTGCAGTGACCGATACGAGGTCAGGAATATCGCCAGATATCATCGAACATGTCCTGGAACCGTTCTTCAGCACGAAAACGGACGGGAAGGGAAGCGGCCTCGGTTTGTCGATGGTTTACGGCTTTCTTAAGCAGTCCGGCGGCCACCTCAAAATCTACAGCGAGGTCGGGCATGGGACGACCATGAAACTCTATATGCCGCGCACGGTGCAGGTCGAAGACAGCCTGAGTGATCCAGAGGCCATTGCGGTGACGGGTGGCACTGAAACTGTTCTCGTGGTGGAAGACGATGACGGCGTTAGGGAAACATCGGTGGCGCTGCTGACGGACCTTGGTTACCGCGTCCTCCAAGCGAGAGACGCACAGTCCGCATTCGCCGTCGTCAGCAGTGGCGTTCAGATCGACCTGCTGTTCACGGACGTCGTGATGCCGGGCCCGCTGCGCAGCACAGATCTTGCGAGGAAGGCCAAGGCTCAGTTCCCTGGCATGGCCGTGTTATTTACCTCAGGCTACACCGAAAATTCGATCGTCCACGGCGGCCGGTTGGACGCTGGTGTCGAGTTGCTATCCAAACCCTACACGCGCGAGGCACTGGCCCGCAAAGTCCGCCACGTCCTGAACAACGCGCAGCAACACAGGATTGCCTTGCAACGGATGGAGCGCCAGGAGCCCGCGCCTGCACCCGAGCAGGAGCCGCGTGATAGCCGCCCAATGGTGTCGGCAAAACCGCATGTCCTTATCGTTGAGGATGAGCCGCTTATCCTGATGTCGACGGTCGACATGGTAGAGGAGCTTGGTCACACGGTGCATGAGGCTAACTCAGCGGAAGATGCCCTCAGCGTCCTTGAGGCCAACAGGATCGACATGTTGCTGACAGATGTCGGTCTGCCCGGCATGTCGGGGATCGAACTTGCAAGGCATGTAAGGGAACGCTGGCCAAACGTGCGGATCGTTTTCGCAAGCGGTGACGACAACGCCAAGACAGCCTCGGGTATTTCCGATGCGCAGCAATTATCCAAGCCTTTCAGTATCGATGGTCTGCGACAGGTGTTGGGTAAGGCCGATCGGACCTTGTGACCGCAATCTGGCTGGCATGGCTCGTGGATGGTTATAACGACGTTTGCCATCGCGCTGTTTGGCGATGGCGGCTGGCCACCTGCGCAAGGTTGAGTATCCAGTCCCACCTGCGCTGTTGACCGCCGGGTCATCACGATTGTGGGACTGGATCTGTGGAGATATCTCGATGCCCCTGGGCGAGCGAGGCCACGGCACCCTTCGCCGGTTAATGCGCCGTTCGGTTTTTATCCGAAGTCGACGCCCCCGCGGCGTAAGGCATAGCTCGACCGACAAGAACCGCGCGGCATAGAACACCACCAGCTCGATCCGGATCAGCCGTACGCCGCGGGGCACGAGATCACTAGAGGCTGACGCCCTCCAGTTTCGCGATCAGCGTGTTGCGATCCTCAACCGATTTCAATCGCACCGTTAGAGCTTCGCTCTTAACCGGTACCTGGGGCGGCAGAGAGACGGCAATGCCGGGAATATTTTCGGCAGCCCACCGCCTGAAACGAGGCAACTTGTTGGGGCCGCTGATAGGAAGGGTGTGAATATATCTGAAAGTCATGACTGCTTCTTTCCGAATGCGGGCAATGCCATGGCACAGGCGGCCAGATTTGCTCCGCAGTTTTCGTGTCGGGTTGCGAGAAACCTGACGCCAATGTCGCGGTCGCAACTATTGGCGCCAGGCAATCAGCGTCCGGCACTAACCCTTCGGATAGGAAAGACGTAACGCATGGTGAGCGCGAAACCCGTTAGCTCCATCGTCGGCATGTCAGACACCAGAACCTTGCCGCTCGCTCAACCCCAGGATCAGGCGGCCAGAGTGACGGCGGGCATGCCAGCACCCCAGCTCTGCATCGAGCTTCCGTACAAAATCGGCAAGCGCGATATCACCCAGCCTGTCCGCCGCCGCTTGTGGAGAAAACCATCGTCTTTTTCGGTGCGCTTTTTCGCGCCAGTGGGTCAAAGTGCCACGCACGTTCATACCGAATATCGTGACACAGCAGACAAGCTGAGGCCCATCGTTGAGGGTCTTGATGTATCTGTATGTCATTACCGGAGCCGGGGACATGTCGCCAATAATTCCTGCCACCTTGAACGCATGTCGCGAGGCCATGACGAGGGGCGGACATGCTTTCACGAGCGGGCCATTGGGCACGATCCAGCGCTCGCGCTCACGGTCCGTGACAAGCAGCACCTTGCGATGGCCGTCGCGCCCGATCCGCCAGGGAAGTACTCCGACCTGCTGCAACTCACCTCTGTCATCAGGTGACGAGACGATCCGGCTTGCTGTCGTAGCGCCTGTCATTGTCCTGCGGTCTCCGCAAGCCAGCGAAAGGGCAGCCGGAACTCGTTGCGCTTGCAACTATGAGGCTTGCGTGCGGCTCTCAGTGGAACAGAGGTTTCACACCAAGGGCACCGGGCCGCGGCACCCGGCAGTTGACGGTTGCAGGCAGGGCAGACTGGAAGGGGGCGAGGGTGGGACATTCAAACGCTCCATGGCTACGTCGCGCGAGCGACGCATTACGAACCGCACTTTCAATTGCGTGGTTCCCGGAGCGGCTGGGTCTATGGCGGCGTTAAAGGTTCAGTGCTGCCAGCTCCGGGTTAGGGAACGTGCCTGATCAATAGGCCTGAAAAATAGGGATTTCATGGTCGTTTTCATGATGCTTATCTGGGCAAGGATCGCGTTGACGGCAAGGTGACCTTTTGCCGCACGATAGGAATGATGCCGGACCATTCGCGCCAAATCGTACGTGAGCGAACCTCGTGACATCCACTCAGCGGCAACAAGCTCTGCGTCACTTTATAGCCTTACTGTCAGACCCAGAGCTTTTCGCTTGAACGCGCGGACGACGATCGAGACATTGATGGAGGTTTTGCAGACGTAGCTGTTATCGAACAACAGACCTGACCGGTCGTTGCACAGCACTGACGATTCGAGCGCCTGCTCAACTAGGTTGCGCCCCCACTCGTTGTGGAAGAACGTGCTTCCATCGGTAAAGCCAAGCCCGGTGCTCTGGTATGTCGGTCGATCTTGTAGCGATCTTAAGGCGGCAAGATAAGCGGCATCATTGTCCGACCTGCGTCCAGCGATCAATGCTTTTCCCAGAGATTTCCGATCGATGCTGGGACGCCTCCAAATAATGAAGCGGTTCTCAACCAGATCAATGTACTCATCGAGACCCGCAACGGGGATCGAGTGGAAGGCGACAGGTTGATAGAACATGAATGGATCGCTCTCTTCGGCGGCCGCATTCGCCCGGAAACACATAACCGCTTCGAGCGATGCCACTATCTCCGGCCAGGCTTTAAGGACGGAGGACATCACCTGAGGGGCGACTCCAGCCTTCCGCCAGAGTGCATGTATTAAAGCCAGAGCAATCCACCGTGGCTCGCCTGTCGTCTCGTTAGCCGCGTTAGCAATCGGTGCAAGGCAGGCCTCGTCCTCACATAGGATAGCGGCTACGTCAGCCAGAGTAGCATGATCAAGTCCAAAATTGGGCTTGGCAAGCAGGGCAGGAAACAAGGTGGTAACCTCTGAAAAACGCCTTGTTCTCAACAAAGAGAACAAAGACCAGTGGAGCGACTGAATTGGCGAACGACCCGATCGCACGCGTGCGATCGGGTGACGCTCCTGCTTTGAGGCGCAGCGGCTCCGGTCTGGCTTGAGGTCCAATAATCATCACCGATGCGTTCCTCCCGGACAGCATGAGTCGAGCTGGGCCGCCGCTCGTGATCGCCTAGATGACCCCTAACGCGTCCATAGCTTCCGCGACCCGAACAAATCCGGCGATGTTTGCACCAAGGACGTAATCGCCCGGCGCGCCATATTCCTCGGCGGTTTCCGCGCAGACATCATGGATCGCACTCATGATGTCTGCGAGGCGCGCCTCCGTTTGCTCAAACGTCCAGCTGTCACGGGAAGCGTTCTGTTGCATTTCCAAAGCAGACGTGGCGACCCCTCCTGCATTAGCGGCCTTGCCAGGCGCGAACATGACGCCCGCCGCCTGAAACAACCTTACAGCCTCGGGAGTCGACGGCATATTTGCGCCTTCTCCCACCGCGATGACGTTGTTTCTGACGAGCGTCTTTGCGTCTTTACCAGTCAGTTCGTTCTGCGTTGCACAGGGCATAGCCACGTCACAGGGGACATCCCAGATTGATCCTCCCTCGACAAAGCAAGCATCCGACCCCTTGAGCTTCACGTATTCCGAGATGCGTCCTCGGCGGACCTCCTTGATCTCCTTGACCAGGGCGAAATCAATCCCGCTTTCATCAACGACATAACCGTTTGAATCGGAGCAAGCGACGATCTTCCCGCCGAACTCGCTTACTTTTTCCATTGTATAGATTGCAACGTTGCCCGAACCAGAAACCGATACACGCTTTTCTGAGAAGTCCATTCCTTTGGAGGCCAGCATCCTGCGCACAAAGTAGCTCGCCCCATAACCTGTCGCTTCTTTGCGAGCGCGCGAACCGCCATAGAACAGGGCTTTCCCGGTCAGGACACCCGCCTCAAATCGATTGGTCAGCCTCTTGTACTGGCCAAACATATAGCCAATCTCACGACCGCCGACACCGATGTCGCCAGCGGGAACATCGGTGTATTCGCCAATATGTCTATGAAGCTCAGTCATGAACGACTGACAAAAGCGCATAATTTCGCCATCAGATCGTCCGCGCGGATTGAAGTCGGATCCGCCCTTCCCTCCCCCGATGGGCATACCGGTCAAGGCGTTCTTGAACGTCTGTTCGAATCCCAGGAACTTGATGATACCGACGTTGACCGAGGGATGAAACCGAATGCCGCCCTTATAGGGACCCAAAGCAGAGTTGAACTGCACGCGGAATCCGCGATTGATTTGGACCTGACCGTTGTCATCCACCCAAGGCACACGAAAGATGATCTGCCTCTCCGGTTCACAAATCCGCTCGATGAGGGCGTTTTCCGCATAACGCGGATGTTTAGCAATGACTCTTCCAAGGCTCTCCAGGACTTCGCGCACGGCCTGGTGGAACTCGAACTCTCCTGCGTTTCGGCGCAAGACTTCGTTGAGAATGGGTTCGAGTTTTTCGTCGACGTGAACCATCAAATACTCCGTTTTTTTAATAGCTTAAGGAAGATCGGCATGGGCAAGGCAGCCTGATCACTGCGGCGAGGGTGACTGTCTTGGCTCGTTAGACATCGGGGTTCTTTGACCTCACTCGCTCGGACATCATCGCCTGGAAGTTCGACAGCAGGATTATGCATCCGCCGATGACGACCCAGGCGTCTACGCCTTCTCCGTAAGCGTAGAACCCGACGACCGCAGCCATGGGTACACGCAAAAAGTCGATAGGCATGATGACAGATGCATCGAGGCGCTTAAGCGCCTGTGCCTGGCAGTAATGCGCACTCAAGGCACCAACGCCGGCAACCATCATCCACGGAATATCGGACAGGCTGACGTCCCTCCAATCCGTCAACGCGGCCAGCAGTCCCAGCGGCAGTTGAATGAGGATCATCCAGACCACGATTATTGCTGGTGAGCATTCTTTCGTGAGCTGCTTGACGAGAATCAAGGAAAGCCCATAGCCGGCGGCCGCCAGCAGCACTAAACCAGCGGCCGGATCAATGACGCCGAATCCTGGACGCACTATCACCAGAACACCGATGAAACCGCCAAGGGTTGCGAGAAGCCGCGGCCCGGTTAGCTGCTCCTTGAGAAAAAGCCAGGCGAAAAATGCGACCCAGATCGGCATCGTAAATTCGAGTGCAAAGACCGACGCCAGTGGGAGAGAGACCACGCCGATGGTCCAGAAATACTGGGCGGTGAAGTGAACGACGTTTCGGGCGAGATGCCTTGGAAACAGTTTCTTCTGACGGATCTGCGGCAGGAGTGACCGTCCCACCAGCAAAATTCCACCGAGACCGACGAGAGCCCGGAAAAACAGCACCTGTCTGATCGACAAGGTCGATGCGAGCTCGCGAGACCCGACAGCCATGCTTATGAAGGACGCCATGCTCAGCGCCATCCAGCCAAGTCCCTGCGCCAAACCTGCCCGCCGCCGCATTCCAGTAAAATGTGTGTCTTTTTCCATGATTGCTCCGGACAGCTTGTGCTGCCGCGATAAGGGAAGCCTTGGTCCACTTTTGTTGGCCAAACATCTGAAGCACCATACGAAACAGATGTTGTTGGGGCGTTCAAAGGGCGGAGGAACGTGCGCAAGCAAGCGCAGACATCCGGTCCTGCAGACCTTTCTTGCGTCGATATCATCGCGTTCAGAGGTGGCTGAAGGCTTCCGCGGCTGCTCGTCTTTCACCGGCACGGCCGACCCGGACGACAGTCAATTGATGTCTGTGTCCATCGCGAGAATTCCACTCCCCGCGCTGCCCGGGCTTAAGGCCCAAGAGCGCCACGCCAACAGGCGTCAATACCGACAAGCGGCCCGCGTCTGCCAGCACTTCATTCGGGAGAACAAGGGTAACCTGGCGTTGCTGCCCCTCCACATCATACGAGACAGTTGATCCTAGGCAGACCGTGTCGAGCGAGACCTGTTCGTCTGCCAAGACCCAGGAGTTTTCCAGCTTCTCACTCAAGTCGGGGCCGACGTCGAAATCATTGGTCAGGGCCACGAGCGTCAGGCGGCTAAGTGTGTGAAAGTCTGTTGCCCCGATTATGGGCATGGTTTGGCTGAGTGAAGACATGTTTATTGTGACCTGCGCAACAACCCCATCGCTAGAGGAAGGGCGTTGACTTGTTTGAAGAGAGACTTGCCGCAGATGGTAAGGCGAACGTGTTGACGTAGCCACTCTGGATCCGGCAGGCGACAGTGGCCGGACCCGGTTACGATCCTGCGATGGGGCAGACCCTGAAAGCGCTCACTGCGCGTCTTTTGCTCTCGTTCAACATCAACCTAGCATTTATGGAAGGTGCCATGAAGTCAAGGGCACTTGCCGAGATCAAAAGCGCCGGGCAACGTCTCACGGCGCTTCTTGACTTCCCCCTCAGGCATGCCATGATTAGGGCACCATGTTGAAAATTGGCAATTTCCATAGATTTCGTCTCTGCCGAGAGTATCCCGTCGAAGGATACTAGCCCGGGACGTAGACTGCTGTCGCGCGTCTGAACCCGGGCTTTGATCCTGCGGGATTGCGCGACCTAACCCTCCACAAGCAGTCTTTTTAAAAACGCAGCTATTCGGCCGCGGCACGAGGCATATGAAATGAACACCACTGATTACACAAAGCCGTCCATCATCGTCCGGCAGACTGACCACGCTCGTCTGACCGCTCTTGCACTGGCGGCACCGGGGCGCGACCTCGACGATGCCGAGAAGTTGCTTATCGAACTTGAGCGTGCTGATGTCGTAGAGGATGACCAGTTCCCCGCAGACGCAGTGGCGGTCGGATCGACGGTATCCTACCTGACGGAAGGCGGAGCCAGAAGGACGGTAACTCTTTGTTACCCCGGCCTCGCCGACATCGAACGCTCAATGGTCAGCGTGCTGACCCCGATTGGAGCTGCTCTTCTTGGTCTTTCTCCCGGACAGCAGATCGAGTGGAAGGGCCGTGACGGGCATTCACACAAGTTGACCGTCCTTGAGGTGATGGCCGACTTAACGGTCAACGCCTCTTAAGACCCTCATTCCGGATGATACGAGAACCCGTTTACAAATTGACGGCGACCGTCCGCAATCCACCGATTGACGAGGTCACAATTCAAACGTCGCGAGTAATCGCGACTATTTCGATCCCAATCGATGCCAGAGAGCTTCATCTTCCACTCCCTTGGTTGGCCATCTGTCCCTGGATGACCTGGCAAGCTTCGATCCATGCATACCGCCTTGCGTTTCAACGTCAAATGAACATCACCTGAATATCTGAATGAGCTACTAGAAGCGCAATCGTTTCGGCACCCATCGCCTCTCTCTCGAAGTTTTTCGAGGAGCAGGTGGCGGCTCAGATGGTTATGCTTGACTGATGTCACACATCCTGCAACGCCATTGCCACGCCGGAAAACGAGGCGGATAAATGCCATGGACGATCCGGCGCCTAAAGTTCGCCCTTCCGGTGTTGAGATGGGCTGACCCCGAATGCTTTTTTGAAGCTCTGGGTGAAGGCACTTTGGGTTGCAAATCCCCACGCCTGAGAAATCTCCTTTACGGACCGATCCTTATTCCGATCGATCTCGTCGCGAGCTTTTTGAAGGCGCAGAGCAAGCTGATACTCACTTATTGTTTGTCCCACGCAGTTCAAAAAGGAATATTGCAAAGAACGAACACTGACCCCGCTCAGGCCCGCCAAGAGTTCAGGAGAGCTTCTAGCCGCTGGGTGCGCATGGATATAATCAATCGCTCGACGGACTTGTCGTGGAGCAATGACGGGCACAGGCGCCTCAAGTTTTTGCGTGTAGTTGTTCGGATAGTTTAGAAGAAAACTGTCAACGATCAGATTACCCATACTCGGAGACTGCTTATTCAATGACCTGGCAATTCCTTGTAACGGTGAACCGTTCAGCATTTGAACAAGAGCCGGAAGCCCTTCGAGTTTGCCATGATCCAGAGCGCGTTTGCTAAATTCGATCGGCTGAACCACAGGCCGATCGAGCAATATCGACATGCGTCTTGATAATAGAGCGTCTGAGATAACGACTGTTGAATGTTCGCTACCATCAAGGACATCCACGCTATCGGCGTGCCGGTAGCCAATGACCTGATTAGCCGCAATCGATAGCCTTTCACCCCGGAAGTCATATTCGGTCGCTCCCTTGCTCGCGAAATTAAACAGAACAGCGTCGAACATCGCAATGGGAGTAACGCGATACGAACCTATGGTCGCCGACCATTCGAAGAATACTTCATCGATTACGGCCAGTTGACCGGTGACCCCGTAGTTGTCGTGTGAGCCCAGTGGCATGACAGCGACGGGAGCATACGCCTCACTCAGATACTCTTCGACTTCCCCAATATCTCTCGACGAGATCTTGAGCTTTTTGTACAGCCCGTCCGACATTTCCCGCACATCCCAACACAGGTTGACGTGATAAAAAGCGCATTAGGTACCAACTCAAATCACCTGAAATGGCATCATATGTCCCTATAATAACCAACGGTGCGGCATCATTTAGATCTGGGAATCAACCGAGGGTATTGCTCCATTTCGGTCGTAATCAGTCATGCTTGCAATCAGCCTCTGCGTTGCCGAAGACGTGCTCAATGTCTAGTGAACGGTTCAGAGGACATTTGTCCGGCAAGCTGGCAATAGTCGCAAAAAAATTGCACCTCAGAAACACACCTGCACTTTACAGGTGGCTCATCGGCTTCACGCGCCTTTTGAGAGTGAGAGTTTTCGACTATTCTTAATTATAAACATTGGCGCCTTACCGGTCGCGGCTCTAAACCTCTAAAAAAGGTTCACGTCGAATGGCTTAGCCAAGGATTATGGCCTAAACGTCCGCGACATAAATTGGTTTGGATACGGATTTGATACAGAGATGTCTGGATGAGCAATCAATTATTTCGGCCTCCAAGCTTTTAGCGGCGATGGAAAACCCGAAAAGGCTCGCAATACTGCGGATTCTCGTTGACGCCGAAATTCCGGTTGGTGAGCTGGCACACCGGGTTGGCCTCAGCCAATCAGCCTTGTCGCAACACCTCGCCAAGCTGCGCAATGCAAACGTCGTACAAACCCGCCGTGAAGCGCAGGTGATCTACTATTTCAGCCATTCCGATGCCGTGCGGCGTATTTTAGCTACTTTGGAAGCGATTTTCCGCGAGCAGCCGCCTGTGTCTCCGGCTGCTGCGCCAAGCGGGCGATAAATTCGCCCCGGCGCATGAAGCTGGTAACGTTATGGATGGCTTCACTGGATTGGACTGGCTGGCCAGTCAAGATTCCTCGCCGCTTTAGACTGTTTTCTTGATGTATTGTAAGCGGTTGTCCGACCGCATATTGTCCGCTGTCGCCTGATCTGTGATCGACACTCCATGGATGAGTGACAACGAGGATCTTGCAGGCATACGTCAGAGTTGCCTTAAGGTGTACTACGCTTATCGACTTACACGGTTACCGTGCTGCTTTCGGCGCTCTTTACGGAGACACACCCAACAAGAAACATCAGGACCACAATCCGCACCTCGGAACTCCGTGAGTCGCTCAGTTTGCTATTCCGTGGCTCTACACTCACTCCTGAAATACACCTCAGACAGCCGAAAGTTTCCTTTGTGTCGCCTGCACTGAGCAACGATATCGATACTCGCCTTCAAAAAAGCCACGATGTCGGCCCGGTCCAGGCCTGCGCCGCCCTGCGACTCCTTAACGAGCAGGACCAGTTGCTCAAAAGCCAATTCGGCCGAGTTCGCATGGACCGTGGTTATTGAGCCAGGATGGCCCGAATTCACGTTCCGGATATAATAAAAGGCCGTCCCATCGCGAAGCTCCTGAAGCAGAATCCTATCCGGCCGCATACGAAGACAGGATTCGAGAAGCTCTTTCGGTCCGGCACGCGAAAGCCCCTGCCGTCCTTTCGAGTAGAACAAGCGCACGTGGTTCGGTTGTGAGATAACGAGCTCGGGAGTGTCCTCGATTGAAATGACCCTCTCGTTTTCGGGAATATGCTTGATCAATGCTTTGGAAAGTGTCGTTTTCGCCGAACCTGTGGCGCCAGAAATGATGATGTTTTTTCGAGCGATGACGGCCTGCCGCAGGAAATCCTTAAAACGGCCGGCACGATATGTTTCACACAGTTCCTCATCCTGCGCGGAGGAGGAGGTACTGGTCGCTGCGCACGCTGTCTGGAAAAATCCCTTTTCCTCCAGATCATCAAGACTGAAGTCGACCGAGGAAGGCTTGCGGATTGTCATGCTGACAGTGTCATTGATGGTCGCCGGGGGGATGACGATCTGGATTCGTTCGTTCCCGGGTAGCGTCGCCGACAATATTGGACGCGTCTCATCAATCGACTGATGCGAAAAACTTGCGACTGCCCGGGCGAGACGCATGAGCTTTTCGAAGGTCAGTTCCGGCATTTCATAGGTCCGCCACCCACCAGGACCTTCCGTCAAGACCTGCCCGGGCCGATTGACGATCACCTCTAGGAGAGACTTGTCCTGAAGGAATGTCGAAAACGGTTTCATCAGCTCGCTGACGACAGCCGAGTCCTGCCTCTCTGCCATTTCGCGCCCTATTTCGTTAGGAGCGTCGATCGTGGCGCGAAATCCCCCAGGACTGCACGATCGAAAACGCGGTTTCTGGGTTCGGTCACCCTAAGACCGTAGATGCCGGAAAAGTCGAGATCGCGAGCGACAAAGATCGAAACCGGTTCACCTTGGCGCTTATTGAGTGTCGGCGGGATATTTATGGACTGCTCGACCGCGATGGCGGCCGCCTGTTGACTGGCACTCGTTGTTTTTTGCGCGTCGACATCGCTGTCCCGCAGCCGACTGCTTGCATAGTTCGTCGCGTCCCCGACAATGGAAAGCAGAAGAGCGCTGCCGAACCGCTCCCACCAATGGGTGTCGACATGCCCGTCGACACCGGCACGACCAAGTGCGTCGGTTGCTGGTGATGCGAGAGTGACGATAACGCCCTTCGGCGTTTTCGCGCGATTCCAGAGAATAAACAGGCGCTTTTGCCCGCGTTGGAGCCCTCCACGATATTCGCCGACAACCTGCGTGCCCTTTTCCATCAAGACCACCCTGCCATTGTCAGAGAGAACATCGCGGTTGATCACACAAGTGGTAAATCCCGGCTGGTCGGATGCTAACGCGGTTTCAAGAACGCAGGGAATGGTCGTTCCCATCGCGACGATGAAATTGCGGTTTCCGAGTGTACCGGCCCTTGAGCCTTCAAGCCGCGTTGGCCGCAGCAGGCCATCGAAACGCTGCTGCTCATTGTTTTGCTGGTTCTGAACAGACATATTGTTGTCGAGCGGCACGAAATTGCTGTTGTCGGAAGGATAAGAGCTGTCGCTTTCCCTCAGCTCTTTCCGATTCCTCTGCCCTCCACTGAAGGCCATCACGGGCGCGCGGCGGGCGGAATCGAGCAGCTTATCCTGCTCTTCAATGACCGGTTCGACGACAGGCGTTGGCAATTTTACTTCAGGGAGCGCCTGGTCCGGTTCAACTTTCTCTTTTGCGGCCTCGAAGGGGGTCGTCTGACGAATAATGATCCGTTCGGGCTGAAGATTTTCATCCCTTCCCTTCTTTCCCGTCGTCGACCAAAGCGCGAAGCTGACAAACGCGATGATCGCAATGGCAACAGCGCCGCGTTTCAAGAGAGGGCTGTTGTCGATCTGACGACTGGTGACGGTTTCGGCACGCTCTCCGGGGATGCGATCCTCGTCTTCCTGAGCCATGACTGTTCCCTTCCCTATCGCCCGGTAACGTCGCGCTTCACGACGCGCTCCACCGAAGGAGACGTTGTGTTGGTGTCAGGATTGATACCGACGCGGTCGTAGGCTTCGTTGTAGACGCAGAGCACATCCTTGCCCCGACGCAAGATGAACTTGCGGCTGATCGCGTGCACCATCACCAGATCTCCATCGACCGACTTCGGAACAAGGCTTTCGGAGCCGTCGGAGTTCTCCATATAGATCGCGGGCATTTCCTGGTTACCCACAAAGGCGAACGTTGTAATCTTACCGTTGTCGTAGACGCTTTGCGGCTCCAGTGCCTGCGATCCCTGAGAAGAATAGCGCCAGTTTCGAGGGCCATAGGCTTCGTGAAGCGCCAGCACATTGTCGGCGTCCTTCGCCTGGGCCGCGAGAGCCCTCGACGCTGCCTGCTGGCGGCGAAGCTCGGCGTCATCGCCTGGATACCTGTACTTCACGTAGAAGTAGGTGTTTTGACCAGCCTCCACGGAGCCATCGCGCGCCGTCAGTTCCATCTGGTAGCTGCGGGTCGAGCCATCCCTGCGCGTCGTAACCACGGAAATATTCGTCACCGGCTGGCTCTCGCGTGGCTTCAGGAACAGGATGTTGCCGGCCGGCGCAACTTCCCAGGCGACGCTATTGCCGAGCGCGACATGGGCGATTTCCTCGTCCGCCGCGAACTCGACCTGTACGGATGACCGCAGAGTGCCGACCACCCGCGTGATGTTGTAGGGTTGGTAGTTCACGAACCGGATACGACTGTCTTGCGAGGCACCTCGGGGTATCTCAAGCGCAAACGCCGGCGACATCGAAAGGGTCACGATGAGTGCAGGAATTCGAGGGATGCGCATCATCTCACCTCCTCCGGATCAGCGCGATACTCGCTGACGACGAAGCCGAGCGGGTTTACGAGCCGGTCCGTCGAGGACATCGGAGCGTTCGCGTAGGAATAGGTGATCGACGCAACCCAATGGGTCGTTCGCACTTCCTCACCACGTGTGATGGTTCGCATGTAGCGTACGGAAACGACATTCTGATTGATCAGGGAGATTGAAGCGATATCGATCCTTGCTGTAGCCCCGCGACCATAAGTATTCTGGGGCGATTGCGGGTTGCTGCCACGGTAGAGGGCCGCGAAACGCGTTTGCTCCGCTTGCGTCGACAAGAGGGCGATGGTGCGGAAATTTTCCTGTGCTTCACTCCAGACGTAACCCTCGCGGGCCCGGACATATTTTGCAGCGAAATATTTCGTCACCGCCTCATCGTAGGTGCCAGCCGTCGATGTCAGCGCTGACACGACGTCGACAATGCCGGTCGAATTGTCGACGCGCACCACAAAGGGTTCAACCGTCTTGAGGGGTGTGAGACACGCGACCGCGAAGACGGCTACAGCGGCGACAATGCCTGAAACTATGGCGATCGACCAGGCAATCCTGTTCGATCGCTCGACCTGGATCATCCGGTCCTGGTCGAAACGACGTGCTTTGTCGAAGTAGCTCTTGAGATTATCTGTCGTCACCATGTTTCATCCCTCACAACGGCGATAGGAACCGTCGATGTCCAGATGCGCAAAAGCGGAAGTCTCGCTGGCCTCTTTTACGAAAGGTGTGAGGGACGTGGACGAACTCGTGTTGGATTGCTGCTGTTTCAGCTTGCTGCCGCCCTCCCAGTCCCACATCGAGCGGTTCAATGGGCGGCGCGAATAGCCGTCGCAGTTCGGCAATGGGTAGGTCATCGAAGCGCAGCCGACAAGCGTGGCTGAAAAGACGATCAACAGGGCAGGCTTAATCATTCAGCAGGCCTTTATCTAATGTTCTGGACTGGGTGTCATACGCCGGCATTTCTTGATCCGAAGGCGCGGCGGGCAAACCGAGCACCGCGACCGATCATCCGGCCGGTGTGGGAGGCTGCTCGGGCCAGCATGCCTTCATGCGCATCGCGTGCGGTCGTGTAACCATAGACCAGCGAGGCGCCGCCAGACGCCAGAGCCGATGCAATGCCGGGTAGCTGGTAGAATACGTACAGGGCAGCTATCCCGATGGCGCAAAAAGCAATAGGGCGCATAAGGACGTCGCTGTAGCTGTCGATTGCGGTGAAGGTCGAGTCCAGGCAGGAGATCAAAAGCGAACCGACGGCAACGACAAGGACCTGAAGGATCACGAAGTTTGCAAGCTGCCCGATCCAGGACTCGGTAAAACGGCGCGTCGATTGAAACATGGCAAGCGCAATGAAAATCGGCCCGATCGCCAAGACGATCGCCAGCGCCAACCGTGCATAAAGGGAGACGACATAGCCGATCCCCGCCACCAGAAAGCTGACGAAGATCACCATGATGCCGCCCACGCCTGTGATGATGTCAACCGGCCAGGAAGCCCTGGACCAAATATCGGTCGCAGAGGCCTGGCCCTTGTCGAGCAGGCTGTCAAATGTGCTGGCACTCGGCGCCGTTCCCGAATTCAGCGCCTGAGCGATCTCGCGCGGCAAAACATCGAAAAAGATGTTTGTGACATAGGTCTGGTATTCGCCCGCGTTCTTCACCAACATCACAATGATCGCGAGCTTTATCGCGCGGAAGGCAAAGTCAAGGATGGGTTCCTGGACCGAGCCCCGAAGGATGAGATAGCCGTAGAGGACGACATAAAGTGTCACTGCCACCGTCAACGGACCGGTGACCCACTGGGCTATGTTCGACGTTCCATCCGAGACGAAGGTCTCCAACGGCCGCTTGAACTGGCCGTCGATAAACTCAAATACCTGATACATTTTGTCAGCCTCCCAGTGCCTTGCGCATGTTCTGGAGCCGGAGCTTAACCTCGGCCGCTTCCGCGTTCCGGCAATTGGGCGTCTGGCGCAATGCACCCGGGTTGTTGCGGCACTCGGTAATCGTACGGGACAGCAATTCGGTGTCGGCGACGAACTCGTCCACCGTATGAGTTCGCTCCGCCTCTTGCGAACAAGCCGACAAGAGCACCAGGGAAAGGACGATGAGGGTGCACTTCACTGCAGCGCCGCCTTCATATTGTCCATCCGTTGGCGCCAGTCCTCCGCCTTGCGCTGTTCGTCGACCTGGTTCTGCGCATGCTGCACCATCCTCAGCCCATCCATCCGCAGGACGTCGGTTTGAAGAAATGCCTGTTCGGCCAGCAGCCGAGCCTGCAGGTCGGCAATCTCTTTGGCGTCGCCAGCCGTGGAAATCTTTCCCCGCAGCTGATCAATCCCGTCGATGCGCTTGGTCGCGGCATCGTAGATCTGCTCACCGAGGCTCATTTGCCCGGCATTCTTGTTCTGAAGCCGGGACAATTCCTGAGCGTAGAAATCATCGGCGTCAGTGCGGTAGGTCGAGTTACCTTCCAGAAACCTTGAGGCGGAATCACCGAACACGCCGGTGCCGTTGCCTTTGAGCAATCCCTCGATGGCAGCGAAGTCGGAGGGAAGCGCCTTGCGGATCGCCGGATCGTTGAGAACCTCGGCGATATCCGCCATATCGGTCAGCTTGTTGAGCGAGCCATAAAGCTGCCGAGTCTGGCCGATCTGCTCATTGAGCGCGTCGAGTTGCGACTTGAGCTGCGCGATGCTCTCGATCTGCTTGGCAATCGCAGCCTGATCGTTGACAGGAATCCCCTGCCCTGACGCGCCTTCAGCAGCAAGCATGAGCACCGCGCTGAGCAGTACGCCATGAAGTCGATAGGAAGTCATCAGCTAGCACTCCTTCGCTGTTGGAAAATGGGAAGCCAGTTCTCGACGTCGTCTCCAACCTCCGCGCGGATCGCGTCGAGAAGTTCGACATTGGCGGTCCGGCCGGAGAGGATGGCGAGCTCGTCATCGAAGCCGTTGAGATCGAGCTCGGCAACGACGCTGTTGTGTCCTTGCTTCAACACGAACCTCCGGCTTTCAACGGAAAGCTCGCGCGCAATCAATTCGTATTCGCGCTCGGTGAGCTTGAATCCATCGACATAGTCGGCATGGTTGCCGCGCGAGTTGGGCAGGAAGATCTGTGTCGGGCATTGCTCGATGATCGTGTGCGCGATTGGCGAGTTCAGCGCGTCGCGTGGGCTTTGCGTGGCAAACAGCATCAACCCATTTTGTTTGCGGATGGTCTTCAGCTTGTTTTGCGCAAGATCGCGGAACCCCTCGTCCTGTAGCGCCTTCCAGAATTCGTCGATGACGATGATGATCCGGCGGCCATCGATCATCTGCTCGACGCGATGGAAGAGATAGGCCATCAGCGGTGTGCGAATTTCCTCGTTGTCGAGGAAGTCGGTCATGTCGTAGCCGATGAACTTCCCTGATCCGCCGAAATCCCCAAATCCGATATCTTCGATGACATTGTCGAAGACCCAGCCGAGCGGCCCTCCCTCCTCCCACCGGCGGAGCCTCGCCGCGATACCTTCCGGATCCGTATTGTTGAGGAAAGCCCGCAGCGCCCCTATTGTCCGTCGCTCAGCGGGCAGGTCGGCAAGGCCGTCGATCGCGCCGGAGATGTCGCGAAGTTCGGTGACAGTCAGTTCCCGCGCCCCTGAACCCACAAGCTTGCCGATCCAGCGCGCCAGGAACACCTTGTTCTCCGGCGTCAGGTTGAGAGCCTTTAAGGGAGCGCAGCCGGTGGGGACCCCATTCTTCAGCGGCAGGTAGGTGCCTCCGGCGGCGCGAACATAAAGGTCCGCGCCGCGATCCTTGTCGAAGAACACCACGTGCGGGTCGTGTTTCTCGAGCTGTGACAGCAGGAAATTGACAATCACGGTTTTGCCCGCTCCCGACGGACCGCACATGAAGGTGTTGCCCAGATCGCCATAATGGAGATTGAAGTAGTAGGGCGAGCCTGAAGCGGTCTTGAGCAGGGCGACGGCGGGTCCCCACTCATTGCCGTCCTTCTGTCCGATCGGATAGGAATGGAACGGTGACAATGCTGCGAAATTCTTCGAGCTGATCGCGCCTGAGCGCGCGCGGTAACGAAAATTGCCCGGAAGTTGCGCCCACCATGCCGCTTCGAGACCAAGATCCTCGCGCGCAACGACAGCCCCGCCATTGGTCAGGCTGGCGCGAACCTTTGCCAGATTGTCGGTTAATTCCTTTAACGTGGTCGCAAAGACGGAGAGTGTCAGGTGATGCTCGCCGATCACGAAGCGGTTGGACTCCAGGTCGTCCATCGCATCGTCAAGTTCATCGATTTGCGAAGCCGCCTTGTCGCCGCTGCTCACCAACTGGTTTTGCTTACGCCCCATGATGACGCGAGCGTCCGCTTTCGACACAAAGCAGAACGACTGTGAGAGAATGAGCTCAAACGGACTGTTTAGAACCCCGTCCAGCATGCCTGTCCTGGTGCGGGCTGGATATTCCTTGAAGCTCAGCATGCCGGCAAAGCGGCTTTCTGCCTCATGCCGGATCTCGATCGTTTCCCGACCTATGATTACGCGATCAGAGTAAATTGCCGAGGCGACGCGACCTTCGGTAAGCGGCACACGCTCACGCCTCCCGCCGACGAGCTGGTGCAGCACCTCGCTCGGTTCAGAGAAGAGCATGCCTTCCTGTTCGTAAAGAGAAAGGACCCGTGGCTCAAAGCGCCTCAAGCCCGCCACTACGTTGACGACCTTGTCCTTAAGCTGTTTCAGAGCCTCTTCATCCAGCTCCATATCGAGTCGTTTTGACCGTCGAAGGTACGACAGCAGCTTGCCCGCCTTGTCTGCAGGGCCACGCGCTGGCGACCAAAGGACGGTCAGATAGAGATCGTTGCGGAAAAGGTGCTCGCGCGCCATGCGTTCCCGGTATTTCTCGTTGAGCGAGGCGGAGAATGGCGTTGCGAACGTTCCGCCCGGATAGTCGCTGTCCCTGCGCCGAATGAGATGGGTCCAGATCGCGAGCCGCTCATCGGCTATATTTCGATAGAGCGTGTTGAGGTCGCGATGGAGCGCGTTGATGTCGAGCAGATCAGCAGTTTCGAACGATACGCCTGCGAGCGCGACCATGACCATGAGTGTCCGGGACTCGAGCGCGATTGTCGCCTCGTCGATGTGCCGCACGTAGGGGATAAAAGCCTCTGGCGTGAGTTCGCGTGATCTAAGGGTGGCGATGTCAGGCAATTCCAATATCCCTTTCGTCGAAGCGGCGTGTCAGTCTCAGAGGGGAAAGTGTTGCCCCGCCCCAATAGGCACCGTTGCGTGAACGGCCGCGTGTCTCGACCCAGGCGAGCAGGATGCGGAACATGTTGTGATCGTGCTTGACGAGCGCTTTGAAGATGAGATGGAAAACGATGCCGACGAACGCGTAGGCGATAGATCCGGCGACGATGTAGAGGATCGTCGTGACCATGATGTTGAAGCCCATCGCCTCCAGCGTGACACCGGCAATCATCGCGGGACGCGTACACGCGATGAAGAGTGTGTCTTCTTCGAGAACCGCTTGTCCGCCCACCGTCTTCAGGCTCCGACGATGGTGTTGACGAGTTCGGTGGCGCCAAAGATGCCGCCAATTCCGATGATCCAGAAGCCCGCTCGCCTCAGGTCCATATAACCAAACATCCAGGCGATGCAGATGACGATGACGGCAATCACAGCGAGAAGCTTGGCAATGTTTCCCGTCAACATGTCGACGATGTTCTGCAGGACGGTTTCGATGCCGGCGGCTTGCGCGAAGGCGGGCTCAACCATCGTCACTACAATGGCGGCAGCCATGAGGGACGAAGCGACGACGGGTCTGATCCGGGAACTAATTATCATTCACTCTGCTCCAATTCCAATTGATTGTCTTGAAACACCAGGACGGATGAACGGCTTCGGGTCTTGAAGACGTCCCACGCGGACGCCG